>TARA_R110000868_G_scaffold306734_4_pt1 | contig 54185 bp, 43 predicted proteins | sample TARA_R110000868 | Tara Oceans TARA_R110000868 (sample SAMEA4397489) | marine metagenome | biome: Polar Biome; feature: [SRF] surface water layer (ENVO:00010504); material: water (ENVO:00002006), including particulate matter (ENVO:01000060) such as... | depth 5 m | reverse complement strand
GGCGGATAGCTATCCGCCTCTAACTGTGAGATGAACTCTTATATAAAGGCAAAGTATTTACACTGCCCATAAAAAAAGGCGAGAGATATCATCTCTCGCCTTTTGGCTTTGTAACTAACTAATCTTGGAGTGACGTGACTACAAGTATCTTAGGTTTACGGAACCACCAGAGGTTCTTGCTCTAAGCTTTGTTCCCCCTCCATTCATGGTTCCTTCCATATCGTTTTTATCAAATTCGCCTTGGAAATTGTGCAGATCGGCTCTAACTCTATTCCCACCCAAATCTAAATCATATCCTTTATCTTTTGGAATGGTTACACTAATACTGCCACCAGAAGTTCTAAGTTCGATAAACTGATCTGGGTTTAAAACCTCTGCATCTATTGATCCACCACTGGTTTTAGCTTCTACATTTCCAGAAATCCCGTCAAGTGTTATTGATCCACCTGAAGTTCTTGCATCAATTCCTCCAGTAATCTTTTCTGCTCTAATTCTACCACCACTTGTATTTACTTCAGCATAACCTTCTATATCTGATAGTGTAATACTGCCGCCTGAGGTTTTAAGTTTAATATCACCCCCAATATTCTCCGCATTAATACTACCGCCACTTGTTCTGGCAGTTTGATCACCTATTAAGTTTTCTAAGCGAATACTTCCTCCGCTTGTACTTAGATTTCCTATGGATTTAGTAGGGGCAAAAACTTTAAAAGAGATACTTAAATTATTGTTTCCCCAACTTCGACCTTCTCTTTTTGCAATGGCATACACAGTATTACCTTCTTTTTCAATTTTGATATCCCAATCATCTAAATCTGTATCGTCTCGATCTATCTCTCTTCCTCTTTTGCGTACATACATTTCAACCCGAACTTCATCTGTGTTTTCACCTACTAGTTCTATACTTCCACCTGATGTTTCAACTTCTATTTTTGCATTATCCGAAACAGCAAAATTTTCAGTTAAATATGCTCTTTGAGCTAAGCTCGAATCTGTGCTTAGTATAATTACCGCTACAATAATACCTGCAGTTGCTAAGTTTTTAAAAAATTTCATTTTTGATTTCATGGTGTCTCTGTTTAGTTAACGAAAGCTCATTACGCTCTACTTCCGTGTTAGTTTCAACTTTGTATTAAGACGAGCTGATTTTTTGAACGTTACCTCTTATTTCTGTGTAGGTAGAAATTGTTAGTATTCCGTATCATTATTACTAATTAAACTACCCTGAATGAAACTACCTTTTATACTTGCAAAACGATTTGTTGCAGGCGAATCTTTCGAGGAATCTATCCCCAAAGGAAAATACCTTAACAGTAGAAATCTTAGGCTTACCTTAGACTTACTTGGTGAAAACATTACCGATAAGGCGGCGGCTGATGAAACTGTTGAATCTTATATCCGATTATTAAATGGAATTAAGGAGCAAGAAATTCTAAGTAGTATTTCTATTAAACTCACTATGATGGGTTTAGATATTGATCACAAGTACTGCAAAGAAAATCTGTTCAAGTTGCTTGATGTAGCTAAAGAGCAAAATCAATTTGTTCGTGTTGATATGGAAGGAAGTAGCTATACACAAATCACCATAGATATTTTTAAAGAAGCACACGCCAAATATGGACATAAACATGTGGGTACAGTCATTCAATCTATGCTTCATCGTAGTGTAGATGATATAAAGGAATTAGCAAGTTTAGGCGCAGATATACGATTGGTAAAAGGGGCTTATAAAGAGCCGGCAGGAATAGCGCATCAAAACATGCCTGCAATTCGAGAAGTGTATAAAAAATGTGCTGCGATTTTACTGAAAAAAACTTCCTATCCACGCTTTGGAACTCATGATGATGAGCTCATTAATTGGTTGCGTAGCTACACCGCAGAACAGGATATCGCAAAAGACAAATTCGAGATTCAAATGTTATACGGTTTGCGTGAGGAAACAATGGTCGATTTTACCAAGCTTGGTTATAACGCCAGAGTTTACGTTCCTTTTGGAACCGATTGGCTTCCATATTTTTCTCGTCGTTTGATGGAGCGAAAAGAAAATATTTTTTTCGTGCTCACAGCAATGTTCAAAAAATAGAGTATCGCTTTCTTCTCCGACATATCGAACCATGTGTATTTGATCGGCATAATATTCATTATTACGGGGCTTCTACATTTCATTTTTCCGAAAATGTATTTAAAAATTATACCCAACTATATTCCAAATCATAAAGCCATGGTTTTTTGGAGTGGAGTATTTGAGGTTTTAGGCGGTATTGGAATTATGATCCCTTTTCTAAAAATATTCTCAGCGATTGGACTCGTGTTACTACTCATTGCTGTATTTCCTGCAAATCTCGATATGTTTAGAAAAGCGTACAAAAAAAGAGGAGTCACATTATTCACTATCGGTACTCTTCTTCGCTTACCTGTACAGTTCTGGTTAATTTATTGGGTGCTTGCCGCTGCAGAACTTGTATGAGTAGATAAGTTGAAAAGGAACCAACAATTTCCTTATCTACTAATTCAACAATTTTAAAAGTCTTTTTGAAGAAACTATTCAAATACTTACTTCCAATATTATTTGGTGCACTCCTTATCCCTATTCCGCTATTGGGTGATTTCCATTTCGAATCGGCCATGCTTGTGGCCACAGTCGGATGTTTTTGGGGAGGAATTGCCTCCAGCAGACTTATTTTAAAAAAAGATTCCATTGTAGCTTTTAGAGTTCTTAAAAATGTTTATCTCTTTGGACTACCACTATTTTTGTTTTCCTTTTTTACAGATTGCCTTACTTGGGATGGAATTGGCTTTTGGATTCTAGTTCCTATACCAAGCATTCTATTTGGAATCTCGGTTGGACGTTTTTATCGAAAACTAACGGCTCCGTTTCCTACTCTTCTCACTGTTTTCAGTCTTCTTTTTATTGCTCTCTGTGTGTTTTTGATGGAGTTTTTTTCACTTCCTCAAGTATACTTTTTTAATCATGTTTGGGGAGCCTTTCCAGGCCCGATTTACGATGAAACAGTTCGTGTTACGTTCAGCCTTTTCTTCTTTCGAGTAATCACGTTTCTATGGATTTTATTGCTTTGGTTCTTACCCGATTGGAAAAGATCACTCGTTACAAAGTTAGTCGTACTTGTTTCAATTGGACTTTTAATTCCTGCTTATTTTTCGATTGCTGAATTTGGAGTAATTACTCCAAGAAGTGAATTAAAATCCGTATTCACACACTATCAATCCGAGCATTTCAATATTTATTTCCCAGATAATAGATTCACAGAAGAAGAGATTGAATACTGGGCATTAAAACATGAGTTTCACTTCGACCAAATCGTAGAAACACTAGAAATAGACTGGCCTGAAGATCGGAAGATTGAAAGCTATTTGTATACAAATGCTTGGCAAAAGAAAGCACTTGTAGGGGCTAAATTTACAAGCTATGTCCCCATTTGGTTAGAGCAGGATCAACTTCATATTGCTAAAGAACATTTAGAAGCTGTATTAAAACATGAGCTCGTTCATGTGATTTCGAAACAATTTGGGAATACTCTTTTTAATGGAAGCTGGAGCATTGGGTTGATTGAAGGTATTGCCGAGGGAATTGCAAAAGATGCGTCTTCTCAATCTACATTAGACCAAATAATGGCAGCTGATCCTCCCTATCCATCTGCTGACGAAATGAAAAGTGCTCTTTCGGCAAGCGGGTTTTATTCAAGCGCGGGTTCTATTAGCTACACAACAACGGGATCTTTTGTAAACTATTTACTAGAAAACTATCCTGTTTCTAATTTCAAGAACGCTTACCCAACTTCTAGCTTTGAAAAAGCTTATGAAATACCCTTCGATAGTTTGGTTGCAGGTTGGCACCGATCATTACCAGCAGTAGAACTCGACTCGATAGATCAACAAGTTTCTAATTTCATTTTTAGTCAGCGTTCTATTTTCCAAAAAAACTGTCCACATATGGTCTCTCCAATTATGGAATTATGGGATCAAGTTCGTCTTTACGAAACCTATCCATCTAAAAATAGAGCATTACCAATTGTAGAACAGCTCTATGAAATGGCTCCCGAGAATATCACTATCAAACAAAAATGGGCACAGTATCAACTTGAGTTTGGTAAGTATGATCGAGTTATCAATGGAATAACGGAAAATGATTCGATTCCTAATACAAGCATCTTAAAAGCGGATGCCTTTGCATTGAACAAAGATTGGGAGCAAGCATACCATCAATTAGAACACGTTTGGAACTCATTGCCAGCTAATCTTCCTAGGTCTTTCAAATATTCGTTTATGTTGAGAAAGGATACTTTACAGTGGAATAGCTTTAATTCGATTCGATATAATAATTCGGCGCTTACATCAGATTCCTTCACTGAAATGAACCTTCCCAACCAAATGCTTGCTCTACAATCGGGAATTGAATTTGAACTTAATCCGAACCTTGTGGATTATTCATTGATTGCATCTGCTCAATCAAAAAATCAGGATTGGTTCGATATTTATGAACTTCTTATCGACCGACTCATTTTTCTCGAAGAATTTGATCTTGCTCAAAGCTGGATAGATCATGTATCTGAAATAGAGCTCCGACCTCGATACCTGGAACGACTTCAAGAACAAAAAGAGTGGTTGGAATTCTTATTAGTTGGGAGTTGACTCATAGAAATTGATTTCGTACATATTTGAAATCAACGTTCAACTATCCAATTTTTATTTATGAAGAAGCTTTGTTTTCTCTTAATCCTATTATTTGTATCAAACGTTTCCTTTGCACAGGATTCTACCTCCACTCAACAACCAGAAACATTCGAATATGAATGGGCTGGAGAAATGATCACAATGCAAAAGTATTTCATTGTTTTCCTGAAAAGCGGACCTAATCGATCACAAAGTGAAGAGCAAGCGGCATCTCTTCAAGAGAAACATCTTGCCTACCTTGGTAGTTTGTATGAAAAAGGAATTATCAACTTAAATGGCCCTACCGATGGCAAAACTAATATTCGTGGGTTTTCTGTTTATAATGTTCCAACCATTGAGAAAGCGATTGAACTGGCTAGCGCTGACCCAATGGTAAAAGCTGGGCGATTGGTAGTTGACGTTCATCCTTGGTGGTTGGCAAAAGGTTCGGGAGTGAAGTAAGTTTTATTGTTAGTTGATAAAATGAATAATCACTTGATCAACTCTCAACTATCATTTTATATGCTTAGCTTTCTAAAAAGTATAATTCCATTTTATGTCAGAACCGAACTTCATCCCTTTAACTTCCTACAAAGAATATCCACCTGAAGAGATGCTCGATCGAGCTTCTCGCTTTTACGAACTAATTAAATCTAGACGTACTGTTCGAGAATTCTCTGATCGACCTGTAGATCGTAAAGTTATTGAACAGTGTTTGCTAGCTGCGGGTACTGCGCCAAATGGAGCGAATAAACAACCTTGGCATTTCGCAGTTGTTTCAGATCCTGAAATCAAATCGAAAATTAGAGAGGCTGCTGAGGAGGAGGAGAAAGAATTCTATCACCGACGTGCGCCAGAAGATTGGCTTGAAGATTTACATCCCTTTGGTACCGATGAACACAAGCCTTTTTTAGAAACCGCTCCGTATTTGATTGGGATTTTTGCCCAAAGCTATCACCTTAATAAAGGCGGTGAAAAAGAAAAGCACTATTATGTTAAAGAATCTGTGGGAATTGCTACCGGAATTCTAATTACAGCCCTTCATAATGCAGGCTTATCAACGCTTACTCATACTCCAAGTCCGATGGGATTTTTGAATGAAATCATGCAACGACCTTCTCATGAAAAAGCATTTCTGTTACTTGTTGTTGGATATCCTGAAGATGACGTTCTTGTTCCTGATATCGGAAAAAAGTCACTACAAGAAATTTCGTCTTTTTTATAATGAGTGACGATACACCCAAAAAGCCAAATCAATTAAAAAAAGCAGTCATTGAATGGGGGGTTATTCTGGGTGTATTCGGAATACTATACTTCACAGGACTTCATACAGAGGTTATTGGCGGACTACAACGGGTACTTCTTTCCACGGGAATTCTTCGACCTAACACAGAAATTGATGCTTCGAATTTCAAAAAGGCTAATTATAATATGCCTATTATTTCTTTGGATGGAGAACGAACCTCGCTTGAAGACTTTGAAGGAAAAACTATATTTCTGAATTTTTGGGCTACGTGGTGTCCACCTTGTATTGCAGAAATGCCAAATATTCAGGCTTTATATGAAGATATTTCTAATGAAGAAAGCGTTGTTTTTGTAATGCTTTCGTTAGATGAAGACCCTGAAGTAGCTCGAGCTTTTTTAGAACGCAAGGAATTTACCCTGCCTGTGTATTTTCTTGCAGGTCGTCAACCGGGAGTTTATAACAGCACGGTTGTACCCACTACCTATGTGATTTCTCCTGAGGGAAATATCGTTCTCGAAAAAAGAGGTATGGCTAAGTACAATACTTCGGGCTTTAAAGAATTTCTTCTTAGTTTATAAGCGAATATTCAACATTAGATAATCATCTATGGAAAAAGTAATTGCAGGAATTCAACAAATAGGAATCGGAAATCCAAATGTAGAAGAAGCTACCGAATGGTATCGAAAGTACTTTGGGATGGATATTAAAGTGTTTGATGACTCCGCAACTGCAGATTTGATGCTACCTTATACTGGCGGAAAACCTCATGATCGAAGAGCTATTCTAACTCTTAGCATGAGAGGTGGTGGTGGTTTTGAAATTTGGCAATATACAAGCCGAACTCCTGTTGCCCCAAGCTTTGAACCTCAACTTGGAGATTTAGGAATCAACATTGCAAAAATTAAATCTGTTGATGTCCAAGAAACCTATGAACAGTTTAATGGTGCAGGCTTAAATGTTCTTACTTCATTACGTGAAAATCCCGCTGGAGATCTCAACTTTTTTGTAGAAGATTTAAATGGAAATATCTTTAATGTGGTGAAAGGACTTGGTTGGTTCAAAAAGAAAGAGCGTAAAACTACTGGTGGAGTTTCTGGGGCTATTATTGGCTCAACCGATCTTGAAAAATCAATGACTTTATATTCGGATATTCTTGGGTATGATGAGATTGTTTACGATAAATCGGACTCTTTCTCAGATTTTGATGGACTGCCTTCTGGAGATCAAAAATATAGACGTGTATTACTTCGACATTCTGAACCCAGAAAAGGTGGATTTAGTAAAGTATTCGGTCCTACTGAAATCGAATTGGTTCAATGTTTGGATGGAAGAAGAAAACCGAGATTAATTTTTGAAGATCGTTTTTGGGGAGACTTAGGTTTCATCCATCTTTGCTTTGATGTTCAAGGTATGGATGCATTAAAGGAAGAGTGTGAAAGCGCCGGATTTAAGTTTACCGTAGATAGTGCCAATAGCTTTGATATGGGAGAAGCCGCCGGTCGATTTACCTATATCGAAGATCCCGATGGTACATTGATAGAGTTTGTGGAAACCCATAAAGTTCCTATCGCCAAGAAAATTGGGCTCTATGTAGATATGACAAAAAGAGACCCAAAGAAAGATCTTCCTAGATGGATGTTGAGTGCCTTGAGTTTAAGTCGTATGAAGGGCTAATTTTGATAAAAAAAGGTGATAAAGTGCGAAAAAGCCAAAGCACTAAATCACCTTTCTTTTCTTATTGATCTATTTGATCAACATCATTTTTCGAGTTTGAATGTGGTTGCCTGATTGTATTCGGTATAAATACATTCCACTTGATAATTGAGAAGCGTCAAACGTTACTTGTTGAAGTCCTGCAGACATTCTTCCATTCACTAAGGTTGCTACTTCCTGTCCAAGTAGATTGTAGACTTTCAGTGTTACAGTTCCTGCTTCTGGTAAACTAAACGATATACTTGTAGATGGATTAAATGGATTTGGGTAGTTTTGGGAAAGAATAAACTGATCTTTATCAAATCCAGTCTCTTCGATAGCTGTACCTACATCATCTGTAGTATATTTGAATATTGGAGCGCCAGAGTGTCCTAAGAATAATTCTTCACCAGCAAAAGTAAACATTGGACTTGAGTATCCCGTTGGAGTTCCATTTATCTCTATCGATTTCTCAAAATTTACTCCGTCTGTGCTTTTATAGATTGCGTAATTATTCACAAAAGCTCCATCTACAAACGCAAAGGTGGCTCCATATACATATAATGTATCGTTGTTTGAAAAGATCAACTCTACCGTTACACCCTTGAGTCCCTCCAAATCTGATGCTTTTTCCCAGTTAATACCAAGATCACTTGATTTATATATATTGGCCGAGGCGTTACTTTTACTAAATAATGTTGTGCCAATAGATCCAATATTAAAATATCCACCTCCCAACGCTAATCCATTATCTCCTCCGGCAAACTGCCATGTTGCGCCTTTATCTTGTGAATTTGCAATTAATGCTGTGTTTGAACCAATGACAATGGAGCTCGAATCAGAAGTAACGTGGAATTTTTCGAATATCGCTCCAATTCCTTTATAGTGTTCTGTCCAATTTGCGCCGGCATCTTCTGACGTCCAGACTCTGGAAAAGCCATCTGATCCTGCCATTATCCACCGATCTCCGGCAATGAAAATGTCACTTATATACCATTCTTCTGTTCCAGCTAACACTGACCATGAATCTCCACCATCACTACTTACAAATAATCCTGCATACGAACATGCGTAAAGGGTTTCTCCAAACTTCCTTACCGTGTAGAAAGACCCGTTATGACCTTCTGGTAATTCAATAGGTACCTGAGACCAAGTTGTTCCTTTATCTGAAGATTTGAAAACCCCATTGCCGTATTGTCCAGTTCCTGCTCCTCCGTTAGTTGTCACATATATATCATTCTCAATGGGAAAAATTCCTCTTGTTAAAGGGTTTCTTAACCCATCGGTACCCAAAGATGTCCAGTTTAACCCACCATCGGTTGATACTAACGCATTACTTTTTTGAATAGCAGTCGCATATAGTTTTCCGCCTTTGGCAACCACTTTGTTATGGTCTCCATAAAGAGGCTTAGTCTCACTTTCGATTTCTATCTTTGTCCAAGTTTTCCCTGTGTCAGCACTGGCATATACATCTGCAGAACTAACTACTTTGCCATCAACAATTCCAACACTACCATTGAGCCCATAAAGCACCCCTTCTATCGCGGATAAATTTGTAAAACTTCCTGAATTCGTAAATATTTTTTCCCACTCTTCAGAATTGTTTTTAGCCCATACCCCACCAGTTGTCGCAAAAACGTATTCTTCCCCTAGTTTAGCTACTGAATTCAATAGCTCAAAAGATACGGTTGGTCCAAACGCTTCAAAAGTAGCACCCCCATCAAATGATGCTTTAATCCCTGCAGTAAATGATGTTGAAACTACAATATCACCAACACCAAAAATAACATCCCCAGCGGTGACAGTTCCTGCTTGCGTCCAGTTTTTAGCTCCATCAATAGATTTGAACAATTTAGCGCCAGCAACAGCAAACAGGGTGTCCTTTACACTTACGATTTTAACTGGAACTTCAAATTGCCCGAAACCTTCTGCAGATGCCTCGATTGTAGTTCCATCATAAATACTTGATACTTTTGAAGTAGTTGAAGTAAAATGCACTCCAAAAGAAGTCGATGTTAAATTGCCAGGAGTAATGTTTATAAAGTCTTCGCCACCCAACATTGTCCAACTTAATCCATTATCTTCAGAAACATATAGATTGGTACCTGTTCTGCCAAAAAGCTTACCGGAGCTTTCTACTAGTTCGAAAATAGCCCCACCTTCAGGACCCCAAGTATTAACCCACTGTTGAGCTTGTATAGATCCTGACATTACTATCAGAAATCCCATTATTATAATTTTTTGTAACGATTTCATTAATATTCTCCCCTTTTTTGTTATACGAAGGGTGTTATTTAACAAACTCTATATCATATTTCGATACCCTGTTAAGGGTATATTGCTATATATAATACTGGGAGGCAGAGACTTACTTAATAAGTAGCATTTTTCTGGTTTGAAGATGACTTCCTGCCTGCAATTGGTAGATATACATGCCACTTGCTAAACTGGAAGCATCAAATGAAACTGTATGACTTCCTGAATTCATCCTACCATTTACTAAACTTGCTACTTCCTGTCCGAGCAGATTGTATACTTTCAAGCTCACATCCCCAGAAGATGGCAGGTTAAATGAAATATTTGTACTTGGATTGAATGGGTTCGGATAATTTTGGGAAAGCTTGAACTCATCCTTTCCAAATTCACTTTCTACTACGTTATTAACTCCAGTTGGAGCTTCCCCGTAGGACCATAATTTTAACGTTTGTCCAAATCGTGTTCCGAAAATCTGATTATCGTTAGCAACTATAAAATTCAACTCAGTCCCTCGTGAATATCCTGTTAGTCCTTCCGAAATATTCGTTGATTCGGTAATATCTGAATTAATAAGTAACAACCTTGATTGAACTTCACTCGCGTCTTGAATTGAAAGGAGAATATCCTCACCAAAATTTATCATTCTAGCAATGGTTCCTGATGCTCCAATTCCGAGATCTTCTCGTGACTTTTCTACCCAAGTTTCTCCTTCATCATCACTATAGTCTATTCCGTTACTATGTGCGATTACTAGTCTGCCACTCTTTGTTACGAGCGCTCTATCTACACTCTTACTTACTCCTTCTTGGGGATAAACTTTTTGCCAGCTCGAACTATCTCTGTGGGATTTGAATAGCCCTTCACCATTTGAACCTGCTAATAGGTAGAAATTATTTTTATAGCTAAAAACTGATTCAATAGATTTATTCCCATCACCATCTGAGAAAGAGTCAAACTTTTCCCAATTGATTCCTCCATCCACTGATTTTAACATACCAACGCTTCTCGCTGTGGAGGTAATAATCAGGGTGTCACTTATTGAAGCGAATTTAGCTGCATTAAAGAAAGCAGAGAAATTAGCATTTCCGGGAGAGGTAATAGACCATGAAGTCCCATTATCTACACTTTTTTTAACCTGTCTTGCGCCGAAAAGACTTGTTCCCCATGCATATATAACTGAATCAGAGTTATTGGAGAACAAAGCATAAGTAGCCGATTTATCGGGTGTTTCTGATTCAACCCAGTTTTCTCCGCCGTCTTCAGAATAATATAAATAAACAGAGAAGTCGGCTTTGTAAGAACTTACGAATACCCGAGACTCATTTGCATGAATGCTAGATATTCCTAGTAAACTCTCATTTTTTATTAGTGAATCAACTTTATCAATGGTATTCCAGCTTTGGGCTACCGATACTCCTGATATTAAACATACATTAAATAGTACAAGTACTAATGTTCTCATCATCTTGGCATTAATTTTTAACTAATAAAAATTATCTCTCAGTTTAATATCACTGAGAGATAATTTCAACGGTCATTTTATAAGCATCATTTTTTTGGTTTGTGAGAATCCTTCACTTACTAAGCGGTAAATATACACTCCACTAGAAAGCCTAGATGCATCGAACCTTACCGAGTGACTTCCAGAACCCATTCTATTATTCACAAGTGTGGCTACTTCTTGTCCTAACAAGTTATACACTGTTAGATTTACTTCTCCTGATGCAGGAAGTGTAAACGAAATGTTCGTACTTGGGTTAAATGGGTTTGGATAATTTTGTGAAAGCCTGAATTCATCTATGTTAAGTTCTTCCTCAGCACCAACTGCAAATTGCTCAGATATAAACTGTACCTCTGTAGCTACAGATTTTCCTCCGCGAATAGCTTTATACGTCATTGGATTAGGATTCGCTACATCAACAATCCAAAAGAAACGACGCGTTTCAGGATCGAAGGTTGCCGTTGCTGGCATATTACTCACTTCAATTTTTGGAATACTAAGATCTGGATTTAAACCACTTACATAAAACATCAGAGTGTCACCTATTTCTGTTAATATTGGGCCATCATTAAAAACACCCGGATAGCTACCATAAGTATTAAAACTTCTGTTTTTTGCCTCGTTTCCATTAACAATACTCGAATAAAGGGTTTGACTAAATCTTCGATTTATCTCATCCCCTTCATCTCCTATACTATAGCGACCTGTAATTTGATAGCTCTTTAGTATTAACTTCTGCAATGTATAGTCCCAATCAAACCTTACTCTAACGGTACTCCCATCTTCTAGCAATTCAGTTTGGTTTATGTAGCCATACGTTGTGTCTCCAGCTACTGAAAAGTTAAAACTTGAATTACCTAAGTAGACCCCTTCAGCGCTATACTTTGTTTCATATACATTTGACCGATAGAATTCTCCAGTGAAAAAATCTCTTGAATACTGCTCTTGTCTACTTTGAGTGTAATAAATTTCGTCTAGATAATTTTCTAGTGCTTGAAATTCTCTTACTGTTCGGGAAGTGAGTGTAAGACTATCCCCAATAATGCTGAATGTTCTTACTTCAATTTGGTTTGCAAACTGATCGTAGTCCATTTCTGTTTTCAGTTTCACACCCATAATTTCATTCTGAGTAGTCGTTTCATTATACTCAACATTGTACACAACTACTGAATCTACAACTACTTCATCATTGCTTATTGTGCGCTGGAAGCTAGTATAAGCTTGTGAAAACACCCAAACTGAATCATTCCATTCATAGCCAAGTGCTTCTGTTTCAGTATCATTGTCTAGATAGTTGAAATGTAAACTATCTTCACCTACCCATTTCATAAGTTGAGTATCATATACTTTACTTACTTGATAGATATATCTATTTCCATCTTCAATTTTGACATAACTCCTATTTCCACTAGTTATCTCACCATCTTCTTTTCCTATGTCTCCATTTGCATAGTAAATATTTTCGCTTCTTTCAAATTCTACCGTTTGCTCTTGCAGCCTACTATTGTATAACAATCCCCGTGAAAAATATTCATTCGAATATAAGTAGTAATTCTCTTCCGCTAGATATCTAGTTCTTGCGGAAAGCTCATACTCTTCAATATCTATATTGTAATCATATCTAACAGTTAAGGTATCTTGATCTAATTCGTTTTGATACCCAAGTTCTCTACTATTTTTTAGCCACCCAGTTTCAGGATTATAAGAATCTCTAATAGCTTCTCTATCAGCTCCTTCGGCAGCCTCAAGAGGAGCCTTATACCGTGTTCCATAATAGGGTTCGTATTCTCCATAGTTGTAATAATACGTTACTGAACTATCACCGTAGGTCTCATCATAGTACCTACTCTCAAGACTTTTTGGAGCCCAATGCATACTGTCGGCATTCCAAATATGTTCGTTATAAAACCCCTGAGATGTACCGGTTCTACTATTAGAAGCATATCGTAAAACTGAATTAGGTCTAAATATGCTATCATTTAGCGCTTTATATTCTGAATAAGACACCGTAGTATCACTATATATCTCATCAGCTAATTTTGATAGATAAGGTGATTCCTCATGTATTCTACTTATGCCTAGCGCCCATTTATCGGCCGCTTTCATTTGAGGAGAGACTTGGTATAAAAAGGCTTTATGCGCCTCATTTATATATTGTTTATCTATTTCTTTGGTATCTATTACTTGTTGAGCTATAGTTACCATTGGTATTAAGAGAACCAAACTTATTAGTAACGCTACTTTATTCATACTGCTTATTTTGAAATTGAATATTGATATGGAGCACTTGAATACACTCCATTTTTAATTTCAATATTCTATCGCAGTCAATAAATCCCCCGAATTAGGTATTCTTATGATTTTTAGGCAATATTCCTCATTAAAGCCAGCCTTACTGCAGCCGCACGTGAATTCACATGCATTTTTTTGTAGATATTTTTGATGTGCGTTTTTACCGTCCAAGGGCTTAAGAAAACAGCCTCAGCAATCTGATTGTTAGTCTTCCCTTCAACCACTTGTTCTAATATTTTTAATTCTGCCGGACTTAAATCAAAGGGCACTTCTTCTTTAATCTCCTGTTGACGTTGCATTGGGTTTTTAACCATTTCCAGGACTTTTTTAGCTATTGTAGGGGAAATAGCTGAGCCACCGTTCTTTATTTCTTTTATCGAATCTACAACGGTATCTATGGAAGTATCTTTTAGTAAATAACCGGAAGCACCTACATTTATTGACTCAAAAATGCGTTCGTCATCTTCAAAAACCGTAAACATTATCACTTCTACTTCAGGATGGTTTTGTTTCAATTGAAAGGTTGCCTCAATCCCTGATATGCCCGGAAGTTCTATATCCATTAAAACAACTTCTGGAATCTCATCCGCTTCAAACCTTTCCAGTTTACTAAAAAAAGACTCTGCGGAATCTGAAGAAAATACCAGATTTAGCTCGGGGTAAAAGTTAAGTAACTCACTTAGACGTTTTCTAAAAATGTCGTGGTCTTCAACTATGCAAATTCTTAAAGGATTATTCATTAAGCTATTTTCTTATTCATGTATTCTTTCATTAAACTTCTCATAAATAAAAGAATATGCCAATACCCCAAAGTAGTGATTCTTTAATCTACTTTTTGTCCAAAATCTGTTTGCTGCCTAGTAGCTTATTTCCTCTAACAATCAATATTACTTTATTGATAAAATGGTTCAATATGGGAAAGTAGGAGCAAAAATATTTTTTTTAGCTCTATTGTAAAAGCTGTGTGATTTGGATATGAAATTTTAATTTCTAATTACCTTCCCTTGAGTAATCCCGTCAAGTTCAATTTATGAATGGGAATTAGGTAACTAGCTAGAAGCTCATCTTTATGTATTCCTAAAAGTCCTGTTCCTCTAAAATCAACTACGCAAACTTTCTCCTCAGTTTGAACCACTTCTCCAATGCCATAAAATTCTGGGCTAGGACCATAGTACACTAAATCTCCCGTATTCAATTCATTCTTTGCCCTTCTGTGATAAGGTAGTATCACAGGGAGTAGATCAAGTCGATATGAGAGTCTTCTTTTCCCGTTCAAAGACATTATGCTTCTTCTTTAATGATTTCTCTTTCAGAATCTCCTGAATGTTTAATGGTAATCCAAACGGCATTTTCTGGGATCAAGTTTCCAATTTTTTGTGGCCACTCCACAATGGAAATCCCATCTCCATAAAGATATTCTTCTGCTCCAATTTCGAGCGCTTCTTGCTCATTTTCAAGTCTATAACAATCAAAATGGTAAATTGGAATAGTGCCATGGTACTCATTAATTAACGTGAATGTAGGTGAGCTAACTCTTCCTTCATTTACTCCAAAAAAAGAGGCAATTCCTTTTACAAAGTGCGTTTTGCCAGCACCAAGATCACCATTTAAGCAAACAACATCCCCAACAGAAAGTTCTTTAGCAAATTCTTTCCCAAAAGTGATGGTCTCTTCTACCGAAGAACTTAACATCTTCTATCCTCTACTTTTTTGGCTTTAGTGTAGCTACGGGCAATATCATCTCTTCCATTGATGCCCCACCATGTTGGAAAGTATCTTTATAGCGATTTTGATATTTGTGGTAATTTGTTGGATATATGAAGTAAAAGTCTTCACGAGCAATTAGGTAGTCGCTTGCTTTTCCTAAATCAGGAAGTTTAAATTTCTCTGCGTCTTTAATTTGAATGACAGCATTCGCATTTTCAGCATTTAAGTTCTTACCGTATTTATACCGTAAACTCGTTGCGGTATCTTTGTCTCCATATACTTTTGTATCCCGTAAAGAACGCACTGAACCATGATCGGTCGTGACCACTACAGTTACGTCTTCATCAGCTAGTTCTTTAAACATTTGAAGTAGTGATGAGTGCTGAAACCAAGCCTCCGTAATTGAACGAAATGCAGAAACATCGGGAGCGAGTTCTTTTATCACATCCGAATCTGAACGAGAGTGAACAAGGGTATCTACAAAATTGAATACAAATGCGGCTAATTTCGACTGAGCAAAACTTTTCATTTTTCCCGCAACTTGTCGTCCATCCTCAGCATTTAGAATTTTCTCGTATTTAAAATTTATATCGAATTTTGCGCGATCCAACTGTTTTTGAAGGAGCTCTTCTTCATGTCTATTCAACGAAGTTTCATCCTGACCTTGAGCCCAAAGCTGTGGATACATTTGTGAAATTTCTAATGGAGAAATCCCAGCAAAAATTGCGTTTCGAGAGTACGGAGTTGCTGTAGGTAAAATGGAATAGTAGAAGTCTGTTTCGATATCAAACATTTTGGCAAGATAGGGCTCAAACACCAACCATTGATCATAGCGCATGCAATCAATCAAAAAGAACATCGTTTTCTTTCCATTCTTGATATGAGGAAAAACATACTTCTTAAAAATACCTTGCGAAATAAGTGGTGCCTCATCATTTTGGTCTAACCAATCTACATACTCTCGTTCAATAAATTTTCCAAATTCACGATTTGCATCTACAACTTGGTCATCTAACACCTGCTTCAGGGCTTCATCTCCTTCTCCCAAATCAATCTGCCACTTCGAAAGTTCTTTGTAAATATCAATCCATTCTTGCCAAGTAGTATGTGGATGTATCCGGGAAGAAATACTTCCAAATTCTCTTAAATATGATTGCGCAGACTTCTCACTTTGTAATTTTGAACGATCTAGAATCCTTTTTACCGTTAATAAAATCTGATTCGGATTTACAGGTTTGATCAAATAATCTGATATTTTAGAACCAATTGCGTCCTCCATAATTGATTCCTCTTCACTCTTCGTGATCATTACTACTGGAAGTAAAGGTTGGTGCGCTTTTATTTTCTCCAAAGTTTCTAACCCTCCCATTCCTGGCATTTGCTCGTCTAAGAAAACGAGGTCAAATTTCTGATTCTTGATCATTGTAACGGCATCCTCACCATTGGTTACCGGAACAATATCAAACCCTTTCTTTTGCAGAAAAATAATATGTGATTGAAGCTGATCTATTTCATCATCAGCCCAAAGAATAATTGGCATCTATTTATAATTAAGAATTAATGATTTTGAATTTTGAATAGTAGCCGTTTATAATAGTTCAGAATTTAGTGGGTGAATAAGCTGCGTTGAATATATCATTCTTTTCTGTGCTTTGGTGATTTTGTAGCATTATCAAATTTATAACTTTATAAAAGGTTTGAGTTTCTCTAAGGTTTTTGCGCCGATTCCTCGAACATTCACTAAATCTTCAACGGTTGTAAAGTCGCCATTAGTTTCCCTGAATTCTATAATTCTTTGAGCATAAGAATTTCCAATCCCAGGAAGTGATTTTAGTTCTTCGACTGTTGCTTCATTTAAACTGATTAACTCTTGCCCTGACGACATTATTTCTTTCTTTTCCATTTCCGTATTTTCAGGAATTTCGATGGTATTATACTTCGCATCAATTTCTTTCTTCTCTTTTTCTATAAGCGCACTTCTACGTTCAAATTCTGCTAAAAGCTTAGCATGGTTTTCTGGAACTGGAACATTTCGTTCTTTTATTAATACATTGCCTAGAAGAAGTAATACAATCACCCCAAATAAAATCGTAACTGAAATTCGCTCTTTCTTGCTTATCTGAAGTTTATCAAGCCAGAAGAAAAAAGACCTTTTAAATTTATTGTTACTCATAACGTTAAGTTTTTGCTTATCGTAATTAGCAATTATTTTTGAGGTTTGTCAACTTGTTTTCGAGTTTGGGAAGTGGGATGTTTGGCAGAATAAATTATGAGTACATATTATTTCACATATAAAGAACAACGTATAGCCTACGAAGTAATAGGAGAAGGAAAAGCACTTGTTATTCTTCATGGTTGGGGAAGCAGTCGCCGAGTGATGATGCCCATTGCAAAACTGCTTTCTCATTTACGATCTTGTTATGTACTCGATCTTCCTGGTTTTGGGGAATCGAACGAGCCATCAGAAGCTTGGAGCATCGGCGATTATGCAGACGCTGTAGAAGCTTTTATTTCGATGTTGCCTGATGATCATATTGATGTACTGGTACATTCTTTTGGCGGAAGGATTATTCTGAAGCTACTTTCCAGAAAAAAAGGACAAGAGATTATTCAAAAGGTATTGATTACAGGAGGAGCAGGAATGAAGCCGAGGCGATCTTGGAAATACTATCTTAAAAAGTACACTGCCAAAACGTTGAAAGCTCCATTCGTGATTTTACCTCAACCTCTCCGAGATAAAGCATTGAACTGGCTTCGAAAAACTACTCTTTGGAAGAGTCTTGGTTCCAGCGAATATTCCCACCTATCGGGAGTAATGAGGGGAACTTTTGTTAAATCAGTTACCGAATATTTAGAAGAGTACTTGCCTCAAATCCCTCATGAAACTTTACTGCTTTGGGGAAGAAATGATGATGCTACTCCAGTCTATCAAGCTGAGCGTATTGAGAAAGGAATTCAAAACTCTGCCTTAGTGATAATTGAAGATGCTGGTCATTACGCTTTTCTGGATAAGCCTAAACAGTTCGCAACTATTGCGGAAGCCTTCTTGAAAGAAAATTAAAAATTCTGGTTTTTTGAATCTATAATTTAAAACTAATCCCTAGCTCTTCAATTTCAAGACCTGCACTTACTAAACTAATTGCTCTTTTCTGTGCTGTTTTACTTGTTTGATCACCTTCTTTCCCATAAATCAAATCGTCGATTATTGGATATCCCCATTTGGCTAAATGTAATCGAATTTGGTGCGTTCTTCCCGTTTCAGGTCTACATTTTATTAATGCTGAATTCTCCCGTACCTCAACCACTTCAAAATGAGTAATCGCTTGACGGGCACCTTGAAGACTTTCATGACTTTCAAAAACGAAGCCTTGTTTCCGCTTTATAGGAGCGTTTATAGTGATGGTTTTTTCTTTGGGAATTCCATCTACAAGCGCATAATACGTTTTAGAAACTTTACCCTCTGTAAAACACTGGGTAGCTTTTTTAGCAAACTCCTTATTTTGTGCAATTAAAACGACTCCTGAGGTTACTGAATCCAGTCGATGAACAATCCTCAAATCTTCAAATCCTTTTTCCTTTAGGATCTCAATAAGTGTGTTTTTAAAATACCGACCACCAGGATGCATGGGCATTGGGGCTGGTTTATATACAATAAGATATTCCTCTTCTTCAACTAACACTTCAACTTCATCTGGAACAGATGGCTCTATTGCTCTCGGATTATGGTGCGAAATTTCATCCAAAATATTGAGCATAGCTTCGGGTTCTACTTTTTGGTCATTCACCAATACACGACCTGATTTAATTCTCCCCCTCCACTCTGTTTTGGATTGAAATGGAAATTTAGTGGTCATCATTTCTTCTAAGCTTTTCCCATCAAATTCAATGCCCGGCTTAAAACGATGAGTAATCGGGTAGGGTAGTACTAGTCGGATGTTACAACTGAGTGTGTTCTTCTTGTTGAAGATCACGTTGCTTAAATTCTTCACCAAAGTAATTGTACCATTTTCGGAAGGGTTTAAAGGCATTTTCTGGATCAAAAGGGCGTTTATACTCGCTTTTTTTGCATTCTTCACTACAACAGCCATCCATTATATCTGCTCCTTCTTCTGAGCATACAAATAACTTGTTGCATTCCATATTAGCACAGTTAACATAGGTATCTGCCGGCTTTCCCGTTATTTCGCATTTGGCAATTGGAGCTAAATTCTTTGGGTTTACAGGAACAACCAAACGGTCATCAAATACAAAGCATTTGCCTTCAAAATGCGCGCCTTCTTCTTCTTTTGCATAGTTAAGAATTCCCCCGTGCAATTGGTTAACATCATCCCAACCTTCTTCTTTCATTAACACAGAAAATTTCTCGCATCGAATACCGCCTGTACAGTACATGAGGACTTTTTTGTCCTTCGGGATATTCGCTTCTTCCAACCATTGTGGAAAATCATAGAAGTATTCCAAATCTGGAGTAAGGGCTCCTTTAAAATGTCCGATTTTTGACTCGTAGTTATTTCGAACGTCGATCATTACGTAATCTTCACCAGATTCCATTACACTACGCCATTCATTAGGCTTCAAATGTGTACCCCCATTTTTCGGGTTTACATCTTCTTTGTGCAACGCAACAATCTCTTCTCTAACTTTACAAATCAACTTCGCAAAAGGGATATAGTCACTTTCATCCTGCTTAAACTCGGTATCTTCAAAATCAGCGAGAGACCAAACAAATTCTTTATAGGCTTCGACCTGCTCTTTTGTGCCTGCAGCGGTTCCATTTAAGCCTTCACTAGAAATATAAATTCTGCCCTTTAAGCCCAATTCTTTGCAAAAGTTCTTATGTTCTTTACAGAATTGAACCGCATCTTTTATCGGCGTGAAATTGTAATAAAGGATAACTTCGTACATCTTATAAATTAATTTACACGATGGTTCATTTATCGCCGTTATTGGCGGGACTAAAGTTAAGCAAATTTCATTGAAAAAGACGTTTCAAAAGTATTTAGTAGAATCAACTGTAGTATTATTTATACTCACTTTGATTTTACCTCATCCGCCTGTTTATGGTCAGGAAGTAAATCCCCTTATTAAAATACACGCCGAATTTGAAAGGGGTCGGTTAACCGCTGATGAAGCCATTCTAAAACAGATTGATTTGCTGAAAAACCATACCCATTCGAATGAGAACGTTTCAAAATGTGGTACACCTCTTTTCTTTATGATGGGGAACTACGAACATCAACTTTCTGAAGAAACAAAAGCTGCTTTTAATCAGGCTTTTTTAGCTTCATCAGGTATAGCTTCTGAATCTTTTATTAGTGCTTCTGGTAAATTTGTTGTGAATTATGAGACAACAGGTAGTGATGCCGTTCCTCTGGCTGATGAAAATAATAACTTTATCCCCGACTATGTTGAATGGATTGCTGAAGCCGCTGATTCAAGTTATTCTCATTATCTGAATTTAGGATTCACTGATATTTTTACTGAGAAAATTGCGCCATATGAAATCCGCGTTGAAGATGGTGGGGCATATGGGTTTACTTCGGGCAACGCTAGATATGTTGGAATTGAAAATGATTTTTCAGGATTTCCTTCCAATACCGACCCTGAAGGAAATCAAAAAGGCGCTGTTAAAGTAACCGTCGCTCATGAATTAAAACATGTGATTCAGTTTGTACAAAATGGATGGGCTGGCGACCCAGATCGTTGGCTGGAAATGGACGCTACTCTTTATGAAGAAGTTATCTACGATGATGTTAACGATTACTACAACTATTTAGAGGGTTTTGCTAATAATTTATTTGGATCGCCAACAAGCACCATAATTCCTGGATCTTATGAAGATATAACCTGGGCATTATATTTTGAAGAACGGTTTGGAAATACATTTTGGACTAATGTATGGAATAGAATTGAATCTCAATCTCCTTCCATTTCATTTCTTGGAGCCATTGAAAGCGCATTAACAGATTTTGAGGTGAGTTTTGAACAAGCAACCATCGAAAACTTATTGTGGCACTACGCCTCAGGAAGAGACAACTCAACTATGTTTTTTGGCTTTGATGAAAGTGCAGTATATCCTAGTCCCCGAATTCAAGATGTTATTTCACAAATTCAGCTAAATCTTTCTGATATAGAAACCCTTTCTAGATTTTCTGGGAAGTATTTTGAGTTCAATTTAGCCGAACAAAATCCCAACTTCGTAAAGATTGATATTCTAGCTAATTCTTCAAACATCCAAACTGGGTTAATCGCTTATTATAACGACTTAAGTGTTGAGACTGTACTTATCACTGATCCAACTCCTGACGAATTGACTTTTGAAGAAACTAATTTATCATGGGAAGAGATAGACCGACTTGGGGTGGTTTTCTTTAATACATCCATTGCATCTTCCCAAACGGTTCAGTTTCAGGTTTATGATTACATTCCTGTTAATATCACCTCTCCTGAGCTGGATCAAAACTATCCGAATCCCTTCAATCCTACTACCACAATTGCTGTTACTCTGCCTTTTAGCCAGCAAATTAAACTCACTTTGTATGATTCTATTGGAAGAGAAGTAAAGATTGTAAAAGAAGGAGTATTGCCTTCAGGAAAATCTGAAATTCTTTTTAATGCTTCAAATTTAGCTACTGGAGTTTATTTTTATCAATTAAAAAGTAATGAGGGAATGGTAACAAAAAAGATGACTCTCATTAAATAATGTAGTAGACCTAAAGATACCCAAGCTCTTTTAAGCCTGTAATAGGATCTGAAAAATTGGTGAAGTTAAACGATGTAATAGACAGCATTCTAAGCATTTTCACTTCCATTATTGGTGCAGCAAGTTCCCTCCAAGCGAAATAGTCGTCTTTAAAACTGAAGTTCTCGGGATTCATTTCTTCTAAAACTTCTACCGTTTCTTCAAGGTTAAGATCCTGAGTGTATGCAAGTATACTTGCCGCAAAAACATTTATAAATCCATGCACCTTAGACCCTAATGAATAATTGTAGCTAGGGTATGGAGTATTTTCTTTTCCGGAAAACTTAACGGCTACGTTCGCATCTCTTGCATATAAAATCACATCTGCAAGATATGATGCACTTGGAGTTTTTCCTGCTCCCTTAGCGCTACAGTTAATTTTTATCCCAGAAAATAGATAATTTTGTATTTTTCTCTTTAAGATAGACTTGTTATGAACTGCAATTACTTTAATAATCTTTTTGGTGATTTCGGCATCAAATTCAGTTCCAGGAATTTCAAAAAATACTCTGTGTGGAAGTAGCCGAGATTCCGCAGTAGTACTTACTACTACTTCCATAGCTTTCACTAACTCTTCTGGATTTAGTGTTTCAACACTACTTAATGGAAGTTTCAATTCAAGTAGATTTGTTCTTACCTCTCCTGGATAGCCTCTATGTGCCACTTTAATTTCTTCTTCAATACTATTAATCGAATTCTTAAACTCAAATAATGTTTTCGTTTCTGGTCCAGTGATACAAAGCGATAAAGGCCCTTTTAGTTTGTGCTTTCTATCAGCGAAACTTGCTAATGCTGGTAGTTCGCTATGAGGCATTAAAAAATTAGCGAGCATCCAAGCGTACTTAGAATGAGAAAAATCAACATAGTTTCTTAGAGCTTCGTTAAGCTTCAACCCTGCAGGAGGATAAAGTCCAGCATAGTTTACCGAAGAAGTAAGAAGTTGTTCTATTGATTTATTCATACTGTCAATTATACATATACCAATGCTTTTGGGAAACTTAAATTATGTGAAAATGAAAGTATTTTAGCTTTTTTCAAGCTTTCGGGGATAAATATATCTCTAGTTTGACTATTTTAGTTAATTATTAGTAATTGAAGGTGATAAATTCAACGGTATATGAATAAATCAGAAACTATTAGATCTTTAAGTAACCAACTTAATATCACTCAAAAAGATACTGAATATCTTTATGATACTTTTGTATCAATACTAACAGCTCACCTTGCTAATGATGAAGGATTCTCAATTCCTAAGTTGGGAAGTTTTCATCCTAAAATCAGAGAAGCTTATAAGTCTTACAATCCACATTATAAGAAGATGATGATGCTTCCAAAAAAGAAGGTCGTTCAATTTTCTCAAAGCTCAGCAATTAAGGACGAACTCAATGGAGGTATATTATGAGCGAAAAAGTATCCTTCAGTAAATTGGTAGAAGAACTTTCAAAAAAAACGGAAACCACACAATCCTTAAGTCATGACTTCATAACCAACCTTACGGATTTAGTTATTGACTCTACAAAACAGACTGGCAAAGCCTCTCTTACTAATTTTGGAAGCTTCAGCATTGTTAATGTGGCAGCCCGTAACGGGGTTAACCCTCAAACCGGAGAAGCAATTGTTATTCCTGCTCATCAACGACTTTCTTTTGCGCCTTATAAGGCCCTTGAAAACTCTGTAAATGCACCTTATGCAAATCTAGAAGCTACCCTAGTTGAAGATGATGCATCTGCACCGATAACAAAAAAAGCCGAAAACGAATCTTCTGATAGTAATACTGTAGTTCCAATTTTAGCGGCACTTATCGTAATAGCAGTAGTATTTGGTGTATGGTTTTTTGTTTTTAGAAACTCTAATTCTACAGAGATTGCTCAAGAAAATTCTGCGCCTCAGGTAGAGAAGACAGACCAGACTACCCAACCTCTTTTAAGCTCTACTCCAGTTAATCAAGAATTGAATAGTCTTGATAATACAGATCAGGAAACCATTACAGAAAATACGTCTACTGAAAATGCCGTTGTTGATGAAATAGCTGCTGAAACTCGATTAGTTGAAAATGCCCCCATCGGTACTAGCTCACACATTGTAACAACTAATGAATGGTTTTATGAAATTGCCCGAAAAAATTATTCTAGAACTACATTTTGGCCACTTATTTTTGAAAGCAATTTTACTGTTGCTCAAGATCCTGATATACTTAAACCTGGCAAAGAATTAAGTATTCCTTCCATTCAGAATTCACAGAACCCAACTCTAAATGATCGAAAAAGATTAGCAGTAGCAGCAAAACTTGTTTCTGATGCCTATGCTAATGCTGGGAAAACGGAAAAGGCCAACGCATATGCAAAAATGGCCGAGCGTTTTTCAAATTAATATGCCACTTGAAGGATAGCTAGTTTTTTGTAAAGGGGTGGTCTAATTTTATTAGAACATTGATTTTCTAATCAAAAACACGTGTTTTATAAATCTTAACTCCGTTATAATTACCTTCCATCTTAATAAACTTCTGGTCTCCCTTTGTATACCAGAACCTTGTCGGCTGTGTTCCATTGTAATCCATAAATAGCACCCAAGTATCTAATTCTTTATTTCCTGGAATTGTAATTTTTTCTGCGTCCTCAACTTTTATCTCGTACCACGCAGGGGCACTTACCGTACTTCCAGGGTGGTGAAATTGTAAAACAGCTTTATAGCCTGCGCTTAACGGTAACATTGAAAAAGTTTCTAAATCCAATTCAAAATTGAATATGGGTTCTTCTAAATCTAGATGGTATCCCTCTTCAGAATTATTTTTAACAGTATCTAATGCTATCAAAGCTTTTTCGGTAAATCGGTAGGCTTCTTTCCCTTTATTTTCACTGTTTCGAATATGTATAATTGGGCGAAATGTTTTAGGCTCGACCAATGAGTAAAAGTTTCCACTAGATTTTTTATCTGCACCATAAAAGTAATGTTCAACTGCTAAATAGTTCTGCCCTTCATGTATAACTCTTTTCATTGTAGACTCCATTAACCCACCCATTCTGGTAATTCCCTTGAACTCAGAATAGATGATATACTTGGTGGAACCTTCTTCAAATAGCTCAAAATTTTTAAATTGATCTCCTATTCGTATAGTATCAACTGTTTGAGATTGAACTGTTTTACTTGAAAATAAACAAGCTGCCAAACACAGCATTAAAGTGTGCGTCTTCATTTTTTACGATTTGTTTAACTCCAAAATTGGAGATTCTATTGAGCCATAAAAATTTTATCGACAGACTTTATTGAATACTCTACTAAATAGCCTAACCCTACTTTATCTAAATCTATAGATTAAAACTTTATTGTTATCTATTAAATATGCTGATTGGCAGATTAAAGCATCACACTCAGCACATATTCCAGATATAGTGATTACATTTGGAAAAAATTCATTGATACTTTGGCAAAGAAAAGATTAATAATTCTCCATTTATCATTCTGGTGCTTGTTCGTTTTCTATCGCCTATTTGATTATTCGCAGTACATCCCGATAAAAACTGCTATTAATTTTTTGGCCGTACCTTTAGTTTTCAATTTGCTAATAAGTTATCTGCATTACTTTTTCATTCTACCTTTTTTGATTCAGAAGAAAGAGTATGGGAAATATGTTTTCTATTTATCGCTAGCATTAATCGCTATAATGGCGTTACGATTTATTGCAGATTCTTATTTTATGATGCCTCTTAGTCAAGATCAGGAGTATTATTCTACCATTCATTTCCCAAGAGTAATTAGCGTTTTATGGGGATTTATGACTTTCATCATATTTACGGGTATGATAAAATTTACATCAGACTGGTTTAGAATTGAGAACGAAAAAAAGCAGCTCGAAAATGAGAAATTGAATGCTGAACTCAATTATCTAAAAGCTCAAATAAATCCACATTTTTTATTTAATACCCTTCATAACCTTAATTACTTAGTTCAAAGTAAAAAAGAAGAAGCTTCCAAAACTATTATTCGGTTATCAAATATTATGAGATATATGATATATGAAGCCAAAAAAAATTTAGTTTCTATAAAAAAAGAGATTCAATACATGGAAGATTATATCGAACTTGAATGCATAAGATTGAATAACCCACTCGATATTACTTTTAACACAAATGGTAACAATGAGAACACTCAAATAGCTCCGCTGATTCTTTTAACCTTTCTAGAAAATGCTTTTAAACACGGTGTTAATGATAGTGCTCCAAATTGCTGGATATCGGTTGATTTATTTCTAGATGGAGAAAACCTTATATATTCTGTAGGTAACTCAATAATAGACACGAGAAGCAATACAGAAAAATCAGGGTTTGGATTGAAGAATGTAAAAAAAAGGCTTGAGCTACATTATCCTGAAAATCATGAACTTTTAATCACAAAATTCGAACACCGTTTTGATATTAAACTAACCATTAACTTGAAAAATGATTAATTGCGTAATCATTGATGACGAACCTTACGCCCGAAATCTTCTAGAGGATTATATTGGCAAAGTTCCATACCTGGAATTGTTGAGAAGTTTCTCAAGCGGACTAAATGCCTTAGAAACGTTGCGAAAAAACTCTATTGATCTACTTTTTTTAGATATTCAAATGCCTGAGATTAATGGTATTACTTTTCTTAAATCACTCCAAAATAATCCTAATGTGATTTTTACTACCGCTTACGCTGAGTATGCTGTTGAAGGATTTGAATTAAACGCCAAGGATTATTTATTAAAACCATTTGACTTCCCTCGCTTCTTAATGGCCGTAGAAAAGATTTACTCAACCGTTCCACAAATCAATATAGATCGTGATATAGTAGACCCGGTTAAATATCTCTTTGTAAAGGATGGCTCAACTATTGTTAAAATTTCTCTTTCTGAAATACAGTTTATAAAAGGTCTTAAAGATTATGTTCAAATTGTAACTAGTTCAAAAAAAGTAATGAGTCTTCAAACACTTAAAGAACTATCGTATAGCCTTCCAGGGCAATCGTTCGCAAGGGTACATAACTCCTTTATTATAGGATTACATCACATAGATTCGATTCAGAATAATCACGTTAATATAAAAGAGGTAACAATTCCCATTGGACCAACATACAAGAAAACATTTATGGAGTCTTTAATACGTATTGGTATTTCTAAGTAGAACTTTGAGTTATCAGATCAAGTAAAATCGAATCTGAGATCTTCAACCCTGCCTTTGTTAGTTTTAGGGCATGGGTATCAAAAACCAGTTTTCCTTCTTTCTCTTTTTGATCAATGTAAATTTTCTGCCTTTCATTAAACTCGAAATTATAGCTCGTTTTTAGTTCCTCAATATTAAGACCTACGACCGTTCTTAGCCCTAACATTAACCGCTCTTCGGCTAATTCTTTTAAATTTAGTTGATCTACTTCATTTCTAATTTTCCAACTTTCTTCTAAATATGAATTAAGATCTGAACCATTATTCCAGCGCTCCGCCGATTTTCTTTCTTTATCCCACCAAAAAGAATGTGCTCCTGGACCTAACCCAAGATAGTTTTCATGACTCCAATATGCTGAATTATGCTTCGCTTCAAAGCCCGGCTTTGAGAAATTGCTTACTTCGTATTGTTTAATTCCTGCTTTTTCTAATTTACTTTCTACCAGATCGAAATGAGAAGCAACAACTTCATCATCTGGCTCAATAATTCGGCCTAATTCGAGCTGTTTTCCTAATCTTGTTTTGGGTTCTATTGTTAATGAGTATGCAGAAATATGGGGCGGATCAAAACTCAGAAGTATTTCAATATCCTGTTCGAGTATCTCTAAGCTTTGATTTGGATTTCCATAAATCAAATCTACCGTGAAAGAATTCAAATCTGATTTACTTAAAATCTCTAAACAACTTAATGCTTCTTCCCTTGTATGAGCCCGATTCATAAATCGAAGTAATTCTTCGTCAAAGCTTTGAACACCCATGCTAGCTCTTGTTATTCCTGCTGATTTCAGTTCAGAAAGGTACCTAGCTGAAACATCATCTGGGTTCATTTCAAGAGTAACTTCCTTCAATTCCAGCTTAAAAACTTTAGTAATTACTTCTATGATCTTCTCGATTTGTTTCGCAGAAAGTAATGAAGGAGTTCCTCCACCAAAGTAAATCGTTTGGATTTTATCATCCGTAAATCGAGTTCCTTTTTTTGACTGTATTTCTTTTATGAGTTCATCAACAAAAAGCTGCTTTTGTTCTTGTCGCGTTACAAAATAGAAGTCGCAGTACGAGCAGGCCTGTTTACAAAATGGGATATGGAGGTATAGTCCAGACATAATTAGGAATATATAAATTAGGAATAGAGAGTATTCCTAATTTATATATTCTCCTATTCTTAATTATCCTGAGGATAGAATGGATTCTCATCATAGGTATCTTTTCCTTGATACGCTCTACTATATTTCACGTAATTTTGTGAATATTTTTTGATGGATATAATTTCTTCTTCCGAAAGCTTCCGAACTGCTTTTGCGGGTGAACCCATATAAAGAAACCCGCCTTTTAGGGTTTTGTTTGGCGGAACCAATGTTCCTGCTGCTACAATTACATCCGATTCAATTACTGCTTTATCCAGAATGGTGGCATTAATTCCTATAAGCACTCTGTCTTTAATTGTGCAACCATGAATGACTGCTCCATGTCCAATTGTGACTTCGTTGCCGATGGTTGTCGGCCCGGTTTGATTCATCACGTGAATACACACATTATCTTGAACATTGCTACGGTCACCGATAGTGATTTTGTTCACATCTCCACGAATAGTAACATTAAACCAAGCGCTACTTTCCTCTCCTATTATAACATCTCCTATTATGTCTGCGCTGTGAACAATGTGTGCCGTGTTGTGGATGGATGGGCTTTTTCCCAAAAATTCTATAATCATTTAAAAAACTCAGTAAATATTAATGTGTAAGCTGCTATTAACAAAACTAAAACAATCATATATAATATCATTATCCCCATAGTTTTTGCTGAAGAAATTAACCATCCTTGTTCAAATGTGCGTTTTAGATAAAACACGATATAAATAAAAGTGGCTAATTGAGCCGGCGCACTTATAATTATTGCTAGAATCTCAACCCAGCTTTGTTCAAAACTAGCCTCAAGCCATATTGTAAATAGCTCAATCATTAAAAGTACAAACCAAACAGTATGTATATGAAAGGAAAGAATTAAATACTCAACGTAGTAAGCTTTTCTTTTTCTGTAAAACAATTTGGTAAAAAGTGCAAAAAAGGGAACCATAAAAAACACCATATACTGAATTATAGTACCCAGATCACCTATTGAGTTTTCATCATCAGAAAAATTTATAAAAAATATTTGATCACTTTCACTCCACTGAACTAACAGGAAATACACAATACTTATTGAAAGATATATTCTAAGAGGGGGTAAATACTGAGCTCTTTTACCTTCAATATATTCTCTGGTTACCTTTCCTGGTTTTAAGAAAAGATCTTTAAGTGTTTTAAACCATCGATTATCAATATTGAAAAGAGTCTCAACTGCGTCTTCTAAAAAAAGCTTTAGTGGGAGTTTCGTCGGCTGAAACTTCTGCCCACAGTTTGAACAGTAATTTCCCAAAACTGTTTCTCCGCAGTTTAAACAGTTGTCTCCTTTAATTTGTGTAATTGAATCACTCATAGCTGAAAATATAAAAGGTTTCGATTGAAACAACCGAAACCTCTAAAGAAGAAATAAATTTGCAGAAATAAATGTAAGCGCTTACATTTTACTTTCTGTTTAGCAAATCAAAAAAATATGCTTGGAGCAAAGAGGTAGAACAGGAATGGATCATTTAAGAGTTTTTTTGTATTGGGTTTGTAAAACCTTGTTCAGTTTGTTTTTTCTTTGTTTTACTTTTTGCTCTGCTGTTTTTGCACAGGTTAGTTCTACGCCAGCATTTCCCACTCAAAGTGGCTCTATAACAATTTTTTTTGATGCAAGCCAAGGTAATGAGGGCTTAAAAGACTTTACTGAAGAGGTGTACATACACACCGGCGTTATTACTAATCTTAGTGCAAATACTACCTCAGACTGGCGACATGTAAAAACAGAATGGGGGCAAAATACGACTGAAACAAGGCTAACACGTATAAGTGAGAATCTCTATTCATTAACCATTCCAAATATACGGAACTATTATAAAGTTCCTGGAAACGAACAAGTTCTTCGGCTTGCCATGGTTTTCAGGAGTGCAGATACTTCTCTGGAAGGTAAAGGTGAAAGAAATACAGATTTATTTATAGACTTATATGGGGATGGGGTACATGTCCGTTTTAACAATCCAAAAGAAGAGTCTTTTTTCCTTTCTTTAGGTGAACAATTTGAAGTTGAGGTTCTTGCCGCTGCATTTGGTGTACCTCTTCAATCTATCCAATTGTTTGATAATGGAACCAAAGTAGCCGAGGTCAATAACGACACTTTACAGTATTCTTTAATCCCTTCTTCTACGGGAAGACGAGAATTAAAAGCCATAGCCTCAAACTTTCAAGGAAGTACTGATATTTCTACTGTTTTTTATGTAGTACCTGATGAAGTAACTGAAAGTCCTCGTCCTTCTGGAATAACGCAGGGTATATTTTATGATGAATTAGACCCCACTAAAGTAACCGTCTCATTGCTTGCACCTTTTAAAGAACTAGTTTATGTGATTGGTGATTTTTCAAACTGGGAAATACTTCCAAAATACCAGATGAAAAAAGATGTAGTGAGTAATAATGAAGTATACTGGTGGCTAGAAATTGACGGGTTAACTCCTGGCGAAGAATATGCGTTTCAATATTTAGTAGATAATGAAATTCGAATTGCTGATCCATATTCTGAGAAAGTGTTACATCAAGATGATGAATGGATTGACGAAAGTACCTATCCGAATTTAAAGGCATATCCAAAAGATCAAACCTCCGAATACGTTTCTGTACTTCAAACCAATCAACAAGAATTTGCCTGGACAGACCAAAACTGGGAACGACCCGACAAAAACAACCTCGTTATTTATGAATTGTTGGTTCGAGATTTTAGTGATAACCACGATTTCAAAACCGTTATTGATTCCTTAGACTATCTAGAGCAACTTGGTATAAATGCCATTGAGCTTATGCCAATAAATGAGTTTGAGGGAAATAATAGCTGGGGATATAACCCTGCATTTTATTTCAGTGCAGACAAATACTATGGTCCAGCCGATGATTTAAAACAACTCATTAACGAGGCACATAACAGAGGAATCGCTGTAATTGTAGACGCAGTATATAATCACTCCTTTGGACAATCTCCTATGGTTCGGCTTTACAATGAAGGAAGTTATGGAAAGCCTACTGAAGAAAATATTTGGTTCAACACAGATGCTCGTCACCCATTTAATGTTGGCTACGACTTCGATCATAGTAGCATTTTCACTCAACGCTTCATCGATGATATAAACCGATACTGGGTAGAAGAGTATCACGTAGATGGGTTTAGATATGATTTAAGTAAAGGCTTTACACAAAATTTTACTGACGATGTTGGAGCTTGGAATCAATACGATCAAAGTAGAGTGGATTTACTTAATAGAATGAAAGGAGCTATACACCAAGTCTATCCAGAAACCTATCTTATTCTTGAACATCTTGGAAATAACGATGAAGAAACGGCGCTTGCAAATAGCGGATTTATGCTTTGGGGAATTATGCATGAACAGTTTAAAGACGCCGCCCTTGGCTTTGATGGAGATTTGACCAATGTTTCTTATCAAAATAGAGGATGGAATAGCCCAAACCTTGTTGGTTATATGGAAAGCCATGATGAAGAGCGAATTACTCATGAGATTTTAAGCTTTGGAAACGGAGTAAGTGGTTATAATACAAAAGAGCTAAGTACAGCACTGAACCGAATGAAATTGGCGAATGCTTTTTTACTTGGAGTTCCCGGACCCAAAATGATCTGGCAATTTGGTGAACTTGGATATGAAGTAAGTATTGATGAAAATGGACGTACTGGAGAAAAACCAATCCGCTGGGAATATCTAGAAGACGCCGATCGATACCGTTTGTATCAAACCATGTCTGAGCTTATTAAACTTAAAACCACAGAGCCAGCCTTTAGTACCACCGATTTTACACTCGATATTTGGGGAAAACATAAACGCATTCTCTTAAAGTCTGGAACTGATGTGCAGCTCATTGGGAATTTCGATGTGGTAAATGCAGATATCACTCCGTACGGACATAATTCTGGTTCAGGAAAATGGTGGCATGAATATTTTAGTGGCGATTCCCTGTTCGTAACCGAAAACCCCTCTTCCATTTCTATGAATCCGGGAGAGTTTCGAATTTATTCCACTACCAAAATTGGAAGTCCGCCACAAGGAATTCTTAACGAAAAAGCACCACAAATTTCGTTACAAAGCTCTGTTGTAGAATTTAATGAGCTAGCGATTCCTGAAAACAATCCGCCTTTTCAAAAAAACCTTCTATTAAGTAATACAGGGAGTGGGTCTCTTGTAATCTCAGACATTTCCAACTTCAGTTCTGTTTTTGAAATTTCGCCTTCTAGTGGAGTCTTGGCGCCGGGAGAAAGTTTAGAATTATCCATTTCTTTTATTCCACCTTCTTTAGGAGAATTTGAAGATACATTTACAATAAAGCCAAGTAACTCTGCCAACAAAACCTTTGTTGTTCGTGGATCATATACCAATGCGCTACCAGAAATTCCGTTATTAACTGCCCCATCAAATGGAGCCGTAAGCGTTCCACTCAACTCTTTATTTACATGGGAAGAAGTACCCAATGCTAATTCCTATGATATTGAAATTTCTTTTTCTGATGACTTAGAGTCCATTATAGAAACCGAAATGGGATTAACGGTAAATCGCTTCAATGCAAGTAATTTAACCCCTGATTCGACCTATTCTTGGAGAGTACGAGCAGTGAATGCTTTTGGCGAAGGTGAATGGTCTAGCCCATTTACTTTTAGCACCGTGCCATCGCTTCCAAATCCAGTATTTTTACTCTCCCCAGATTCTTCTTCTTCTGGAGTTTCTACTTCTCCAATTCTTAGATGGCAAGCTTCAGAAAAAGCAGATTCTTATGCCCTAGAAATTGCATCTGATCTTGAATTCGAAAACATCTTAGTTTCGGAGCAAGGAATTGAACAGAGTCTATTTCAAGCATCGGGACTTCTTGCGAACACCCAATATTTTTGGAGAGTCCGCAGTAGTAATATTTCTGGAACCGGAGAATGGTCTAAAGTTTGGGATTTCGAAACAAGTGCAATTGGCACTCCCTCATTATCATTTCCTGCAGATAATTCTGCAAATATTACCAATAACTCTTCTTTAATTTGGAGCTCAGCTTCAAATGCTGAAACCTATTCCATTCAAATTTCAACAACTTCAAATTTTGAACTTAGAGCCGAACGAACAGGAATAGCAGACACTTTATTCTCGCCAGACTTCTTAGAACTAAACCAAATATACTTTTGGCGAGTCAAATCAGTAAGCCCTCAATTTGAAAGTGATTGGTCTACCGTTTTTAGCTTTTCTACTATGTATGATACCCCTGAAGTTCCTTCAAATCTTCTTCCTTATACAAACACGCAACATGTCAAAGACACGGTTACTTTTAGCTGGGATGCTTCAAGATTAGCAGCTTTTTACCAAGTTCAGATTGGGAAAGACATAAATTTTGAGACTGTAGAGCTTGATACTTCTGGAATAACAGAAACTTCGTTTATCAACAATGGCCTTCTTCAAAGAGCTACTGATTATTTCTGGAGAGTCAGAGCAATTAATTCTAGCGATACCAGCGCATGGTCTAGTAAAAAAACATTTTCAACACTCCCTGTTTTACCGATAGCGCCATCTTTAATTAGTCCAGCAGATAGTTTAATTGATCTTCAAACCTCTCTGGTTTTTAAATGGCGATCTGGACAGGATTCAGCGAAATATAGATTCCAACTTTCTCGAGATCCCTCATTTATTCAACGGCTAGATAGTATGGGCGTTGCAGACACTTCATTTTCTATCACTTCCTTAGATTTTAACCAAACATATTATTGGCGAGTAAAGGCGCATACATTAGGTGGCGACAGCGAGTGGAGTAAAACCCGCCTTTTCAAAACTACGGTTAACCTTCCCGGAGCACCTCCTGTTATTCAGCCCTTGTCTAACGATGTAATTAATCCTTCAGAGAACAAATTTGTATGGGCAAAAACTGATCGAGCCTCAACTTATCAAGTTCAAATTAGTGATACCGATATTTTTGAAAATATTCTTTTTGATTCAGTTGGAATAACTTCTCAAAAACTTGAGAATATTGCCTTAAGTGGAAATACGGAATACTTTTGGAGAGTGCGAGGAATTAACAAAGCTGGAATTGGGAATTGGAGTACCCCTTATTTGTTTAGTACAACTTTTGCTACGGGTACTGAAGATGATTCAACACCTCTAACTTTTGCCTTAGAACAAAATTACCCAAACCCATTTAATCCGAGTACAACCATTAAGTATGCGTTACCGACTGCAAGTTCTGTTTTGCTTGAGGTATTCAATATTACAGGACAAAAGGTGGCAACACTTGTACAAACAAATCAAAGCGCCGGATATTATTCTGTTCAGTTTGATGGCTCTGGGATTTCGAGCGGAGTTTATCTTTACAGACTTAAAGCCAATAATTTCGTTCGTATCAATAAACTGACGCTGATTAAATAGCCTTTTACCATTATGAAATCACGCATATTTTTCTTCATTTTAGTTGCCCTTTGGATTGCTCCTTCGATTGGATTAGCTCAAATTTATGAACCTGAGGGTATTAATATGCCCGGTAGTTGGAACGGATTTACAAATTCGAATGACCCTGAAACAATGGGAAACTTTCGGATGATGCAGCGAGATTTCGCAGGAAGTCAATATATTAATCGGCTTCAAGTTGCCGCTTCTAATGGAGACGCTAGCGAAGGAACCTATACTATGTTGTTTACAAGTGGACCAGACGGCACTCCATTTCAGAATAAATGGACAGATGCTACAATTTCAATAGATGGATTTTCTGCCCTCAATTTTAATGGCATAAACGACAATTCTATTTCAGTAGAAAACGGGTTTTATTACACTTTTATATTTGCTGATAATGGATATGCCAATTCCTCCCTTTCTGTTTTAAAAACTAGCGCTGTCCCAGTTACAATTAACTCAATTACTAACCTGCCTACAGAAAGTGTCCCTGCAAATGAACCCGTTATTATAACCGTAAATCTTGATACTCCTAAATCTCCTGAAGAAAAAATTTATCTCCGTTATTCTACCAACGAGTTTCTTACAAGCGATGCTGTAGAAGTAACCGATTTTTCTGGAGGAACTTCTGGAACAGCAACTATTCCAGGACAGCCCATCAATAGCTCGATAGAATTTTATGTGCTTAGTACAACTATCGCCAAAGAAAACTGGGCTGGCAATATTGATCTCGCAACTATTTCATTCGAAAATAATTCGGGTTCAAATTACACCTACTTTCATGAAGCAAATATCCTTCCCTTAAACCATTCTGAGGATGTTGACCTAACTCCTGATTTTACTTGGTTTTCAATTAATGAAGCCACGGGTTATGATTTCCAGCTTAGTTTAACAGATGATTTTGCAACTCCTTTGGTGAACGAAACGAGCCTGAGTGACACCACGTTTTCAGTGTCTTCTTCTTTAACAATAAACACAGAATATTTTTGGCGATTTAAATCAGACAGTTCTTCTACTTGGTCTGATGTTTTTTCGTTTACCACCAAATCTGCCATAACCTTTGCGAATATTCAATTTCCAGAAACCGTTGTTTTGGATTTCGGAAATTCGACTTCTGCCTATGGTCAACTAACAGTACCTGGAAAAACAAGCGGAATTGGAGCTAATAATGATATTGAAGTTTGGTTTGGGGTACATACTGAAAATTCAAATCCAGCTACTTGGGATCAAGATTCTTGGGAATCCGCCTCTTTTTTTGAAGACAAAACTGAAACCGATGAGTATATTGCAACTTTTGGGCAAAAACTAGCTCCAAATAATTACTATTACAGTTTTCGATTTCAATACAAAGATCAAGAGTTTGTTTTTGGTGGAGTAAATGGAATTTGGGACGAAACTACTTCTGTATCTGGAAGGCTTACTATTTTTGATCTCCCCGAACTGATTTCTCCTCAAAATGGAACTTCGGGATTGAGCACACAACCTGAGTTGACTTGGAGTTCATCCGATTCTAGAATTCAAGGATTTCAACTTCAAGTTGCTGAAGACGCTTTTTTTACTAGTATTGTTTTAGATGATGACACCATCGAAGAGCCTGATACCGTTTATCAGATAGCTGACGGAATTCTTACTAACGATGACCAATATTTCTGGCGAGTTCGTGCAGAATACGATACTACAACTAGCAGTTGGTCTCAGGTTTTTTCATTTACAACCACGCAAAATACACCTGGTAAAATCGCTCTTACTTCTCCATTAGATGAGGCTGCGGATGTTTCATTAACTCCACTTCTAGATTGGGATGTTGATGATAACTCCACCTCCTACTCAATTCAATTAAGCACGGTTAATGATTTCTCTTCTGAAATTCTATCTGAAACCGAATTGAGTGAAACTGAGTTTCAATTAAGCGCTGCACAAAACCTGAATGCTGCCACAACTTATTTTTGGCGGGTTCAAGGTGTTAATGAAACTGGTTCAGGAGAATGGTCTGATACCCTTTCGTTTACTACTTCGAATCTTGTTCCTACTCTTCTTTCCCCAAACAATGAAGCGACAGATACTCCAACTTCGATTGATTTTCTTTGGATGAATATTTCCGGAGTTCTTAGTTTTGACTTCCAGGTTTCGAAGAGTTCCTCTTTTAACACTCTTTCCATAGATTCAACCGCATACTCTGATACCGTTTTAACTGTTTCAGATCTGGAATTTGGAAACTCTTATTATTGGCGAGTTCGTGCAAATTATACTTCTTCTACCAGCGAATGGTCAACAACTCGTGTATTTACAGTTATTGATGCGCCGCCATTAGTCCCTGAACTTCAAGCCCCCGATAGTGCGGCTACAAATGTATCGATTACTCCTGTGCTTAATTGGAGCGCTGCACTTGGCGCCGAATCCTATCAACTTCAACTTTCTACTACCTCTGGTTTTAGCTCTGCTTTTGTTACCGATTCTTCGGGAATTCTTGATACCGAACTTTTGATTTCCAACTTAAATAGAAACACCACTTATTTTTGGCGGGTTCGAGCTTTCAAAAACCCCGGCGGTTTTAGTGATTGGTCTTCCTCAAGAAACTTTACCACTATTCCGGAAATTTCTGCGTTACCTACACTTTTATCTCCTTCTAATTCTTCGTCCAGTTTACCCGTTCCTATTACTTTTGAATGGACTCAATCTCTGGGTGCCAATATGTATGACTTTCAGTTTTCTGATGATTCTACCTTCCTATTTACAGCCGACTCTATTTCAACCGATACTTCTTTGGTGCTAAATAAATTCAATTCAGGCGCGAATTATTTTTGGCGAGTTCGAGCTTTAAATGAAGGTGGGGCCACTCCGTGGACATCCTTTAAAACTTTTGCAACAGGAGTTGGCGGTTTTGATGGCCCTGAACTTCAAGCTCCTGCACATGAATCCACAAAATCCAATACAGAGGTTCTTTTTTCTTGGAAAGAAGTTGGTGGTGCTTCAACCTATCAACTTCAACTTTCTTCAACTTCTGATTTTTCTTCCATTGAAATTGATTCTTTGGGAATTAGCGGGCTTAGCATTTCACTTAACTCTTTCTTAGCTGTAAGTACGTATTACTGGAGAGTACGTGCTAGCGATGAAAACGGTGATACTTTTTGGTCCGAAAGTTATTCTTTCCGCACTCAAGCTAATTTGCCCGAGGTTCCTATGCAGGTCTCTCCTATCGATAGTGCTGAGAATCTTACCGTTCCTGTAACACTTACTTGGAATAGTGTTGAATCTGCTCTGACCTATGATATTAGAATATCTCAACAGCAAAATTTTAGTGTGTTGATTTCTAATTCTGGATTAACTGATACCCTCTTTACCCTTTCTGGACTCGTAAAAAATTCCCGATACTATTGGCAAGTTCGTTCATCAAATGGTGCAGGCAAAAGTGATTGGAGCACTACTCGAACTTTTACAACCCAAATTGGACTTCCCGGAACCCCCGAATTAGTAACCCCATCGGATGAGGAAACAACTCCGCTTAGTATTCGCTTCGGTTGGAATAGCGCACGAGACGCGGCTTCCTATACTATTCAAGTTTCTAACGATGAAGAATTTGAAACCCTGATTGTTGACACTTCCTCTATTAATGAGCTTACCTATCAGTTGGATCAGCTCGATGAAGGAAGCACCTATTTCTGGAAAGTTAGGGGAGAAAACAGGGCGGGATTTGGCGCTTGGTCAACCACAGCGGTTTTTACTACACGAGTTTTTACTTCTAATGAACGTGAAATCATTCCAACGGAATTTGCACTACACCAAAATTATCCGAATCCATTTAATCCAAGTACTACCATCTCGTATGATGTAAAGCAAGCTGGAATGGTTCGGCTATCAGTGTATGATTTAACAGGAAGGCTACTTCACACCTTAGTGAATCAAGAAAAAACTGCTGGTTCGTACACCGTTCAATTTAATGCACAGCACTTAGCGAGCGGAATTTATTTGCTTAGAATGGAAGCTTCAGGATTTACTAAAAATTTACGGATGACGTTAATCAAGTAAAACCACATTGGGCTTAGCCGTAAACATTCTATTTATTTATTATATAGGAAATCCATTGGGTTGTCTGTTTGCTTTTCGCTCCCCTATTAATTGAACATTCTTGAAAAAAGTCCTACTAGGTCAAATTTCGCTCTTGTGTAATTGGCATAAATTCCATTTCTTATGTAAGCGGTTACATTGGCTCTATGGTACAGAAAAAGGGCTTTACTGCGGGCAAGAAATTTTAACCTAATCTTAAAAATTATATGAGAAAGGCTACAAAAATCATTCCCTCAATGTTCATTATTGCGTTACTTTTTATGGGGAATACATTTTCTCAGGTAACAATAAGTAGTGATAATGGATCTAGCTATGGCGGAACTTGGGGAAATGGAAATAACAATGGCACAGGATTTATGGCTTGGTCTAATACTTATGGTTCGGATACCGGAACTTTTATAGGTTCGCCAGCAAATAATGGAATGGGAACAACTGGAATAGGTACTACTGCTTTTGGTATGTATGCAACAGGGACAGCATATGTAAATGCCGGCCGAACTTTTAACCAAGGGTTACAAGTTGGTGATACCCTAACTTTCTATTGGGCAATTAATTGGGATGCTAGTTCTGGAAATAAAGGCTTTGATTTAAAATCAGGTTCTACCACAATTATAAACGTCAACAATACTGGAAGCGCTACAATAACGATTACCGATGGGACAGTTTCAACTGATTATGGTACTAACCCAATGTTAGTAACCGTAACAAGAACAAGTTCGTCGAACTATGATGTTTCTATAACAGAAAGAGATGGTTCTGGCACTTACACTGGTAGTTTTTCCAATAGTTCATCTATAGACAATATAAATTTCTATGTTGGGGCTCAAGGTGATGGTGAGGGTAACAGAAATATGTATTTCAATGAGCTTAAAATAAATCGAAATGCAGATTTATCGATCACAGGCTCAGCAGGTTACCGACTTTTAAGTTCTCCGGTTACTACTCCTTATAGTACGGTGTTGGAACCAATCTGGACACAAGGAGCTTCAACAACTTCAGATACCGATCAAGGTGATCCAAATGTATTTACTTGGGATCGAACCACAGACGCTTGGGAAGGAGCTACAAATTTGGATGCTAACATAGTAGCAGGAACAGGATTTTTAGTGTATGTGTACGCCGACGATGATTTTGACGATTCTGATGATGCATTCCCCAAAACACTAAGTGTTTCAGGAACCGAAAATGCAGTGGATACAGCTCCTACCTTAAATTCAGCAAATGATGGCTATACTTTAGTTGGGAATCCATTTGCCACTACCATCGACTTTGACGAAGCTACAAAAGTAGATTTAACAAATGTAGCCTATGTGTGGGATCCAAATTCTGGATCAGGTAATGGTGGTACTGATGCTAATGGTGGAAGCGGAAGTTGGAAAACATGGACTGGTTCTGCTGGTGATTTAACCGACGGTCTGATAACGCCTTTCCAAGGATTTTTTGTTCAGAACAGCTCCTCGGCAAGCTCACCAAGTATTACCTTTAGTTCCGCTTCCAAATCTTCTGGTGGAACCTTCTTAGGAAAATCCGCGAATTCTATTTCTTATCTAAGATTAAATGCTGAAGGAAATGGACTGAGTAGCTCAGCTTGGATTCAGTTATCAGAAGAGGGCTCTTTTTATGACAAGGTGAAAGGCGATGCGAATAAGTTACAACCTCTAAGCACAAACTATGCTCAACTAGCCATTCAAAAAGGCGATGAGTTAATGGATATTGCACACGTTGATGCCAAAGAAGCATACAGTTTACCAATCGCATTTACTTCAACTATTGGTGGTGAATTTACACTTAGAGCTACCGACTTTACCATTTCTTCGGATGTAGAAATTACGTTTCATGATTACCAAGAAGGAGTATCTTTGAAACTTGATGAATCATTCAGCTACACATTTGACACTCCACGGTTAAAGGCACAAAATATTGAGCCGCTTAGTATTATTAAATCAGGAGTGTTTCGTGCAAAAGCTACAGATGGAACTCGTTTTGCGATTACAATCACTCCAAATACGAATTCTGTAAGCAACGAAACAGATTCAAAAGTTACTGAGTTTGCGTTGGATCAAAACTACCCGAATCCGTTTAACCCAAGCACTACCATCAATTATAGTGTGAAGAATTCTGGAGCGGTAAACATTAGCGTGTATAACTTAATGGGACAGAAAGTAGCGGAGCTCGTCAACGAGACTAAAAGCGCAGGAAGTTACAATGTAACCTGGAATGCTTCAGAAGTATCCAGTGGCATGTACTACTACCGCTTAGAAGCTGGTGGACAAAGCCTGACCCGAAAAATGACTTTAATCAAATAAATTAACAATTATGGATTCTGAATTTTGAATTAAGGTAAGCGCCTATTCAAAATTCAGAATTCAACCTCCAAAATTGAATCAATATGAAATATCTATTCCTTACTTTAATCACACTTACCATACTTTTACTAGCAACCGCCGTTGTTCTAGCTCAACCCGGGCTTCCAAATGCGCCAAGTCAGGCACCAATTGATGGTGGATTAAGTCTTCTTGCAGCAGCAGGCGGCGCGTATGCGATCAAGAAACTCAGAGACAAGAAGAAAGGCGAAGAAGAGTTTAATAGCTAATACCCATCTTCTTAGAATCTAACTATTAAAAGCCATGACCGTTTCCGATCATGGCTTTTTTTTGTTCTGACAAGGGGTTGCAATTTCAGAGCAGTATCTCGCCTTGTTTCGGGAGAAGTAATCTCGAAGTTGAAGATACTGAGACTGCTTCGTTCCTCGCAGATGGAGGATGTTGAAATGGACTCGAAACGATGAACAAGTATCAACATTCCTCAGAACATCCAAAGAACCTATTTGGATGATCATCTCCTTTCGAAGGGAGCCTTTAGTCAATCAGAGCGAAAGCGAAGAGTCTTCACGGTAGAGGTCTTGCAGGATTGCTTTTAATCCAAAGGAATCACTCTCTACAGATACCTGATCAAGACTGGAATGACAACAGAGAGAGGCTGTTTGATAGTGCGATGATAGAATTGACCAGAAAAAAAGCTGGGTCATCCCGAACCTGTCTGCCGACAGGCAGGCTTGTTTCGGGATCTTTGTGAGGTTTAGAAAATGAATATGATCTAAAGATAAAAATCAAAGCCCATGCTTAGAATCCAGAATCAAAAACTGATACATAAAAAAAAGTGCTTCAAAATAGTTTAAAGCACCTTTCCTTTTAATAAAATCCAGAAATATCAATCCATATACTCTTCAACGAGCGCTTTAAATGCAGGATACGTACTTGGGTTACTTTCAATCTTATCGCCGTTAATGAAAAAAGTGGGCGTTGAGGCCACACCCAATTCCCTTCCTTCGCGTCTATCATCCATCACAATTCGATTCATATCTGCCGAATTCATGTCTTGTTTAAACTGTTCGACATTCAAACCTAAAGTTTGTGCATAGCCAATAAAGATTGTTTCGGCATTTCCTCGAGACCACATCTCTTGGCCTTCAAAAATCATGTCGTGCATTTCTTGGTATTTTCCTTGCTTACGAGCCGCTTCAGATGACCTTGCTGCAACATGAGCATAAGGATGCATGCTCAAAGGAAAGTTTTTAACAACGATGTTAATATCATCCCCAAAATCTTCTTTTAGTTGATGCTCGAATGGAACAAAATACTTACAAGCGGGGCATTGGTAATCGCTGTATTTAACTAAAGTAACTTTAGCATCAATATTTGGTTGCTCTATTGCCGCCGATACTTTTTCGGAACTTGCTGCTTCTGCTCGGTTATCAGGTGCTTTTTCGCAAGCAAAACCGATTAGTAATAATCCGATAAACAATTGGGATAGTAAAATTCTTTTCATGAGTTATAATAATTTAGCTGTGAGTGCTCGTTGTTTTACGCCTCACTTTATTAAAATGACGTTTTAAGATAATATCTATTTTATCAATAATCTCCTCTAGCTCATCTTCTTTTACATTCTTTCCAAAAGAAAACCGGACAAACTCTCGCGCTTCTTCGTCAGATCTGCCTATTGCTTTCATGGTTCTATTTGGGCGATCGCTACCAACTTGGCATGCACTCCCAGTTGATATTGCTAGACCCGCTTGATTGCATTCCAGCATTAAAAACTGTCCCTCCATTCCTGGAAACCTTATTCCCTGTATATATGGTGAACTATTCTCAGGGTTTCCTTCAATCACGCATTCATAATCTAGCTCGCTTAGTTTTTCTTTAAAGATTCCCGAAAATGACGAAATCCGTTCAAACTCCGCTTCCATTGTTGAATGGGCTTCTTTAGCCGCCGTTGCAAAAGCTGCCATTCCGGGCACATTATCAGTCCCCGCTTTCAATTTTTTGGTTTGATGGATGTCGTTAAAGTATGGCTTCCATTCTTTATCAGGGTTTAGCCAAACAGATCCAACACCTTTTGGTCCATAAATTTTATGTGCAGAAATGGATAGTGCATCTACATTCAAATCGTGTACATCAATAGGAAATTTCCCAAAACTCTGAACCGCATCGGTATGAAATAGAACGCCTTGTTGCTGAAGAAAAGCACCCACTTCTTTAATCGGTTGAAGTGTTCCTATTTCAGAATTCAAATGTTGAATTGAAACCAGAACAGTATCTTTTCGAACTAGTTTTTTAAGCTCTTCTATTTGAACAATCCCAGACTTGTCTACTCGTAACCAGCTAACTTCAAAACCTTGAGCTTCTAGTTTTTTGAAAACATCAATTACCGAAGAGTGTTCTATTTCGGTCGTTATAATATGTTTTCCTTCATTCTCGCTCCCATCCAATAATGCTTGAATGGCTAAAAAATTTGATTCTGACGCTCCTGAGGTAAAATGAATTTCCTTTGCTTTCCCATTTAGGATATCAGCAATTGCTTTAGAAGACGCATCCTTTATCTGTTTTGCAGAAGAACCGGTATCGTGCAAGCTACTTGAGTTTCCAAAATAATGTTTGGCTACATTTACATAAACCTCCATTGCTTTGTCGCTCATTGGAGTAGTTGCAGCATAATCGAGATAGATCATTTATATCGCTCTTCTGAATTTAAAACTGTATCTTTATTGCCTTTTAAAATAGCCAAAAACAAGCAGGCAAACACCTTTTATGAATCGGATTCTGCTACACAAACTTATTACGGATGCTTTAGCTGAAGACCTTGGTATGGGCGACCTCACCACTAATTCCATATTTACCGATAACGACAAAGGAAATGGACTGTTTACTGCAAAAGCAGATGGAGTAGTTGCTGGTCTCGATTGTATTTCTCTAGTATATGAGTCGCTTGGGTCTTCTGTTGATGTTGAGCTTTTAAAGCAAGACGGTAATTCTATTTCTAAAGGAGATATCATCGCCAAAGTAAATGGACCTGTAAAAGTATTGCTTTCTGGTGAACGAGTGATTTTAAATTTAGTTCAGCACTTAAGCGGAATTGCAACATCTACACAAAATGTAGTTACTTTACTTGATGATGATTCCATTGTGATTACGGATACTCGGAAAACGTTACCTGGTTTACGAGCGATTCAAAAATATGCCGTAACTTGTGGTGGCGGTAAAAATCATCGTTTTAGATTAGACGATGGAGTTATGATTAAGGACAATCATATAAAAGCAGCGGGTTCAATAACCAAGGCAGTTGAAATGGTTCGATCAAATATTGGGCATATGGTCAAAATTGAAGTCGAAACGGAGACCAAAGATCAAGTGTTAGAGGCAGTGAACGCAGGAGCAGATATTATCATGTTGGACAATCGAACTCCCAATGAAGTAAAAGATTTTGTTCAGATGATTCCTGAAGGAATTATCGTAGAAGTATCGGGTGGAATAACTCCCGATACTATTGCTGATTACAAAGGATGTGGAGCCGATGTGATTTCATTAGGCTGGTTAACACACTCAGTAAAAGCATTAGATATTAGTTTTAACCTGTCTGCCGAGAGGCAGCTTTGAATTGATTATTTAAATACAAAACAAGAACGTAATTTAAAGCTGTCGTTCCAGGCTTGACCCGGAATCTCGAGCTTACATGAAACTCAAGATGCTGAAACAAGTTCAGCATGACTTATTTTGGAAAATTATGGATGTATTAGACATTTTAGAAATTGAATCCGAAGTATCACTTCCAAAGCGATATAGTGAACTTTCTGTTGGGGAAATGGAAACGCGCGTTCGGGAAATTAAAGCCAAGTTTGGCAAGCGTTTATTCATACCTGGTCATCACTACCAGAAAGATGAAGTCATTCAATTTGCAGATGCCCGTGGCGACTCTCTACAGTTAGCTCAGATTTGTGCCAAACTGCCTGAGGCTGAATTCATCGCTTTTTGTGGGGTTCATTTTATGGCGGAAACTGCCGATATGCTTACAGGACCAGATCAAAAAGTAATACTTCCAGATTTGCGCGCCGGCTGTTCCATGGCTGATATGGCCGATATCGATCAAACCGAAAAAGGCTGGATTAAAATGCAGGAAATTTGGGGTGATACTATTCTCCCTCTTACCTATGTAAATTCTACCGCGGCTATAAAAGGATTTGTCGGAAAAAATGGTGGCGCTTGTGTTACTTCAGGAAACGTAAAGAAAATGCTGAAGTGGGCATTCTCCAAAAAAGAACGAATACTATTTTTACCCGATCAACATCTTGGACGAAATACAGCGTTTGATCTTGGAATCAAGCTCGAAGAAATGGCCGTTTATGCTCCTCTTACTCAGAGCTTCGAATATGAAGGCAAGTGGGAAGATGTAAAAGTGATTTTATGGAAGGGTCATTGCTCCGTGCATGAGAAATTCAATGTTCAGCATATTGAAAATCTTCGCAAAACTCAGCCTGACATGAATATCATCGTTCATCCAGAATGTACTTATGAAGTGGTTCAGGCTTCGGATTATTCGGGGTCAACGAACTTCATCATTAAAACTATTGAGGCTGCTCCTGCTGGAAGTAAATGGGCGGTTGGAACAGAAATGAACTTGGTTAATCGCATCATTGATGAAAACCCCGATAAAGAAATCGTTTCTTTGAATCCATTTATGTGTCCTTGTTTAACCATGAACCGAATTGATCTTCCTCACTTACTTTGGAGCCTTGAAAAGCTTGAAGCGGGTGAAGTGGTAAATCAAATTTCAGTTCCTGAAGAGATCACAAAGAATGCGGTTCTTTCTTTGGAGAGGATGTTAGAATTGAGTTGAAAAAAGCTATCTCCATTATTTCTTTTTTACTTTCAGGCTTTTTAGTATTTCTGTTAGTAATAGGCTCGCAGACCTTTTTAAGGTTTAATATCCTACTTGATAAAGGGATAAGCTATCAAGTTTCTGCCGAATTTTTAGTTAGCCTGGTATTAGATTTGGTTTTGGCACTACTCTCTATTTTATTTTTTCGATTTGGTGTAAGGCTTTTCAAAAAGAGTAAACTAGTAGCTTAGAAAAGCACTACGAGTTTTTGCTCATTTGAATTAGCTAGATAAGTGCTGTGCTATCCCATCGGTAGCAGCCTCTTGACGACTTGATTAAGACAGAGTTATATCTCAGTCACTCAGAACGAAGTGAAGAGCCTGCACAACAGTGAGCAAGCAAGGTTCGAACTTTACCTTTAAATTTAGGTATCCACTAGTTGAGTGAAATTTATTTTCATTAAAGCTATGTTTTCCATTCCTTTTGGAATGAAAACACTTCTTCTTATTTTCAGTTTGCTACTATTAAATTGTTCGAATCCTGAAACCTCAAAAGAATCAGCTTCTAATCAGTATCTAACTGTTTTGGGAATCGCCCAAGATGCTGGCTTTCCACAAGCGGGCTGTACTAAAGCAAATTGTAATCAGTATTGGTTGGGTAATGAAGAAAAACGCCACGCTACCAGTTTGGGTTTAGTTGATAAGGAATCCAAACAGACTTGGATGTTTGAAGCCACTCCCGATTTTAAAGAACAGCTTCATCAATTAAATATAGAATCTAAAATCACTGATCTATCTGGAGTATTTCTGACTCATGCACACATCGGTCATTATACTGGGTTGATGCATCTTGGTCATGAAGTGATGGGCGCTTCAAATATTCCTGTTTATGCCATGCCCCGAATGAAATCCTATTTGGAAGAAAATGGACCCTGGAGTCAGTTAGTGAACTTCGAGAACATCAAACTGATTCAGCAAAAAGCGGATTCAACGATGCAGTTATCTCAACATTTATCGGTTACTCCTTTTCTGGTTCCCCATCGGGATGAATATTCGGAAACAGTGGGATATAGAATTGAATCTCCCAATAAAAAAGTACTATTCATTCCTGATATTAATAAATGGAATGTGTGGGATCGAAGTATTATTGAAGAAATCGCTAAAGTAGATGTCGCTTTTCTAGACGCTACTTTTTTTGATATCAATGAATTACCTGGTAGAGATATAAGTAAAATCCCTCATCCTTTTGTGGAGGAAAGTCTGGAACTTTTTAAAGCGTTACCCGAATCAGAACGGGCAAAAATCACCTTCATTCATTTCAATCACACCAATCCTTTGATTTTGAACAGTATGGAAAGACGACAAGTTGAGAATCTGGGATTTAACGTGGCGAGTGAAGGGATGAGGGTTGGGCTGTAGAATTTAATTTCTCAATCTCTTTTTTCTCTTATATTTTTACTTATTTAATGCATAAACTATAAAAATTAATAGCTATGGAAACATTTGAAAATGATGGAGAAATTCCACCAGCTATATATAATGCTGCTTTAAAATATCAAGTATCAGTAGCTTCAATTATAGACACACTTAATAACCACGGATTTGGTTATGACTTAAACCAACCCGATTTTGAATATACAAGTGAAATAGATTCTCTTTTAGATGATGTATACTTTAGCTCAAAGGCGGAAGAAGAGCTCTCTTCGGAAACATCTGAAATTGAATCAATCGGTGACTTAAAAAACCAGGTGAATGTTTATAAAAAAGACCTAGTAAATATCAAAATTGGGATTGAACTTTGGCCTACCGATGAACATGTAATTATAATAAGTACCGATGATTTTGGACAAATTGCACCTCATTTTTTAAATGGGCTAGTTCTTGAAAAGATTAAAGTTGATCCAAATTCATTTCGACTTAATAAAAAGCAGCTTTATCAAATATCAAAAAACGGATATACAACTGTACAGTTTGATAGTAGGGTTGTACATTTTGTTTCTACAATACAGGCAAAATCAGGTCAAGTCTTTGTTGATAAAAATCGGATTCGAGCATCCATAAATAAGATAATTTCTCAGTTAATCGGAAATTTTCAACTTAATAAAAGAAGTATTTATATACCATTACTTGGTACTGGAGAAGCAAACCTAGATGTTTCTGAAAGCTTTTCTATGATTTATGATATCATTGAAAAACAATTCTATAATTCACAAATAGATATTGATATAACAATTTCTCTGTCGCCAAATATTAGCACTAATATTTTTCGCAAGATTCTCACAAATCTAGAAACTAATTGGATTAAAGTTTATGGTAGCACGATTGAAAATTCATCAAGCTTAAAAAATGAGCTTCAGATAAAAGACAAAATAGACTTCCACCTCGATGACCCCGCTCTTGAAGATAAACTCGGCCGCAAACCCATTGCTAAAAGTCTAGCCAAACTTATTAATGATGACATTTTTGGGATTAAAAAATGCTATGCATTTATGGCTCAACTACAAGGGCGTTGGGGAGAGGGAAAATCTTCATTCATGAAGTTTCTGGAGGATGGACTACAAGAAACAAGTAATAATAGATGGATTGTTATTCATTACAATGCCTGGAAGAATCAGAATGTAGACCCTCCCTGGTGGACATTCTTGGATGCTATTTATAGGCAAGGTCGAGAAAGGCTTGGCAAAAAATATCGTCGTAAAGTTATTCTAAAAGAATTAATGCGGAGAATTAATAGTGGAATATTGTTAAGTATTTCTGTTACTGCTTTTATATTATTACTAATACTTAGTGCAAGTAATTTATTAGGTATATCCTTTCTTGATCTTCCCGAAACAACAAAAGTAGTTGTTTCACTCTCTACAATTGCAGCTTCTTTATGGGCTATAGGTCAAGGTTGGAGCAAGTTTTTTGTTGTAGATACTGCTGAAAATGCTCGTCTATTTATGAGAAAAGCAGAGAATCCAACCGAATCTATAAAAGCACATTTTAAAGAACTAATTGAGGATCTTCAGACAAGACATTCCACTAAAGAGCAGAATTATCGTATTGCTGTTTTTATTGATGATTTAGATCGTTGTGAAGGTAGTTTCGTGGTTTCTCTGTTAGAAGGAATTCAAACCATGTTCAACGAACAAAAGGTGTTCTATCTTGTAGCGGCGGATAAACATTGGATCGCCAAGAGTTTTGAGAATGTATATTCCGACTATTCTGATACGGTAAAAAAAGGAACCAAACTGGGCTATTCATTTATCGAAAAAAACTTTCAATTATCTATCCGACTTCCTAATCCTTCCAAAGAACAAATAAGTCGATATTGGGATTTTATTCTTAATAGCAAGGGAGAAGTTAAAGACGAAGCTACATCCGAAAATATTGAAGCATTCAAGTCAGAATTAAACCAAACGAATCAGTCAGAAATACTTTCTGGTGAAGCAGATATTGATGAGCTTTCTAAAAAACACAACCTCAGTTTTGAGGAAGCTCAGTCAGTTGTACTGGAAAAAGTAAACGAGTCAACTAAAGACATAGAACATTTGCTTAGAGATCACCATGAGTTAATTGGTAATAATCCGCGAGCGGTTAAACGACTTGCAAATCAATATACGGTTTATCGTAATCTGGTTTTGATTGAACAAAGCAAAGTTGATCCTCTTAAACTTTTTCGGTGGGTTGTTCTTCAAAATCGTTGGCCAGTTCTGGTCGATAGAATTGAATCTATTCCATCTAACATTGAATCCATTGATGAAGATTTTCTTACAGAGGTTAATCTTGAATCACATTCAATGGCGATAAACTTTGTAATTGGAGAAGGAGAAACCCGTCTTACAGAAGATGACGTAATAAAGTTTACCGGAATAAATACCATAGTATCTAATACATTGAATCATGCCTAACCTCAAAAATATATCTCCCGTACTTCCAGCTAATGATGTTAATGCTGAAATCGATTTTTTCGAACAGCTTGGCTTTAAAGATGTATATGATTCACTTAATTATTCCGATAAACTAGACTATGCCGTGGTTTGTCGTGACAATCAGTTTATACATATTCAGTTTCAATTTGAGAAAGATATGCCTGCAAAGAACGCATCTCAGCAAATTAAAATTTGGGTGGAAGATCTAGATACTCTACAAAAAGAGTTTGTAGACGCTGGATTTGAAATCAACCGCCGTGATAATACTCCTTGGGGAACTAACGAGTTTGGACTTCATTCCCCGGCTCACAATGCTATTCATTTTGTAAAGGATTTGGGGTGATGTTTATTTTGCCTTGTCTTCACTCTTCAATCGATATTGTAGCTTGTGTGACACTATCAGGCTCAGTACCGCGAATGATGTAAAAATAAAGAATCCAACTTGTAAACTTGAGGCATTCGTGGTTAAGATATCAAGGCTTGGAGCAATGTTTTCGATATCGGCAAGCTGTTCAGAAATAATTCCCGAAAAGCCTATATAAGCCATGAAAATGGCTACAACCATAACATCTGCCATCGACCATTTACTTGTTTTAAAAACTAGAAAGCTTATTATTTTGCTGTTTTTTGCTTTTTCTGAAAACAAGTAAATCAAGGAAGAAAGTAATTTTGAGAAGGGAAAGAGTACACTAAAAAGTAGAACTAAAAAGCCCACTAACATAACATCCACTTTTTTGTTCGAAATCATTAAAGTAACTACTTCTAAAATCCCTTTGCTTTTAAAATAGAGCACTTGGTCGGTAAACTTTATTGACTCTCCCATCAATTGAAAGTTCATCTCAGAAACACGAGCATCAATGTTTATCATTGGTAAGAGCACTCCTACCACTAACAATATTGTGCATATAAAAGTCAGAAAAACGAACTCTATTTGAGCAATATCTTTTGTAAACGCTGTCCATAAAAATATCAAGACTACTAAACTGAAAAGAATTATAGAATATACACTTCGCTTATTTGCTAATGTCTCTATTTTTGATTTCAGTACTTCGATTGCCTCTTCCTTAGAATCTGCACTTTGTTGTTCAAGAATTTGGTTATATAGGGAATAATCTATTTCTGAAAATGTAGCTTTTGAATACTCATTCATTTTTTCCAATAAATATCCTTTTATTTGCTCTCTATTTTCAGGGTTGTTCATATACTCAAGAATACCTTCCGTAATGGTTGGAATTTCCTCTTCCATATGTCCAAATACATCAAATACGGATGCCCCAACTCTTGAAAGAAGTCCTTTCTTTTCATCGTAAGCAATCTCTAACTCATCAATTGCTATTTGAAGAAAATTGGAAATCTTTTCTCTCATTTTTTCATTATTAGCTTCCTCTAAATCAAAATCATTTATTCTTTTAGCAATGATATCGGATAAAATCTCTTCCCATTCATCGACACTAAACAAGCCATACTTTACTTTTGATAATTCAATTAGATCTTCTGAGAGTGACCTTTTCTCGCTTTCAATTGAATAGATAGCAACTGAAGTAATGAGAACCCCAAAGAGCGTAGCTAGTATAAGTAAAACACTAATTTTGTTCATTTTCTTAGTTTTATTATTGTCCAAGATAGTCATTCCTGTAGATGTTAGATAATTCGATGGCAGTTTAATTAGGTACTAAAAAATGACCTCTGAAATACTGGCGAACCTAGTGAGCCTGAAATGAGCGTGTCCGAAGGACAATGTTTTTAACATAACTGTTTACTTTTGTGCCTACAACAGTAACAAAAGCTCCCATCTTCGAATGACTTCATTCTGAGCTTTTGATTACCCATATTTTTGATAGCTTACAGAATGGTCATTAACTCAAAAAATATTATGCGTGTTTTACTAGTCTTTGCTGCTTTTACTTTTTTGGCTTCCTCTTCAAAAGCTCAAACCTATTTTCCTGGTATTTGGGGTAACTGGGAAACTAAAACTCCACAAGAAGTTGGATTCAATGCCGACTCTATACAAAAAGTGATAGAATATGCCCAATCTATGGAAACTACCAATCCTCGAAATATGGAAATTAATCACTATCAAACATTTGGAAGAGAACCTTTTGGTGATGGGGTTGGTCCATTTAAAGAACGAGGAGACCAGACAGGAATCATTATAAAAGACGGATATATTATTGCTGAATGGGGCGAGCCTTTTCGTGTTGATATGACTCATAGTGTGGCAAAGAGTTTTTTATCAAGTACAGTTGGGATTGCCTACGATAAAGGCTTGATTAGAGAAGTGAATGATAAAGTTGATCTATATATGGCGCCGATTCATCTAATGAACTTTGATAAAAATGAACCGAAATCAGATGAAATTGGAGAATCAAAATTTATTGAGCCTTTTAAAGGTGAACATAACTCTAAGATTACTTGGAACCATCTACTTAGACAAACTTCTGATTGGGAAGGAACATTGTTCGGAAAACCAGAATGGGCTGATAGACCTAGCGGTCCTAGAAGTGAGTGGTTAACACGTGAAAGAAATGAACCCGGCACAGTTTGGGAATATAATGATGTTCGGGTGAATCTATTGGCTTTAGCAGCTTTAAATGTATTCCGAGAACCACTTCCTCAAGTGTTAAAGAAAAATCTCATGGATAAAATAGGAGCTTCACCAACATGGCGCTGGTACGGATATGAAACCTCATGGGTAATTATTGACGGCATTGCAATCCAAAGTGTTAGCGGTGGGGGACATTGGGGGGGCGGAATGTTTATCAGCGCACGCGATCAAGCTCGTTTTGGCTATCTAACCCTTAGAAATGGAAATTGGAATGGAGAACAAATCCTATCAAAAGAATGGCTTGAAATGGCTCGTACTCCAACTAGGGCGAATAAGGGATATGGTTTTATGAATTACTTTTTGAATACAGATAAAGAAGGATTACCAAGTGCTCCCGAATCTGCTTTTTGGCATTTAGGAGCTGGAACAAATATGGTTTATGTAGATCAAGAAAATGATTTAGTGATTGTTGCCCGATGGATTCAGCGCGATGCGATGGACGGAATTGTAAAAAAAGTTTTGGAGGCTAAGGAATAAGAAAATATTTCCAATCCATTTTATAGATTAGAACGTACTAATATTTATTAGTTAATTCTTCTTATTTATACTTTAATTATAGTTTTAGTACATTTTTTAATGAGCAGTACACAAGAAAAAACGGCTATTGTTGTTGGAGCCACCGGACTTGTAGGATCACATATTCTTAAGCATTTATTATCTGATAACAGATATGCTAAAGTTATTGTATTCCATCGCCGTTCTACAGGCTTAAAGAGCCCTAAACTTACCGAGCATATCATAAAATTTGATGAAATCAATATTTGGCGTCATTTAATAAAAGGTGATGAACTATACTCCGCTCTAGGAACAACAATTAAAAAAGCTGGAAACGAAACTGCCCAGTATAAAATTGATTACGATCATCAGCTAGATGTGGCAAAAGCAGCCGCATCAAACGGAATCCCTTCTTATGCATTAGTTTCTTCATTAGGAGCATCTAAAAAGAGCAAAACTTTTTACCTGAACATGAAAGGGCGTTTAGATAAACAAGTTCAAAAAATTGGATTTAAAAAGGTACTTATAATTCAACCTTCTTTCTTAAAAGGAAATCGTTCTGAATCCAGACCTTGGGAGAAAGTTGGGATCATTGCTGCAGATATCATCACCAAACTTCCCTGGCTAAAAAAGTATAAACCTATCCATGCTCAACAAGTGGCCAAAGCAATGATTAATGGATTAAATGATCCTGCATCTCATACGATATATGAAGGAGAAGAGGTTTTTAAATTAGATAAGTAACGCTTGTGTTTTCTATCAAGGATTTTCAGGCGCAGCAAAAAACTCTACCTCCACTTTTGAATATTGTCTTACATAAACGGCTGAATCAACTTCTGAGTTTTTAAAAATTATCGCTTCAAAATTTCCCTTTATACCATTTGTAGGTTCAGAACTTGTAATTGTTACCGAGCCAGACTCCGTATAATAGTGATCATTTAAACCTACCGTTGGACTTAAATAAAACCCTGAAAAACCATTTGAACGAACATCTAATGTGGTATCTACATCAATAATATTATATGAACCTACAATTGGTAGTTCTAGTGATTTCAAGTTTAATACTATTTTTGTTTCACTTGTATCTGAAATTAAATCAGAATAGAACTCAAAACTA
>TARA_R110000868_G_scaffold1211_1_pt1 | contig 54226 bp, 46 predicted proteins | sample TARA_R110000868 | Tara Oceans TARA_R110000868 (sample SAMEA4397489) | marine metagenome | biome: Polar Biome; feature: [SRF] surface water layer (ENVO:00010504); material: water (ENVO:00002006), including particulate matter (ENVO:01000060) such as... | depth 5 m | reverse complement strand
CGTAGAGTGGTTATTGAAGGCAACTCTCAGCCTGTAATTGTAATGGGCTATCATACTGTATCTGCAACTCATCCCGATTACGAGCCGCTAATTTTACTTGGCAGAATTCTTAGTTCTGGAAGAACATCAATCTTATACAAAAAACTAGTTGTTGAAGATCAGTCTGTTCTTCAACTAGAAAATGCAGAAGGAATTCCTGGTACAAGATATCCAGGTTTATTTCTGTCTTTATTCATTCCTAATGCAGGAGTTGATTTAGACAGCCTTGAGTATTCGATTTATAATGAATTTGACTCGGTGAAAGAAGGTTCTATAACACAAGAGCAACTCGAAAGGGTTAAAACTAACCTAAGAGCAGGCATCATAAGATCGTTAGCAAACAATACTGGTTTAGCCTCTTACTTTGTAAATACACATGTTGAGCAAGGAACCTGGAAAGATGTTTTTAACCAGCTAGATAGATATGAAGCGGTTACACTTGATGACCTACAACGTGTAGCGAATACCTACCTGACAAAGAAAAACCGAACGGTAGGCCTAACAATTAAAACCGATTCTTAATCACTTTTTAAAGTACAAGCGAGATTATTATGAAACGCACTATTCTATTTTTATTTATGATGCTGCTATCGGTTACTGCCATGGCACAAAAACGCTATGATGAAATCAAGTATCCTGAACTCAACAAATTTGAAAAAGCTAACGTTGAGGAGTTTTCACTGGATAACGGTATTACTTTCTATTTGGTTGAGGACAAAGAACTACCTCTTATTCGTATAAATGCGACAGTTAAAACTGGGAGTTTACTTGAACCTTTTGATAAAGTTGGCTTAGCAGGGCTAACTGGACAGGTTATGAGAGAAGGTGGCTCAGCAAACTATCCAGGTGACGAATTAAATCTATTGTTAGAGAATAAAGCTGCATTTATGAGCACCTATATTGGATTAGGTTCTGGTGGTGCCAGCATGAATATATTGAAGGAAGATTTTGACGAGCTACTTCCTGTATTTGTGGATTTAATTCAAAACCCAGCTTTCCCAGAAGATAAAATCGAGCTAGCTAAAACTCAGGCTAAATCAAATATTTCCCGTAGAAATGATGATCAACAAAGTATTGCTGTACGGGAATTTCAAAAATTGATATACGGAGAAGATGTTGCATATACAACACAACGTGAATATGCCACAATCGATGCAATAACTAGAGAAGATATGGTTGAATTCCAAAAACAAGCATTTGTTGGAAACAATATGATGATTGGTGTGATTGGAGATTTCGATACCCGTGATATGAAACGTAAGCTAGAAGAAGCTTTTGGAAGTATAAAAGGAGGCTCAGAAACAAATCTTTTATATCCCGAAATCACTTATGATTATCCATCTACTGTAAACCTGGTAGATAAATCAGATGTAAATCAAAGTTTTGTGTTAGTTGGTCATGTTGGTGGTTTAAGAGAGAATCCTGATTATGCCGCACTCCAACTTTTAAACGAAGTTCTTAGTGGGGGTTTCTCAGGTAGACTGATTCAAAGTGTGCGTTCTGACCTAGGACTTGCATATGCTGTATTTGGTGAGTATTCAAGTAACATCAATTACCCAGGTTTCTTTTATGTAGGTGTTATGACCAAAAGCTCAACTACTGCCGAAGCAATTGATGCTATGTTGATTGAAGTTAAAAAACTTCAGCAAACCCCAGTTCCCTCAAAAGAGTTAACCGATGCCAAAGATCGATTTCTTAATTCTCTTATTTTCAGATATGATAGCAAGAATAAAATCTTAAATGAACGTATTAGCAACGAGTATAATGGCTTGCCTCAAGATTACTTTGATCAATATGTAGAAGAGCTTAGAAAAGTGACCTCAGCTGATATTCAACGAGTAGCGAAACAATATCTAAAACCTGAAAGTGTACAAATTCTGGTAGTAGGTAACGCCGCTGAAATCGGTGCCCAATTAAATAAATATGGAGAAGTGAATAACATTGATATTTCTATTCCTCTCCCAAAATCTAGTGAAGAAGAAATTGTAGGTGATGCAATTAAGGGAAAAGCTCTTCTCAAAAAAATGGCTACTGCGATTAATCCAGATTTAAAAGAAGTAACAAGTCTCACAGTAAAATCTAATGTAACTCAAATTACTCCTATGGGAAATATGGATATTAAAAATTCATCTACCATCAATTATAATGAACTAAGCATGATCGCTGATCTAGAAACTCCACAAGGTAATTTGACAATGGAACTGAAAAATGGTGGAGGTGTAATGAAGATGATGGGACAAGAACAACCTTTACCTCCGGCTATGACAACTCCTATGTTTAATGATATTAAATCTAATTACTTGAATATTGTTTCTAATTATGAAACAATAGAGGCTGAGTACCTTGGAGTAGAAGAGGTTAATGGAACTGAATATGAGGTATTAAAAATAGACGCTGAAAATCCAGTTACTTTTTTGGTTAATCCTGAAACAGGCCTCCCTTACTCATCCAAAAAATCACAACTTAATCCTCAAACTGGAACCTACGTAAATTCAGTAATTACTTATTCAGACTGGAAGAATGTTAATGGCTTGATGTATGCATTTTCTACTGAAACTGTAAATGATGGAGAAAAAGCTTCTGCCACTAAGTTTGAACAAGTTTCAATAAACTGAGAAGTTATTAACTAGTTTTAAACCCTGATATAAATAATTATATCAAGGTTTTTTTAGCCTTTAAATTCTCAAATTAGTATATAGCTAGAAATCTAAACCAATTTTTTATATGGGAATTTGGGAAGGCGAATACCCCAATAAATCAGAATATGCTCACTTTTACGCGAAGTATGTCGGGCTTATTGATAAAACGAATATTATACATATTCTGAATGAGCAAATGCATGAGGTATTTACTCTTATGAATTCAGTTTCTGGCGATAAAGCATACTTTAGTTATGCGCCAGGCAAATGGACTTTAAAGGAAGTCCTTGGACATATAATTGAAACCGAACGTGTTTTTTCGTATCGGGCAATGGCGATTAGTCGTGGTGATACAGCATCTTTACCAGGTATGGATCAAGATGAATACATGAAGAATAATAACTACAATAAACGCTCGCTTGCTAACCTTTCTAATGAATACCTTGCTGTTCGTGTAGCTACTATTCACTTGTTAAATAGTATGACCAAAGAAATGATTTCTAAAAAGGGAACGGCTAGTGAAACTGAAATTACAGTGCGGGCTCTTGCTTTTATTATTGCAGGTCACGATAAACACCACTTTGGCATGATCAAAGAAAAATACCTTAGCGATTAAGCACTCTTTCGTTTATAGGTTGGAGATACCTCGCTACCTATTTTTAGTATTTTTTGTACAAGCATTTCTACATCACAAACTTCGTTCAATTCCATTCTCTTCCCTTTGTTAACCCAGTTTCTAAGTATATCAGGAAAATCATCTTCTATTTGCAAAACCACTTCACCACCAAGCTTAGTTATTGCTTCAGCGTTACAAAGTTGTTCGTATTGATTCTTAATTGGAATCACTAAAATCTTCTTTTTCAAATACATGGCTTCAGAAGGTCCTTCAAACCCAGCTGAAGAAATTAACCCTAATGAGTTTTCTAAACTATCTAGAAAACTAGTTTTACCAACTGGAAATACTCTAACATTCACATCTGTAATTAATGCATTGCAACTTGGTGAAAAAAGGTGCCATTCAACTTCAGGGACAAGTTTAAATTTCTCTACTAGTACTTCATGAGAAAATGCTGGTAAATAGACCGTTATATGATTCCCCTTTTTGGGACTTAGATTAATTACTTCTTCTCTTAAAATTGGAGGCTCAATAAAATGATCATACCTTTTATAATGAGTTCCTAAATAATGGTCACATGGAGCAAAATTCTTAATAATATACTCGGCAAAGTTAGACCTTATTTCAGGGCGAGGTGTTTTTTCTGAAAAAAAAGAAGCTTGATGGCTCAATCCAATACATGGTATTCCATATAATCTAGATGCCCAAGCAGAAATGGGTTCAAAATCTGTTATAGTAAAATCATAGGTTTCATTTTGAATAGACTTGATATCTTTAATAAGTCGTACTGGATTTAAATTTAATGCTGTGTCAACTAGATCAACGCTTCCCTTACTATCGTAGGTAAGACTTATTCCTCTTTTTTTAAATTTAACTTCTCCATCAAGATCAATATTAAAATTATAGCCACTCAAAAGCACATCTACTTCTACATGTTTCCTTAGAATAGGAATTAGAGCCTTTGCTCTATTAATGTGCCCATGCCCGGTTCCTTGTACTCCGTATAGAATTTTCATCCGATCATCACCTTTCCTTGTTTAGTATGATGTTGCATTAATTGAGTAACCCTTGGGGTTTCTTTGAGAACAACATCATTTTCATAGCGGTATAAATCCCATTCCACTCCATTATATTCTAAAGCCGTTAGGTTTTCGACCCAATCCCCAGAATTCAGGTAAATAACAGATCCCTTTTCATTTTCATATCCACGAATTTTTGGTTGATGAATATGTCCACAAACCACGTAGTCATGCCCTTCATCAATGGCTAGTTCCATGGCAGTAACTTCAAAATCATCTATAAAGTTAACTGCTGTTTTAACTCCATCTTTAATCTTTTTAGATAAAGACATTTTACCATAGCCCAACCGAGTTGTAAGAACATTTACCCATCTATTAATTAAAATAAGCAACTCATAACCATGACCTCCAAGCTTAGCAAGCCATTTCGAATACCTCATGGTAACATCAAAAATATCACCATGAAAAAACCATACCTTTTCGCCATTAAGCTCTAATACCAGTTTATCTCTAATAAAAAGTGGACCAAGCTGAAGGCTTGAAATTTTACGAAGAGTTTCATCATGATTTCCGGTGAGATAGTAAATATCTACCCCATTTGTCATCATAGTGATGAGTGTTCTTATAACATGCATGTGAGCATCTGGCCAATAATATTTTTTGAATTGCCACATATCGATGAAGTCTCCATTCAGAATAATCCTTTTGGGGTCGATAGAATTGAGATATTGAACCAACTCAACTGCATGGCAACCAACGGTTCCCAAATGGACATCTGAGATAACGACCGTATCAAGGGATCTTTTCATAGCCTGTAAATTGATGATTTACAGGCCAATATCGATCATCTGTATTACCTAAGAGTTTCTTTCATATTATTTTATGGTGATGGAAATATTATCTAACCGTAACCTATGTAGACTTTTTTCTGCTTTCATTTAGGATAATTTCACCTACATTTAGAATGTTATTTAAAACAAAGGAGAAGTAATGACTGACTCTGATGCTCAAAAAATTATACATGTTCATTTGCCAAAAAATGAAGCTTTTAAAACTACACTTACTGCAGGTAACCACGAACTTATAGCTGATGAACCTCCCCATATTGAAGGTGGACAAGATTTAGGACCCGATCCTTATGACCTTTTGTTGATGTCGCTTGGAACGTGTACTGTTATGACCGTTAAGATGTATGCTAACCGAAAAGGTTGGGAAGTTGGTGATATGTTTATGGAACTCCGCCACAATAAAAGTCATGTTGAAGATTGCAAAACTTGTGAGGACCCTACTTCAAAAATTGATGTCATAGAAAAAGAACTAATTATTAAAGGAGAGTTAAGCCAAGAGCAGAAAGAAAAACTTCTTGAGATATCTAAGAAATGTCCTGTTCATAAATCTCTATTGAATGAAATAAGAATTGAAAGCAGTATTTCAATTCAATAATTTTCAGAAAGAATCATTGATCGAAACAATTAATTACTTGTACTATGAAATTTCATCTTTCACTTCTTTTTTTTGTTTTACTATTCAGTGGGTGTTCAAATCCTTTTCAAAATGAACAAGGTTCAACTGCTCCTATTTGGGTTCAGGTAGCCTCAGCGGAACAGCAATGTATAACGCCTGAATATTCTTCACTTGAAGAAGCTATTCAGGAACTAAAAGATGATAATATTACAGTAATAGATTCTAGAGAGCTTAATTTGGTAGTATGTGAAGCTTGTAGTTGTCCTACAGGAATTATTTATCAAGCGGAAATAAAGAAAAATGATCTTGAAAAAGCTGCTCAATTAGGTTGGGAAGCTCTGGGCGAAGGGGATGACACTCCTGAATGAAATTGAGGATTAAATTTTTGTACTACACAATTCCTTAAACCATTCTCTATATTCTGATCAAAACAAAAAATGATCATGACTAAGGAAGAAATTATTAAGCAAATTCAGGAACTCGAGGTAAAAAACGTAAAGTTTGGAGTTACTGATATTGATGGGATCCTAAGAGGAAAGGTCATTAGTACAGAAAAATTCATAAAGGCTTTGAATGATCAGATCGGCTTCTGTAATGTCATCTTTGGCTGGGATATGAATGACGCTGTATACGATAACTCAGAAGTAAGTGGCTGGCATACCGGATATCCTGATTCTTTTGCTACTATAGATCCCAATTCCTATCGAAAAATTCCTTGGGAAAACAATAAACCTTTCTTTCTCGGTGATTTTTCAGAATCTGAGGATCTGAAAGAAATTTGTCCAAGATCTCTTCTCAAAAAAATTAAGAGCCAAGCACTCGATCTCGGTTTTTCGCCAAAGTTCTCTTCTGAATTTGAATGGTTCAACTTTGATGAGACCATGCATTCACTCAAAGAAAAAGACTACACAAATCCAACTCCCCTAACACCAGGAATGTTTGGCTATTCAATACTTAGAGCTTCTCAGAATAGCGACTACTTCAATGATTTATTTGATTTACTCCATGGATTTGGAATTCCATTAGAAGGCATTCACACAGAAACTGGTGATGGGGTTTATGAAGCCGCTATTGCCTACAACGAAATTTTAGAATCAGCTGATAGAGCCGCACTTTTAAAAACTGCTGTGAAAGAAATTGCATCTCAGTTCGACTTAATTGCCAGTTTTATGGCAAAATGGAACCCTGAGTTACCAGGTTGTAGTCAGCACATTCATCAAAGTTTGGAAAATAAAGAGGGTAAAAACTTATTCTTTGATGATTCTAAAGCTGGAAATATGAGTGCTTTATTGGAGAACTATCTTGCGGGACAGCTTCATTGCTTGCCTCATATTCTCCCAATGTTTGCACCTACTGTAAATAGCTACAAACGATATGTTGAAGGTTCCTGGGCTGCGACATCGGTAAGTTGGGCTTTTGAAAACCGAACTGTAGCACTTCGGGTTATCAATCATGGAGAAAACTCTATGCGACTCGAAAATAGAGTTCCAGGAGCAGATGCCAATCCCTATTTAGCAATGTCAGGAAGTTTGGCCTCAGGGTTATACGGAATAAAGAATAAGCTAAAGTTGGAGCTACCAGCCACGAAAGGCAATGAATACGAAAATAAAACTACCAAACCTCTTCCTGAAAACTTACATAAAGCAACTACAGCGATGAAGGAGTCTAACATTGCTAAAGAATTGTTTGGAGAAGCTTTTGTTGATCATTTTGTAAAAACCAGAGAATGGGAATGGCGACAGTATAAGCCAAATCAGAAAAACTGGGAATTAAAACGTTATTTCGAAATTATTTAAGTCAGTCTAACCATGTCTTTTATTGATTTTAATGAAATTGTAAGCGAAGCGTGGCGAGCTTACGACAGTTCGCGAGAGATCGTGCGAATTGAAGATATTAGTGCAAAAGTTTCTACGAACCATGTTTATAGAATTACTCTAATGGATCACCACATTATTGTGGCAAAGCTCTCCTATTTTGGGCAATTTGAGCACTTTGTTGAGGATCATTCCATCATAAACGCGCTTTCAAATAACCTTCCTGGACCGTTCGAGAATTTTCTGGCTCGATCTTTAATGAAAGGCAATGAACTCTTTGTTCACCGCCATCAAAGTGACGTAATTGATGCTTGGGTAGTTTTTTATCGCCCTATTAAAATCCGAAATAAACTCCCGCGTCGCTTAGATGAACATCAAATAAAACGTCTGGGACAGGAAGCCGCAAAGTTCCACAAAGCTTGCCACACCGTTCGTGGAACGCTCCCTCCATCAGCCAAAAGCATGAACGTTGATATTGATGACTTGCTTGAGACACTAGATACCGACGAAGGAAAATTTCATTTCCACAAGTATATTGACCTCATTCGTGAACATTGCGAAATCTTCCAAAAAAACTATGTAGAATTAGATGCAGACTCAATGGATACTATTCCAGTTTTTGTAGACTGGAATATTGGTAACTTTTCGGTTACGGATAGTTTTCGGTTTTTCTCACGGTGGGATTATGACTGGTTTAGAATGAGTTCCAGAATCATGGATTTTTATTTCTTTAGTAGAGTAGTTTCTGATGTTGGCGACCGAACTATTTTCACCTATAACATCGATATTTTGATGGAAGAACGATTTATCACATTCTTAAAATCTTATCACGAAATCTTCCCATTAACTAAAGCTGACATCTTGCTTCTTCGAGAAACTTACCGCTTCTTTTTACTTAATTATGTAGTAAAATATGGCCGTTATTTTTTCCACGAAGTATTTGCTACTAAGCTCCAAAAAGAAGTTTTTGATGTTCATCTTCCTTCCATTGAAAAAAAATTCAATCCAGAACCACTTCTTAAAGCCTTAAATCTTTGAATATGACCTACCCTTCTTTTTTTGATATAGCCAAGGACTTTAAAGTGATAATGCTTGATTCCTATGGAGTAGTAAAAAACCATAAAGGATTAATCGCTGGAATTGATAAAACCATTTCATGGATTAAAAGTGAAGGTAAAACCTTTCGTTTGTTAACTAATGATGCATCTAGAAGCCAACAACAGCAGATGGAAAGTTTGGGATCTCTTGGTTTACCAGGAATTGAACTTCACGAAATTGTAACCTCAGGTATGATGGCAAAACAGTTTCTGGAGCAAAAAATAAATGAAGGAAGAATCGCATATCTCGGAACTGAAAACTCAGCCGAATATATTCTTCAGTCTGGGTTACAACATGTTTCTGTGGCCGATGTTGACCTTGAAGATATCGAAGATATTTCTGCGTTCGTATTTTTGGATGATGAAGGCTTCGACTGGAATACTGATATCAACAAAACAGTAAATTTACTTCGTAAGAAAACGATGCCCGTAATTCTCGCAAACTCCGATCGGTTTTATCCAGTTGCAAGACATGATGTTGCAGTAGCAACTGGTGGAATTGCCAAACTAGTTGAAAGTATGCTTCATAAAAAATTCATCCATTTCGGTAAACCTGATTCCCAAATGTTTATGTATGCTTACGAAGGTTTGGTTGGTGAACTGGGCGATATCAATAAAAATGATATTCTGATGGTGGGTGACACTTTAGAAACTGATATTCTAGGCGGTAATAAATTTGGTGTTAAAACTATGCTCGTCCTTTCTGGGAATACCCGTGAAAGCAATGTAATCGGTAACATCGAATCCACTGGAATCATCCCCGATTTTATATGTACTTCGGTGGTGGAATAATTTCAATTCTATGATTTTGCTTTCCGAAATTGTACTTTTATGATTGTATAAGAGCGTTAATTTCTATTCTTTTCAAGATCAAAAAACGGGGTCTTATTGCTTGCAAGAATACTACAAAAACTTTCCTTTATCGTTGTTTTAGGCCGTCTAAATACGATCGGATTCTTTGGTTATATATTACTCAGCTTTATCCCTTTTATAGGAGTAACGCTATTGGGTTGGGATCCCGTTATGATCTTGATTGGATATTTTGTAGATCGGATAATCTATCTTCTCTTTCTCTGGTTGATGAATCGGATTATGCTCAAAAAGTCGAACCGCTTAAAGACTCATTCTTCATTTAAGGATCTTCTGGTGATACTGGTTGGAAGTTATATGCTTCTTCAATTTGGTGCACTGTTCTATTCGTTTGGAGGTACTTTGGAACCTGAGGAACAGCTAAACGAATTGGCAGCAATAACGGTATGTATAGTATTCTTTTATGGTTATCAATTTTATGTAGGACTTCAGTCAATAAATCCCCATTCCTGGGTTAACAATATATTAACCCAAACTATCGGAATTGTTCTGCTTTCAGGATTTCTTGCTCTGAGTTCACTATTTCTAGCCATATTTCTTGCTCAATCAGTTAACGGTACGTTTGCTGGTTCGTTCTTTCAATCTGGATATGGAATAATGATCTTCGTATTCATAGCTTTTCGACTCGTAAGTGACTTTCTTTTCTTTTCATTCTTTAGCAATTCTCAAAGCTCTAATTGAGCTTTAAATTATTTTAAACCCAACCGATACAATAACAAAGCCGCTCTTTTCGATTGTCTTGGGAATTGGTTTAGGTATCCGACTTCTTCAACCGTATGGTCATTGTCTCCGCTCATTCCAATTGCGTCTATTGCCATATCCACATAATCTGCTGTAAAAGATACATCGGCAGCGCCTGCTCGGAGTGGGTTTACGGCAACTACATCACCAAAACCTAAGTCGTTGCTAACTTTATTGTAGATAGAAAGTAGCTGTCTGTTGCCATCCGTTGGTGCCATTGGAGGATAGCCTTCACTAAAATTAATCTCTGCATTTGTATGAGGTAGGTTTGTCGCTACAATTTCTCTCATTTTAGATTTAACTCTTTCGAGCTGTTCTTTTGATACCGCGCGAATATCGCCAGTTACAAACGCCGATTCTGCAACTACGTTATTTTTACCAAATGCAGAACCTGAATTTGAAGAAGCATCTTGCTCAACAGTTGTTCCACCTAAAATTCTACCTGGATTAAATGTGAGGTACTTTTCACTTCGAAGTTCTTCATAAAATGTGTTTAAGATTCTTGAAATCTCATAAATCGCGCCGGCTCCAATATCTTCTCTAAATACTTGTGAAGAATGCGCGGGTTTCCCTGTTACATTTAATGACCAACCAATAGATCCTCTTCTAGAAACATTTGCCGTACCTGGATTTCCATCTCCGTTTTCAAAACCTATAGAAATATCCGCCCATTTTGCCGCATCAATTAGTGCTTTTTTTGAAAGATCCAACGGTCGACCACTTAGCTCTTCATCGCCCGTCATAACTACGGTGATATTCATTTGCTCTAATTCACCTACCGCTTTTAATGCGCTCAACGCTTGAAGAATAACTACGTTTCCGCCTTTCATATCGGCGATACCAGGCGCTCTTGCTACCGAATCGTTTACCATCTCATATTTCTGAAAAGGACTGTCGGGTTCGAAAACTGTATCTAAATGTCCAATCAACAAAATCTTTGGTGTGTTTCCGCCTCCATGATGTTCTGCAATTAGATGTCCTGCTCGTTCAAATGCAGTTCCATCTTCCCATCTGGTTTCAAAACCCAAAGCATCAAATTCTGCCATCAATACTTCACCTACTTCACGAACTCCTTTAAAGTTCATTGTTCCGCTGTTTATGTTGATGGTTTTGATGAGAAGATCTAAGGCTTGTTGATTGGTCTGATCTATATGGGTAAGCATTTGTCGCTCAACAGTTGAAACCTGAGCTTTTACATTTTTGCAAATGGTAATTTGAATCAGAAATAAGCTTAACAGAAATAAACCGGTGCTTCTTTTTTTCATAAAAAATTATTCGTTGTTTGTGCTATTATATTAACTATTTAAAATAGAAATAAATTTACTTGAAATTTTCAGCTAGTGCTTAAACCTACATTTTAATTTTAGCTTCTTAAACTATTCATCTGTGAAATACTTATCTGTCTTTCTTATTTATATTTCGATTCTTTTTTTGGCTGTTCCGGCATTTGCGCAACAAACTAATAATGCCCTTGTTCAAGAAATAAAACACTATCAGGACAGTCTTGAAAATGATTTTAGAGATCGAGACATAAGCCCACTGTTAGAGGAAGATTTTAATTCTTTTAAAGGACTCGAATTCTACCCCATTGATACCAAATACTATATTATTGCTGATTTTAAACGGACTCCAAACGAAAAACCTTTTTTGATGCCTACTACTATTGAAAGGGCTCAAAAACCTGTTTATGAAAAATATGGAGAAGTCTCTTTTTCCCTTGATGGAAGAGACATTGTTCTCCCTGTATTTCAAAGTCATAGCCTTAGAGAACAAGAAGAATGGAAGAGCTATCTGTTTCTTCCTTTTAGAGATAAAACAAACGGGAAAGAAACGTATGGAGGTGGACGTTATTTAGAACTTTGGATAACAGGCGAAGATACCATTGTAGTAGATTTTAACCGCGCTTATAATCCTTACTGTGCCTACAATTATAATTATAGTTGCCCTATTGTTCCAAAAGAAAATATAATTGCTTTACCTATTTATGCTGGTGAGAAAAACTTTTCGAAATAGAATCTACAATTAAGTTAATTTTAAAATCCTATAGAATAAAACCCACGTGGAATCTTTATCAATAATACCCTGTTTAAATAGTTAAATATGAATTTTAAAATGAATTTTTGCTCATGAGATACAACAATTTAGGCGATACAGGTTTATTAGTTTCCGAACTTTGCTTTGGAACAATGACTTTTGGCGGAGAAGGACGATGGGCTGCAATTGGGAAGCAAACTCAAAAAGAAGCAGACGAATTAATTAAAATATCTATGGCGGCAGGTATAAATTTCATCGATACTGCAAATGCGTATTCGTTTGGGCAATCGGAAACAATCCTTGGAAATAGCATTAATAACTTGAGCCTTAATCGTAATGAATTAGTAATTGCAACTAAAGTTCGTGGATCGATGGGAGAGGGGGTTAACAATCAGGGACTTTCAAGGTATCATATGTTCAATTCCGTAGAAAAGAGTTTAGAGCGATTAAAACTTAATTATATCGACATTTTATATGTACATGGAGTAGATAAGATCGTATCCATCAAAGAGATTATGAGGAGCTTAAATGATTTAGTCAACTCAGGAAAAGTGCGATATATTGGAGTTTGTAACTGGCCAGCATGGATGGTAATGAAAGCAAACGGTATTGCACGGCAGGAAGGCTGGCAAGAGTTTAAAGCTATGCAGTATTATTATTCTCTAGCTAATCGTGATGTAGAAGATGAACTAGTACCATTAAGTCAGTCTGAAGGTTTGGGCTTTATGCCGTGGAGTCCGCTAGCTGGTGGGTTTTTAACAGGAAAGTATTCTAGAGAAACTGATAAAGCTGGCGGTAGACGAGATGAATTCGATTTCCCTCCAATCAATAAAGAACGTGCCTACGATATTGTTGATGTGATGCGTGAAATTTCCAAAAATAATGATGTCAGCATCGCAGAAGTTGCGCTTGCTTGGGTTAGAACTCAAAATGGAATTACAAGTACAATTATTGGCGCGAAAAATAAAAAACAGCTGGATTCAAATATCAGTTCAACAAATATCGAGTTAACAAAAAGCGATTTAGATAACCTTGCTGCAGTTTCTACAACAGAAGCTCGTTATCCTACTTGGATGGTTGGTTTTCAAAATCAAAATAGAATCCCTGATTAGAACTAACTTTAATCTAGAAAGGAGCTCTTCACAAAAACTTCAAAAAGTTGTGCTATGTTGATAATGCAATAGAATATCCACAAGTCAGGAGGGTATCATGAGTTATTATTTCAACATAAAGGTAGAAGGGCTCACTTTTGATGAAGCACTTAAATTTCTTACTGAAGAACTTCATAAAGAAGGCTTTGGTGTTATTTCTGAAATTGACATGAAAGAGACTCTTAAAACCAAGCTAAATCTCAATTTTAGGAAGTACAAAATACTTGGAGCTTGTAGTCCTAGCTATGCATATCGAGCTTTACATAGCGAGGATAATATTGGCTTACTCTTACCTTGTAATTTTGTAATTCAAGAACATGAAAATGGAGAAATAGAAATTGCTGCTGCCGATCCTGTAGCTTCAATGTACTCGGTTGAAAATGAAGATTTAGCTATGATAGCAAATCAAATTCAAAGAAAAATCAGGCATGTTGTGAAAGCACTACAGTATGGAGTTTTTCATAACTGAGTTTCGGTCTATTCAGTAACTTCTTCGATAGCATAAGCATCTATTGGAATACAAGAACAAATCAGGTTTCGGTCTCCGTAAGCATCATCAACGCGAGAAACACTTGGCCAGAATTTGTTATAGCGAAGTTCTTCAAGAGGGAATACAGCTTTTTCTCTAGAGTAATCTCTGTTCCAAACTTCGTCCATAACAACTCTCATAGTATGAGGAGCATGTTTTAGTACATTACTTTCCTTATCAGCTTTACCTTCTTCTATTTCCTTGATTTCATTTCGAATACTAATCATAGCTTCACAAAAACGATCTAACTCTTCTTTACTTTCGCTTTCGGTTGGTTCAATCATCAAGGTACCAGCAACTGGGAAACTCATAGTTGGAGCATGAAAACCATAATCCATTAATCGTTTGGCAATATCAACCGCTTCAATTCCTGCACTTTGTTTAAATGGACGTAAATCCGCTATAAACTCATGAGCTGAACGTCCTGTTTTACCAGTGTATAAAATTGGGTAATGATTTTTTAATCGATCCTTGATGTAATTCGCATTTAAAATTGCATGTTTTGTCGCTTCAGTTAAACCTTCAGCACCCATCATTCTGATATAAGCATAAGAAATCGTTAAAATGCTGGCGCTTCCATATGGTGCAGCCGAAACAGCTTGTATCGCTTGTTCTCCACCAGTGTCAACAACGGAGTGTCCTGATAAAAATGGTGACAAATGCTTAGCAACACCAATTGGTCCCATTCCAGGTCCACCGCCACCATGAGGTATACAAAAAGTTTTATGTAGATTTAAGTGACAAACATCCGCCCCAATTTCTCCTGGGCTTGTTAGACCTACTTGAGCATTCATATTTGCCCCATCCATATAAACTTGACCACCATGTGAGTGAATCACTTCACAAAACTCTTTCACTTTATGTTCAAAAACTCCATGTGTTGATGGATATGTAATCATTAGTGCTGCAAGGCGATCACTATACTTTTCTGCTTTTTCGTTTAAATCTTCACTTGAAATATTACCATGATTGTCGGTAGCTACCACCACCACTTCCATTCCTGCCATTACCGCGCTTGCAGGATTCGTCCCATGTGCAGATGAAGGAATTAGTGCTACATTTCGGTGATGATCCCCACGACTTTGATGGTAAGCACGAATAGTCATTAAACCAGCATATTCACCTTGGGCTCCAGAATTAGGTTGAAGAGAAACGGCATCAAAACCTGTGATTTCGCAAAGCCACTTGTTTAATTCGTCAAATAATTGAGTGTAACCCTCTGCCTGATCTTTTGGAACAAAAGGATGAATTTGACCAAACTCTGGCCAGGTAACAGGAATCATTTCTGCAGTGGCATTTAATTTCATAGTACATGAACCAAGCGAAATCATCGAGTGGACTAAAGAAAGATCTTTATTTTCCAATTGCTTCATATATCGTAGCATTTCGTGCTCGGTTTGGTATAGCTTAAATACCGGATGATCCATGAATTCTGAGGTTCTTTTCAATTCTTTCGGCAAAGAAACCTTGATAGACTCTGCATGTGCGTTCACATCGAAATTAGAAGTTCTACCTTCTGCCTTAGCAAAAATTGAAAGCACGGTTTTTACATCATTAAGTTCTTTAGTCTCATCAAAAGATATTCCGATTCGACCATCTCCGAAGTAGCGGAAATTAATACCGTGTGCCAAGGCTACTTTTTTTACATGCTTCTCATTTGCTTTAACTGTAATCGTATCAAAAAAGGATTTTGTCTCAACTCCTAAATCAAGTGCTTCAAGTCCTAATTTTGTAAGCTTGGTCAAGCCATATATTTTCGAGGCGATTTTAATCAACCCTTTTGGACCATGATATACACCGTACATTCCTGCCATCACAGCTAATAAAACCTGAGCAGTACAGATATTTGAAGTCGCTTTTTCTCTACGAATATGTTGCTCCCTAGTCTGTAATGCCATCCGATATGCAGCTTTGCCTTCAGCATCTTGAGTAACACCAATTATTCTACCAGGAATTTGTCGTTTAAAATCTTCCTTTGTAGCAAAGAATGCAGCATGAGGTCCACCATATCCCATAGGAACGCCAAAACGTTGTGATGTTCCAACTACAACATCTGCTCCCATTTCGCCAGGAGGTGTTAATAAGGTTAAACTTAATAAATCGGCAGCTACTACAGCATGAACTTGATTTTCATGTGCGGCCGTAATAAGGTTTGAATAATCTTCAACACTTCCGTCAGTGGCAGGATATTGGAGTAACATTCCAAATATTTTTGGACTGGTAACATCTACCTTTTTATGATCTCCAACTATAATTTGTACGCCAATTGGTTCGGCTCTTGTTTGTAAAACATCAATAGTTTGGGGATGGCATAGTTCACTTACAAAAAAATCCATAGCCTCTTTTCTTTTTTCCCCTTTTCTTTGACCTAACAACATACTCATAGCTTCAGCCGCTGCCGTTCCTTCATCCAATAATGAAGCGTTCGCAAGTTCCATTCCGGTTAGATCACTAACCATTGTTTGAAAATTGATGAGCGCTTCTAATCTTCCTTGAGCAATTTCTGCTTGGTAAGGAGTATATGCAGTATACCAAGCCGGGTTCTCAAGGATATTTCTCTTGATTACATTAGGTACATGAGTATCATAATACCCCATACCAATAAACGACTTATTGATCTTGTTCTTTGACGCTAGCTTCTTGAATTCTTCCAAAAAATCAACTTCACTAAGTGCGTTCGGAAGATTAAGGGGTTTTGAAAGACGAATGCCATCCGGAATAGTCTCACTAATTAGTTGATCAAGGCTTTCTGCCTTAATCTTATTCAACATTTCGTTTGTTGCTTGTGTATCTGAACCGTTATGGCGTGCTGAGAAGAGTTCTTTCTTAAAGTCGATACTCATTAGGAAATAGTCCTGAATTTTAAATTGCTAACGTAATTACTTATATCAATTTGTGTATAGAACAAATTAGGGCTTCGGTAGTTCCAAGAAGGTGATTAAAAGTAAGGAAAATCAGATTTAAATAAGCGTAAAATGATCAGCTAAAAATGTTATCTATCATTTTTTTTTAGTTACTTTAGAATTGCCTATCAAATTAAAATAAAGCTGTTTATCCATGAGAAAATTAATACTATCACTTTTTACTCTTTTCATTCTGACTGCGTTTTCGGTTAAGGCACAAGATTCGAATGGCATTCAAATAATTATAGAACCAAATCCCATTAAACTTAATGTGGGTGAAGAAATTCAACTAGTTGCCAATGTTGTTGATAGCCTTGGTGCCACACAGCCTGATACGGTAATCTTTTTTTCGAGAGCTAGCCGCTCTCTTTCTGTTTCTAGAAGCGGATTTGTAACAGCGCTTGAACCAGGAACCCATCAAATATTTGTATTTAAAAATGCGCAGGGAAATAATCCTCGGATTAGTGAAATGTTGACTGTTAATGTAAATTTTCCTGAAATAGATCGTATCGTTTTCGCTCAAACACCAACTGAACTTTATGAGGGAACTGGATTTCAATTGAACCCCAGCATTCATGATGAGCTTGATTTCTTAAGAGATGATCTTGAGGTGAATACTTTTGTTTCTTCGAAAACGGAAGTTGCAGAGGTAAACCGGTTTGGAAGAATAAATGCTAAGAAATCCGGAAAAGTAACAATTACCGCTTCTTATAAAAATCTCGAGAAGACCTTCGAAATTGAAGTCATTAAAAACCCCGTTACTTCACTGGAACTTTCTGTAGATGAAGACCTAGCACGAACGGGAGACGTACTACATTTTAAAGCAGTTGCAACCGACAATGAAGGAACTGTTGTTTCAGATGCACCAATTGTCTATTCATTTACTGCATCTCCTGATGATAATCGTGGACAAAGTGCTTCAGCTCAAATTGAACAAGACGGGCGCTTTGTTGCAAATCACTCAGGCTTATATACCGTAATGGCAAGAAATGGAAATAATGTAGACGAAGTCTCTGTGCGTATCAATCCGAGAAACGTAGCAAGAGATCTAGAAGTCGTTGGAAATGGAAAAGTAACCGATGTGTTCACTTCAGATCTTTGGGTTTGGGAAGGTGTTGATGGTCGTGATTATGCGGTTACGGGAACTTGGAGTTCAAAGGGCGATGCTTATTTTTGGGATGTTACCGATCCTTCAAATATTATTGCAATTGATACCATAAGAGTTGACGCTAGAACTGTGAATGATGTAAAAGTGTCTGAGGATGGCCGAATTGCTGTTATTTCTCGCGAAGGGGCTTCTAATCGTAAAAATGGTCTTGTAATCTTAGATGTTACCGATCCTTCCAATGTTGAAGTGCTTTCTCGTTTCGATGATGGACTAACAGGTGGTGTACATAATGTGTTTATTTATGAAGATCACATTTTCGCTATTAATGCTGGTCGTAAATATGACATCATTAATATTGAAAACCCTAAAAATCCATATCGAGTTAGTGATTTTGAACTGGATACTCCCGGACATGCCGTACATGATGTTTGGGTAGTCGATGGTATTGCTTATTCCTCAAATTGGGATGATGGTGTTGTTGCCGTTGATGTTGGAGGAATGGCAACTGGAGATATGCCTGGAGCTGGCGGATCACTTGTAAATCCAGTTCAACTGGGAAGCTATACCTATCCTAGTGGATGGAATCACGCCGCTTTTCCTTTCAAAAGTGAGTCTTCTGATAAATTTTATATTGCTGCAGGCGATGAAGCTTTTCCAGGCGGGGTTGCTGCAGGCTGGATACATTTCTTTGAATTAGACAATTGGGAAGAAGCTAAAGAAGTAGCCCGATATGAAGTCCCTGAAGCTGGAACTCATAATATCTGGATTGTAGATGACATTATGTTTGTAGCTTATTACCAAGGTGGACTTAGAATTGTAGATGTTTCTGGAGAGCTGATGGGCAATTTATATGATCAAGGTCGAGAAATTGCTAAGTTCTTACCGACCGCAAACGAAGGAATAGCACCTAATAAACCAGAAGCTTGGGGACCTCAACCATATAAAGATCTTATATTTGTATCAGATATGAATTCTGGACTTTGGGCTTTAAAACTCAGCCCTATTAATGAAACTGCAAGCACTGAGTAATAATTAATCAATAAAACTAACTTTATGAAAACGTTTAAAAAGCATAGTCTTAAATCACTTTGCACCCTATTTTTGGGGATTACACTTGCCACATCTGTGATGGCTCAAGACAAAAAAATTGTGATGGAGGTCGAATCACTTACCCTTCAACTAAATGAAGAAGTAAAGCTATCCGCTAAAGTAACAAATATGCAAGGTACTGTACTTGAGGATACTGTAGCTTTTTTCTCTTTAAGTAGACGTAACTTAGCTGTTACCCAACAAGGAGATGTGAAAGCGTTAAAACCAGGCGCCTATTCTATTTTGGTTAGAACTATGGGGCCTGATCGGGTACAAGTAGAACTTCCGGTTACCATCGAATACCCACCAGTAACAAACATAGCTTTTGTTGGAAATCCAACAAACGTGTATTCGGGCACTTCATTTCCTCTCCACTTTTCTGTGAAAGATGCATCGGGTGAAATTCGTGATAATGTAGAGATTGTGGTTTCAAGTTCGGATAATAGCGTTGTGAGTATAAATGAATTCAATGAACTAAAAGCTTTAAAAAAGGGATCTGCAACAATTACTGCAAAAGCTGAAACTCAAACTGTTATTTGGAAAATTTCTGTGAAAGAAAATCCAATTGAAGCAGTAATTCTCACTCATAATTATGAAGGTAAATCCATTCGTACAGGAGATGTAATTCGTTTTGTTGGCTCAGCTATTGATAAAAAGGGAAATGCGGTAGAAGATGCACCATTCACTTTTACATTTATTGCTAGCCCTGATGATAATTTAGGACAAGGAGCGTCAGCTCAAATCGAGCAAGATGGTCGTTTTGTTGCAAATCACCCAGGCAAATATACTGTAATGGCAAGAGCAGGAAATATTATTTCAGAAACTACATTTAGAGTGGTTAAAAGGAATGTGCAACGACCAATTACAGTTATTGGAAAAGGAATTGTACCAGATGTAAAAACCTCTGATCTTTGGGTTTGGGAGGGTGTTGATGGTCGTGATTATGCGGTTACGGGCACATGGGGAGCTCGAGGCGAAGCTTTCTTTTGGGATGTAACTGACCCTACAAATATACATACTATCGATACTGTTCAAGTAGATGCGAGAACAGTTAATGACGTAAAAGTTTCAGAAGATGGGCGAATTGCCGTTATCACTAGAGAAGGTGCTTCAAACCGCAAAAACGGAATTATAATTTTGGATGTATCCGATCCCTCAAACGTAGAGGTTCTTTCTGAATACAATGAGGATTTGACTGGTGGTGTTCACAATGCTTTCATTTATGAAAATCATGTGTACGCGGTGAATAATGGCAGAAAATATGACATCATAAATATTGAGGACCCAAGAAACCCAAAAACTGTTAGTCAGTTTGAATTAGATACTCCAGGACACTCAATTCATGATGTTTGGATTGAAGATGGAATTGCCTACTCGTCTAACTGGGGAGATGGAATTATAGCTGTTGATATCGGAAGCAATACTTCTGCCGACATGCCTGGTGCTGGCGGATCGCCTGAAAACCCTGTGGCATTAGGAAGTTATAAATACCCAAGTGGTGCAAACCATGCTGCTTTTCCTTTTAAAAGTAAGTCCACTGGTGATTTTTATGTAGCTGCTGGCGATGAAATTTTCCCTTATGGATTAGATTTTGAAGGTCCAAACAGAGCTGCTGGTTATGTTCATTTCGTAAAATTCAATGGCTGGGATTCTCCAGAAGAAGTAGCTCGCTATGAAGTCCCAGAAGCAGGTTCGCATAATTACTGGATTGAAGACGATGTACTTTATGCGGCGTTCTATAATGGTGGTTTAAGAATAGTGGATTTATCTGGTGAATTAATGGGAGATTTATACCAACAAGGTCGTGAAATCGGACTATTTTTGCCTGCTGATAAAAACGCTGCTATTCCAAATGCGCCTTTTACATGGGGGCCAATGCCATACAAGGGACTAATCTATCTTTCCGATTGGAACTCTGGAATTTGGGCAGTTAAAATTGGTGACGACCCAACAACAGGAACTAATTAAACAAATCTTACTAACCGTGAATAAATCTATATTTGTACTATTTACTCTTTTAGCTTTTACCTCAAAAGCTTATTCACAGAATTACTATTTATATGTTGCCGCTGAATCTGAAGATCAGGTTCATTTAATTCATTTCGATGCTACTTCTGGAAAAGCTAATATAGCAAAAACTATTAATGTTGGACGCTTCCCTACAGAAATTGATGGTCCTCATGGTATTTCTGTATCTCCAGATGGTGAATATTGGTTTGTATCTATTGCTCATGGTAATCCTTATGGAATGCTTGCTAAATATAAAACCGGTACTGATAAACTAGTTTCTACAACAGATTTAGGATTGTTTCCGGCAAGTATGGAAATATCGGAAGCTACAGGGTTATTATATGTAGTAAATTTTAATCTACATGGAGACATGGTTCCAAGTACGGTTTCGGTAATTGAACCTGAAAGTATGAGTAGACTTGCTGACATTGAAACAGGTATAATGCCTCATGGGTCAAGGATTAATGCTTCTGGGAAGCAACAATACCATGTATCTATGATGACTGATGAACTTATTGAGATAAATACGGGGTCACTTCAATTGTCTAGACGTCTTAAGCTTTCAGAAGCTAAAAGCATGGATGGTATGGATCACTCAACTATGGATCACTCAACTATGGACCACTCGGCTATGAATCATGGAGAAATGAAACATAATCCAGTGGAAAAACCAACATGGGCTGATCCACATCCAACCAAACCTTTAGTATATGTTGCTGGAAATGGTTCAGATGAGGTATTAGAAATTGATACCGAAAAGTGGAAAGTAATAAGAAGATTCAAAACGGGAAAAGCACCTTACAACCTCGAAGTTACCCCAGATGGAAAGAAAGTAGTAGTAAGTTATAAAGGAGAAGGAGCTACAGGAATTTGGGATATTGAAGCTGGTAAAGAACTTGCTAAAATTACAAATACAAGAAAGGTAAGCCATGGTGTTGCCATTTCTCCTGACAGTAAATTTGCATTTATTTCAGTTGAAGGAATTGGTGGTGAGCCTGGATCAGTAGATGTAATAAACCTCGAAAGTAATACTTTAGTAGACCATGTAAATACCGGAAAACAAGCAGGCGGTATCTACTTTTGGAAGCAGGTAAATTAAGCTCTGTCTTTTAGAAAAATAGAATGGCTAACATTTTGGTCATTTGATCCCATATCTAAAATAACTTCTTTAGGCAGTGGTTCAATTATATAGCCTAGTTCGTGTGCAATACCAATAATAAGAGGTTCTAATTTACCTTTATCGGTATTGTACTTTACATAAGCTCCACCTATTCTTAAATCAATTTTTCGAATAGACCGGTTCAACATATCAGCACATCGTATTACTTCGGTCGCCGAAAATGTTTCTTTACCAGATATTTTTGGAGCTTTGTATTTCTTCTTAGAAATACTCATTATTTTAACTTCACCAGACTTCATATCTGGTTGTAACCATTCAAACTGGTGATCTAATTCTTTAATATAATATGCAAGATACCTTGAGTTCTTACTTTCTATTGAAAAACTAAGATCCGCTACCCAAACATCTTTTACTTGGTCTATATTTATATCGAACCAGATATAAGAATTTTCCAGCTTAAATAAAGCCGATGAATCTTCTTTATGCTGTTTTTCAAGTTTTAAGGTGTAACTTTTATTAAACTCTGCTATGTTGATTTTTGCTTCATCCGGCAGATCAATCTTTAACTTAACCTCATCCTGTTCAGTTGAAATAAAATCAGGAGCGCTGTTCTCAACTTCACACTTAATTCCTTCCAACTTTAGTAAAATTCTTGCTTTTCCGTCTTTGATAGACTCCTGAAAAGCACTTTTATTATCACTCATACCATTTTATTTTTCTGCCACAAAGTATTGAAATTGTTAATAATTCTACGTGAGAAAAGATTAATGTAAATTTTGAAATAATTTAGCCAAGGCTATTATTTTATTTCACTTATACATATCCTATATTTGAAATAAAAATGATTATACCCAATTGGTTCTTAGAACTTAATCCAATTTTACAAGCTTTACTTGCCGGAATCTTTACTTGGGGGCTTACAGCCCTTGGCGCCTCATTAGTATTTCTGACCAAAAAAATTAACTACACCCTTCTCGATAGCATGATGGGTTTTGCTGCGGGAGTAATGATTGCAGCAAGTGTTTGGTCTTTAATCATTCCATCTATTGAAATGGCAGAAGCTCAAGGTATTATTTCTTGGCTTCCTGCAGTAATTGGGTTTTTAGGTGGAGGACTTTTTCTTCGTGTTTGTGATCAATATATGCCACACTTGCACTTAGGGTTACCTAAAACTGAAGCCGAAGGAATTCCTACAAGTTGGAGGCGATCTACTCTTTTAGTTCTTGCTATTACTCTTCATAATATTCCTGAAGGATTAGCAGTAGGTGTACTTTTCGGTGCTGCGGCAACTGGCGTTGATCCTACTGGAACTGCAACTATTGCTGCAGCTATTGCGCTTGCAATTGGAATAGGAATTCAAAATTTCCCAGAGGGAATGGCGGTTTCTATGCCTTTAAGGAGAGAAGGTCTAGGTATGGGAAAAAGTTTTTGGTATGGTCAACTTTCGGGTGTTGTAGAGCCAGTTGCTGCTGTCTTTGGTGCTTTTGCTGTACTTCTTGTGCAACCTGTTCTTCCTTATGCTTTAGCTTTTGCAGCCGGAGCTATGATCTATGTAGTGGTTGAAGAACTCATTCCCGAAAGTCAACACCATGGCAACACTGATATTGCAACCCTTGGCACAATGATAGGATTTTGTGTAATGATGGTGCTCGACGTAGCGCTTAGTTAATTAAGCGCTGAGCTCATTAACCAGTTTGCGAGCATAATCTTTAATCTGGTCACGAACATCTCGGAATTGGCTCAAAATTTCTTCCTCACTTCCATCTGTTTTCGCAGGATCTGGAAAATTGTGGCGTCTCTTTTCTGAAGTAGTTGGGAAAAAAGGGCCTCGTTCTTTTGCACTATCACAAACAGTAATAACAAGATCAAAGATCAAACCCATATACTCATCAATATGATTGAGGTATGACTAGAAATATCTATGTCGTTCTCAGCCATCAATTGGATTGCTTACGGATTTGCACCGTGTGTTTCTACCCCAGCACTTTATACGTTTAGCACTTTATCACTAAAAACCGTATCCATCCTTCCATTAGTTGGCTCCAACTACTATTTCCAGTGCATAAAACAAGTATATTTTTTCAAAGCAATCCAATCTTTTTCATTTTTCGTAGTAACGAATAATAAGACTAACACTATTACGAAACTATGAAATCTTTATCATCTGCACTCATTTTCAGCGACAATTTTATTACTTCAACAACACTTTCAAATCAACTTAGAAAGCTAGGTATAAATAAAATTTATGAATGTAAATCTTCAAAGAATGCATTGTCTATTCTTATAAACTCTAAGCTCGATTTCGTATTTGTTGATTCCGATTCGAAAGAATATGATTCCTCAAAAGTAATTCAACAGTTAGATACTTTTACAGATGCAGAGATTATTATTTTGGGTCTAGAAGAGAATAAGTCTAAAACTTTAGATTATTTTTTTTCATCAAATTGTGAGTTGAACTTCCTTTCTAAACCTATAAGCTATGATGATGTAGAACAAATAATTGTTAAAGAAAATACATATCACTTCTTTGGAGAAATAGCCTAAAGCCACTCAAGAACAAATCAGATCATATTTATGCTAGAGCTATTTTAGTTTAGGATAGCCTAGTTATCATATTAGTTATTAAAGAAATACTTAAAAAATGGATATTTTAATTATTGGCTCAGCACATACAAAACAAGAATTATAGAGCTTATACAATCAGAATATCCAAATCTAGCTGAAATTTATTCGTTGCTAAAAAAAGAGTAGTAATTTAGTCATCATTATTTTTTTGAACTGACCACCTCAAGATTTGATCTGCTTCCTTTTGGTCTATGTCTGTTAATGAAAAAACCTTTCCTCCCGCACCAGAGGCAACAGTCACGTTTATTGTTGCTAATTTTTTATAGCTTTGGAATGGATTAATAGATAGGTCAGAAGCTTGTACCCTGTTTTTTTTCAAAAAAGCTGTTCTTTTAGCCAAAACCCTGTACTGTAATTTCAAAGTGTGTTCATTAAACGAAAGAACAGCATCATTAAATCTTAACCACCCTAAAAAAGTGGCTGGAATTAAAAATCCACATAGTACCCAACCCAACTCCCAGAACCACCAAATTAATGGAATCGTAATTAAGAGCAGATAGTTAGGGCGACGAAGATATCGAAGAAAAGCTCTTTTAGGAGGAGTGATTTGAGTCTCGGGTTCTTCATAATCCTCAATGAATTCACTAAAGAATTTTTTCAAACTCTCCTTTTTTATAAACGGAGATAATACAATAGAGCGCTCATTATTTTTCTGCTGAAACCCTGCACTCTCCACATATAACATTCCATAACCAAACGGTTCTCTTAAAATACCTTCTACAAACCTGAGTGCTTGAATTCGATCGAACGGAACAGTTGTATGTTTACGCTCTAAAAGTCCACTTGTGATATGGAGTTCTTTATCCCTTTTCTCTACTTTAAATTCTGCATACTGAAGAATCACTCCAAAAAATGAAAAGATGTAGGATACGACAAAAATGAAAATGAGAACTCCTACAAAAAGCGATGTATTTTCTAATCCGGGAATATGGTCGAATACATAATTGAGATTCTCTTCAGTTATAAATTGATCTAATTGTCCTGCTGCTGCACCTAAAATAGAAGCAATCAATCCGAAGTTTCCAGAGGTCAAAGCAGCTAAAAACAAATTCTTTCCCGAAAGTCTCCACGTTAGTGTTTCTCTACTTTGCTCAATATCTTCTTTTGGTTTTTCCTCTGCTTCTAATGTAGTTTCTCCTCGCAATATATTTCTAAGCTCAAGAGCTTCACTTCTTGAAATAGCACTAATTGTTGCACCTTCTGTTCCACTTCCAGCCGACTTCACTTCAAGTTTAACCAATCCGAAAATGCGTTGTAATAAACCTTCTGTAATATCGATTACTTGTATTCTATCTTTAGTCAGATAGAGCTCCTTTCTTACAAATATTCCTTTTTTAATTTGAAGTTCGTCACCATCAACTCGGTAAGAAAAACGAAGCCAGCCAAATAGTCCAAGAACTAAGGTTGAAACTACACCGAATACAAAAAAATACCAGAAATATTCATCGGTATTCCGTGAACCTACTACCAGAAAAATAGCAATTGGTACAATGTTTTGTCTTATTACACCTAAGAATTGAGTAACTGCCGCAATCGGGTGTTGGCGTCTAAATTCAGACATCTTCCTTAACTTTTCGAACTAATTCTGATATCAGGCCTCTCAAATGTGTAGCTGTCTCATCATCAAGTGCAGGAATTTCGTGGGTAGTTGCGGCAGTCGAAATACTAATTGAAGAAAGTCTAAATTTCCTATAAACTGGTCCCTGTTTTGTATCTACATGTTGTATTCGATTTATAGGGACCATCGTTCTTTTTCGAATTATAATTCCACGATACATATCAACTCCTTTCTCAGTCACATCATATTGCCATCTGTTCCATCTAATTTTTGGGAAAAGAAAAATAATAATTAGGTGAAGACAAAAGCTTACTGGAACTGCAATTGCTGGGAATAAAACGGGTAAATCACCCATCATATAAACAAAAAATAGAAATCCTGGTATTATATATAGAAATAATCCATAGAATACTGAAGTAATCTGCCAAGCTTTAATAGCTTTTTCATCAATTCTAGTTTCGGGAAGTTGTGTCATTTAATTTTTCTGAATATCTGGTTTTGGCTTTCTATAATAACTTTCGTCTACTTTAAACATAATGATAAGTCCAATAACCAGCATAATAAGAATTACTCCCATTCCCCACCTTTGATTTCCCATTATTAATGTAATCCAGCCGACCAGAATAGGACCTGCAAAAGAAGTCACCTTACCCGATAATGCAAGTAAGCCAAACATTTGATTTCGTTTATCTATGGGAGCAAGTCTTCCCATCATAGTTCTACTTGCCGCTTGAACCGGACCTACAAAAATACCAAGCAACAATCCCCATACCCAAAACCATGCAGTAGTTTGTACAAAAATTACAGCTACTACAGGTACAATTACGCCCATTAATGAAAGAACTATAGTTCTTTTACTACCCGATTTATCGTCTAACCATGCAAAACCATAAGCACCAATACCAGCCGTAATATTTAATCCAATTCCGAAATAGAAAATATCCGCTGTTTTAAAACCGAAAGTTCCTGCGGCATAAATTCCACCCATGGCAAAAATGGTGGCTAACCCGTCATTATAAAAAAGGCGTGCAATTAAAAATCTTGAAATATCTGGACGCGTTTTTAGTATAGAAAGGCCATCTTTAAGCGTTGTTATTCCATCGCTAATCGCCTGTTTGTAAGGCTTCTTTTTAGAAGGAGTATCTTCCGTATTTAAAAAGAAAGGAATGCTAAACAGTGCATACCATAAACCCGTTAGTAAAAAGGTGATTCTTGTATTTTGTGCAGATGCTTCATCTAGTCCAAATAGCTCTGCTCCATTTAAATAAAAAACAAAATAACCTACAACTAGGCACATCAAACCCCCTAGATATCCAAGCCCCCAACCCCAACCTGACCACCGCCCAATTTTATCTGGAGGAGCCAAATCAGGAAGCATTGCATTGTAAAAAATGAGTGCGAGTTCTGAACCTATAGTTGCAAAAAAAGCGGCTATAAGAGCAAACCAAATAAAGTCTGCGTTCGGTTCTGCAAACCAAAGAATACCAGATCCAAGTACACCCATTACAGTAAAAAAGAAAACCCATGGTTTTCTGCGCCCACCTTCATCAGCTATAGAACCTAAGATTGGCGCTAATAAAGCAATCACAATTCCTGCAAGACCGACCATATTTCCCCACAAAGCAGTACCAACCGTTTCATTTTCAGCAATTGAAGAAGAAAAGTAGGCTGCAAAAATAAAGGTGAGAATCATTACGAAATAAGCACTATTTGCCCAGTCATATAGAGCCCACGAAAAAAGCCCTTTTGAAGGCTCGTCAGATTTTGTCATTTGGTTAGATAAATGAGAAAGTCTTTGAATATCGTGTGTGGGAAGCAGAGTTGAAAGTAGTTTTTAGCATGAGTTTTTTTATAACACTCTAGCGAAACTCATCCTATAAACTTGTAGCCAAAACCATGTACAGTAATAATATGCTTTGGATATCGGCTGTCATCTTCTAATTTTTGCCGAAGCCATGCAATATGTACATCTACAGTTCGAGTAGAAGGAAGAGCATCGTATCCCCAAACTTCATTTAAAAGTTGATCACGAGTTAAAATTACACCTTCATTTTCTACCAAAAACTTAAGCAACTGAAATTCTTTAGCTGAAAGCGAGATTTCTACTCCTGCTTTTTTAATTAGCATTTTCTTGAAATCCATACTTACATCAGAAAACGAATATTCTCCAACTTCTTCTTGAGCTTGCTTTCGGCTTTTCTTACGAAGCTGAACTTCCACCCTAGCTAAAAGCTCCATCATTTCGAAAGGTTTTTGCATGTAGTCATCTGCCCCTAGTTTAAGTCCAAGTACTTTATCAATTACTTGCCCTTTTGCGGTAAGCATTAAAATTGGGGTCTCAATCCTTTTTTGACGAAGATCTCTACAAATATCCAATCCGCCTTTTTTGGGGAGCATCAAATCCAAAATAATCAAATCATGCTTTGATGATGACGCCTTTTCAAACCCAACTTCACCATCCCCTGCTACCTCAACATTATACCGTTCTTCTTCCAACCTATCTTTGATGGTCATAACTAATCCAGCTTCATCCTCAACCAACAAAATCTTCGGTTTATCAGCCATTTTTGAACCCCAATGGTAATATTAAACTGAATGTCGAGCCTACTCCGACTTTACTTTTAACGGTAATTTCTCCACCATGAGCTTTCGCTACTTTTTGTACCAAACTTAATCCAATTCCATTTCCTTTAACTTGATCACTTACCGGTTTTTCTCCTCTAAAAAACGGTTTAAATATTAAGCTTTGTTCCTTATCAGGAATTCCGAAGCCAAAATCTTGTACCTGCACTCTAAGCGCTGGATTACCCCGATATTCTACTTCATCTACTTTTAATAGTACCTTTCCTTTATCACCGCTAAACTTAATCGCGTTGTGTATTAAGTTTGTTAAGCTGAGGAAAATAGCATCTGGATCAGCTTGAATAGTCTTACGTTTTGTGTTGATCGAGTATTCTAGGTTCATCCCTCTTTCGTCTAACAAATGATGGTTTTCTTCTTTTATAGATTGCAGTAAATCACTCAAAAACACTTCCGTGATGTGGTATACTCTTTTCCCTGTTTGTATTCCCGAAAACTCCATTATTTGATCGACCATGTCACTTAATCGACGCCCCTCTTTAAGCATTAATTTCGCATACTCTTGTTTTCGTTTCTCATCATGAACGAATCCTTCGTTTAGATTTTCAGCAGCTGATCGAATTACCGTGATTGGTGTTCTAAGTTCATGAGAAACTCCAGCTACAAACAACATTTGTTGCTCGGCAAGTTCTCTGGAACGCTGTGAAAAAACGACAATCAAAACAACACTAATCCCAAGGATGGATAGAATTCCAAAACTAATTCCCAAATTTCTATTTCTGGTTTTGTTGACAAATGCATCCAAAGAACCTTCTTTAAAACTAAGCCACAATTGCCACGTCGTATTCCCCATTGAAGCGCTAACGGAAGTTCTAAATGAAGTATCTCTTTGAACACTCCACTCTTTTGTATCACTTGCCTTTAGATTCGACTTATTTTGGGAGAAAAAATGAGATCGAACTTCATGAGTGCCATTAGTAGTTGTATCGAAATTTGATTCTTCAATAAAATCAAACTCTTTAAAACCAATCTTAATGCTATCAGATACATTCGGAAAACGAACATTATTACCTGAATATGAGTTTGACTGAAAAATTAAGATGTTGTTCAAATTAAACCGACTAAGAGAACTCTTGAAATCAGGTTTTGGAATTGATTCCGCATCACCAGAAGTATAATACACCACACGATCTTGTTCATCTTTCAGTAAACTTAGTGTATACTGATCCTCATAAGAATCCGAAAAATATACCCTTGCAATACTCGGTATCAGCTTTTGTTTAATCACATTATCGTCCAGCTTCAAAAGCACAATATCATCTAATTGATCAATACTTAACTGTACTTCTACTTTCTGCCCAAATTCACGATTCGAAACCTGAATCATATCTAAAAACTGAACCGGAATTGGTAAGAAAGTGGGGTTACCAAGCTCTGTATTTACATTTAAAGAACCTTCCTGATTATTTTTTACCTTACTTTTTGCATCATTTTCTATCCATCTTTGCAAATCGTTAGACGGTGAAATTGATCTAAGAGTATTAGGATCGCTACTAAATGCAAAAATCTCAGTATCTCCTTCATTCGATTTCTTAAGTACATATATAGAGTCTATTAAATCGGGATATTTACTATTCCCTATCCAGCGACCATAAGAATCACCAAGACCTGTTTCAATATCCTCATTTGGATTTGATACCTGAATCCGAAATGTATGCCCTAAAGTGGTGAATACTTCGTTAAAGTCTGCAACAAAATTTTCGGCAGAAGCCGACAGACTTTCTTCAAGTCTTTCTTTTTCAGCCTCGCTTACACTTCCTAACCACTTATACTGAAGTACGGCAAGCGATATGAGCGCTATTCCCATGATGCTGAGGAACCCATATGTGTAGAATGAATTTTTCACATTTTAAATTAGCCTCTTTTCGTGCTATAAAAAAAGTTTTAACTCCGATTTAACATCCTTAACAAAGTTTTTGCATGGGCTTAACAACTGGTATGGTTTGGATTTGAATATTAGTTCCGAATCAAAAACCCAATTCTCGGAATAATGAAAATCGCAAAAATATCATTCTTACTCTTTCCTCTATTTATATTTTTACCGCAATTAGCTAACGCGCAAAAATTTCAAACTATGGAATTTGACGCAAGTACCAGTATGATGCTTCAAGAATTCCACGCAATGCTAGTATTAGATGGAGATGAAGTAAAAGTTGAGATGCAAATGGGTATGCATGACCCTGCATCTGAAGGTGATAAACTTGAGCAAGGCGATGTCATTTTAATGATGAATGGTAAAAGAGTTACTGGTATAGATGGTCTCCGTTCTCTCTATGATGAACTTGAAAAGAATACTGAAATAAAAATTGGAGTTAGACGAGGAAATGAACGGTTTATTCTAAATGCACTTAAAGGCAATATGCCCGAAAACGGCACAAAAATGATGCTGACTTTTGACACCGAAAGTGATGGAGAACAACCTGTTATTATTCCTAACCTTGGATTCCTTTTGAGTAATTCTGATACAGATGTTGTAATCGAAAAAGTAATTCCACCTATGTTACCAGATGAGTTAAAAGCCCTCGGAGTTGAAGGTTATACCATCACCTCATTCAATAAGGAAAAACCATCGTCCGCAACTGCTTTATTGAAAAAATTTGAAGCACTTGCTGTAGGGGCTGAGATTACTTTCACGTTCACGAAAGATGGAAATGAAAAATCCATCACCTTTAAAAAGAAAGAGCCAAAAGGAACCTTCACAATGAAAACCATAGACAATTAAACCATGCAAAGGTTACGCCTTTTTTTCTTTTTGCTAATTTTTTTAGGATTACTGATCCCTGAATCAACACTAGCTCAAAGTCCTTTTCCAAATGCACGGGATGATAGTTATCCTTTGTTGGGACTAAAGAGAGCTAAGAGTTCATACGATAGAACAAAAAGTGAATTAGAACGCCAAAAAGAGCTCTATAAAAAAGAGCTGATATCTATTGAACAGTATGAAACAGCTCTTAATACCTACCAAGATGCTGAAGTAAATTATCAGCAATCTCTACTTGTTCTTTTATTTGAACAACAATTTGTGAGCATTAAAAGAGCTTTAAAATCACAGGATGAGAATGCTAAAAAACAGGTTAAAGTAACGCTTGAAAATACTTCTGGAGCTACTGAAGAATTTGCTCAAATTGTCGATATGGAGGATGATTTGTTCCGATCCCTTCAACCTGATGTAATCCATAATATCTACGTTTCTTTAAGTAATGATGATGGAGCAATTATTAGTTCTCCGTATGAAATAAAACTTTCTACCCTTAGAAGTGGACATCCTGAAACCGTCACTTTCGACTTACTACAAGATTTAGATGAAGTAACGATAAATATAATTTATGGGAATGGATCTTCCAGAAATCCCAAGGTTTTCCTTGAAAAAGATGATTCAGCAAACCGGGTTCTAATCCAATCTGAGCGATTTTCACAGGAAGTGGAATTAGGGGAAACAGCTACCTATGGATTAGGACTTGAACTCTTTAGCGGAACTAATGATACCTACAAGTTGGAGGTTGTAAATCTTCCTAAATCCGTTACTAGAAATTTCAGTGAGGTTGGGGCTTCTGGGAGAATAAGTCAGATTAAATTCACCGAGAGCAAAAATAATATTGATGCCAATTTACAGGTCTCCCTTCCTGATCGCTCAACCGAAGACGTTCCAATGGATTTAGCCGTAGATTTCTATGTAATTGCTATACCTATTAATCAATTAAACAAAGTAACGCCCCGAATAAATGAAACTTGGACACAAGCTGAAATTGAAGCCCTTAATGTTGGATTTGTAAAGCTCGAAATGATTCCTAAAGGCGTGGGAAGGCTTGTAGTAAAAGCTCCTCAACTTTATGACGAGCCTGATGCTGATACCCCTGTTGAATTTACATTTCAAGTCGTAAACGAAGGATCTCGTAGACTCGATAATATTGAGTTTGAAATTGACGCACCTTTTGAATGGGAAAAAAGAATTGAGCCTACCATTATTTCATCGCTAGGCATTCGGGAAGAACAAACTGTGAAATTGTATCTCACTCCATCGAAAGATGTTACCGTTGGACGCTACGAAACAAGAATGAGATCTACTGCGCTTTCTGATAGTCAACCTGTAAACGCTGAAGACAAAACCTTTACTGTCCAAATTGCTGCGCAGGCAAGCATAATTGGAACGTCTTTGATTCTCTTTCTGATCATTGGCTTAGTCGGTGGACTTGTATTCTTCGGCATTAAACTTTCGAGGAAATAAACAATTTAGCCTAATACTCATTCAGAAATAATAGTTCTCTCAAAATAATTACTAGCAATCATCAACTTTGGATTATGGATTTTGAATTATTTAAGAATCCATAATTCAGAATCTAAAATTCGAAACAATGAAAAACGAAACGATTAAACAAGCTCCTCTTTTAGAAGCTCGAAACCTGACCAAAGTGTATGAAGATGGAGTTAAAGCTCTAGACAATCTTCAACTAAAAGTACACCCTGGTGAAATTTTCGCAATGCTTGGTGGTAATGGTGCTGGTAAAACAACGACCATAAATATCTTTTTAGATTTCATACAGCCTACAAGCGGTAATGCATTTATAAATGGAATTGATGCTAATACCAATCCTTTGGAAGCGAAACGAAATGTTTCCTTCGTCTCAGAAAATGTTCAGCTATACCCAAATTTTACCGCTATGCAAAACCTTGATTTCTTTGTCCGCTTGGGAGGGAAAAGTAATTACACCCGAGCAGATTACGAGAATGCTTTAGTTAGAGTTGGGTTGCAACGAGAAGCTTTTGACAAAAAACTCAGAGACTTTTCTAAAGGGATGCGACAAAAATGTGGCATTGCTATCGCAATACTAAAAGATGCTCCGGCAATTTTACTTGATGAACCAACTTCTGGCCTTGACCCAAAGGCTGGAAAAGAGTTTACTAAACTTGTTGGGGAATTACGGGATGAAGGAAAGGCGATTTTAATGAGTACTCATGACATCTTCCGAGCTAAAGAAATCTCAGATCATGTAGGAATTCTTAATAATGGAATTTTAGTAGCAAAGAAAACTCATGCAGAATTAAAAGGAGTAAATCTGGAAGACCTTTATGTAGAATACATGGCAGGATATATGGATGAAACTCTGGAAACCGGATCACTGATAAACAACCTTACTTAAAATGTTAATCGTTATTTGTTAATCGATTCCGAATAACGAATAACTAATCACGAATAACTATGTTCAAACTTATATTTATAAAAGAACTTAAAGAGATTCTCCAAAGCAGCCGCTTCACCATCAGTTTTGCTGTTTGTTCAGTGCTTATCATTTTAGCATTTTTTATGGGAGCTAAGAACTATTTGGCAAGCCAAAGTCAGTATGAAGCAGCTCTACAGGAAAATAGAAATCAAATTGCTGCTAACACCGAATGGATGATGGTTCAGCACTCTATTATGCTCCCTCCTCAACCATTGATGGCACTTGTAAATGGTGTTTCTAATGATGTTGGTAGAAATATTTCTATGAGTGGAAGAGGTGAACTTTCAGCAGATAACACACGATTTAACGATGAGCCTCTTTTTGCCATTTTCAGGTTTATGGATCTGGAATTTATTTTTGGAATCGTGCTTTCCTTGTTTGCCATCATTTTTGCTTATGATGCCATAAACGGCGAAAAGGTAAGTGGAACATTGAAACTCTGTTTTGCCAATTCCATCCCACGAGCTTCTTTTATTTCTGGGAAATTGGCTGGTTCTTTTGTGGGACTTAGTATTGCTCTTTTAATTCCAATTCTTATTGGCGCTGCATTATTACCACTTTTAGGAGTGCAATTGAGTGCTGATGAATGGCTAAGATTAGCTCTAATTATTTTTTCCGGGCTTGCATATTTCGGTTTATTCCTTGCGCTAGCCATTGGTATTTCAGCGATGACAAATCGTCCTTCAAATGCATTTTTAATTGGTTTGGTGGTTTGGATTTTTGCAGTATTGATCGTTCCACGGGCTTCTGTTCTAATCTCCGGACGTTTAGTTGATGTACCAAATGTGGATGATATTACTGCCCAGAAAAACAGATACCGAACACAACTTTTTGATGAAGATCGTCCAAAAATGGAAAAATTTAAACCTGCAAATGGTACCGATCCTCAAGATGTAATGACACAGTTTTCGGCAATGATGAGAGAACTTTCAACCAATAGACAAGAAAAGATTGATGCTTTTACCGAACGAATTAATGAGGAGTATACGAATCGAAAAAATAGACAGGAAGATGTAGCACTCGCTCTTTCCAGAGTATCACCAACCTCAATATTTACCTTAGCCAGTACAGAATTAGCTGGAACCTCACTTGAACTACAAAATCGTTTTATGAGCTCTGCAGAAGAATACCAAAATGTGTACGCTAATTTTATGACTGAGAAAACTGGGAGTGGTGGACATGGTGGATTTCGAATGATTATTCGAACTACCGATGACGAAGGTGAAGAACCTGAAACTCTCGACCCTAATGAAATGCCTCAGTTTGAGTACGCCAAAACAAGTTTTAAAACTGCTGCCTCAAACAGCTTACTAGATATGGGGCTACTTGTACTTTTCAATCTTGTATTCTTTGGTGGGGCTTTTACAGCTTTCCTAAGATACGATTTGAGGTAAACTCAGTTCAAGGAATATGTATAGAAACAGAATCAGCAATCTCATTCTCCCTTCGAAGAGAGACCAAAATTATCGTTTAGATAATTTTGTGAGGGATGTTTGGCTTGATCAATCTATCAGAACAGTTCGAACCCACCCCTCAATCCCCTCCAAGGAGCGGATGCACCAATACCAACCTATCGATCCGTTTTCGGAACTATTCATTTTAAAATTCTAAGCTCAACACTATGCTATCTATACTAATCCAAAAAGAACTTAAAAATATACTTCTAAGCCCCAAGTTTACTGCCACCTTTTTGGTTTGTTCAATCCTGATTTTAATTAGTGTGTTTATCGGGATCAATGAATATGAAAACGCAGTAACTCAGTTCAAGATAAATCAACAAATTGCTCAACAGGATATTGCACAAGCATCGAGTTGGGGACAAGTAAGAAATATTGTCCATCGTAAACCCACTCCGATGCAGATTTTCGTTTCTGGTCTTCATTTTGATGTGGGAAGACTTTCTGGAATTTCATCTTTTAATGATGTAAAACTTACTCGAAGTCCATATTCAGATGAAACCCTTTTTGCTATTTTTAGATTTATAGATTTCGCTTTTATTGTACAAGTTGTTCTCTCTTTATTTGCAATTTTGTTTACCTACGATGCCATCAATGGAGAAAGAGAGAATGGAACATTAAAACTGGCTTTCGCTAATTCAGTGTCTAGAGTTACTTATTTGGTGGCTAAGTTTACAGGTATTTGGCTTGGGTTAATAGTTCCACTTCTAATCCCAATTCTTCTTGGATTATTATTGGCTCTATTCTTTAAAGTTCCTATCTCGGAATCTGATTGGATGAGTATTATCGGATTTATTGGGCTTTCCATACTTTATGTAACATTCTTTATGGGGATTGGAATTTTAGTATCGTCATTAACTAAAAAATCTTCACTTTCTTTTTTGTTACTGCTTGTTATTTGGATTGGAGGAGTTCTAATACTTCCACGAATGGGTGTAATGGCAGCTGGTCAGTTGATAGAAATAGAACCTGTTGCTCAAATTGAAGCGAAACAAGAAGCTTTTCAGCAAGCACGGTGGAATCAATTCTCGCAACAACTAAACAAATCATGGCAACGCAGAGAACAAGAAATGGAAGGAATGGATGAAACCGAGCGTAGAAATTATAGAGACGAAAAGGAATGGGAATGGCTAGAAGAAGATGACGCTATTAGAAAAAAAGTTCAGACCGATATTGTAGATAATAACCGTAAACTTTTAGAAGATGTGCAAAATAAAAAAATAGTACAGCAAAACCTTGCATTTAGCTTAGCGAGAATCTCCCCTGTTTCGTCTTTTAGACTAGCTGCGATGAATATTTCTGGAACTGATATTGGAATGAAATCTCGCTACGAAGAAAGCATGAGGAATTATAAAGACACCTTTGTCAAGTTTGCAGAAAAGAAGCAGTCAGAAACTGGAGATACTGGCGGATTTCGAATTGAAGTCGATTCGAATGAAGGAGTAAATCTGGATTTTGGAAGAAACGATCAAACCCTAGACACTAGCGAATTACCAAGATATGAAGCCCCTTTGGTTATGACTTCTACTACGTTTGGCAATAGTATTCTAGACTTTGGCTTGCTTGCAATATTTATCGTTCTTTCTTTTGGTGGAAGTTTCGTAGCCTTTTTGAGATATGATATGAGGTAAGTTGTTCAATGTTCAATGTTCAATGTTCAATGTTCAATTAAAGTGTATCTTCTCAGTCGAACCTGAAATTTCACTTTTCAATTGAATGGCTTTTAAACACGTTAAAGATTCCCAAATTACTATGACGCAGCTCATGCTGCCTTCTCATTCCAATTTTAGTGGAAAAATTCATGGGGGTTTCATTCTGAACTTGATGGATCAGATTGCTTTTGCTTGCGCTTCTAAACATTCAGGGCATTATTCTGTAACTGCGTCAGTAAATAGAGTTGATTTCCTAAACCCAATTGAAGTAGGTGAGCTTGTAACTTTAAAGGCGTCTATTAATTATACGGGAAGAACGTCTATGGTAGTTGGGCTTCGTGTAGAATCAGAGAATATCCAGACGGGAGAAACAAAACACTGTAACTCCTCTTATTTCACGTTGGTAGCTAAAAATGAAGATGGAAAGAGTGTCCCAGTTCCTGGCTTAATTCTGGACTCAGTAGAAAGTGTACGTCGATTTGCAAGAAGTATAACTAGACAAGAACAATCCAGAAAAAGACTCGATAGTTTTAAACCTTCTGAGTTTAAGATTGAAGAGCATTTAGAGGTCGTGGAGTCGCAAAATGCTAAAGTCAAGCTTGACTAATTTTCTTGATCAGCTAAAAATTAAAGCCTATTCCTATTCCAGCACCTAAACCAATTCTAGTTTTATCTTCATCGCCAAAACCTCTAGTAAATTGATATGCTGCATGAAAGTTAAGAATTAACCCTCTTTTTCGGTCTCCTAAATCAACTCCCATCCCTCCACCTAAACTGAAGAAACTATCCTGTTGACCATCACTATTAAAAAAAGTTTCTTCAGAAAAACTATTATCAATATGAGCGCCTCCAAAGGCATATACTCGTTGTATATTCGATTCTCTTAAATCTCTTTGGTACTCAAGTCCTAATGAAAAGAAGGAATCCTTATTGTCGGTATCGTTGTTATAAATAAAAATCCCAACAACTTTTATGTTATCCTTTTCTGTACTTGGATAAATATATTGAATACCTGCCCCAGTTACAGAGGATAAGGTTAATCCTATTTGTTTAGTAAAAACGAACTCGTCGTTTTCTTGTGCCTGAAGAATAGGGGAAATGACTATTAACCCTACAAAAATGATCACAAAATTTTTCAAAACGTTCTCCATCGATTTTTTGTAACTAATAATTAGCGTAAATCTAATAAATTATAGCCTATATTCAAGAATATTTACTATCTAAATCAATAAATATTAGTTTTTTCTGATGAATGAGCTTTGGAGGCTTGATTAAAACTTATCAATAAAAAAAGGCCACCCATTCCTGAGTGGTCTCATTTATCAACCTTTTGTCTGGTTAGTTAAAAAACTAGTTTGATAAAGCCACATTCCAAACATCGTCATAACCAAACTTTGCTTGTTCTGAGGTCAGTTCTTCTATCGACTGTTTTATGAGTTTTATAATTACATCCTTTTGTCCGATTCGATTTAGTGCATTTAGATCAGAAAATTCTGACTCACTAAAGGGAACTCCAGGACCTTGGACACTTCCTTGAAGCCAAACATTTGTATTTCCATCAAACGCTTGTGTTGCTCCGGTAACCTTAAAGCTTACATTAGGTAATAAAACAATCTTATTATCATCACCACCTGCTACTTGATAGTTAATAACTACGTCCATAAAAGCATCCATGTCCATATCTCTCATTAATCGTGATGTAGTACCTCCATCAGCAATTAATGCAGTTGTACGATCTGATAGGATTTCGCCCAGTGAGGTTGGGAGTAGACGCTTTGTATCTCGTAAGTTCTTAGCAATGTACTCAGTGTTATTCTCATCTGTAGGAGTGTAGAATTCATCGTAAATTGGATTTGAAGTTATTTGGTCTACATCTACTACGGCTGCTTTATAGTCATTTTTTAAGGTACTTACCAAATCTGAGTACATATTTTCCAAAAACTGATTCCAGTATACATCATCTAACTCAGGAAACTGAAAGGTGGTTGTGGTAGTGGTGATTTCTCGGTATCCAGTTAAGTAATTATCTCTTTCTGAGGTTTCTACTTCTTTTTTATACAAACTACCTGAAACGCTTAACGAGGATATTCCGATTCGTTTAATATTTGTGTTCAACGGTCGAGCATACCAGGCATTTGAGGCTGATGCCGAATATTTAAACTCACCGTTTGATTCTTCTGATTTTCCAGTGATTTTTACATAGGCTCTACCTTCAGCATTTCCAGTAACAGTTACTGGAACGGTATCAAAAGAGGTCATTTCCTTCTTAAAATAAGGGAATGGCTGACCTGCATCCGCTCTATCATTTTCAACTATACTAACCTGTAAATGATTTTCACCTGTAGCCCAATTTGTTACATCCTTGCCTGTAGGACCGCCACCTGCGATATGTTTGTGTTTAAAAGCATCAGCAGGTACAATAATTTTATTATTTATGATGGTGCTTTGAAAATATGCGAATCCTTTTGCTCCAACAGCATTTGTAATTAGTGAAACCATTACCCTTTTGCCTTCTGCTGCTGCTGCATATTCTAATTCAATTTCTAAAGGAGCATTTACATCTACAGTTGCACCTTCTGCTACACCATTTATGCTTTTTATACTTAAACTTGGCAATGGTGATAGTTCGAACTCTGTAGTAGAGCCATTTGTGCTGGTGATGACCACTTCTTTTGTTGATAGATCATCATGATCAAAGCGAGCAAAAAAAGCTCCTCCTCCATAGCTTTTAGCTTCTTTTCCTCCAATAGTGACCGTTCCATCTAAATCAATAACGCCAATTCTACCTTCTGGTTTAACAAACATTACACCAACTAGGTTTTCACCTTCTAACCAATCTTCTGTTCCTAATGTCGTAATTCCAACATCAGAGCCATAGATATTAGCTTGGTATTTCCCAATTACTGCCATATTGTTAAAGTCTGCTTCTTTTTTGGTCATCAGTTTCAATGCAACTTTACCAATTTGTTGTTGAACTGTAGCACAGGACATTAAAAATAATGATACCCCGAGAAAGCAAATTATAATCTTCTTCATAGTCACCCTTTGTGTTTAGTGTTTAACTAAAAATCAGGGTTATTGGCTGGTTATTCTATCACCCGAATTAGGTATTTTTTAATTTATAGGGGTAAAAAAAAGGCTCACCGTTTGTGAGCCTTTCTGAAATCAGTCGTCCACTCCTGGTAAATTGGCTTTATCAGGCGTACTTTGAATCCATATTTTTTTATCGAAGGTCTTTTTTCTAGGGTACACTTCATCCAATGTATTGGCTTCAAATAAACGGCCGTTCATCATTACATGTGATATAGTATTTGTATTTCTGAGTTCATCCAATGGATTCTCATCAAGAATTACTAAATCCGCAAGTTTACCTACTTCTATTGAGCCAAGGTCTCCATCCAACCCAATAGCTTCTGCACCAATAATAGTAGCTACTTTAAGTGCTTGGTGATTGGTTAATCCACCTGAAGCAACTGACCATAACTCCCAATGATAGCCAAGTCCTTGAAGTTGCCCATGACTTCCCACACCAATTAAGCCGCCTGCATCAACAATTTGTTTCGCTTTTTCAGCATGTTTTGGGAATATCTGTTCATCATCCATCGCCCAAAAATCTCGGCGACGAGTACTGGAAGCTAGAACGTCGTTAGGTGTGAAGTTGGCAAGTTTAGAGTCATCATACACATTTTCACGCGCATAGAAAAAGTCCTCAGCAGAAGGTCCTCCATAAGCTACCAGCATAGTCTGAGTTACCGCCATTTTCGCATCTGCTACCGTTTTTACTAAATCATTATAAATTGGATATATCGGAAGATTATGCTCATGACCTGGATAACCATCAATCAATTGCGTGATATTCATTTTAATGTTTAAACTTCCTTCAGTGGTTGGCATTAACTTCTGTTCTTTAGAAGCCATGATAATCCATTGCCTTTGTTCACGGTTTCCTACTCGGTACATTTTGATGGACTTAGTGTCAAAGTACTCGCTGTATTGTCGAAGTACTTCTTTGGTATGTTCCAAGCTTTTCAACTTATAACCCCAGAAACCAACACCAGGTCCTGTAGAATACACTCTTGGTCCAAGCGTCATCCCAGCAGTTACCATATCGCTATAGGTTAATACATCGGTTGTTCCAGTTTGAGGATCACGAGTTGTAGTAACGCCATACGCTAAGTTTGCAGCATAACTCCAAGGTTGAGTTTTATGAATACCTCTAGTCACTCTTAAATGTGCATGTGTGTCAACAAAACCTGGAGTAATTGTTTTACCTGATAGGTCAACTACTTCAGCGCCGGTTGGTACATCTAAGGTTCCAGTCCTTCCAACAGCGGTAATTCTATTATTTTCTACTAAAATATCTCCTCGTTCAATTACCTCATCACCATTCATAGTGATAATTCTAGCATTTTGAAGAAGCGCGATTCCTTCTGGGATATCCTTATTATAGAGTACTTCTATTCGATATTCCTCTGCTTGATATTCAGAAAGAGGTTTTTCCTTTTCTTCATCAGTTTCAGGTTCATCCTCTTTTTCTTCAGCTTCTTCTGCTGATTTTTTTGCTTCCTCTTCCGCCTTCTTAGCTGCTTTAACACTATCTGCAAAAGCTTTTGAATCACTTAAATTGTATACGAAATACCCTTTCCCTAATGACCAATGAACCTTTTCGGAATCTCCAGACCAATGAGGAAATTCTCCACCAATTACGGTGAGTTTTTTAGCTGGGAAAGACGCCCCATCAGGATTTGATACTGAAATGTTGACCACATTTCCAGTTACAGGTACAGTAGCCGTATAAATTTCATTATTTACTTGAGCAAGTACCTGATCGCCTTCTGGTGCCATAAACAAAATACTTGCCTCACTTGGCGATACTGGGTCGGTTGTGCCATAGGTAGAAATCCCCGTAATTTTAACGTGTTCATCTACATCGGTTCCATCCCATCGCATTGAAATAAGTTGACCATCGTTATCAGTCATATAAATACGATCGTTTGCTTTCACAAAGTGAGGATTTGTGCGCCCTTTTCTGAGATCTATAAAAGTAGTTGCACCTCCATTCGCTGGAATCCATGCAATTTCATCTGCAGCTGAAAAGAAAGATCCACCTGTGCCAGAACTTAGGTAATCGAATTTACTACCCGTTAAAAATACAATTCTGTCACTGGTATATGACCATACTGGTTGCGAATAAAATGCTGATTCTTGAGTCAACTTTTGAGCTCTTGGTCTACGAGCTTCAGGCTCAATCCTATAAATGTCACCACCTTTAGCCTCATCCCAAGTTACATATACAATGAACTTTCCATCCGGCGACCACGTTGGCTCAGCTTCAGTAGCTTCGCCTTCGGTTAGCTTTCGAGGAGTCCCATCTGGAAAATCCTGAACATATAAATCACCAAGTGCAGTAAAAGCTATTTTTGATCCATCTGGAGACGGAACTGCATCTCTGATTTGAGTAATCAGCGCTTCTTTATCATCACTAACTGGGTATTTGAATGTTAACTTTGGACCTAGTTCCAGTTCTACATCTACTTCAAAAGGAATATTTTTCACTGTTCCATCTGCTATAGAAAGATTATGAAGCTTCCCTCCGTAAAAAAGAATCAGACTTTTACTATCTGGAGTGAAACTCATTGCTGGTAATACACCAAGTGTAGCTTGAGATTCTTGGTCATCACGTTGCACAGGATATGCCAACCAGTTTTCTTCACCAGTTTCAATATTTCTTAAAATTAACGCCGTTTCAGCTTCATGACGAGTTCCATAAACCAACCATTTTCCATCCGGTGAAGTAGTAGGTGTAAACGCCGATCCATATTTAGAAACTAAGATAGAATTATCACCAGTTTTGCGATCATAAACTCCAATAGAGTACTGTGGAAATTGAGCATTATAATTCCATGCACCGTTTCTTCTTGAATAATAAACATATCTTCCATCTGCACTAAATGCAGGATCTATAGCTTTCAGACTTGTTGAACCATCAACAATCTTAGTTCCACCGCCGCTGTCTTTGTGAATCATCCAAAGCTTGAAGAATCTTCTACCGCGAGAAACAACTATATAATCTCCATCGGGAGACCATTCGGCGTTAATCATCTCATCGTTATTATCTTTTGTGAGCTGATGTTCTTCTTCCGTTTCTAGATTTATATACCATGCATTTTCAGAGCCTGTTCTATCCGAAATAAATAACAGGTTTTTTCCATCAGGACTAAATCTAGGATGAACATCAACTGCCATGCCATCGGTAACTAGAGTAGCCTTTCCCCCTGAAATTGGCATTGTATATATATCGCCCAATAAATCGAAAGCAATGGTCTGTCCATCTGGGCTAACATCCACAGACATCCAAGTTCCTTCATTGGTGGTAAACTCCAACAACCTTTCCGGATCCATCGGAAGGTCTTTACTCTTCTTTTCTATTTTTGTGGAATCTGATTCTTCTTCTTGCGCTACCACTTTCTGCAAACTTATGGTTACAGTAAATAGAAAGCATAGTATCCATATTACTTTTCGTGACATAAATTTTCCCTTTATTAACTTTAATTTGAGCTGAGATACCCACCCTCAACAATCGAATAGAATCTGCTTAAAAAAAGAATAGAATTTTGTAAAACTTTGAGATTTGTGATGAAACGCTGAGATGCAATTTCATCATAAATATACTAGAATTATCGTGTTAACTTCTTATAAGCAATGCGGTGCGGTTGGTCATCAGTAATACCCAATCGCTCTTTGCGGTTATCTTCATATTCAGCATAATTACCTTCAAACCAATACGCCTGACTATTACCCTCAAACGCTAGGATATGTGTTGCCACTCGATCCAAGAACCATCTATCATGGGAAATAACCACAGCACAACCAGCGAAACTTAATAATGCTTCTTCTAAAGCTCGAAGTGTGTTCACATCCAAATCGTTGGTAGGCTCATCCAAAAGCAATACATTGGCACCTTCTTTTAGCATTTTAGCAAGGTGAACACGGTTTCGCTCTCCACCAGAAATTTGCCCTGTTTTCTTTTGTTGATCGCTTCCTGCAAAATTGAATCGAGATACATAAGCTCGCGAATTCACTTCCCTATTACCAAGCATCAAGATATCATGACCGCCAGAAATTTCTTCCCAAATTGTTTTCTCAGGATCTAATGGACGCTTTTGATCTACATAACCCAATTTTACGGTTTCACCTACTGTTAGTGTTCCTGAATCCGGTTTTTCTTCTCCAATAATCATTTTGAATAGTGTGGTTTTACCAGCACCGTTCGCACCAATAACTCCAACAATCCCACCTGGTGGAAGCATAAATTCCATGTCTTCAACCAAAAGCTTGTCATCATAGCCTTTATAAACTCCTTCCGCTACAATCACTTTGGTTCCAAGTCGAGGTCCAGCCGGAATTACAATCTGCATATCGTCATTTCGCTTCTCATTTTCCTGAGCCAACAAATCTTCATACGCAGTTATACGTGCTTTACTCTTCGTTCTTCTCCCTTTCGGGTTTTGGCGAATCCACTCCAATTCTTGTTGTAATGTTTTCTGTCGATTTGATTCCGTTTTTTCTTCTTGAGCTAAACGAGCTGACTTCTGCTCTAACCAAGATGTATAATTTCCTTTGAATGGAATTCCCTCGCCCCGATCTAATTCTAAGATCCAACCAGCTACGTTATCTAAGAAATATCTATCGTGAGTTACAGCAATTACCGTTCCTTCATATCTTGCTAAATGTTGCTCTAACCAACCCACTGATTCTGCATCCAAATGGTTGGTAGGCTCATCCAATAACAGCACATCTGGTTTTTTGAGAAGAAGACGACATAAAGCCACTCGACGAGCTTCTCCACCTGATAAAACTTTAACCGAAGTATCTCCAGGAGGACATCGTAGTGCGTCCATTGCTTGACTCAATTTTGCATCTAAATCCCACGCATCTAGATGATCAATTTGTTCCTGAAGTTTTGCTTGCTTAGCAATGAGTGCATCAAAATCTGCATCAGGATCGCCAAACCTAGCGTTTACATCTTCGTACGCCTGAAGTAAATCTACTGTTTCCTGAACGCCTTCCTGTACAATTTCTTTTACCGTTTTCTCTTGATCGAGGTGTGGCTCTTGAGCTAAATACCCAAAAGTAATTCCTTTTTGAGAACTGATATCACCAAGGTAATCTTTATCAATCCCTGCGATGATTCGAAGTAAGGTAGATTTACCTGCGCCATTTAACCCAAGCACACCAATTTTTGCGCCGTAGAAAAAGGATAGATAAATGTCTTTAAGAACGGTTTTATTGGGCTTGTGAATTTTACTCACACCTACCATGGAAAAAATAATCTTCTGATCGCTCAAGGTCTTGGTATTTGGTTTGTGTTGTTTTGGTCATTCAGAAGGAACCGTAGGGGGCGCATAGCTATGCGCCCGTACTGGTTTCCGGCGAACTAAATAAGACTTCAAAGGTAAGGAGAAATCAAGGCTTCTCAAGGGGAGAATTTGGAAGAATTTTCGAGCTCACCATTCAACCTTAAACAGAACCGTCATCCTGCACTTGTTTCAGGATCTTATGAATCGAATTTGTGCTAAGTCTATTAAATACAACCGCGGATGTTTACTCAAAATGAAGCCTTCTTCTATCCTCCCTCTGAAATCAAACAAGTTTGATTTCTGTCTCCCCCCAAGTGGAGACAGTCTTTCATTGTTATTTTGTGATTTTATTTGGGCGATTGAACTATTTTTAGAAAAAGATACATCCTCCCTAGAGGGAGGTGTCATTTTGAGCTTGCTCAAAAGACGGAGGGTGTCAGGTAGGGCAACAAATCCCGAAGTTAACTCATACACCTCTCCCACTTCGTGGCGCCCCTCTCAAGAGGGGACTTAACTACCAGAATCACCACATAGCCTTTATCGAATGAAGTTGCACAGGTACTTCTTTTCCTTTTAACAATACTTCACCTAAATGAAAAGGAAGGTATTTCTGGTGAAGAGGTAGGTCTTTAAAAAGTTCACCAGAAATCAGTAGATGTTCACCAAGGTTATTACACTGATCCTGAATTCTTGCCGTTGTGTTAATGACATCTCCATGATAGGCGATTTCCTTTTTGACAACTCCCACTTCGGTAACCACTAATTCACCTCCATGCAGGCCAGCTTTAAATACTGGTAATATTCCGAACTCTTTTTCATAGTATCCTTTTCGGTCGAACAGCTTTCGCTGAAACTCGAAGTAGCAATCAATGCATTTGTTTTCCTTCACCCCTTTCAAATAATCCCAGGAAATCACTGCCTCATCCCCCACATACTGATATATTTGCCCCTCAAACTTTCTGACTATTTCGTTCAGGTCATAAAAACATTGCTGAATAAGGGCACTATATTTCAGATATCCCATTTCTTCAGCTAAGGTGGTAGAGGACTTTAAATCTATAAACATGAAGATCTTTTTTTCAATTCTTGGGCTTCGGTATCTCCCTAAAATCATATCCATTAATATACCGGGACCAAACTTTTCATTCACAAGTCTTAAAAAAGAGTAGAACGAACTGGAAAGAATAAAAAATAAAGTCACTGACCAAATTGCACCCGTTTTGATAATTAATTCTTTTGAAAGAATTGTAGAGGATACAATCACTAGATTTACGTAGTTAATGGCAATATTGATCACAAAGCCCAATAGGAAGAAATAAACAATGGTCTTTATAGCTAACTGTGCTCCCAACGACTTTCGCTGCAACCAGGCGTTTTCGAATAGTATTTCTAATACTCCATATAAAATGCCCATAATCATACCAATAATAAAAGCTACTCTGAAGCCTTCGAATTTTGACATCGGACTTACTACCTCTAATCCAATTTCCGCCCCAATTCCTATCCGTCTCAAAATGTGATATGCAAATGAAGCCAGAATCCAATAGACAATGGACATTAAGAATAGACGGAGTCTATCTTTCGTTTTAACTTTCATAGTACATGGGCTGTGTTACGAGTAATGTACGATTACTCCAGGATATCAGCGAGGGCTTCTTCGAGTTCTTCGAAACGGAATTCAAAATCGTTTACCTGCAACACCTTGGGTTGCATTCGAATGCTGTCGGAAATTGGCTTTGCCCCTTCTCCGTAAAGTAGCTCAAGCGCTAGTTTAGGAACGCGGAATAGATTAGGCCGACTCATTACCGAAGCTAAGGTTTCCGCAAACTCATTCATTGTTGCTGGAGTTGGAGCACATACATTATAAGCTCCTTTCAATTCAGTATTTGTAATTGGGTAAATAAGAGCATTAATAAGGTCTTCACGATGAATCCAACTCATATATTGTGTTCCATCTCCCACTGGACCACCGACCCCAAATTGGAAAGGAGTTAGCATTTTCTCTAGTGCCCCTCCATTTTTCTCGAGTACAATTCCTATACGTGGATTTACCACCCGAACACCATACGCTCTTGCTTTGTGTGATTCCGCTTCCCAGTCGATACACACTTTAGCCAGGAAATCTTCTTGTTCTATGGATGCTGATTCGTCTAGCACGGTATCCCCTTGATTGCCATAAATCCCTGATGCCGAAGCAGAAATAAATACCGCTGGTTTATGCTCTGCCTTCTCCATTGCCGAAACCAGTGCTTTGGTGGTATCAATCCGGCTGTTATAAATTCGTTGCTTTACTCCCTCATTCCAGCGTTGGCTAAAAATCCCCTCCCCGGCTAAATGGATGACGGCATCGGCGGTATTCATGGCTTCCACCAGATCATCATCCCAGCTGATAAACTGCTGGTTCTTAGCCGCTTCGTCTTTGTACTTCTTCGGACTTCGGGTAATAATGGTGATATAATGCCCTTCCTGTAATAGCAAGGTTCTAAGTTCCTGTCCTATAAATCCCGTTCCGCCGGTGATGAGTATGTTTTTCATTTCTTGATTCACTTAGTATTTGTCTATAAAACTACTCATATCTGAAATACATTCCTTCAATTTCTAGTGTTCTCATTTTAAATCATCAGCTTAAGCTGATGTTCCTACTTTGTTATTAAATCTATTTTGTTCATTTTATCCCTAAGATAATTAAGAATAAGCTGAATAAAACTTAAAGATGAAACTGGGATATCATGAACAGTGTGCGTGATACTCTTATGTTGGCAGCAAGGCAAAAAAAATAACAAATGACCAATAAGGACAATAGAAATCCATTATTTGATAGTCAACGAGAAAAATCAGGGGCGAAAACCATTGATAAGTACTCGTATCAATACCATTGGGCATTATACAGAGTAATAAGCGAGCATGATGAAAAAAGTGAATATGCTGTATTTATAGAACTACATGAAGATGTTGTTGTTTGTGACTCACTAGATTCTGATAAAGCAAAGTTTGAATTTAATCAAGTTAAAACAAATGCAGCTAAATTCACTCCGTATCAATTAGTCCACAAAAAAAAGAATGGTAGTTCTGTATTAGGTAAGTTAATCCAAAGTGTAAACGCTAAACCTTTTGCCGATAAAGTAACTTCCCTAAATCTTATATGCACAAGTAATTTCAACCTTGAGTTAGACAAAGACGGTGTTGATTTGAAAATTATTCGGAAAGAAGACTTGTCGAAAAAACAACTAGCGGAATTGGAAGAGGCTTTAGAAAAGGAAATTTCAATAACTGAATTACCTTCTACATTGAAGTTTATTATTCCAGAATTTTCTGATAACAACTATCAAAAAGTGCTAATTGGGGAAATTTCAAGCTTAATTAATAGACTTTTTCCTGATTCCTATTTTAACGACCAATCTATTTACACTGTTTTAATGGATGAGCTTGTTAGAAAAGGAAAAGTAATTTACGATTTCACCAAATGGGATGAACTTCTTAAAAATAAAGCACTTACTTCAGTGCAAGTAACAACTGTTATAAACGAGTTTACAAACATTAAAAATGAAGCACAGATTGATGTTCAATTCAATCAAATATGTTCTGAAATGGGATTAAATTCTATAAAGTCCAAAATATTGAAACGCTCCTTTGCTCGGTATAAAAGACAGAGAATTAGTAATAATAGCAGTTTACAACACGATACCACTATGTTTTTTCAAAATGAAATAGATGTTGCAATCTCAGCAGGTGTAACGGAGATGACCGATTTGATTCAGCAGATAAGCTTAAAAATACCTACTAAAATCAAAAGGCAATTCTCTTCGGAGCAAGAAATAAAGTCAGCTATAATTTGTGAATATATAATGATGGCATAATGGACAAAAACAATTTTAAAATATTAATTAGAAATTTAAGAACTAAACAAAATGAAAAGCTTAAAATTCATACAACTGCTAGTTCTGTCAAATTCAACAAAGTCGGCAAATCAGTTCAAATTCAGCAGAAGCCTGAATCTAGTGACGGCAAGTGATAACAGTGTAGGTAAATCCACATTATTAAAACTTCTTTTTTGGGGACTTGGGTGTGAACCCGAGCTTGACACGGCATGGAAAGCACAAGATTCGAAAACTATAGTCGATTTTGAAATTGACTTAAAGAAATACAGAGTCAAAAGATATAAAAACCAAATATATATCAGAGAAGAAAATTCTGATTACGAAGAATTTCAAAAAATAACGGGTGATTATTCTAAAAAGTTTGCGGAAATCGTTGGGTTTAATGCCTTACTTCCAAACCAAAGCTCAAATTTACTTGAGACACCACCACCAGCATATTACTTTCTGCCTTTTTACATAGACCAGAAAAGAAGTTGGGCAAAAGCATGGGATAATTTTGAAAATTTAGGTCAATATAGAAGTTGGAAATCAACAATTATCAAATACCATGTTGGGCTTCTTAAACCTGAGCATTTTGAAATTGAATCCGATAAAACTGACAAAAAAGAAAATCAGAAGAATATAGAGACGGATGTTGCAAAAATTGATACAACTCTTGAAGTAATTGAAAGCTATATTCCACAGTCAGTAAGCACTGTAACAACAATAGATGCAATTAATAAAATCACTGACAGCATAAAAAAAGATTTAGAAATGCTTCAGCAAAGTCAGGAAGAGCTGCTTCACAGTATGGCTATTTATAATTCGGAACGGACTTATCTATATCAGCAACAAATAATGACCGAAAAACTAATTTCTGAAATTGACAAAGATTATAGATTCTCTGTTGAAAGTATTGAAGATGATGAAGTTGAGTGTCCTTTATGCGGTGTTATTCATGAAAATTCCATTGTCAATAGGGCGTCAATAATGACCGATAAAACTCAAGCAGAAAATCAACTTACTGAAATAATTCACTCCATTGAAAAAATGGATAAAAAAATTAATTCTAATGAAAGGAAACTTGAAAGTGTAAAGTCACAAATTGCTGAAATAAATGAGAAATATGTAATTGAAGACGAAAATGAATCGAAAATTGATTTTAACCAAATAATTGAAAGTGTTGCAGGTAACTCGATTAAAGCAAGTGTTACACAGTCGAAAAGCATAAAACAAGCTGAAATAAAAACAATTGAAACAGAAATAAAGGAATTAAAAAAAGAACAAAAACTGTTAACTACTGCCGAAGAAATTGAAAGTATTCAAGAATCCTTTAACTCAATTTTGACAAAGCATATAAAGCTATTAGATACAGAAGCTGTCAATCTATCGGAAATTAATTCGCCATTAGACTATAACAAAGTCATTAAAGAAGGTGGTGCCGCAGAAGGAGCCCGTGCAATCTTAGCATATTATTTAACTATATTCTCAATGGTCGAAAAGTTTGGTAATGAAGTAAAATCACCCCTTGTAATCGACACTCCAAACCAACAAGAACAGTCACATACAAACTATGAAAAGATTGTTGCTCTCCTAACTGATGACCTGCTAACTGAAAATCAAGTAATCATGAGTGCTATGGAAAATGAACAATTATCACCCTTTACGGAAAAAGCACAAATAATAACTTTGGATGAAAATAAAATACTTAGTAAAAGTAAATTTGAAGAAGTGAAAGTTGAGTTTGAATAAATAAAACCCAGCTGCCAACAATGTATAAAAATAATAGCCGAGATAGCAGTAAGTTCAAGGGTTCTAGCCCGCTTTAACTTTTTGGTAACTTGATAGGAAAGTGCCACGCAATCGGCTACTATTCTTATACTAAACGTTGGAGAAGAATTAACTTCGCCCTTCTTTTCCATGGTGTAAGGAAAACTCATTTCTTAGAAAGAAATGCTTAGTTATTTAATAAAGAATCTAAACCCCTATAAAACACCCACTACAACGGGGCGGTGAGGATTAGAGAATTAATTTTTTTGTAAGGACTCCCCTTTTTATCGGTCTAACTAGTTAAGTCATTATTAACTATGACATAAACCATAACTAATAGTTAGCATTATGCCAATCAAATATAAAGTAATCGACCGAAGAAACCCTCAAGACCCAGAAGCACCTAATAAGTTTTATGCTTCTTCATCTATAGATGGGAAATCAGACATAGAACAACTTACCAAGCGTATAGAAAAGATCAGTACCGTAAGCGGCGCCGATATTCGCGCCGTATTGTATGCAATGGTAGATGTTGTCCCAAGTTTGTTAAGTGAAGGAAGAAATGTGCAATTGGGAGACTTGGGTTATTTTAGAGTAAGTATAAGTAGTAACCCAAGTGATACAGCAGAAGAAGTTAGTGCTTCCAATATTCGCACATCAAGAATCATCTTCACACCAGGTAAGAAATTCAAGGATATGCTCAAATCCTTGACCTTCGAAAAAACTTCTTAGTTTACAGCTGAATCAACTTACCCCAACATTTAAACAAAGTTTATCTAATAACTTTTTAGAATTGTTGGGGTTTCTTTTTAGAGTTTGTCGTATAACTCTAAAGAGTTTTACCAATAACTTTAACGAGTTTATAGTAAAACTTTTTTCTACCTCTCTATTAACTCAAAATGGGGTAAATCATCAAAGTTTTGATCTTGTAGAATCACCCCATCTTTATCCCAGTTTCCTCCCCATCTAACATTATGAGAAATCTCCCCCTTTTCCAGTAATTCTTCGGCACAGGAAATAATAATACCTGCGATATAACATAACGAAGGTTTGTCATAGACCAGCTTTCTTCGGGTTTCCAGATCAGGATGGTACACATAAATATCTGCTGCTTGTGAGGGTTCGACATTGTGTTTCCCTTTTCTCTCTATTCCATCGATCTGAGATTTACCTTCATCAAATAACTGCTTTTGCCGTTCAAGGCTTCGGTGTCCTTCTGCAATTCCAAAGTCTATTCTGCTTCGAGATATGGCTAATTGCAGAATCTTTTGGAGGTCTATGTGACAGGTGAGAAGTTTAGTTGTGCTAGAATTTCCAAATTTAAAAGACATAAGTATCAGTATTAATTAACGGATACTCAGTTAGATCAGGTTTAAGGTGATTCCTTACAAGTTTAATTACTAGCGTTTTGAGAAATCATCTTTAATAATATGTGCAAAATTACTTTTCATATATTACTATAAACGAAGTAACAATTATTTCAACTTAACTAGTTTACGATGTGTGGACGCTATACTCTTACTTACGAAGATCAACAAGAATTAGAAGATTTTTTAAATGCTGTTGATAAAGGGGTGTTTTTAAAACCTGGTATTCAAACGGATGCCTACTTTGCTAATTACAATGCAGCCCCAACTTCAATCATGCCGGTATGTGTTATAAATGAGGAAGGTGAAAGAGTTATACAATCTATGTATTGGTGGTATATGAAATGGCTACCTAAAGATGGTAAACCTGATTTCAGATATTCTACATTTAATACAAGGGATGATAAACTTCTGGAAAGCAGAATGTGGGGAAAAGATTTTAAAGAAAAGCAGATTCGGTGTATTGTGCCTATGAATAGTTTCTTTGAGTTTTCAGGTCCTAAAGGAAGTAAATCTGCACATCTCTTTAAGCCCAAGGAAGGTGCTTTCTGGGGAGCAGCTGGCATCTATTCCAAAGTAAGTCCCAATGAAGGAATGGGTTCTTTTTCTATCATTACTACAACCCCAAATAGCATGGTGGAGAAGGTACATGATCGAATGCCAGCCTTTCTGCATCCAACCGAATTTGATGATTGGCTAAACCCGGATCATACAGCCGATTACTTGATTGATATGCTCAAGCCTTACCCCGTGGATGACATGGAAACATATATTGCTTCCTCTCAGGTAAGTAACTCTCGGAATAACTTTCCAGAGTTATTGAACCCAAGCACTTTACTATAATATTGATATGGAAATCTTTGGATCCTTAGTAACAATACTCGGAGTATTACTTGGTGGAATAGTTGGGTTTCTCGGGAACCACATTGTCGAAGAAAGAAGATATAGACGTTTGAAGGAAGATAATAAAGAGCAACAACTCAAAAATTTGTTTGATGATTATGTGGATGGGATTAATGGGTTATTCAGAATGGTAGGAGAAATGATAACATTGCTACAAAATGTGCATCAAGAAAAACTAAGTAAAAAGTTAGAGTATTCTTTTGAAGAAGAGGGACAAAAAATGATAGATAATTTTAAAGACTGTAACATTAACCTCGATAATATTAGATCAAAGTTCGATTTCATGGTTTTTTTGGGAATCGAAGAAGAGCTTACAAGGTTTAAAGAACAATACGATCAATTATCACTATTTCTTGAACGTATTGAAGATGAAAATAAGAGAGTCCCAGTAGGTAATGAGGAGCTTAAATTTTTAGATGAGGCAGAGATCTATTTTGATGGACTTCAGGATTCTATTCATTTTAAAATGAATGAATTTTATTCATCCAAGTTTTTACCAGAGCTTACAAAGCTTAAAACTATCTCCTGATAAAAAAGAATTGTTCATCTACCTCTTGCATAAATCTCCAATCAAG
>TARA_R110000868_G_scaffold380784_4_pt1 | contig 54796 bp, 59 predicted proteins | sample TARA_R110000868 | Tara Oceans TARA_R110000868 (sample SAMEA4397489) | marine metagenome | biome: Polar Biome; feature: [SRF] surface water layer (ENVO:00010504); material: water (ENVO:00002006), including particulate matter (ENVO:01000060) such as... | depth 5 m | reverse complement strand
CCCCTCATCTGCCCAAGGGCATCTTCTCCCCTCGCGGGGAGAAGAAAAAGTTCAATCGCTTTAAGTGTGTATTCCATTATAACTCCATAATATTTTATTTGATCCATTATGTGGTTTTAACTATAGGTTCGCAATAGTTCATGCGCACGAAAGCGCGCTGGGGGTTGGGTTGTTGAGTGCTACGGGCTTTGTGTTGGGCAATAAGTTTTTTGGGGGCGGCGGCGCCGGGCTGTTGTACCGGGGCTGAGGGGGTGTTGTAGTTGTTTGAGGTCATTAAGTCGCCATGGCGCACGGCAGCAATGTTTTCGATGTAGACGTTGGGGGATGCGGTGAGGAAATTGGCTTGTGCTTCGACGGTGCCGGAATTAACACCGTGATGATCGCCGGCTTTGTCGCCTTTGCTTTGTTTGAAGATGGAATTTTTGTGGCAGGCGGGTTGTCCATTGATGAAGACGGTGCCGGCGCATTGATCCGCACTCGCTGAGGTGGCAACGTTGGTGTATTTTACTTGACTTAGCCAAGGCCATTTTTGACAGACGTCATCATGGTTGGTGATGGTCGCGTTGCTGTTGCGATAGATGGCAGGTTTGCCATTAATGTAGACTGTCATGATTTATTCCTCAATGGTTTGGCTGGCTTCGCCAGTGCTTATCCTTCCCTCATCCGGTCCTTCGGACCCCCTTCTCCCGATAGTCGGGAGAAGGGGACTAGATTGAGTTAACGTGGATATTACCTTTGGCTTTTAGGTAAATGTCTTCTTCACTTTGTTGATTGATTTTTTTTCCAGCGACTTTGACATCACCATTGGCCATTAATTTCATTTCACTGTTCGCATTTCGAAAACTCATGGTGCCATCGTGATGAAGCTCTAGGCAACTCGCGCCGAAACGCAATTGCAGGGTGTGTTGCCCCACTTGCTCAAACTGAAAATTCGATGTTGTTGTCTCGGGCTCGATGACTGTCAAGCTGGGGGTGGCTTGAGGCACTGCTTTGATTGCGGGTTTCATGTATATTCTCCATTTTGGGGTGTGAGCTTAATTGAGTGACCATACTAGTTACGACGGTATCGCCTTGATTTTCGATAATCATGACACCGTGGCTATTATAAAAAGGGTAAGCTAATCGTGCGCTAGCATACACAATGGCGAGTAATACAGCTGTCGCGCCGGTTTCACCAGTGGTATTAAATAATTTAATGGTTTGAATATTTGGCTGTTTGTGTAGCTGCAAATCAAACCATGCGATTGTGTCAGCATGATCTTGGGTATGTGTGACCACAACACTGTCGATGCTAGTGGCAGATTGTTGGATGTGTGTTTTTAAATCTTTGATTTTTACAACAGGAGACAAACTCACCAAGCTGTTAGTTAAGGCTGATTTTTCCCATTGCAAACACACGGCGGCTTCGCCAGGCGCTTGACCGTATTCATTGCCGTCACAATACACATTATTCACGCTCGATAATTCCGTGATAGTTTGTGGGTTAATGAGTGTGTCAATAGCAGCGATAAGTAAGTGCGTTAATTGCGAGCCGTGTTGAAAATTCTGTAACTGTTGCTCAACCATGGTTAATACACCTTGGCTTTGCGAACTAAAACTAAAGGTAATAGCGCTGGCGGATAGCATAGCTTCAAACACAATGCTATTAAGGGTATCAGGTTTTATGTGAGTAGCTCGACTCGTTTGTTGCGGTGGTAAAATCATCGAGCAATGCATCTTGCGTGTCAACGTAGCCATTGTTGGCTTGTGACAGGGCGTAGACATGAAAGTGTTTCAGGCGGAAATTTTCATCACGAATAAACACATGGCGTTGATGTGCCAAGTTTTGTTGTAACAACTCGACATTCAGATAACATTTACCCATATCATAAAAGGTATGATTTTTTACTGGCGCTTGCGTGTAACTGCTGACAAGCTGACCGTTAACGGCAAGACTATCATCAATCTCGATATAATAGTGTTCATTACTATTCTGTGGCGTAAAACAATTGTTCTAACGATAAACATTCCACAAGCATACGTAATAAAAATATTAATAGCAGGAGCGTCATCATAAACCCAACTACTCATCTTGTGAAATCTTGTGAGATTTAAGCTACAATAAAGACTTATCAGCTTGTTATGTCTTTCTGATTTTTGCAAAAAATGCTTCGCAATATTTAAATGGCTTTAAAAAACTATTATTTTGGAGAGTGACAGTGACTGATTATGATTTCAAATCTCTGAGTCCATATGATTTTGAGGTGTTAGTTAAAGATCTTTTAACAGAGAAACTTTCTGTAAGCTTAGACTCCTATAAGCCAGGAAAAGATCAAGGTATTGATTTGAGAGGTTACTCCTCTCAAGACGAAACAATTATTGTTCAGTGTAAGCACTATGCAAGTTCAACATTTAGTGATTTAAAATCAAGCTTTAAAGGTGAAATCAGCAAGGTTGAAAAATTAAAGCCTGATAGATATTATCTAGCAACATCACTCAGTCTTTTACCAAAAGAGCAAACCACATTATATAATATGCTACCTAATTATTTTGAAAACTGTCACGCTATTTTCCATAATAGTTCTCTGAATGATCTTTTAAAAGAACATCCTCGAATACACAAAAATCATTTTAAATTATGGTTATCAAGTACTGAGATACTTAAAATTATCCTTAATAATGGCATACATAATCGGTCAGAAGCATCAATCGAAGCGATACGAGAAAAAATAAAGTTGTATGTGCACAACGATAGCTATAATAATGCCCTTGAAGTTCTTGAAAAATACAGATACTTAATTATTTCAGGCGTACCAGGAATAGGAAAAACCACTTTGGCTCAAATATTAGCCTATCAATTTATGAACGAAGGATTTGAGTTCATTGAAATCACCACTAATGTCAAAGAAGGTTGGAATGTTTATAATAAAGAAAAAAAACAAATTTTTTATTACGATGATTTTTTAGGTTCAAACATATTAAGCACCCTTGAAAAAAATGAAGAAAAATCAATACTCAAATTTATAAAAACAATACATCAATCAGATAATCATTTTTTTATTTTAACGACAAGAGAATATATTTTACAGCAATCAAAACTGACTCATGATGCTATCAACAATACTGAATTCGACATAGCCAAGTGTGTCATAGCCTTATCAGATTACACAGTCCTCATACGAGCAAAGATTTTATATAATCACATTTATTTTTCAAAAATTTCAAACATCCATAAAAACTTGCTCGTAGAAAATAAATTTTACATGAAAATCCTTGACCATAAAAATTTTAACCCTCGACTTATAGACATGATGTTAAATGATATTCGCATAAAAGACATTGATTCAAGTAAGTATCTTCAGGAATTTGAAGAAAATTTAAACAATCCTGAGCGTATTTGGAGACACCCATATGAACAACTTGCTGAAGCCCCAAAAAAATTACTTACTTTGATGCTAACTATGCAGCTACCAATATCCCTAAATGAGCTAAAAGAATTATTTTTGAGTATTGCTGGCAGTAAAACGTCTGATTTTAGTCAATCAATTAAAATATTAGATGATAGCTTTATAAAAACAACTAAAGATAAGGATATTCTTTTAGTTAATTATTATAACCCTTCGGTTGAAGATTTTTTGTTAAATCATCTTGAATCAATGGATGATACCATTGTTGAGGTCATCAACAGCTCACAAGATATCACTCAACTTTCGGTGCTATTAGAGAAACAATTAACTCTAAAGCAAAGACATGAAACCTCCATCGTAAAAAAAGCATATCTTGAGGCAATAGAAAGATTGTTACTTAAACCAGAAAGAGAACTTCATCAAAGAAGTTACTATAGATTTTCCTTCGAAAAACGGGCACTTCTACTATTGAGATTAGTTGAATTTCTAAATATTGATGACATTAATAACTTATTGCTAGAATTAGTTGATGCACTAACTATAGAAAATTATACTGATGAAAATCTTCTTATAGAATTCCTAGTTAAATTAAAAGCTAGCAATATAGTTGAAGAACCCACATTTCAAAGGTTTATTAATAAAATATATACGCTTTTTGCAGAAGCAATTGAGCATAGCCCCAATGCTGAAACTTTTGAAGCTATAGGGAATTATATAGAGCATTTTTCATCCTACTTGAAAAATAGTGCTATAGAAACATTAAGATGTTTAGCTAAACAGTATGACTTTGACAGCGAGCTAGATGATTATAGTACGGTTGAAGAATTAGAATGGTATTTTGCAACAGTTGAGAACATTTGTATCTCCTTCGATTTGAACATTGAAGCAAATACTTCTTCAATATCTGACAAGTTATCTGAAGGAATAGAAGAAGAAGAAATTCGAAATATTGAAAGGTCATCTGACAGGTGGAAAGAATGGGAAAAACCGGAAAATCACGATCAAACTACAGTGCCTACTGCTAAAAATATTGAAACTGAAATTGACCTAATGTTTGCCTCTTTTAAATAGGCAGTTAAAATATGACTGTAGATACCATGTATGGCAGAGAGTGTTCAATTAACTGTGTCAGCCGTTTCTTATAAAGCCAACTGTTCTCGTCAAGAGCGTGATTTAGTACAGTCTGACGTTTCTTTACAATCTCAGGCCCAGAGGGCTACCATTACGCCGTCTCGCTTTCAAAGGTCGCGTCAAAAGCGCTCTCAGCAGTGGAGTTAGAAGTCCATTTCTGCCCAGTGGAAATTTCCCAGCGCGTATTCCAACGACAATGTGTTCTTTCAGTTGCTAAATATCCATACCCGGTATATCCAGAGTTGTATTATCTTTTATCATCATCAATTATCCTTCAATGAAGTATACTGAATATAGAGCAGTATGAAATCATAATTCAGGTTAAATTGACACAGCTCCTAGAACACTCCTGAACCTAAGTTTGCTCTCAATAATTTAGTGTTGATTAATCATTAAAGGATTTTGATCAATCGGTTTAAATTCAGCAACAGCTTGTTCGGCTTGTTGTAATTGCGCGTTACTCAGTTTGGCTTTAACTTTCGGTAGCAATGCTTTCGCATCAGCATTACCTTGGTTAGCGGAAAGGGTTAGCCATTTGTAGGATGCAACCATATCAGGTTTAACGAACTTTCCTTCGTTGTAGAGTTTACCTAATTGATATTGGGATTTATCATCGTTGCGGTTTGCGCCGTCGATGAAATAGTTTATTGCTTTCACACTGTCTTGCTTAACGTAATTACCATTAGCATACATAACACCGAGACCATAAAATGCACGAGGAATGTTATAGTTTTTTGCTTTGTTAAAATTTTTATATGCTTCTTCATAATTCTTTTCTATACCAAGACCATCATAGTAAAATGCTCCAAGGCTTGCGTAAGCTAATACATAACCTTCATTTGCTGCTTTCTGATACCACCTAAAAGCTTTCTCATAATTTTTTTCGACACCATCCCCATTCTTGTAAGACAAACCAAGGTTATAAGCTGCACCCGCCGACCCTTGTTTTTCGGCTTTACTGTACCAATAAAAAGCTTTTTTATAATCTTGCTTTAAGCCTAGCCCTACAGCATATAAATTAGCCAAATTATTTTGTGCGGCAAGATTACCTCGTTTTGCGGCTTTTTCAGTATACCTAGCTGCTAGTGTTAAATTTTTTGGAACACCCAACCCCTTTTGGTACATGACAGCTAATGCAGTTAGTCCATTCACATCACCATGATCAGCAGACTGTTTAAATTCTTGATATGCCTGTTTATATTGTTGTTGTTTAAAGTAAACAAGGCCATCATTATAATCCGCATAAACACTGAATGTTACCACTGTTAAACAGATAAACAAATATAATCGTTTCATCACAGCTCCTCTGATTCGCCACTACGTCGATTTTACCATCAATGGCTTCGCATGTAACCAGTTCAAATCTTCTGCTTTACCTTCATCATTACTTAACCACTTGATCTCGACATATTCTTTGGTTAATGTCACCCAATCGTTTAGCGAACGCATGGGTAATGTCAGGTGATATTTCGGTATAGTAAGCTGTGAACGGGCTAAAAACTCTAACCCTACGGGTTGCGTTTGCTGTAATACTCCCGGTAATTGATTAATGGAGGCTGAAGCACCCACAACACCATTTAAGGTTTCACCGGCTTTGTTCGTGCGTTCTTCCCAGCGCCAGGGCGCATACATACTATCAGCTGCATTAGTGTCTTGCACCTTAGCCGATGGGCGCGCTAAATCGGGAATATTGTCTTGCGCATAGAATAGCTGATACCCCACTATTTTGTTCGTCTCGATTTCCACCAACGCTTGTTTAGCGATTAAGCGTGCGGGGATGACGTAGCCCATCACCGCGTTAGCCGTACTAAAGTCCCAATCACGTACCATTTGCCAATGCCAATAGCTTTGGGTGTTGACTTCAACTTCACCCACTAAGGAGGTCATGAAACCATAGACAATACGTGTTTCAACGGCAGGTTCACTGAATTGATGTGTGTTAAGTTTGGATGTCATGGTTGGAGCGGTGACTAAACTTAATAGTGTCGCGTATTCCTTGCTCGGGTAATCGAGAAAATCTTGAACGACCTTAGTATCATTGTTGAAATAACTAGTCCGTGCCCAATTTTCTAATGGCGTGTGTGCATCTAACATTATAATTTGACTGGCAATAAGAGAGACCATGATGGTGAGGTCAATCACGCCATCGATGGGCAGTTCGAATGCTGCTAATTCAGGACTGGCGGCTAGCGCTTCGCCTTCTGTTGTTAATACTGTGGTAGCTGCTTCTGCTATTGAACTCGATTCTGATTTAGGCAATACAATACCACGACTATCAGGGGCAGGTATATTATCGTCTACGACCAAAGGTTTGCCTCTCTCCAACATCTTCGTCCTCAACCCCCGAGTCGCTTTCGCAACCCCCAATCCAGAACTGAATACTTGCAAGCCATAAGCAATTTCAGTGGCGGTATCGTGGGTTTTGAAACTCTCTAAGAAACTGTCAATCGCCGTGGCAAAGGATACACCGGCACAGGCCACACCAAAGGCTTCTAACGGAGTAATACTCCAGCGAGCAATGGTGCTGTCGCGCAGCATGGCGTAAGGGCGCCATGAATGCACTTGCATCCACTGTTGTAATTCGCTGCTGCTAAAACCCTTGTAAGTGCCATAAAGTTTCGTCAGCCCTGAACCCACCGATTGCAGTTGCACGATGGTTTTTATCCATGCACCGAGTTGATTGTTATGCACAAGGTTGCTATATGTTTGGGTGACTAAGTCCCACAGAGCGAAGGCGGTTAATGCGCCTTGCATCACCACCAGGGTGTGTTGGGAAATGGTGAAGGGTTTAATGCTTCCCGCAGCGGGTGCGCTACCTTCGGGGTGGCTTAATAACAATGTGCCTTTTATGACGTTGCCAGTGAGTGTTTTAGCCACAGACGTTGCCGATGGCTTCGCATCATGGATGACTTCAATGCCATCTGGGTGAGTTGTGTTGGGTGTGACTAATTTCACAGGTAACGGTGGTAACACGTCTACACCTTCTTGTGGGGTAAGCGCATGGGGGTTCGCTTGTTGTTGTGTCTCGCCGTGTTGTTTGGCTTGTTCATCTAGCAAGTCTTGCAAGAAAGCTTGGCTTAGCGGCACGCTATTGGCGGGTAATGGCCCGCTTTCAGCTTGCACTGTCACATGCTTGAACACCGGCTCACCTGTCATGATGAGTAAGTGAAGAAATTGCTGTTTAATAATATTAGTTTGATCTAACGCTTGCTCATAAGCTGCTTTGGCTTGTTGCGCTTGTTGCGCACTATCTTTCGTCGCTTGCTGGGTACGTTTTTTATCCGCGGATGATGAGGCGTATTGACTCAGGGTTTGGTTGATTTTTATTTGGCCTTGTTGATATTGCCAATCATTTAACGCTTGCGCGATTAGGGGTTGCCACGCTTGTGTGCCGAGTTGAATCAGGCCTTGCAAAGCCCAATGCAATTGCTCATTTAAGTGCTCATCCATACTGATTTCATCACCTTTGGTGATCGCGTAGGCTTGACAAAATGCGGTTGGGTTAAATAGACCTGTACCGATTGGCACAGTCGCTTGCTCACCGTCAGGCTGTTGTGCCACTTGCACTTGTGCATCACTTGGAAACATGGCTTGTTTTAATAGCCACCATTGGTCACCCGCCTTTGCCGACACAAGCTGCTTCAACCACTGGCCACCCGCAGGGAATGGTAATAATAGGTGGTTTGGCAAGCCTTTAATCACTTGCGTTTGATCCTCACCGGGCACATCACCCATATGATGATCCTTAATGTCAACTTCAGCATATTGCACGGCTTCATTATCAAGCCATTGGTCGACCATGCGTGGGTCGTGCGCGGTATGGTTGAGAATACCAAGCATAGCAAAATATCCTCGACCATACTGCGAGGCGGGCATGGCGAAATAATCGAGCAAGGCTTCTTGCGTGTCTACGGCATTATCCGCTTTTGAACTTTGCTGCTGGTTTAACACCTCAATTAATAAAGTTTGTAAGCGACGAATTTCTTGTTTAATAAAATTACGGCGTGGCTTATCCAGCGTGGCATCAATTAAGCTTTTATTTAAATAATGTCGACCCATATCAAATAATTGATTACCCGCAGGGCTAGTACCGACACAATACAATCGGTTATACAGGGAAAGCATACCATGCACACTTTTAAAACTTATTTCTTCATGCTCTTGGTTATTGACAGGGTTAAAAAATAATTGATTAGCTAGCACTGCCGTGCTGAAATGATTCTTTAGCGTATCTTCGAGTTCTGTTTTTTGTTTTAAATCGTGTTTAAATTCAGTAGCCGTTAAACTATGGCACCAACTGACATAATCAGCCATGATGTCGGGGTCACTGATATCTTTCCAGGCTAACTTAGGATTGGCAAATAAATATTGCCATACATCGGTGTTGGGCATGCGTTGTTGGCTGTTCCGATCAATAGGCGCTTGGTAAGGCAATACTGCCACGGCATTTTTTAATTGCTGCCATAAAAAACTGATATCCGTTTGAATGCTAGCAATATAACCTAAGGGGTTATCTAAAAATAATGTGGGGATATTATCGTCTCGCACCATGCAATGCGTGCCTGTCATTTCGTCGGTGTGATTGCATTGCTCTGATGGCGCAACATATTGATTCAGGAAATTAGCTAACTGTAATGTTGGACCCATTCGTTTTTGTCGCAAGGCATCAGCATCTGATTTTTTAGGCTGGGCGAAAGCACTTAAACGCTCGTGATTTTTCCATGCTCGCTCATCATTATCATCCATTCCACCCATCGCTGTCACTCGGTCCCAACTCCACTGTACAGGTGAGTATGCAATTTGAATATCATGCTGTTTACCTGCTGTCTTAATGACGGCAGCTAATGAAGCACTCGCTACTGTCGTGGCAGCTCGAGTTTCAGCACCAGCATAGCGCATGAGATCGACATCCTTATAGTGACGCTTTTGGGTGGGTTCGACATTAACAACTTCTAATTCACGCCATAAATAACCATCACGAAAAACATATAGCCAACCTGGATCAAGCTCTGGAGCATAACTGGGCGTTAAGTATTGTTGAATGTGCTCAGCCAGCAATTCATCATTCACTTGCGTCCAAGGCTGCTTATTATCGGCATAATCACGGTAATGCCAAATGCGGTAAAGATAGACTTGTTCGCGTAACCAAGCTGGCAAACGAGTGATGCTATCTAATTTATCTAACTCACCCGTTGGCGTCGTAATCCGCCATGCAAGCAATGATTCAAGCAATTGATTTTCGGCCAACTGTCCGGATGTTAAGGTTTGTGTGCTGTTATAACCTTTCACTTGCCCCAAAGGAATACGACACTCATCAGCACCCTCTTGCGGTATGGTTAAATAGTCCTGCGTCTGCGCTTGTGGCAAATTGTGCAAGATATGTTGGTGCTGATGATTCGACGAATTATCTTCAGAATTCACCATGGTTTGCATGAATTGCTCTGGCTTATCGCCTTCGCTGTAAATACAAACAGAATGCACAGGCTTAAATGCTTGTGAGACATCAGCAGCATCTTGAGTTTGATGATTTGACATCCAGTTATGATGATATGACACAGGATATTTAGTGCGCTCGGCTTGATGCAAGGCCTGTAATTTTTTTGAGGATTTAGTGCCTGGTTGTTGCACAGGCGCTGGTGGTGTATTGTGATTATTGGACACCATTAAATCGCCGTGGCGCACAGCAGGAATACCTTCAATAAACACGTTAGGCGAAGCAGTGACAAAATTGGCTTGCCCTTCAACCGTGCCTGAAATTACCCCGAAATGATCGCCTGATTTATCACCTTTACTGGTTTTAAAAATCGAATTTTTATGGCACGCAGGTTGTCCATTAATAAACACCGTGCTTGCACAATTATCGGCTGTCGCCGAAGTTGCAACATTCGTGTATGTGACTTGATTCTGATTCGGCCCTTTATAGCAAACATCATTGTGATTGGTGAGGATCGCGCCACTGTTGCGGTAGATGGCGGGTTTGCCGTTAATGTAGACTGTCATGATGTACCTCAGTTAATGTGCAGAATTAATATGCAACTCATGTTTGGATTCAATATACATGTCACGTTTGCTTTTTTGATGAATATTATTCCCTACAACTTTCACATCACCATTCGCCAACAACTTCATCTCACTTTCAGTATTACGAAAACTCATAGTGCCGTCACTATTGAGTTCTAAACAACAAGCGCCAAAACGCAACTGTAAACGATCCTTTCCAACCTGCTCAAATTTAAAATCAGGTATTTCATTTTTCTCATTTTCAGCCTCTATCAAGGTGTCAGTACTTGACACTACGGCTTTTATAGCTGCTTCCATATGTTTACTCCTTTATGATATTTAAATTTTTTGTCACAATACAGGTCGTCGATAATAAATGTTGGTTTTCAATCAACATAACCCCATTACTATTGTAGAAAGGATAGTCCAATCGACCAGCCGCATAGGCTATCGCTAATAGGGCGTTAGTCACGCCCGTTTCACCAATCACTTCAAACAATTTTACCTCTTGCACACCGGAAGCAGTATAAGACATTGTTAATGGTTTGTTCCAAACAGACTGGCTAACATCATGCCAAGCTAATACGTCATCGTAAGTTTGAGTATGAATCAGCACAACACTATCAATATTTACAGGTGTAGATTGCAATGTTTGATCAATAACCGTTTGCATTGAATCACTTTGATTGACTTGTGAAAATTCAACCAATGAGTTAACTACCTCTACTGTTTTTTCCCAACATAAACAAATAGCTGCTTCACTTGGCGATTGGCCGCATTCATTACTGTCGGTGCGCAATTGATGTTTCTGCACTAATGTTTGAAAATTATTAGTGTTAATCAAAGAATCCACACCACATATCACTAACACATCATGCTCAAGGTCATTCTCAAAAGCCTTGACCTGTTGTTCAACTATTTTTAATACACTGGTCCCAAGACTAGTGAAAATTAATTTTATTCGCTCAATGCCAGGGAACAATCGGACAAGCATGCCTTTGACGCTCTTTTCATTCAATATGTCACTTTGTGGACTGGATAAAGAGGGCAATAGAATATGCACGACAATATCCTTTGCCACATATTTCTCAATTAACGTTTTCAGCATAGGAACTAACGTCGATTCAAGTAATATTTTTACGCGTTCCAATGGTAGCGCTTGATCTAATGCCTTAATCGCATTGCAATAAATGGACTGTGGTGCGCTAATATCACCCGGTATGTTAATAGTCATATCAGTTTGACTTGGTGGTTCAATGTTAAGGGAAACACAAGAAAACACATCATTACATGTGAACCCTTGATTGCTAAAAGCTGATATTTCAGTTAGCTTTATTGTTTTAATCGTATTATTCGACATAATTAATCCTGCCATACTGTTATTTCATACCCATCATGATCAACCGCTAGCTCATTTGCCCTTATTGCTGTACGAAAAATTAACGCTATTTCGCGTTTATCTGTATCAATCAATAAAGTATCAAAAATAAGCGATAAAGCTCTGCGTTCAATTTTTGAGACTAAAGTTGCATTAACATTTAACACGGGCAATGCCAACACCACTTCTTCTTGCTCGGGGAAAAAACCTTTTAAACGTAACTGTTCACCGCCCATTAGCGGTTTTGCAAATTGTTGATCGGTAGGTGCGTAGTGATAGAGTGTTGCAGGTAATGGTTTTTTATTATCAGCTGTTGCTTGTAAATTGACGGCTAAACGCGGCTGCCATTCCATGGGGATGGGGCCAAAACTGGCTGGTTTGACGCGCTGGCTAGGTTTTTCGATCGCGGGCGGTGGGCATTCGATAAAAGGCAGTTGAGCATTGTCACACTCTTTTTCGCGTGTGATAAAACCGAGGCCAACAGGGTTTGCATCATACGCTTTATCACCGGCTTCACTATTGCCACCGTAGGCATTTTCATAAATGAGAGGGGTTGGCTGCATCGCTTTAGCATCGGTTTTGGTCACGTCAAACATATTGCGTTTCCACAAACGTTCGCCGTACACGCGTAAGGATTTTTGCCAATGCCAATCGTCACGTTGAAAATGCACTTCGACATCAGTTATGCGTTGGTTAGGTTGCGTAGGATAGGCCGTACCTTGCAATAACAATTCGGCACCTTGTTTGAATGGCACAGTGTCACAAGCAGCAGTTAAACTCGACTCACCCTCTTCACCTCGCCATTGGTCGAGTGTGTTCAAGGTGGTATCTGTCGGCGTTAGATCGCCTTGCTCATCAAAATTGAATGCGGCTTTAATCACACACGTGTGTTGTGCTTGTTGTTGCTGATTCATGCCGGGCACAATTTCGGCTGCAAATTCGGTTTCATTATGCAAGCTAAGCATGTGCCACCTCGGGCAACTGCCATTGTTTGAGGTTAGGGTCGATATATTCCTGCTGTTTATTAGTGATGTTTAATAGTGCGACGACATTCACCATCATACTGCCAGAAAATTGGTGCAACAACGATTGCAGGTGGGACTTTGTCACTGCTTGACCACATAAATAGCGTTCGCTTTCAATCCATGGTTGTTGTTCGAACCATTGCATGGCCGCTGCTGCATCGGGCACCATGTCACCTGTCGAAGCGGTTGACCCCACGACTTGCATGCGTGGTTTGTAGCTAGGCAATTCGCCACTTAATAATAACCAGGCTTGGCTGGCCAAGCTTGCCGTTTTTGGCTGCTGCAATGCCGCAATAATATGCGCTGCCGCATCGATATGGCCGTGCAGCGCTAACAATAATAAACCAGGTTCCGGGTGGTATTGTGAGTAAAACACAAGGCTTTGCAATAGCGTTTTTTCACCGCTGAGTGCAGCGATAGTCATCATTTCTCGGTATTGTTTATCAGAAAAATCACGCTGCATGGCGAGGTTAAATACGCTGACTAGATTCGTTTCGCCTCGTAACAAACCACCGAATAATGCATGCACTAAAATGCCCGGCTCGATAGGCACTTCTGGGTTAGTTAACAAACTACGATAATGCCGGCGGAAACTATCAAGTCCAAAGCGTGGCTGCCATGCAGCGCAATACAACGCTTGCGCTTGCGTACGAGCATCATCATCTTGCGATACACCTTGCATAAGTAAATTGTCTGGCATGTGATCACCCATGCGATGCCATAAGTTTAATAATTCTGGACGCAAACTTTGTTCGGTGTGGTAATAGGGTGTTAACAGTTGCACATGCTTCGGTAATGGCAAATGGATTAAGGCATTTTCGACACCTTCGCGTAAGCCTTCGTGTGCAAACCAAACCGGCACCCACTCATCAACTTGCTCATGATTACCCGCCATGCTGTGAGCCGTGATTAAAATAAACGCTTCAAACACGTTGTTGGGTTTGTCGGGCAGCAATGCTAACCGTTGGCTTAAAGCATATATTGCGGTACATAAACGTTGCTGCACTAAATTCACCATGCTGGACTGCACCAACGGTTTTTCTATCAAGCTTTGATAGCTGTAATAGCAATGCTTTGCAATGTCGATATATTGGTTTTGTAATTCAACTTGCTGATTTTCAATAATGCTTGTCATCGACTACCCTTCCAAACGTTTAATGCAAATAATGTTTTTTATTGAAGTTTTTAATGTAATAGGATGATAGTGGGTATTGAATAGGAATGCAAGTGACATGCATAAAATTCATATTGTTTGCAATTGATTGACATTAACACGCTATTTTTAGGCTACACTTTTTATAAATGCACAGGAGTTACCGATGAAATGGATCATAATATTTGCCAGCCTAGTGCTTGGCACCGCCATGGCGAATAATGCAACGTTAGAGCGTAGTATTGAACATGGCCAGATGGAGCAACAACAATTACAAAACCATGTGAACCTACATGCTGGTGAACAAATGAATAACGACATGATGGCCAACACGGCGCGTAACGATATTCAAACGAATAATATGCAGCAACGAAATAACATTCAGAGTAATTTGCAAGCAGCGCCAGCAAAAGATACGCCCGCTTTGAATCAATTAGAAATCGCACCGCAGTCGGGTGGGGATCAATAGGGGATAGGATATAAAAGACTGATGTGAACCGCGTTGCGGTTATTATCTTTATCACCCCTCATCTGCCCAAGGACATCTTCTCTCCGCCGGGGCGAAGAGAAATGATTAAAGCGATTGATTACTCACCATCGGCAGAAGGCGTTTGGCGCTTTGTTTCCTCTTCGCGTAATTCGCGGCGCAAAATTTTACCGACATTGGATTTAGGTAAGCTTTCACGGAACTCAATCATACGAGGGATTTTATAATTCGCTAAATTTTCTTTACTGAATTCACGCACGGCTTTTTTATCAATATCACTGCCAGGTTTTTTGACGATAAAGGCTTTTACCATTTCGCCCGAGCGGCGATCTTCAACACCAATACAGGCGACTTCTAGCACGCCATCCATTGAAGCCAAGACTTCTTCCACTTCGTTCGGATAAACATTAAAGCCTGCCACGATAATTAAATCTTTTTTGCGATCGACAATGCGGATGTAATCATTGTCTTCAATCATCGCCATATCACCGGTGTGCAACCAACCATCTTCACTGATGACGTTGGTGGTTTCTTCAGGTTGATGCCAATAACCTTGCATCACTTGTGGGCCACGTACACAGAGTTCACCGACTTGATTACGCGCAACGATATTTTTGTCATCATCTTGAATACACACTTGCGTTGAAGCAACAGGCAGGCCAATCGTGCCAGTAAAACTTTCGCCATTGTCGGCTTCGACTGCCACAACAGGAGACGCTTCCGTTAAACCATAGCCCATCAGCATACGCACGCCCGTCACTTCGCGCCAGCGCTCGGCGACGCTGCGCTGTACTGCCATGCCACCACCGATTGACACGCGCAAATTTGACATATCAGAATGAGTAAAGTCTTTGTTGTTAAGCAGTGAATTCACCAGCGTATTGACTGCGATGATCACAGTATAAGGATATCTGCTGATGTCTTTCACCATGCCAGGAATATCGCGCGGGTTGGTAATTAAAATAATGGTGCCGCCGGTTTTAGTGAACAATAAGCAATTCGTGGTTAAGGCGAAAATATGATAAAGCGGCAAGGCGGTAACCACCACTTCTTTGCCATCATGAATATCGATGCACCATTCCATCTGTAATAAGTTAGCCAGTAAATTACGATGCGTTAAGACCGCACCTTTGGCTAAGCCTGTTGTGCCACCAGTGTATTGCAATAACGCGACATCTTCATAATCTATTTCGACTTTATTTAATGTTAATTTCTTGCCATCTTTCATCACTTGCTTAAATTGCACGACGTTTTCTAGGGTAAATGTTGGCACCATGTGTTTAACATGTTTTGCAGCAAAGTTAACAATTTTACCTTTCACGGCTGATAACATGTCACCGACTTCGGTTAATATGACATGCTGTACTGGCGTTTCTTTTTCAATGCTGCTGAGCACGTGCGCAAAGTTGGCGACAATCACCATCGTCGTTGCGCCGGCATCATTTAATTGATGTTTTAATTCACGCGCTGTATACAAAGGATTAACATTCACGACTCGCGCCCCCGTACGTAACGCGCCATAAAACGCAATGGGGAATTGCAACAAGTTAGGCATCATGATAGCGACACAATCGCCTTTACCAATACCGAATTTATTTTGTAGATACGTAGCGAAGATGCGTGATTTTTCTTCTAGCTCGTTAAAGCTTAATTCTTGCCCCATGTTAATGTAAGCCGTACGGTTACCATAACGGGCACAACTTTTTTCAAACATATCGGCAAGTGAAGTAAATTGGTCGATATTGATGGGGGTTTGATTTTCTACAAAAGCTTGTTCGGACATTGAGTAAATCCTTAATTAGAGTTTGGCGCTTAGGGTTTCGAGCTTGGCGCATACTATAGCATATACCCATCACCATTCAAGATAAGCTAGCACCACTTTAGTCAGCAATAACCTATTCGATCCTTAAACTCATTTTCACTGTTCAGCGATTCACAAAATACGGCTAAAAACAGGCAATTATCAGGGCGATTTTTCAACATCAGCGCAAAAAAACTGACCAGTTTCTGCGAGAGTAGTTCACGGCTATCAATATCATTGCAAGCTTTATCAATCGAGTTGCTTATCGACAGTAATCGCGGTTGTCATTACACCGTTAACGTTAGTTGCTGTACGCCCCATATCGATGATGGGGTCGAAACCTTGCACTAGCCCCACGACAGCATAAGGTAAATGTAATGTGGTAAGTGTTACGGTGGCCGCCACAAATGCGGTGCCTGGAATGCCAGAAATACCTAATGATGCGATGGCATTAATAAACATAACCATGAAGAACATGCTTAGCGTCATGGGCTGATGTAAAATTGTTAGCGCCATTACCACTAACATAGCCGGGAACACACCAGCACAGGCATTCATACCTAAGGTTGCGCCGATGCCTGGGACAAAGCTCGCTGTCACTTGTTTAGTGTTGAATTTTTTGCGTAAAGTTTCTTCCGTGACGGGTAAAGTTCCTAAACTGGAGCGGGTCGTAAACGCGACGACTAATGGTGCATAAGCGCGCTTTAAATAAGCCCAAGGATTGTTGCCACCCGCCATTAAGATCAATAGGTGCATGACGATTACCAATGCCATAGCCACATACATTGCAGCAATGAAACTCGCCTCGCCTCTTAGTGCTGACAAACCTTGCATCATACCGACGTTCGCCATTAAAGCTAATACACCATAAGGTGTTAGCGCGATCACAATACTGGCTAATTTTTTCATGACTTGAAACGCAGAGCTCATGAATGCTTTGAAGGCTTCACCTTTCTCAGCATCGACACGTATCACCATGAGGGCGGCAACACCGAGTAACACGGCAAATAAGACAATAGCAACAGTGTTTTCATCCACCATGATTTTAACGGGGTTGCTAGGCAACATCGCTAATAAGGTATCGACAAAATCCGTATAGGGATGCGTTGGCATGATCAGCTGTTCTGGCAATTGCAACCCTGCACCGACGTGAAACCATAGACCAACACCCATGCCAATCGCAGAAGCAATGGCTGTCATACCCAGCAACATAGCAACTGAGCGAATGGATAGCTTACGCAGCGTGACACCACTTAATTGACCAAGGTTGACAATGGCAAATACGATTGATGTGAGAATTAAGGGTACGACTAACATTTTTAATAAGGCTAGATAACCATCACCAACGAGCTTAAAGGCCTGACCGGTTAGCACCATGGTTGATGCGCTGGCGTATCGTTGTAGTAACAAACCAAATACGATGCCCACGACTAAACTTAAAATAACGCGAATATTAAAATGGAGCTTATTAGTTAAGCTGTAAAAAATCGCTAGTAGTGCGACAAAAATGATGGTAGGAATGTAAGGCATGGTGTTTCTCTCGGCATGTGGAATGGTGGAACTATCCGAGCTACGCTCGAAATTTTACCCACCCTACTCTAGGTTTTTTAATATACTATTCACTTTGTCTTTCAAAGTTTCATCTTGCTTGCAACGCTTTTCGATTCTTGCGGCATGTGCACTTAAGGTTGTAGCATCGCGATTCACAACATGACTTAACTCAACAAAATTAATATGCGGTTGTTGCTTAACTAGCATTGCTAATACGCCTCTCGCATCAGAACTACTGCGTTGCTTACCTAAACTTGCGAGTGCTTGCTCGTCAATGGTGAAACTTTTGCAAACACACTGTAATAGCTGCTGCAAATCAACCTGTGTGCTTTGTGGCTGCTCATTACCGTGCACTTTCGCAATAAACTCTTCGCTACCTAATATATTATCTTGCGTCACAAGATTCATAAAATCATCGGTATTAGCTTTTCGCATACCGGCCACCACATAGCCTTGATAAAACGTGCGCGCTTGTTCGATGTCACTATCAATACGCTGCAATAAATCATCGGTCGTTAACCATGGCAATGTCATCTCACCTAAGTAACAACGATGTCCACTCCAAAAATAATCTTTGGGTTTGCTCGCCAAATCTTCACGCACCGGTTGCAAATGAATGTAGCGCAGCACAGATAACAAATGTTCGCCGGGTTCTACCAAAATAGCGCGATAACGACCGGCAAACACATGGCCGTTACGCTGATGGCGTTTGTTCACCCAACGTGTGTAACGAAAAGATAGATTGTGCATGATATCTGACAAGGGAGTGTCGTTCACTTGAATCAATAACTGAATCGAGCTGCCCAGAAAACTAAAAGCATGAATGCGATGCCCATAACGTTCGACACCTTGAGCAAGTAAATCGTAACAATATTCACCATCTTGCTTATCGTTAAATAAGGTTTGATGGCTATTACCTTGCAAGATGACATGGTAAAAAGCATTGGGGCAATGTATACGGTTTTGACGGGGCATGTTCTTATTAGATAAGATTTCACTTTAAAACGCAAGCATGGCACTGTATGGTTTTGAAATCGCACAATAACTAAACAGTGGATGTGTAAGTTTTTGTATTATTACAACACTAAATGCAAATCTTATGGCATAATACATTTGCATTAATTAGTCCTACGAGGCTAGCCCACATAGAGGCATTGCATGATAATTATATATTATACGGACCGTGTCCACAGACGGTAATTTTAAACCCCAAAAACGTAGAAGGTGCAGTCAATGAACGACTCTAATTTAAACTCTATACTGCGTCAACTGATGGCTGAAGTACACATTACTGAAGCTGAGCTTGCACGCAAAACTGACATTCCCCAACCCACTTTACATCGAATCCTTTCAGGTGCAACCAAGTCACCTCGTGGTGCGTCATTAGCGCCATTAGCTAACTTTTTCTCTGTAACGATTAACCAATTATTAGGTGAAGATCCACTACCTGAAGATCGCGTGCCAGGTACTTACAACCCACGCATTCATGGCTGGAAATCTATCCCGATGATTTCATTGCAAGAAGCGGCGAACTGGTCAAAAATGAAAGAAAAAATGGATAACTGGGACAGCTGGACATCAACTGACCTTCACGTCAGCGATGAATCTTTTGCGGTTCGCGTAAAAGGTGATTCAATGGCGCCTCGCTTCCCTGAAGACACTATTTTAGTCATCGACCCTGAACAAGCATCACAAGATCGTGATTTTGTTGTGTCAGTGTTGGAAGACCAAAACACGGCTATCTTTAAGCAATTGTTAGTTGATGGTGAAGACCGCTATTTGAAATCATTAAATGGCGAATACCGCACTATCCACTTAACCGGCGATTACACAATTGTTGGAGCCTTGATGCAAGCCCGCACGGACTTCCATCTCGCTTAACTTGTTGAAAGTTAATGAAAAACCCCGCCACTGGCGGGGTTTTTTATTTGCGCTATACTTTAATTGAACAACACAAGGAATGTGTGATGAAACGAATATGCTGTCTTTTTCTCTTATCGGTTTCGAGTTTGGCTTATGCCAATACAGCGGTCAACTCACAAATCACCGATAGCGTGACTCAAGCTAATGTAAAGGTGTTGGGGGATTCCCCCGCAGTGGCAATAGGTAATCTTTATCAAGTGAGTGGGAGTAAATGCCAAATTAAATTCAACGATATAACAATAGCCTTACAAGAAAACCCCATCAATACTGACGCACCAGCGCAAACCACCGCTGGCGTTGTCACGTTGTATACGCAAGATATTCAAGGCACTGTTTCACAAGCCACATTATGCCAGCCAGGGGAATATGATATTTTGTTAAAGAAACACTATCATGAACTAACGCTATTAAGTCAGTTAAGGGAATATCGGAATCAGTGTTGTAATCAATAAAAAAACGGTGCGAGTTGCACCCTTCAGCAAATCCTGTCCATCGTCATCCCGCGGCTTGACCGCGGGATCCAGAATAACCTGGATTGCGCGGTCAAGCCGCACAATGACGACGAGAGCTAAATAAGTCCCATCTCTTTTACTGTGTCACGCTCACTACGTAACTCATCTAATGTAGCTTGGAACTTAGCTTGGCCAAACGCATTGTGTTCAATACCTTCGACAACTTTAATTTTGCCACCTTCTACACGACATGGGAATGAAAAAATTAAACCTTCATCCACACCGTATTGACCTTGTGAGGCTAAACACATTGAGAAGGTATCACCGGCTGGCGTGTCCGTCACTAAACTATGCAGACCACCTAAGGCAGCATTAGCAGCCGAGGCAGCTGATGATGCACCGCGTGCAGCAATCACCGCTGCGCCACGTTTTTGTACGGTGCTAATGAAATCGTTTTCTAACCATGCGGTATCACTAATGACATCGGCAACAGGCTTGCCATCAATTTTAGCATTATAGAAATCAGGGTATTGCGTAGCAGAATGGTTGCCCCAAATTGTCATATTCGTCACCTCGCCCACACCAACATCGGCTTTGGTCGCTAACTGATGGCAGGCACGGTATTCATCTAACGCCGTCATCGCGAAGAAACGATCGTTCGGTACATCTGGCGCATTATTCATGGCGATTAAGCAATTGGTGTTACAAGGGTTACCGACCACAAACACGCGCACATCATCCGCAGCGTGATCATTAATAGCTTTGCCCTGCGCCGTGAAAATTTTACCGTTAATGCCTAATAGATCAGAACGTTCCATACCTTGTTTACGTGGCACAGAACCAATTAATACGGCGTAGTTCACATCAGACATGGCAACATTTAATTCTGACGTTGCAATAATATTTTTCACTAAAGGAAATGCGCAATCGTTGATTTCCATGATCACACCTTCGAGCGCTGGCAATGCAGGCTCTAATTCTAACAACTGTAAATCAATAGTGGTATCGGGCCCGAAAACTTGACCGGATGCTAAACGAAATAAAAAAGCGTAACCGATTTGACCTGCGGCACCTGTAACAGCAACTTTAACGTGTTTACTCATGATTGATTGTCTCCTAAGACTTTTTCGATTTGACTTAACCACTGATGCGACGTGTCACCAGCAGCAAAAAATTCAGGGTTTAATAGTGAATCTTTGGTGTTATATTGTAGCACATTGCCCTGCAAATCGTAGATTTCACCGCCAGCTTCTTCAACGAGGCACTGCCCTGCTGCCGTATCCCACTCGCTAGACAAACCAAAGCGTGGATAAATATCCGCCACACCTTCCGCCAGCAAACCAAATTTGATAGCGCTACCTTTTTCAATAATGCTATGGTCGGTAAAATTTTCTACAAAGGCTAAAAATTGTTTGCGGCCATGACGACGGCTCATGGTGACATTCAAGGTATCGCTATGCGTTACTTTTCGGGCATGAATGGGTTTTATTTTTCCGCCTTCTGATTTAAAAGCACCATCGCCATTTGCGGCATAATAATAATCACCGCTGACTGGCAAATATAGCAAACCAAACACTGGTTGATGCTGCTCAATCAAAGCGATGCTGATGCAGAACTCATCGGTACCATGAAGAAATTCTTTGGTGCCATCTAAAGGATCGACTAACCAATAGCGTTCCCAGCTTTGTCTTTCTGCAAAAGAAATATCGCTCGTTTCTTCACTTAAAATAGGATAATACTGCCCCAAACTTTTTTGTAGCGCAGCATCTGCAGCGTAATCTGCTTGCGTCACGGGTGTTTTATCATCTTTGGTTTCCACTACTATGGTTTCGCGCAGGGCATAGACTTCTAAAATTTTTTCACTAGCTTCGCGAGCAGCTGGCAAGCTCATGGCTAATAAATTATCTAACATGTAAACGTCCTAATTTTTCTAGTGCTAAAAACAAAGCAGAGATGCTTAACGCACCGGTGAAATGCTCATGGGCCAATAGGCTTTTATAATCATTGACGGGCCAAGTGACCACTTCCATTGGTTCGGGTTCATCACCCTCTAATTGCGAAGGCGTTAAATCTTGCGCCACATAAAAATACATTTTGTTTTTCATGTAGCTTGGTGAAATCCCCACAGTTTTAATCGCACGGATATCGGCCGCAGCAAAACCGGCTTCTTCTTGCAACTCTCGATTCGCGGTAACAATCGGCTCTTCACCCGGGTCAATAATGCCTTTAGGGAAGTTCAATTCGTAGCGATCCATGCCATTGGCATATTCACGCAACAGCACAAACTCATCATTTGCGTTAATAGGCACCACCATCATACCGCCACGCTGATAACCTTGGCTATTAAAACGCTCATACGTGCGTTGCTCGCCATTACTAAATTCAAGGTCGACTTCTTCGATGGTGAAAATCCGACTTCGCGCGACTTCGCGGGTATCCAATATTTTAGGTGGCTTAATTGACAACACATGACTCCAAGCTCGAACATGCTACAATTCTAGCATGACTTCATTATATATCCACATTCCCTGGTGCATTAAAAAATGTCCTTACTGTGATTTCAATTCGCATGCGTTAAAAGGCGATATGCCGGAAGCTGATTACGTTGCTGCATTATTAGAAGATTTAGCGGATGATATTGCACGTGATGGTAAACGTGACATCTCCACGATATTTTTTGGTGGTGGCACGCCAAGTTTATTTTCACCCAAAGCAATTGGCGATATTCTCGATGGCGTGGGTGAGCAATTGCACTTGGCTAACGACATTGAAATCACCATGGAGGCTAACCCCGGCACGGTTGAACAAAAACGTTTTGAAGGTTTCCGTGCAGCAGGCATTAACCGATTGTCACTCGGCATTCAAAGTTTACAAGATGATAAATTGAAAGCTCTGGGCCGTATTCATTCGGCTAAAGAAGCCATTACGGCTATTAATGCGGCAAAAAATGCTGGCTTCGATGATTTTAATTGTGATTTGATGTTTGGCTTACCCAACCAAACACTTGATGATGCCTTATTTGATTTGCAAAGCATTATTGATTTAAAACCTACCCATATATCCTGGTATCAACTCACCTTAGAACCCAACACACTATTCCATGCTAAGCCACCGGTTTTACCAATGGATGATAATATCTGGGACATGCAACAAGCCGGTCAAGCTTTGTTAGCTAAGCATGGTTACGCGCAATATGAAGTATCTGCATACGCCCAACGCAATAAACAATGCCAACATAACTTGAATTATTGGCGTTTTGGTAATTACTACGGCATCGGCGCTGGCGCCCATGGCAAGTTAGAGCACACTCGTATGTGGAAACAAAAACAACCTAAAGCTTATTTAGCCAAGCCGTATTTAGGTGAAGTTAAACCGATTGAAAAAAATGAGTTAGTGTTTGAGTTCATGCTCAATGCCTTGCGTTTAAATGAAAATATTTCGTTTGATTTATTTGAGAGTGCTACTGGCCTTGATCGTAAGGCTATTACAGCTCAATTGGCTGAACTATCAGATTTAATCGCCTGCTCTGATGATAGTTTCAAAAAAACCGAGCTTGGGGCTCGGTTTTTAAATGATGTTGTCGAAAAATTTTTATAGCTAGTTTTGCTCTTTCAATTTTTCTATCTCACTTTCAGATAAACCTGTCGCCTGATGAATGAAGGCTATCGATTGCCCCATTTCCAACAAGTTCCTAGCTGTTTTTTCAAGGCCATGTTTTTCGCCAAACTTCTGGCCTTGCTTCTTGCCTTCACTTAAGCCTTGCAGCTTGCCTTCGCTCAAACCCTGTAGCTTGCCTTCGCTCAAACCCTGCAGCTTGCCTTCGCTTAAGCCTTGCTGCTTGCCTTGCTCTAAGCCTTCAGTTAGGCCACGACGACGTAATACTTCAGCCATTGTCATAACATTACTCTCCATTTCTGGGTGCATTTCAACCAGCCGATTTAACGTGGCATCCACATCACCAACCTCACCCACTTCAATTGCATATTTTAGCAACAAATCCACATACTCACCACCCTTTTGAAGGATGCGCATAAACACCCCATCCTGGTACATACGCTCAAGGGCAAGGCTTAAATCCCGATCATGAATATGTTTTTGTAGCATTTCCAAGCCTGACAAAGCCTTATGGCGCTTCAACTCATCATCCGATAATTGACTCAAGTCAATGACCTTAATGGGTTGCATAAAATATTGCTTGGCCAATTCGGGCCGCTCAAAGTTATCATATATGCTGACAGGGGAGCTGTAACGATACTTACCAGAGTAGTAAATCATGGGGTAAACCAAGGGCAATTTTGCGGGTCGTTTTTTAGCTTTTTGCGTACGAAGGTGTTGCTGCATAATGTTAACGGAATATTGCAAGACACGAAACGGCATCAGTTGATCCGGCTTGTGTTGTAGTTCCACCAAGAAATATAAATAACCGATCTCCCCTGCTATTTCAACTTGATAGAGCACGTCGCTTAAATGCTCACGTAAATTCGCATCAACGAAACTGTCTTTGGCGAGCCGCAAGCTAGTAAAATCAATCTGTTGTTTTAACTCATTTGGTAGATAGGTTTCAAACAACGTTTGCGCGATATCCGGCATCGACAATGCAGATTTTGCGACTTTATCATGCGGATTATGAATGGTTTTCGACATAAAAGTACCCCTTACTTATCGTTGGTTAGGTTTTGGGGCGCTTTTATTTAATGAAATATAGAAATTGTTTGACGTGAGTATAGTCAATGCATATGACATTGCAAATTATTTAATGACATCACATTCGAATAAACATTAAATCCCAAACACCATGGCCTAGACGAATGCCACGTTGTTCGAACTTGGTTAAAGGGCGATAGTCTGGACGTTCAGTGTAGTTGCATTGTCCTGCTTGATTGTTGAAATCGTCGCGTGCGGTCATGAGGTCCATCATATGCTCGGCGTAATTTTCCCAATCGGTAGCCATATGAAAGATACCGCCAGATTTAAGTTTTTGTTGAATCGCATTAACGAAACCAGTTTGTAAGATACGGCGTTTGTGGTGACGTTTTTTATGCCATGGGTCAGGGAAAAAAAGTAGCACTCTATCGAGACTTTCATTTGGAATACATTGTTTCAATACCTCGACGGCATCGTCATTAAATACGCGAATGTTTGTTAAACCTTGTTCTTCGATGCCTAACAACAAATTACCGACACCGGGGCGATGCACTTCGATGCCAATGTAGTTATTATCGGGGTTCTTCGCCGCCATTTCTAACAAGGCATGACCATTACCGAAACCGATTTCTAGTGTGCACGGATGATCATTTTCAAACACATTCGCTGTGTCGATTAGCCCAGCAGATAGTTGTAATCCATAGACTGGCAACAATTCATCCAAGGCGCGTTGCTGGCCTTTGGTGATGCGGCCTTCACGGCGCACGAAGCTGCGAATTTTTCGGTGGGGATAGCTTGTCATGGCTTGATATTCTCTAGTTTAGCCGTAGAATACTAGCACTTCTTTAAATTCAAAACCAGGACCATCAACATGCCAAAATTTGCCAAATTTGCGCTTATCACACTCGTCAGTTTAATTGTGCTGCTCATTGTTGCGATGGTCGTTGTCGTTAACGTAATTAACCCCAATGAGTACAAACCACAAATCACACAATTGGTGCAACAACAGACGGGGCGACAATTACAAATTAACGGCAATATTTCTTGGTCATTATTTCCATGGCTAGGTTTCAAAGTTAACGATGTGACATTAGGTAATGCCAAAGGGTTTGGTTCTGCCCCATTTGTAAAATTCCAACAAGTCACTGCTAGTATTCATTTGTTACCGTTGTTGGAACATAAAGTAAAAATCGGCACATTAAAACTAAAAGACTTGCAGCTCAATTTAATGACGAATGCACAAGGTGAGACAAATTGGCAAGACTTCGCAGGCAGCTCAAACAAACCCAAAGTAAAAGTTGCTGCAAAGCCGAAGAAAAATTCAACACCTAATATACAGATTGACGTGCATGACATCGACATCAGCAATGCCAACCTACATTGGCAGAATGCGCAAACCCATCAAAATATTCAGTTGCGCGCACTTAACTTCCAAAGCCAAAATGCAGGCTTGAATCGCGCGTTTAACATTGATTTTGACACAACCATCAGCAATAACATCACGCATAAAAAACTTTTCATCTCCGCTTCAACCACAGCTAAAATCAGCGACCATTTAAACCAGGTGGATTTGCATCGCTTTAGCTTAACGGTTAACAATCTTAACGTAGAAGGCAATCTCAACATTAAAGGTATTAAAGACAATCCTAATGTTAAAGGTGACATTAACATTAAAAGCTTTAACCCTCGCAAACTGATGAGCAAACTAGGCATCAACAGCTATCAACCTCGCGATACTAAAGCCTTAACAGGTGTCGCAATGAATCTTGCGTTTGAAGGCACACCGAACAATATTAATGTATCTAAATTAAAACTCAATGTAGATAAAACAAAAATCAGTGGCACCGCCAGTGTGAAGAACCTCGCGTCTCAACCCGCCGTACAGTTCGATATTAAGGTTAATCACCTGAATACAGATAATTATATGCCGCCTAAACCTCAAGCACCCAAACAAAAAACAACGGCCGCCAGTGTTACTTCCACAACGCCAGCAACAGCACCCAAAGCAACTAAACCCGTAATAAAGCCACTTAATTTAGCACCATTACGCAAACTCAATATCGATGGAAAAATTTATATCGATCAATTAACAGCAATGAATATCAAACTTAAAAAAGCTGGCATGCAATTGATAGCTAAACAAGGTTTAATCCAAATACAGGCTTTAAGTGCCAAACTCTACAAAGGTAACACCACAACTAATATCACCTTGGATGCGCGCAGCAACACACCTAGCGTTCGTATCAACAGCCAACTAAAAGGTTTGCAAGTGCAACCTTTCTTAACTGACTTTATGAACAAGAAATTCATTTCAGGCGTAGCTAATTTTAATATCAACTTAACTGGCTCAGGCACTAACGCTGACAGCCTATTGAAAACCTTAAGTGGCAGCACAAGCTTCGCATTGAAAAAAGGTGAAATTCATGGTCTTAGCATCGATCAACAAATTGAAGTAGTAAAAGCAGCAATTAAAAAACAACCGATACCTAAACTCAAGCGTAAAAATACAACGCCGTTCGGTAGCATCACAGGCTCAAGCCAATTGAGCAATGGCGTGGCCAACAGCGCTAATTTAGTGATCAGCAATCCATTATTCACCGCTAATGGTAACGGTAATATTAACTTAGTGGCTCAAACTATGGATTACACGCTAACAGTCCACACTAAAAATGCCGGCGATGTTGATAAATTTGAAATCCCGATTACACTTAAGGGCGATATGAACAAGCCCGTTGTGCAGTTAGGGTTAAATAGCATTCTCAACCAATTGCTCGGACAAAAAACTCAATTATTGGGTAAGCACGCTCAAGGGCAAGTTAATAATTTTTTGAAAAAAAATAGCGCTGTTATTGGCCAGCTATTTAAATAGGAGACCACATGAAATCTGATTTCACCACACAACTCGCAACACAGCTTGAAGAACTCGAACAACAAGGCTTATACAAGCACGAACGTGTGATCACGTCACCGCAAAGTGCAGCCATCACAGTGGCTGGCAAAACGGTATTAGATTTTTGTGCCAACAATTATTTAGGTTTAGCCGACCACCCTGAATTAATTAAAGCTGCAAAACAAGGATTGGATGACTATGGCTTCGGCATGGCATCAGTACGATTCATCTGTGGTACACAATCGGTGCATAAAACACTAGAACAACGCTTAAGTGAATTTTTAGGCATGGAAGATACTATACTTTATTCTTCTTGCTTTGATGCCAACGGTGGTTTATTTGAAACCTTGCTTGGACCTGAAGATGCCATCATCAGTGATGCACTGAACCATGCCAGCATTATTGATGGCGTTCGCTTGTGTAAAGCCCAACGTTTTCGTTACAAGAATAATGACATGCAAGATTTAGAAGAAAAGTTAATCGCGGCCAAAGATGCGCGTTATCGCTTAATCGCCACCGATGGCGTGTTTTCTATGGATGGCATTATCGCCAACTTGAAAGGCATTTGTGATTTAGCCGATAAGTATGATGCGATGGTCATGGTCGACGATTCACATGCGGTTGGCTTCACCGGTGAAAATGGCCGTGGCACACATGAATATTGTGATGTGATGGGTCGCATCGATATTATTACCGGTACCTTAGGCAAGGCCTTAGGTGGTGCGTCGGGTGGTTACACTGCGGCTAAAAAAGAAGTCGTCGCTTGGCTACGTAATCGTTCTCGTCCTTATTTGTTTTCTAACACCTTAACGCCCGCTATCGCTAATGCCACATTAAAAGTATTAGACATGCTAGAAAGCGGCAGTGATTTGCGTGATACCTTGCGTACTAACAGCGAGCATTTTCGCACGGAGATGACAACATTAGGTTTTGATTTAGTCCCCGGCGATCACCCCATTATCCCTGTCATGCTTTACGATGCCAAGCTTGCCAGTGAATTTTCTAATCGTTTATTAGCTGAAGGTATCTACGTGATTGGTTTTTCATTCCCCGTAGTGCCGAAAGAACAAGCACGCATTCGCACGCAAATATCAGCAGCACACACGCGTGAACATATCAACCAAGCTATCGCAGCCTTCGCTAAAGTCGGCCGTGAACTTAATGTCATAAAAGGATAACAAAATGAAAGCACTCGGAAAATTTAAAGCAGACGTTGGCATTTGGATGGATGATGTTGAAAAACCCACTATCGGCCCGAATGACGTATTAGTCAAAATCAAAAAAACTGCGATTTGCGGCACTGATATTCACATTTATAATTGGGATGAGTGGGCGCAGAAAACTGTGCCTGTACCCATGGTAACGGGCCATGAATTCATGGGCGTTGTTGAAGAAATGGGCTCAGAAGTGCAAGGCTTTGCAAAAGGTGATCGCGTTTCAGGTGAAGGCCATTTAACTTGTGGTTACTGTCGTAACTGCCGCGCCGGCCGTCGACATTTATGTCGTAATACTATCGGCACAGGCGTTGAGCGCCCAGGCTGCTTTGCAGAATATTTAAGCATGCCTGCTGTTAACTTATTTAAATTGCCCAACGCCATCAGTGATGATGTTGCCGCTATTCTCGACCCGTTTGGTAATGCCGTCCACACAGCACTATCCTTTGATATGGTCGGTGAAGATGTCTTAATCACAGGCGCCGGCCCTATTGGCATTATGGCCGTTGCGATTGCTAAACACGCAGGGGCTCGCAATGTATTTATTACCGACGTCAATGACTACCGCTTAGAAATGGCGCGTAAAATGGGCGCCACACACGTATTAAACGTCACAAAAGATGACCTCAAACAGCAAATGGATAATGCCGGCATGACAGAAGGCTTTGATGTCGCATTAGAAATGTCAGGCAACCCACAAGCATTAAATCAAATGTTTAATCACATGAATAACGGCGGTCGTGTCGCCATGCTCGGTATTCCACCAGAAAACACTGCCATCGACTGGAACAACGTGATTTTTAAAGGCTTAACCGTGAAGGGCATCTACGGCCGAGAAATGTTTGAAACTTGGTACAAGATGTCGAGCATTTTGCAAAGTGGTTTAAACATCTCTCGTATCATCACCCATCATTTTGATGTTGATGATTTCCAAAAAGGGTTTGATGTGATGCTCAGCGGCAAGTCAGGCAAAGTTATTTTGAATTGGAGTTAATCTTCACGCATGACGACTGAACTTTTTTCTGACCGCATTCTTGCTTGGTTTGATCAGCATGGTCGTCATAACTTGCCTTGGCAGCACGACATCACCCCCTATCGTGTTTGGCTGTCTGAAACTATGTTACAGCAAACGCAAGTTACTACTGTCATTCCTTATTTTCAGAAGTTCGCCGAGCAATTCCCCTCTATTACTGATTTAGCCAATGCCCATGAAGATGAAGTCCTGCATCTCTGGACTGGATTAGGCTATTACTCTCGCGCACGCAATTTACATAAAGCAGCGCAAATAGTGCGAGATAATTTCAACGGTGAATTTCCGACACAATTTAATGACATCATCGGTTTACCTGGCATTGGTCGCTCAACTGCAGGAGCAATCAGTGCCATCGCATTAAACCAACGCTATGCCATCCTTGATGGCAATGTGAAACGTGTGCTAACACGTGTGCATACCATTGAAGGCTGGCCAGGCTCTCCCACCACCATGAAGCAATTATGGAAAATTGCCGAAAACTACACGCCCACAGAACGCGTGGCCGATTACACACAAGCGATGATGGATTTAGGCGCGACGCTTTGCAAACGCGGCAAACCTGAATGCGAATGTTGCCCCGTTATCACTATGTGTCAAGCACACGCGCAAAACCGCCAGCGTGAGTTCCCTCACAGCAAACCCAAAAAGCAAATTCCTGAGCGCCACACTACCATGCTAATTCTGCAAAAATCTGAACATGAAGTATTACTTATCAAACGCCCACCTACGGGTATTTGGGGTGGCTTGTGGAGCTTTATCGAAGCCGATGACAAAACCTTAGCGCAAGTTTGCCAACACTATGGTTGCGACATGCTGGATACGGCTGAACTCCCCTCTTTTCGCCACACATTTAGTCATTTTCATTTAGACATTACCCCGATTGTGGTTAGTGTCCGGCATCAAAACCACGTCGTTGCTGAAGCCGATACCGCAATTTGGTATAATCTTGCTAAACCTAACAACGTTGGCCTAGCCGCCCCCGTAAAAAAATTATTGGAGACGCTACATGAGCACACGCATGATTCACTGCACGAAGTTAAATAAAGAAGCTGAAGGTTTAACACGCCCACCCTACCCTGGCGATTTGGGCAAAAAGATCTATACCGAAATCTGTGCTGAAGCTTGGCAACAGTGGATGGGGCAGCAAACTATGCTCATCAATGAATACCGTTTAGACTTGACTGAAAAAAAATCTCGTGATTTTTTAAAAGATGAAATGCAAAAGTTTTTATTTGAAGGTGTAGAAGAAAAACCAGCAGGTTACAAACCTACTGACGCAGCCTAGGATTTAGCTAATGATCGGTAAAAAGCCATGGTTTAAACCAAAGCGCAAATGGATGGGCTGGGGTATTTACCCGGCAAGTTGGCAGGGTTGGTTGTATATGTTAGTCGCTGTAATCGTGCCGATAATTTTTGCTTGTACTATTACGAATCCCAGCATTAAAGCAACCTTAATCTTCATATGGTTATTGCTCATTGTGATCGATGGCATACTCATCATGAAAAGTTTCAACAAATCAGACCGATGACTAACACAATGAAATTTATCGCAACTTTCGCCGCTGGCTGTTTCTGGGGTATCGAAGCCGAATTTCGCCAACAACTCGGTGTCGTCAATGTTACTGTTGGCTACACAGGCGGCCAGACAGAGAACCCAAGTTACGAACAAGTGTGCCGAGGGAAAACCGGCCATGCAGAAGCCGTACAAATTGAATTTAACCCGAACCTCATCAGCTACGAAGATTTACTCAATGTGTTTTGGAACTGTCACGATGCCACTCAAGTTAACCGCCAAGGCCCCGATATCGGCACACAATATCGCTCAGCCATTTTTTATCATAATGACGAACAGCATGAGCTAGCCGAAGCCACAAAAACTGCCCATGCGAATTATACCGGTCATGCTATCGCTACTGAGCTCACAGAAGCCAGCAAATTTTACCCCGCCGAAGACTACCACCAACGCTATTTTGAAAAAAATAACATCAAACATTGCCCGCTCAAATAACAAACAATATTAAAACCACATAGATCTTGACAATAAAGCCCCAAATCTGGACAATAGCCGCTCTTTTGTTGGGTCAAGCCAACACTGCTATTACAAATGGCTAGATAGCTCAGTCGGTAGAGCAAGGGATTGAAAATCCCTGTGTCCCTGGTTCGATTCCAGGTCTGGCCACCATATAAATCAATGTGTTACATCGTTTTCACAATTCCCCATTTTTGTCGTGTCGTACTGGTGTCGTAGATAGAGAAAAATTGATTAATCAATGAGCTAAACACAAGGAAGAATAAGTTGACACAGTTTTTGTTAAACCACGGCGTTGCTTATCCTAAGCTAAGTAACTAACAGAGCGATCAAATGGGATTTTTTAGCCTTCATGGCTACTATATTTTAAGTTGTACCCATTAGGTTTATGATTGCTTAATTCCATCCAGCCAAAAAAAGACACAACGTATATTAGAAAAAACAAAATACCTATTGAGCAACACAGATGGGACGCAGTTTAATTGCAAATAACAAATTTGCTTAGTTAATATTTTACATATATCATCATGGCGGTTCAAATTTGTGAGAAATACAATTGCTCAAACTTCCTATACATATTTTACCAATCTGCTTACTTCTTTTATTGTCGTCCTGTACATCTTTAGATACTCACGTCACGATCTATCATCAGCCTAAGTTACAACAAAAAATAGAACACCAAACTTACGCCTACTACCCCTTGGCAAAACTAAATCAAGCAAATGATCTGCAGTATAATTACGTCACTAATATCATAGACAATTACATGGTGGAACAAGGGTTTCAAAAAGCATCATTAAAGAAAGCTAAATTATCAATTATTGTTATTTATGCAGAAGGTAAAAACTTTCAAGAACACTCATACTCACCAGTGTACGGTCAAACTGGCAGCGAAGTAACTAGTAGTTATACTACAGGAAATTTTAACACTAATAACTTCGGTGCTTTTAGCAATGGTAACTTTAACACTCAAACAACATATCAGGCCACGCCAACATTTGGTGTCGTGGGAGAAGTGCCAACCGAGACAACTTATTACCCGTACTACGTTCTATTCTACATTTTCGACAAAAACACACTAATACATAACCCAAAAGAAGCTAAACCAATTTATATGGCACAATTAGTTGCTGTTGATACCGAGAATGACCCTAATAATGCCTATCCTTTAATGTTTAAAGCCTTCTTTAGTATATTCCCAGGCTCCAATGGTGAGTCTCAAACTGTAAATGCACAAAACTCAGATTAGTGGACATCATGTGTTATGAGCCACTGTAAATATCAATACATCAATAAAAAAGTGTTCGAATTCTGTCCTGATTTAGTAACATATAGCCAAAACAACAATATTTGTATATACTCTCCATATGTCCAGCGCACCCTACCACAAACTATCCCATCAAAACCTCGAAGACTTGTGTCGTGATTTATGTGCGCATTATGAAAACGGCAAAAGCCAACAGTCGTTTGAGCACCTAGCTCCTGACACCATCAAGAAATACGTTAAAGAAAAGGTATTCTCTGATGAACAAATTCATCGCATTAAATCTGCTGAACGTAAACGCATTGCGCACTGGGAGAATGAATTAACTGAGCGTAGCAACCCTGCTGCTGCAATGTTTGTACTGAGAAACATTTGTCCCCAACAGTACTGTGATAACCAGCGCGACAAAACGAAGCGCTTCACCTTTAAATCCACTGAAGCACATCAACGCTTGGGTGAGTTAGTTAATGCTCGTGCCAGTGGTGAAATTGAATCTCGCCAAGCGCTCGACTTGGCTGCATTAACAGCTAAAGAAATCGAGTTGGTACAGCTACCTGAGTTAGCTAAAAAATTAGATACTATTCAACAACAGCTACAAGAACAGGCTAATAACCAGGCTGGTTAATCAAATACTCGCTGTAATCTCAATAAACTCACTGCCTAGCTGCTTTAAGACTCTACGCATAGCCTTCGCCTCATTCGAATAACGTCCATGCTTAAAATGCGCGTCACTAATGCGCTGCTTACCTTCATCAGTCTTTGGCCCAGTACTCATACCACCATGGAACTTACAACGACCATTCTTCATCGCAAAACCTTTGCAAGGATGGCCGCTACGGGCTTTAGCACCACACGCTTTAACACGCTCATGAGGTTTAAGCTCACTTGTCATGTTTTACCCCCACCACCGCTTTGCCACCATCATTAACAGTGACATGTTGAACAGTGACCGTTTGATTGCCTTTATTGCGATACTTACCTAGCGCTTCAATCTGGCGAAGTGAAAGCGACATGAACTTCTGCATATTGCGTAAGTAGTCTTGCTTCGTATCATAGTCATTTGCTGGAACCGCACCACGAAGACCGCACGTGCCAATCCAGTGTTGCGTTGCAATCATTTGTGCACACAACATACCTTCAACTGCATCTTGTGGATCGAGACTGTGCATCAACGACGTCATCATCTGTGAACTGGCCTCATCATCTTGCAAACTTTTCCCACCCGCAATATTTAACATGCTCATCACAATAGAGGCGGCAGCCTGTGCGTTAGAAGCCCCAGTCGTCTCCTTGAGCGAGGCATAGTCTTCGGGAGTCCCTTTGTTACCATTAGTAAATGCAAACCCACCTTCAACCGTTTTAGTTAATCTAACTGGCTTGGCACGACCAAGTTCATTACCTGTCGCGTGTTTGGTTTGCAATGGACGCTTACTAACATTCTGCGATCGTTTCACAGCAACATCTGTTTGCTTCTTTGATATTGATTTACTTGTCATCATTATTTCCTTTTTTATTCGTTAAGCACCATGGACAGCCGAGCACAGTATCAGCGCAGCCTTCCCATAGTTTGACCTCACCGCAGTGTTGGCAGTGAACGGTTTTGGTGTAGTGTTCAGGTATATCACCTCGACACATCAGCAAGCGTTGTCGCATCGCCTTACCAAATACTTCTAATCGTATTGGTTCAGCTTTCAACTCCTGCCAATCACTACCGGCTAACTCACGAATTTGTCGTAAACTAAAGCCACTATAGCAATTCTGCAAGTGCAACTTTTGGGGGTGATTTTTCGCCTCGAAGTTGCGTAGCTTATTTGCTAGAGTTGCATCGTTGTTGCATTGACGGTTGCGGTCTATCACCTGATTTGCCAAGGCTTTCAGGCTGATAGTTGCATGAGTGGTTGCGGGGGTAGTTGCATCACTAGAAGGTAAAGTTGCATGTTGCATTCCCTTAGGGAACGCAACCCGCAACTCAACTGTTTCTTTAGCACAATGATTCATATTAACCCCTCATCTTTTGCCCGCTTGAGGTGTCGACTGACTGTCGATTTATTGATATCCAGCTCTTCAACTATCTCACGTGGCGCTAAGCCATCTAAAGAAAGCTCGACTACTTTTTCATAAGTCGATTTATCAAGAGTGCTTGATTGCCAAGTTTGTTGGCCAGAGGATGTCGTCACCAACTTAGCTTGCAGAGGCTGAGCATCATCACCATAAAAGCTACGTGATTTTTCAAAGTGCACCTCAAACGCTGCGCCTTCACTAGGGTCATAATCATTGGCATGTTTCAACATCATCACGGTATCAAGCACATCCTCACGCTTGCTTGTACCACGCTGATTACCATTTTTAGCGGCATGATGAACGAACAATACAGAACGCCCTTGTGAACGCATCTTAAGCGCCCACTCTTGCATACTGACCCAGCCCTCAGCTTCGTTTTCTTTGCTAGTGCGGCACAAGGTTGAAATATTATCGATAACAATCAAATCAACGTCTTCAACATAAGGAGCAAGTAATCGCTGACCTTCTAGTGTTGATAAATCCGGCATACCTTTTCCCTGCATGTCAGGTGTTAACAGGTTAAAGCTCGCCGCTTCATTTTCATGTTGCTTAACAATATCTGCTAAACGCTCCTGCATAACAACGGCTGGCATTTCGCCATCAATATACAAAACATTTTTGGCCTTGGGTGCTTCCCAACCTAAGAACACACCACCACTTGCCACAGCATAAGCAATATTAAGCGCAATATGTGTTTTACCCACACCACGCTTGGCATAGATCATAGCTAAGCCTTGACGCGGCAACCATGGCGCTAACAATGCATCTCGTTGCGGTAACTCTGCTTGTAGAAAATCTGCAATCCCAACAACCGTTAGATATCGTGAGATATCTAAGGTTTTTTCTAAAGACAATAATTGGCTGTTAACTTGCTGTAGCATTTTGGTAACATCATTCGATACAATCGCATTTTCAACCAATGACTGACCTATTTCTATCAATTGGCGTTGCTGCGCTTTAGTCTTCACAACATCTGCGTAAGCACTAATATTAGCCGCTGTTGGAGTGTTTTTTGCTACGCTTAATACGTAAGCTTCACCACCAACAACCAGCAACTGATCACAAGATTTAATATCATCGAGGATAGTTAACAAATCAAAGACCTTGTCATTCTGAGCAAGTGTTGATATTCGCTCAAATAACCATTGATGCCGTTCATCATAGAAATCTTTGGATTGCAGCTTATCTGCAATAGTTGGCCATGCCTGGTTATCGATGAGCAGACCACCGATGATGGCCTGCTCAGCTTCAGAAGCATAAGGAATCTGATTAATATCCACACGGCCTCCCTTCGGTCTTCTGTCGAACATCCTCAATCACACCCGCCCACTGCTCTTCGCTTTCTTGTAACAAGATTGATGGCAAAACCTTAGAACCTCGGTTTTTCAGGCGCAAAATAAAAGCTTCAGAGAGCAAACTTCCTAGCTTAGCCCTCAGTTTTTTGTTAGCATTATGTTGTTGAACTTGTTGATGGCCTGGAAAATTTCCCAATCTCTCCAGGCTATCATGTTGACTTCTGATCATTTACCTCCTCCTTCTTATTGAACAATGCATATTTCGCTACGCAATGTTCTACGTTAGCAGGGTCAATCTCTACTTCATCATAAGTAACAATATTGAAACCTTGTTTACGCAACTCATGCACCCTTCCGCCGGGGTGCATGATCCCAAGCTCGTTCCGAGCAGCCAAGGTCGTTAATGAGCCGTGTGCTCTTAGATAGCTTAAGATTTTCAACCTGTCGTTAGAAGCTACTGTCATTTTTTCCTCCTCTTTGCTCAGCAGTTGAATATCGCAAGCCGTGCTCCCGAAACCAACAATCCAATTGAACGATAGGATAAATCACACGATTGCCAACCTTTATATATGGCGGCCCTCCTCCGATGTGACGCATTTTTTGATACCATTTAACACTGTACGGCCAACGTTCTGCGGCTTGTTTCTCAGAGACACCCTGAGGCTCCATTGTTTTTGCTTTGTTCATATTAGCTCCTATTGATTTAGAACAAACGCATTACAGTACAACGGCACAGGCAAAACCAAGCTTTGCCTGAAAAAAAACTAAAAAAATTTAACGTATTGAATTAGAAAGGATATTTCGATGGGAAATATAAGAATTCTTTTTAGGCAAAGCCTAGGCCCTGCCTAAATTGTCATTTTTGCTAAAAAAGGGAGTTATTGATTGATCTGTGCGTAGTTTTCTAGCCAAATTTGATATTTGACTAGTCTGTATAAGGTGCGCTTTTGCAGCAGACGTTGCTAAACTATTGGCTGTAAGTTTAGGGCCATCCGCACTATGGTTTTGAGCCAAATTTATTAATTCAGGTTTAAGTGGTTCATACCACTCTGCAGCTCTTTGCTTCATTTTAGCGCCACCTTTTCTACCTGCTGTACGAAGCCGTTTTTCTTCTTGCCGCTTATCAAACACTTCTTCTACTATAGCTTCAACGTCATTCATCTGATTAGCGCTATTTTCCTCGGCAACAGATTTTTTCATTTCTAATACATCACATTCATGCTTAATCACATCCTTCATAAGGAAACACAAATCTGTGGCCGCAATTTTCCTAAGGTTCATCTCTTTTAATTTATGACCGCTAATAACTCGCTCGATACCTAGCCACGATTCCATATTAGTTTGCTCTAATTTTTGTCCCTCAAAAAAATCTCCTATTGCTGGGTGCTCGCGATACAACAATAGCTCATCGATCCCATTACCTGCGGTTTCGAATAATGCCATTAAAGTCGATTTCGGTAATTTTTCCAAGTTTCTATAACGCACACTATACTCTGAGCTACCTCCCTCTCTATTGTCATAGGAAAGAAAGCTTGCTGTTACATTTTCAGAAGAGAAGCGATAATAAACGAGTAATTTGTTTTGATCGATCAAGGTACGAATATAATCCTTTGTACGATTATAATTATTAGCCCAGCGAGTAGTTAACTCATCATATGTTATCAACTCAGGAGTATCATTTATGTAATTTCTAGATGAACGAACTAAATCAAAAAAGCTTAATTCTTCATTGAGGTATCGCAAATACAAATCACGGTATTCCGCTGGCATATTTTTAAGTTTACACAACTTTCTGTATGCTTTGGAGTCAATAACAAAATCACTCAATTTTACAGCGATTGGCTTTATATAACGAGATATTCCGCTGCGACCTTGTTTCTCCACCTGCCAACCAGCATTAATGAAATCTTCACACTCATTTGGTTTAGCCCATCCCCAATAATGAGTAATGTAAATAGCTGGGTGATCTTTAAATGTCAATCTATCAACCACAATCTCTGGATGAATGCTTAATCTCTTGAGTAACTCCTCACTCACTCGAAAAACCTTCGGAGGCGCCTTCATATGAACCCAATGTTTATAATCTATCTCAAAGCATTGCTCATTTTTCAAGTCCTTTTCAATAATTGCTTGATTAGCTTTCCAATTAACGTTGATATAGTGAAAAGCCGCTTGTTTTTCACTATCATTTGAGAAATTATACGCTGCAGTTATCCCCAACCTAAGCCCTTGTCGCTTACGCTGAGGATAATTATCACAAAAAAAATATGCCTCATATTGAAATTGTGGGGCGGCCAAAACTGATGCTAGATCTGCCAACGCCCAACCTGTAAAATTAGCCACCGTATCTAATCTATAATACGAGTTATGATACTCAGCACTATAGTAGGTTGGTGGTTCTGATATAGAACGACAAACTCTTATACTCACATGCTCCTCCAACATCCCCATAAAAATCACCAAGCCACGCCGATGAGGTTATCGGCTATTCGGGAGCTATCCTAGACTTGGTTGAACTGTTAGCTTATCTTATATTTCCCTTTATACCAACCATCAACAAGCTCACTCAAGCCGCTAACTTTTTCAAACACTTCGGCTAGCGTATGGTTAATGGAGTGAGGAGCAACACCTCGATCGGCTGCATCAGTACATACGTCAACAAGCCCCATGATGCGATGAACTTTATCATCGAGTTTATTTACCAGGTCATCATCAACATCGTGGAAATAGGCTAATTTTGTTTCGTTATCCATGATTAAATCTCCTAGATGAAATTTATTAGAACCACTACCCCGATGAATTGGTAATCGGGAGTGTGGGGGATTTTTTGAGAATAGTCATACCATGATAAATAATTATTCTTTCCCTTAGCCTCCCAGCGATAAGCTCGATAGCTTCCATCCGGACAAAGAAATAATGCTGTACAACTACCTTGTAATACCATATCGGGATCGACATATAGGCCTGTGGCAATATCTAGCCCAGGGACTTCAAGATGCTCTCCAGTTTGATATACAGAAGTTCTTGGCCCACATGTACGTGAGCCATGTACTTTTACTGGCTTTGCATTGGATTGTTCATTAAAATGTTGATCAGTCATGATTCAAACTCCTTTTTAGTTTGCTTTGTGATTAGGGATGTTCAGTGTTGCACCACTTTTCATCCCGCCCTTTCATCGATAACACCGATGGCATTACCGTCGAAACTTTTAATTCATTAGCGCTTATTTGTGCGTATATAATAATCCTTGTTAACCCACTTAAGAAACGCAATAGCACCCCATGCGATAATTAATTTAAGCATATAGTTGAGGTGATCAGGAAGAACATAAAGCACCCCTACGCAAGCAAAAAAGTCATAGACCAGCATATCCAACCAAGCCCAAAAATCTTCCATTACCCTGCTGCCTTAGTTGATTTTAAATCTATCGAAACAACGTTGTCTGATTTCAATACACCCATGTTCTTCAATAAATGATCTGTAATCATCTGCATCGGCTTACGCAGACGTTCAATATCCATAATCACATACCCTGCTGTTACGTCCCCCGTCATTTTGTGGTTGAGTAGGCGCTTAAGGGCGTACACGGAAATTTCTAACGATTCTGCTGTGGTGATGAAGGTGCGGCGTAAATCATGCACGGTGAAATCGATACCTGATAACTCTCGTATTTTGAGCATGGCTTTACGTGGATCAGCTAGATGACCATGACGGCTTTCATCTGAGGGAAACACATAGTCGTTAACGGCATGGGCTTTTCGGCGACAGAGCAAGTCATACAGGTAATCTGACAATGGCATAACATGCTGTTCACGGTTCTTGGTATCGTTAATCGTAAGCGTTTTGGCTTTTAAATCTATATTGCTCCAAGCTAAACCCAAGGCTTCACCTCGACGTAAGCCAGTGAACATCACTAGTAAGAAATAATCTCTTAGCATTTCGGCTTGCACTGCATCATAACGATGGGAGAGCTGTTGCAAACCTTCATACCAAGGCGCTAACTCATGGGCTTTGATAATCGTCTTGCGGCGTTCAACGCGATACCACGAGCGGCCATGTGACAGGCGCCTAACAGGGTTTTCTAATATGAGGGCATTACCTCGCTCATCTTCATACTCATTGATAGCGTAGTTAAAAATAGCCCTGATGATGCGCATAGCTAAGTTGGCTCTGGCTTCACTACGGGTTTCGCCATGTTTCGTATGGCGCTTACCGATCATATCTTTTGTGATGCTTAGCAGAGGCTTGTTTAGCCAATCAGGCACAACTTGATTCAAGGCGTATTGGTAATCAGTGATAGTGCCAGGCTTCATGGATTTACGCGCTTTCACGTAATCAGCGAAGGCTTGACCTAAGGTAATGGCTTTACGCTTGCTAACCTTGGCTTCTAGAGTGGGATCAATGCCAGTGGCAATCTTACCTAGCAACTTCTGCGCTTCTCGACGAGCTTGCTCAACGGTTAAGTCCGGATAGCGACCAATGGTCATACGTTTTTGCTTACCTTGCACAACCTTTTCAACGAAGAATGATTTAGTACCTGATGCCATCACACGTACACCAAAGCCACGTAATACATCATCGTGATAGCGCTTTTGCTTGCTTGTGCTAGGGAGGGCTAGCTTATCAACGGCTGTTTTGGTCAGCTTCATAAAAATCCCTGCTTCAGTCCGTGTCGTACTTGTGTCGTACCGCCACTTCAAAACCATTCAAAGTCATTAGGATGGATTATAAGCTTTAATCGTCGATAGATAAAGGGTTTTAGTAAGGATTAAAAAGAAATAGAAATGCTTCAAAACGGCAATATTAGGATTGAAAATCCCTGTGTCCCTGGTTCGATTCCAGGTCTGGCCACCATATTAAAATCGCACCATCGTTTTATATCATGAACAAAAAAGATATTAGAATCTCACGCAGTGATGAAGATTTAACCGAATCTATAATAACCTCGCTTCGATTATTTCATGAAGAATGCGCTCTATTTGATAATGGAAATCTTGCAAGGTTTATAACATTAGCAAATCATTTAAGAAGAATTCTTCATAACACCAACCATTGTAAATCAGATGTTGAGCACCTTTGCAAAATTGCTGAAAGGAAGACGACTGCTCTTATATTTTTGGATACAGCAATACCTTACAACACATCATGTTTAAATGGAAACTGTCGACTGACAACCACCTACCAATATGCACAAGTAACAGCACAAAATGGCAACCTAACGGGGCTAGCACAAATCCCTCATTGCTTACATCCAAATCCAAATAAGCACTTAAAAACATCCCTCATCCCTTTTGAGCATTGGTGGTCCAAAAATGAAATAATCAACAGTCAAGATAAGAGTTTATGCTTCACTCGCAAAGAATTAGTCACTCACATCGCGGATACCGATGGGGGTGCACATCATGACAATGGCTTAATAAAAAAATACTATACTATCACTCGGGAACAAAAGCTGAGTAATATGGATACTTCCTTTTTAATCAACAATAAACAATTCCCAAAAAGTGAAACTCAAATGGCTATCCGCCAAATAGCACATGAATGTTTAATCTCATTAAAGCAGAATTTTCCTATTTTATTGAAAGATGTATAATATTAACGTTCTATTAATAAACATAAGCTATTAAGGCTTATTTCAATCTGATAGCATCTAGTGCTATATAAGTAATACTGAAATTTTAGCTGTCAATTTGGCTTTATTCCCGCCTAGCTCAAGCATATACACATACTGAGGGCTTGTTGCATATGCAGGCAGTACCTTCCATATTAGAAAATATCTTGGTTAACTATGCACCGAACAAAACAGGTATAATAATTTTTTTAATCTCAGAGAAGAGCTATGCGTTATAGTCATGATGAATTACAGCGCGCTATTCAACAACGTTATAATACCCCGGCGATTAATGAGAGTATTAAAGGTTATCCGTTATTACATAGCTTGTTGATTGAGTGGCGTGAGGAAAGAGAGACACAAGATTGCTGGGTTAGCTTGTTTAATCATTTAATTCAATCATCACACATTGATTTTCAGGTGCGTGATTGTCATGGCGATACACCGTTACATAGCATCGTTAAGTTCTTTCATAAACATATCCATACTAACCAGCTAGTTAAATTTTTTGTGAAATACGCAGACGCCAATGTGTTGAACCGTTCAAATATGACACCATTAGAGTGCGCAGTTAAGTATTACTCTGCCAAGCGTACCATTATAAAATTGCTCCTTAGGAAAACGGATATCACCCCTGAATTACGTCGACGTTGCCAACAACAGTTAGAATATGCGATGAGTGAAAGAGATACACCGCTCATTAATACCTTAATGACGTTAAAACTTGCACACCGCCCTGCTCTCTACGTTGAAGATCGGTATCTCGAACCTTCTTGGTTTCGAAATGGTGTATGGATCCGTATGGTTAGCGATGGGAGGCTTGAAGACCAGATATTAACATTACGTCATGGCTTGCCGCTTCAGGCTTTGCCTGGTCATTGTCAATGTCAATATCGGGGCTACACACCTTACAGCCCTGCTACCTTTATTAAACCTAGAATTCCTGTTAATTCATTTGGTCGGCATAACGCAGGCGTAATTATTCGTACCCGACCTGATCGATTTGTCGATTATTGGTATGATGGTGGTGCTGGTGAGCAATTGACAAAAAAGCTTAGTTTTACACCGGGTTATAACTTATCACAAGATGGGTATGTAAAAGCTTTTGAGCATCACAATAAAACGGAAAATGAAATCAGTCAGCTATTATCTACGAGCCATGATGAGAAAAAGAAATATCTACCTGCAAAACTCGATCGTTTCGGTATATTAGCTTCGCGGCCTCACTATGAATTTATGTTTTGGAATGAAGGCTTATTTCGTTACCAGCGTGAAGACATAGCCGGGATTGTTATGGTTGATGACGGCGAACTAACGGCTGAGGATTTTGCACCGGCATTAAAATTGAAACGTCAATTGTTTGGCCACCAACAAAAACCATATTTTCAATATAAAATTGGGATTGGTAGCTTGACTAAGTTGCCGACTGAACAGGTACGGCAATTAAAAGCCGCTGTAAAATCGACAGATCTACTCAATCATCACCAATAGCTATCAATATTCAAACCAACTAAATGCGTGGATGTATTGCATTACATTTAGCATATATAGTATTGTTAGCAGGCCACGTTCAACCTACTTACAAGGACTTACCATGAAACAACATGTCACGAAAATTATTGCGATTGTTTTTTTAGCTGCGCTATTAGCCAGTTGCCACAAAGATTACAACCCCACAACTGAAGCACCCGGTTTTTTACCGGACTATAGTATTTTAAAGAAAGTGCCTAGTGCTGATGGCACAGAAATTTATACGTACAAATCACCTAGCTTTAAACGCAGTGATTACCATGCTGTTATTGTCATGCCTGTAACGTTATATCAAAGCGCGACTAAAAAAGGTGTGACAGAAAAACAAATTACAGCTGCTCGCACCGATATACAAGACCATATTACTCAAATTGTTAACAAGCAAATGCCTACTGCTAAAAAACCTGGGCCAGGTGTTGCGCGATTAAACGTTGCCATCACTGGTGCTATGGTCGAGAATGAAAGCTTAAAGATACGTAACCTCATCCCGATTTCAGCAGCGATTACCATTGCATCAAGAGCAACTGGCGTTAACAAAAAAAATGCCGTGTTAGTGGTAGAGCTGAAATTTACCGACAGCGTTTCAGGCAAACTACTGCGTGAAACCGTCAGCGTCATCAACGGTGAAAAATTCCGCATGAAATCCAACACGGCTACAGAGTTCACTGCATTAGCCAATCAATGGGTAAAACAAGCGTTGCAATATTCGAGCAAACAAGTGAATTAAATAGTAAGGATTATGCCTTCTCCTGCTTAAATGGGGGAGGTTTTTGGAGAACTTATGCTTGTTGAGGTAACGTTAGCCGAAGCTTTTTGGGAAGCTTATGGTATATACGTATTATTTAGTGCCGGTGTTGGTACAGCTGGATATTACTGCTGGAAACAAAATGAACAAACTGCTACCTTGCTACACCCGGAGAATAGTGTATTCAAACGGCCGACACCAGGGCGTTCGGCTAATAGCCTCGGTGCCCAAGTTTCCGAACGTATTTTAAATTTAGTCGCGCTAGAAGATCATCTTGCTTTTTCACTAGTGAGTGATAGAGAGCTGTTACCACATTTAAAAGGCGATCGTCTTTTATTACATGAAGTCATAGCACAGGTGCAATTATACGTGAAATTCAGCGATGAGAATGCGTTAAAACGTTACGTTTCTAGTGTTTATCAACAAGCCAAGATCAGGCTGGACGGTGTTGACTATGGTGCACTGTGGGATATGGCTGATCGCGAATATCGTCAAGAATTTCACTCGGCTAAAGTACGGGAAAAAATTGATCATTTGCGTCAGCGTGTCTGGAATAAATTTCATGAATGGAAGTTAAATAAGGTGCCACTTGCTACGTGGTTCTATTTTTCAAAAACGATGGATCAATGCATCCACTTTTATAAAATGGTTATAGGTGAATTATATATTGAAAAAGTGAGAGACATACTATCACCCGTGGTAAAAAGTATTATTAATACTTTTGGACCCGCGCTATTACATCAGCGTCATGAACTCAATAGACGCTTGTGTTTTGCCGTCTCTGGGCCAATCGCGTCGGGTAAATCGAGTAGCTACCAACGTATTATGGCGCAACACCCAACGGAGAATTTTATCTTTATTAGTTTAGATCAGTATGGCGCATTACTGAGAGGAGACGGCCATTTTTGGTCCAACCCAAACTCACATGAATTTTTTGAGTACCTTAAGCGAAACGTATTTGGACAAACACCGACACCCAATTATGAACAATCCAAAGTACCCTTGGCTGAAGCGTGGCTCATCGGTGAACGGTTTTATGAGTTATTAGCCATACAGATGCAACAGGGAGCTGCACCTCATATCATTATGGAAGGCATGAACCCCGCCAAGTTTAAATATGCTGCTGCTCGAGGAGGACAGTTTACTGTATATGCTAATACCGCACGACCGGAGGGGTCAGTCGAACGTATGCATGCTCGAGGTGCCAGAGAAGAACGTTACGTATGTCCGTTGGCTACGCTGCATTCATATAAAGAGGTTTATCTACAATTTTTACAAAGTATCATTAAAGCAAGAAAATACTACTCTGAAGAAAATGTTCAAATTATTCTGCAAGACACTGACCTTTTATACGCAATAAAGAAGCTTCCAACTGAATTTCAAGAACCACAAAAAAAATTCCAGTTGGTTACTTTTAATCTTCGAGAAAATAAGCTAACGATTCATCAGCTACCACCGTTATTACGATGTATAGAAAGATATTGCTTTATGCTTGATAAACAACAAAATGAGTCCACTATTTGGCGTAACAATCCTGCACACTTACAAGAGAGTATAATCAAGTCACTTAAGCCGCTGTTTTTTGAGGGAGTTGATATCTATTATTGTGCTAAAAAAACTACCTATGATGAACTGTCTGAAATTTCTAGAGAGATACTTTGGCCTACAGGGAATATAGGAACAGCTTCTCAATTGCTGTAGCTCAAACTTTTTCGGTGATATGTATTCACATTTTCAAACGACTATAATTTTTTGTCACTCTATTCATCACGTAATCACCGTACATAATCGGTGGAAAGGTCTTACCATTACCAGAGGCTATACAAGTGCTCAACGTTTCAATCTGTGTGTGCATGTTGGGGTCAAAGAAAAAGGGGACCGAGTAGCGAGTTTTACCTGAATGATTATTGAGAACGCGGTGAGGTGACGAGGCAAAGGTACCACCCGTCCAGCGATGCAGCATGTCGCCGGCGTTTAAGACGAAGGTATCCGGCACGTAGGGCACTGCTAGCCAACCTTTTTCTGGATGCCGGACTTCTAACCCACCAACGTCATCTTGTGCGACCAGTGTCATAAAACCGATATCGGTATGGGGTGCAACACCAAATTGATCGGCTGGTGCATTTGCGGGTTGTGGTGGGTATTTATGTAGGCGTAAAAAATAAGTAGGGTCGCTAAAGAAATGATGTAACGCCGTTGGCTCAAGGCCAAATGCGACAGAGAATGCTTCCAACAGTTTAAACCCAAGCGCCACCATCGCATCGCGATAAGCGCACATTGTTTCTTTTAATTCAGGCATGTCATCAAGCCATTGATTCGGCCCTGCCAAGTAATCGCCAGTTGCAAAATCAGGATGTGACTCATCGGCATCGAACATCATGATAAATGCTTCAGAAAAATTGGGACGTGTCGATGCCCCTTCGGTTGAAATTTTCACTTGAGATTCATTTGCCGGCAAAAAACCACGGAACGTTTTATTCTGCACGATACGCATTTTAATGTCACGCGGCAAAGCATGAAATTTTTCGGCTACCGTAAACATATCGGCTAAAAGCTGACTAGGGATGTGATGGTTTTTAATATAAGCAAAACCCAGTGTTTTAAAGCTCTGTTTAAGTTGTTCTGCCACTTCATAAACGCCCTGTGATTTGCCCCATAAAGGCTCAAGGTCAATAGTTGATATGGGATTGCTGATCATGCACTGGCTCCTAACAGAAATCGCTGTACAGTATTGTGAAGAGGGTACGTGAAGCCAGGGATGATAACAACTGCTCCCCCGCTTAACACTTTCGCTCTTAGTTGATGGTTGTCAAACCTTCTTGATTTTCTCTAGTGATTCGTGAAGCTTGGTTAAGGTTTTTGCCGTCACTTTAGTTTGCCCTTCAATCTTGCTGATGTAAGCTTGAGACACTTTCATCTCTGCAGCCAACTCTCCTTGGGTAACATTGGCTCTGATTCGTGCTAATGCTGCAGGACTATCAACATAATCCTCTAGTACAAAAGGCACATACTCATTGCTATCATCTTCTAACTTAGCATCGATTTCATGACGCATATCGAGATACACACGCACAGGCAACAACACATACTCTGGTTGGCCATTCATAGATTTGATTGTTTGTAAGTTCATTTGTACACATCTCCTCTCGCCTTGTGTTTTTCAATCGAGATAATCTTTAAGGCATCTTGTCTGTCAAATATCACTCGCCAATCACCAACACGTAGCCGATAATATGTCTCACTCGTGAGGCGTTTTATATCGAGCCTTTCATCATCCGGGCAGATGCTAAGCATATTTATCTTTTCCGCCAGTTCCAGCCTCTCTTTGGGCTGTAATTTCTTCAGCTTCTTCTGTACCTAGGCTTTTAAAATGACCCTATAGCTCATCTATGCTCCTGTTATATTATAGGTTATATTCAAGCATGCTATCGCAAAACACACCCGACTAATGCAAAAACAATTACTTACTATATTCTATATGGGCGAGAATGAGCTTGCGCCAGAATCGGGGTGATATCAAGCAGGGAGTGTGCGTGCCAAATAAATGGAAAGTCACTTAGCTATAAGCTATCGCTTCAACTAAGCTTTGCTATGAAAAACGTCTAACACTTTATTGGGAATAGCGATGCTCTTTCTTGTTTTCAAATCACAAACAATAGATGTCGTTAAGGCTCTAGCAATTTCAATATGATCTTGATTATAGATTTGATAAAGTAATTCGAAACTTGAATGGCCGAGCTTACCCAACCCAAGTTTGAATTCAAGTTCATCATCGAGTTGCGCTTCATTTAAATACTCGACACTGATGTTACCGATCATGATGCCAAAACCATCGCCCCCATATTCTGACACGCCAAACGAATTAAACAATTGTTCGCGCGCTTCTTGTATTAATGACACAAGGCTATCATGCCCGAGATGATTTCCGGCATTGATATGAGCAGAATGAACCATTATGTTCGTCTTAAACAGTGATTGTTTAATAGGCTCTAAATTAAGTTTCGCCATGGCTATTCCTGGAACAGTTTGTACGACCTAACTCGCATCATACCATTTCACTTCAGAACATAAATCATTCATAACATGATTGGCAAAGTTAGTGATGTATGGCATTTCATCATGTTGAGTCATTGCGGCTTTGCTGGTGTATTTTAGAATTAAAATAATCAAGTCGGCATTTTCATTGTCAGTAACCACATCGTATTGCAAACACTCGGGTTCGGCTTGCGATAATTCGGCAAGCTTTAACAATTCAGTTTTTAATCTTTCACGACAATTGGGCTTGGCGTGAAAAAATTCGATGCCGAATGCTGCCGTTTCCATGCGTTTCACCTTATATTAAAACTTAATAATAGCATGGTTTATGAGTCTCGCTATATGTTGATACGGTATTGCTGCAGCAATGCTTGCAAATGTGGCCGAGATGCCTGACCAAATTGATTGGCAGAAAAAAATATTTGTGCAGAAGCAGGATAATTAAATGGATCGGCGCCTGGTGGACGTTTACCTAAATGAGCAAGGTAACCTCGAGGAACTTGCACCCACTCTTTTAAACCATCCAACAATGACATTTGCCGAGTTTGAAAAACAATGGGTATCTGCCCAGCATCACGACAAAACACTGCATTACTTTCACGCTGCGTTTCTCTGTCGTACTCCAATAATGATCGCACATATGAGCCCGCTAATACTTGGTAATAACGCATTTCACCGTGGTCAGGTGGGTGTCGTGGATTCTGACGCTGTTGTTGCTGCGCAGCTTCTGCCATCGCGGTCATGATATCGCCATCAAATTTGACTAAAGTCGCAGCATCTAACTGCATTTCTGCTTCATCAAAACGCTGCATTTGTAAGTTCGCTGTTGCTCGCGCTATTCTAGTATAACAATTACTCATTGCATCAATTGCCGCAATAATTCTAGGCAACACCTCGCAAGCGCGCTGCTTGTGATAGCGCTCAATCAGTAATTGCCGATCATGTTGCATTTGCTGTTGTTGCCGCTCTAAATGACGAAGCTCCCGCATTGCATCTAAGTGCTTAGCCTCGAGTTCAGGGTAATCATCTTCTATATTAGCTTCATACAATGACGATTCAGCAGCACCTGCTTGATAGGAATAAGCTGAACTTTGCGCCATTGCTTCATATTGGTCTTCATAGCGGTTTAAAGTAGCTACCATTCGTTCGCATTGTTTGCTGCTATTATCTGACTCTCTTTTTATCTCTTGCAGTAATTGGTCATGCCCTGCTGTCACCTCAGTTAAACCCCGACATTCTACTAGCGCACCATATCGCTCAGATAACAAGCGATGCCGATTTTCGATGTTTTGATAATGCTGTATCAACTCCATCTCTTCATTAGAAACACCTATACCAGATTGCAAGCGGTATTGTAGTGTGTCATATAATTTTTCATGATTATCGAGATAGGCGCTCACTCGTGGTAATTTAGTTGTGTGCACTGTCCTTAAATAAGCTTGTTGTTCTTCATCATGCTCTTCTATATGACGGTTAAACCAATCATCCCAAGCTACTGCCGCATAGCGTTCTAATTCAGGATTAGCAATAAAACGCTCTACATCTCTTGTATTGGCACCCAAGATTATCTGTCCAAGCTCTGCAAAACGTGTGTGCAAATCATATCGCAATCGCGAACGGCAATTAATATTTTCTCTTATCTGATTTTCACCTCGGCTATCATCAACAAAGCGCTGCCTTAAGGCTTCAATATCAGCTGGCAATCGTCTTACAGTAACTAACAAACTATTTAACGATAAGGCTGGATGATCCATTTCTCCGCCTAGTACGCTGTCGATAATCAAATGATTGGGGGAACGTTCCGGATGACATAAGACCGTGCGCACTTCAAAAAATTGCGCTCTAATGTCTTGACTGATTGTCGTTACACTAGGTTTAGATAATTGCCCTATGGCTTCACCAATAATTAATAATTTCCACAATGCGACATAGCGTTGACCTTGTAGTGCCACCAGGTTAGGCAACGCTAAAAAGTCATGAATATATTCCAAAATTTTGGCACAGCAATACTCATCATGCGCATAATTAACTAAAGCAATAATACGTTGCCCAATCAATGCTTCTTGCCGATAATCGTGCATAATTAATATTGTATAGCAGGCCTGTCGTAACACTGGCAAATCATATTGAATTATCTCGCTCAGAGCGTGATTAACAAATTTTGTGTGAAACTCCATAGTTATGGCTGATCTGTATACCACTCTATCAGCCATGTGTGACATGTTGCGATATCGCCCTAAATCTTCATGAAAAACTTCTCTTTTAAACAACGCTAGTTTTTTCCAATGAATACCTGGGTGTCTATCTGTGATATCGGGATGGCGCGAACTTAAGAGCTGCGCACCCGCGGATAAACAACTCAGCAATAATAAAACTTGATCACGATGTTGCTGTGCAGGAATATAATCAATTGCATCGACCATCATGCTGAGCAAATAATCAGGAGAGGTTGCGTTGCCAACTGTTTCATTGTCACGATATTCACGACCAATATCGAGTAAGGCATTTAAATCCCAGGGCATAGCTATTGACCACAATTAGTGTTTGAGGGTAGATAAACTTAAAGTGATTGAGCTTTAAGTGTACATTCAAAACATTATAGCAATATACCCATGCTCCATGGAAATACAAAGCTACCAAGCCACGATGTTGTCTTCCTAGCCTAGTTCAGCTTGGGCGCAAAGCCGCCACCGAGGGCGTGATGGTTTAAAACTGAACACACCCTTATGGGTTAAGTAGCATTTGCATTGAATCAGTAGCAAGATGTGACCCCCTAGTGTTATTACGATGACAATAATGCGCAACATAAGGTATTCAAGCGGAGAGCTTGTGCTATAATTCCGCAAAATTTAAATAATAAAAAAGGTAACCTTTTATGCCAAACTCAAACCAACTGACCGAATCGCTTCTCACGCCCAATGAACAGCGAGCGGCTGCTGCTCAGGTTATTGCTCATGATGCCCAGACTGCTGCTGCTATACGGCAGGATGCGGTTGACCGACAAAGAACAGCTAACTCAGCAGCATATGGCCCTCTACAATTTGTCCCAAGCTATGGGGAGTTATTTAATCTAAACACCCTTACTGCAGCGACAAGACAAACATTGGATAGCGTTGCGCCTGCCGCAATTGGCATTCTGCTGGCCTCAGTCTTTGATCCTGAGGCTGTGATGAATGAAACATGTATACGACCTAGTGGCGTTTACCAGAATAGTCTCCAATTAACGCTGTTTCTCGGTGTCTATCTGATTTTTTTACTCATTTTTGCACCCGCACGTGGTGTAGTTCTCACAGCGATTGAGGATAACGATACTCGTCACCATACAGAACGAGGCATTAGAGATGCCATGCAAATGTTTATCAACACTCTCAACACAGGAGCCTTATCATTCACATCTGCTAGCATATTTAGTCAACTTTCATCTGGAGGATCACTTGCTCTCAAAGTGCTTTTTGGTTCTATTTCCACCTGGCCCATTACTAACTACATAATCGCGATAAGAAATAAAAAATACAAACGCTTTGGCCGCATGGGCTGGGAAGGTTATAACGATTTTTTTCGTGATAGTAAATTAAAAGCCATCTGTGCAACTCTATGTGAGTCAGTATTTCAGGGCTTATCGTTAGCTTCAACTTTGTCATTAGTTGTCTTTTTCATCATTAACACCGGCTACAATGCTTGGCATGAGGAAGATTTTGCTCATACAGAACTGGCCTCATTTGCTACCTTAATTATCAGTTTTTTCATTGGCATGCTCTGTACTGTCAAAGATGGCTCAACAAAAATACTCACAAAATTACAGAACTCGATGAATAACTTTTATTTTGTGGCCACCATTGTCGAGCTCCTTATAGGCTGCCTCCACAAAGAAGACTTTTCTGTGGACGAATACCTTCACAAAGGCGTTTATTTCACTGGCCTTGCCATTGCTTTAGGCTTATTTGCTGCAGTCTTTACATTCAAAACATATATCAACACACTAGAATTAGAGCGCGTTTTTCGTTATACCATGGCAACCATGGCGCCAGGGAGAGATGAGCAAGGAACAGCGCATAATTGCGCCATTCTACGCCGACTATTAGATGCTGCTATATATTGGTTTTCACCTTTGGTGTTAGAAGAAGGGTATCGAGGTGGCACCACCCACAGCGAATTAGCCGAGATGGGTGGCATGAGAGGCTTCAGTCCAAGAAGACCAGACACCAGGTTTTCCATCCTAAGCGGAAGCCCCACCCCACCGCCCACTGATGAGCCACTATAATCAACTACAAACATTAGGCAAAAAATGGTAAGACGTCTATAATTAACATCAATTAATCGAAGAGGGTTTTTATAACATGAAAAATTTAACCAAATTATTAACAATAACTGTTTTAAGCTTTATTGTTATTGGCGCTAACGCCGCTGTGCCGGCCTATGTAAAACAAATTCAAACTTATGTCCATGCGAATAAGGCAGAGGAACAAAAGCTAAGTTTATTGTTCGTGCAGCAAGCAAAAATGGTAAATGCCAAATCAGCGGCAAAAACTGATTGTTATAATGTAACCTTAAGTGGTTTAAACGATAATTTAATTTTCTTCTCTGATAGACCACAACACGTGGTTGGCAACTTAACCACTGCTGAATTTGAACAGTTGTGGCAAGATAATAAAGAAGCACCTAATGCCGTGTTGCATGGCACTGATGCTCAAGGAAAAAAAGTAAACATAGTGCTGACATTATCGTTACCTACTTACAACAGTAAACAAAACACGATGACATACCCTGCCTGTATCACTGACAGTGCAAGTGAAAAAACTGCAGTGCCATCAAGCCTGACTAACATTACATTATTCATTGACCCGCTAAATCACTTTATGTTTGGCAAGGCTTAATCGAAACGTGAATAAAAAATCCCGCTTTTTAGCGGGATTTTTTATAACTCTTCTTCTAAGCCTGGATAATCTTTTGCGATTTGTTTTAGCTCTTCGAGAGTGGGGATCAAACTCGCTGGCTCTTCATCTAATGCTAGTGCTATCTGTAATAATTTATAAACCGTTAAGCCGTAATTACCGCGCTCGATCATGCCGTAGTATGAACGGTCGATGCCGGCCATCATGGCGAATTTTTCTTGGGCGTGACCTTTCTCTTCGCGTTTGTTGCGAATGCTATTAGAAATCAATTGGCTGATGTGTCGTTTTTCCATAGTCTGCAAATACTACCAACATTGCTAATTAGAAAACACACCACATGAGCCGTGTGCGTTTTTCAACACGGGGCATATGCCGTTAATTCTAAGCGTATATTACTGAAGAAACGAGATATTAACATATCCGCTAATCATAACAAGCGTTTGTGCCCCCTTATTTATACGGTATACAATGCTGGTATGAAACAGACTTTAGCTTTGATCACAGGCGCGGGAACGGGTATTGGCAATGGCACTGCGCATGCTTTATTGGCGCGCGGGGTTGATGTGCTCGCGGTGGGTCGGCGGCGTGAACTGTTGGCACAATTGCAGCAACAATATCCAAGCCAGGTGTTTATTGTTGATACTGATATCACGACAGCCGAGGGGCGTGAAAAAATTGTTGCGCACCTGCCGGATACGCATACATTAGGTTATCTGATTCATAACGCTACGACGGTAAAGCCATTAGGGCCACTATTAGACGCTGAGTTGAACGATTGGCGTTACCATATGGCTGTGAATGTCGAAGCGCCGATATTTTTAACCAAAGCCTTATTGCCGCATTTAGCGAAGCAGGCGCGTCTATTGTTTGTGGGTTCGCGCGCGAAAGATCAATATTTGTTAGATACGGGTACTTACTGTGTATCGAAAGCTGCACTGCATCGTGTTTATGAAGTGCTGAAAGAAGAGCTGCCTGATTATGCTGTTGGGCATATTCACCCAGGCGGGGTTAAATCTGAAAGCAATATGGCCTATCGCGAACACATGGCGGCACGTTTGCCACAACGAGATTTTAAGCAGCGTATTCCGGTTGAAACGGTTGGTGCGTTTATTAGCTGGTTATTGCTGGAGGCTACGCCTGAGCAATTTAGTGAAAATCATATTAATATTAATGATGAGTGGCATCATGCGTTTTGGGCGGATGGATTATCATTTATTGAAAATAATACAGATGCTCCTCTCCCGTGACGTTGTTGAATAATTTTTA
>TARA_R110000868_G_scaffold329178_1_pt1 | contig 54984 bp, 22 predicted proteins | sample TARA_R110000868 | Tara Oceans TARA_R110000868 (sample SAMEA4397489) | marine metagenome | biome: Polar Biome; feature: [SRF] surface water layer (ENVO:00010504); material: water (ENVO:00002006), including particulate matter (ENVO:01000060) such as... | depth 5 m | reverse complement strand
CTGGTCTGCCGTGGCATAATCCACACTGATGCTCGTATCGATGGGGTGGTCGAGAGATACCGTGATTGAGATGCTGCCGGCGTCTTCGTCGATGATCGCATCGTTGATGGAGATCGTCGCCTGGTCATCATTTTCTATAGTGATGGTCGCTTCCGAATCGGCGATGCGGGCATGGCCTGTGACATTCAGTAACTCGATGCCGAACGTTTCGTCGGTTTCCAGCAGAGTATCGCCATAAATGCGAATGGAAATGGTCTGGGTTTGACTGGAGGCATTCGGATCACTTTCAAAAGTAATGGTGCCTGTCGTGTTTTCGTAATCGCCGTCTGCGATGGTGGCGGTGCCATCGATGGTGCTGAAATCGACGGTTGCCTCAAAAATCAGTTCTCCAGGTTTTGTGGCGGTGCGTGTGACATTCGCGATGATCATGGTGGAGCCATCGTCTGCTTCAGTGATGCTGACGTCGTCGATTGTGATGGCCGGATTATGCGGAAGTCCGTAGAGATAGAGCGAACCGGTATTGAAGGCGACATCGTCATCATAGCGAGCGCTGATCAATAGCATGTCGTTTGCGGCAACAAAGCTCGCTCCATAATAATCACTGGGATCAGCATCCGGGGAACTGAATTTCTGCTGTTCAACCCAGGCCTGATTTACCTGCTCAAAACGGTAGACCGCTCCGTTCACATCGACTCCTGTCGGATCAGAGCTTGCGGAAACGAAAATCTGCTCATTATGGATTTCCACATAAGTTCCGAAGTAGGAATTAAATGCAGCGTCTGATGCAACCAGATTCTGTAAGGGCGACCATAACCCATTTTCGGGGTTGCGCTGGTAAAGAACGGCTTTTCCTGCACTATGAGAATAATTCAGAAAGGATGGTGCACCAATTAGGAGCAGATCACCTTCCAGGCTGACTGAATTACCAAATCTCCCATACGTGCCAGGGGTAGAATCTTTCAGCTTCTGAGATTGTGTCCAGACGCCATCCTGCTCGGTAAAAATATAAACGGCTCCACTCCTTGGATACGTTTCAGATTCATACATCGCTCCAACGACAATGGTAGAATTCTCAATATCTATTGTATTGGCGAAATTCATCTCTTCTTCAGCATCATCAGCCACCAGTTTCGCTGTCTCGGTCCAGACTCCATCAACTCGCGTAAAGACATACGCGGAGCCAGTGTTGTTGTTTTCGACTCTTGCCCCGACAACGATCGTGTCGCCTTCGATAGTGACAATGCTGCCAAAAAAACTGTTAAACTTGGCATCGGAAGCATTCAGTTCCTGCTGGAAGGTCCAGACGCCGTTCGAGCGTGTGTAGACGTATGCAGATCCTATATTATCTATAGTTCCGTCGCCCAGGGGAGCCCCCACAACGGCGGTATCTCCACTGATATCCACCGACCAGCCATAATTGTCTGAATATGTGTCGGCATCAGAAGCAAATAACGTTGACTGATAGTCCCAGGTATCATCACCGGAATAGTCAGGAGTGCCCTGGTCATTCCTGACATAGATGAAGGCGCCGCCATAGCTGAGGAAGGGGCCTTCCGGGCCATTATGAATATGATCCCAACCCGGTGAACCGGAAATCAGCGTGTCACCATCGACGGCGTTATTATAGCCGAAGACATCAGCGGGATGAACGGTTCCCTCGGCATACAGTTTGGACTTCCATTCATAATCGCCGAGATCGTCATCTTTAATGGTGATGGTAGCCCGGTCGTCAGCGAAGACGAAATTCAAACCATCAGACTGGATATTGCTGAGTTGCACATCAAACGTTTCCAGGAGTTCTACCTGGGCACTGTCAACCAGATCAATTTCGATCGTCTGGTGTTTTGTTCCCGAAGCGAACGTGAGAATGCCGGATTGACTGACATAATCCTCGGGGGATGTGGCACTCTGATCGATGGTGGTGAAATTCAAGGTGACATTTGAGTCAACCGATTTGTCGAGCAAGACTGTAAGGATCGCTTTTCCGGCGGTTTCACTGACGATCACATCCTGCAGAGAAATCGTAGCCTGATCTTCGTCGTGGATCGTGATCAGCCCCTGATTGTCAAGAATGATGACATCGGCACTGGACTGGAGCTGGCTCAGGTTCACTAACAGGTTTTCGTCTGTTTCCAACTGATCATTGTCAACCAGATTGACGGTAATAAATTTTGTCGTTTCACCTGAATAGAAAGTGAGAGTGCCGCTGGTCTGCAGATAGTCAGAGAGTGCAACGGCGGTCTGGTCAGCTGTGGCATACTCAACCAGCACCGTTGATTCTACTGGCTGACTCAGTGAGACGGTCAGTTGAGCAGTGCCTGAATTTTCATCGACAGTGATATCGTCGATTGAGAGCGTAGCCTGATCATCATCCAGAATGCTGATTTCTCCAACAGGATCGGACAGGCTGACCAGATAGTCTGCTGCCTGCAGGTTGGTGAGTTGCACCTGCAGTGTTTCGGTGAGCTCGACGTTGTCTGAATCCACAATGGAAACGTCGATGGTTTTCGTCACGTCTCCCGGATTGAAAGTCAGAGTGCCGCTGTTGGTGAGATAGTCAGAGTTAACTTCAGCGGTGCCGTCGATCGTAAGGAAGTCTACTGAAAAAGCAGTCGTCAGCGTCCGGTCAAGAGAAACAGTCAGAGTGGCAGTCCCGAGATCTTCATTGACCTCGATATCATTTATAGAGAGTTTTGCCAGATCGTTATCCAGGATCGTGATTTCCGCCAGATCGTTGACAAGATCGACGGGGGAGCCGTTCTGCTCCAGGCTGGAGAGCTTGACGAAAAATGACTCTGCTGGTTCCTGCAGGTCGTCATCCAGGATTGTCAAGCTGATGGTTTGTGTTGTGATCCCTGTGTTAAAGATCAGTGTACCAGATGTTGAAGTAAAATCTGAATTGGCCAGAGCGGTGCCGTTGAGTGTTTCAAAATCGATCGCGATGCTGGTCAGCAGCGGCTGATCAAGAGAAACTGTCAGGAGGACCGTGCCTGCATCTTCATCGACGGTGAGGTTCTGGATTGAGAGTATTGCCCGGTCGTCATCTTTTATGGTGACCTGCCCTCGGTCATCGGCGAGGCTGACATCCAGACCGGGAGCCTGCAGATTCGACAAGTTCACATAGAATGATTCAGCGGTTTCAATCAGATCAGAGTCAATCAATGGGATTGAGATGGTAAGGCTTGTATCTCCCGGGTTAAAGGTCAGGGTGCCGGATGTAGACTGATAATCGGAACCGCTGACAGCCGAATCGTCAGTGGTAGCATAGTTGACGGAAATAGCAGTGTTTGCTTCCCGATCAAGTGATACGGTGACGAGCGCAGTTCCTGCACCTTCATCCACGGTAATGTCATTGATGGAGATACTGCCAGGATCATTATCCTGAATGGTGACAACTGCCTGAGGGACGGCCAGAGTCGGCTGGTAAACGCTGGATTGTGGATTGCTTAAGTTGACCAGGAACGTTTCATCTACTTCTGTGCTGTCAGTGTCGATGAGCGGGATCTGGATGATTATGGAAGTATCTCCCGGGTTAAAGATCAGGGTGCCGGAGGCAGCCTGGTAGTCACTGCCACTGGTGGCTGTCTGGTCTGATGTTGAGAAATCGACCGTAACGATGGACGTCAGTGGCTGATCGAGGGTGACCGTAACATTCGCGGTTCCAGTGCCTTCATTAACTGTGATATCGTTTATGGAAAACGCTGGCTGATCGGTGTCGGTGATAGTGACATTTGTCTGAGTCATTCCCAGAACGACATCGCGTCCGTTTGGCTGAAGGTTACTCAGGTTCACCAGGAAGTATTCCTCGTCTTCCACGAGGTCCGTATTGATCAATGGAATGGTAATGGTTTGAGTCTGCTGATTCGGGTTGAAAGTCAGCGTGCCTGTCATGAGTTGATAATCGTTTCCGCTGGTTGCCGTACCGTCAGCCGTACTGTAATCGAGAGAGATGCTGGTATCGACCGGATGATCAAGTGAGACCGTGAGTGTGGCGGAGCCGGTCTCTTCATTGACGGTCAGTTCATCGATGGTAACTGTTGCCCGGTCATCATCGCGGATTGTGACCTCTCCCTGAGGATCAGCAATACTGACTGCCAGTCCCTGCGTCTGCAGGTTGAATATGTTGATCAGGAATACTTCGTCAAGTTCCACCAGTTCTGAATTCACCAGAGGGACAGAGATCGTCTGAGTCAGATTATTGGGGTTAAATGTCAGCGTTCCTGAGGTAGCCAGATAGTCAGTACCACTGACCGCGACCTGATCTGCCGTCGCAAAATCAACGGTAAGGACTCCCTCGACCTTTTGATCGAGAGAAACAGTGATCAAAGCTGATCCGGTATTTTCATCGACAGCGATGTCATCAATCGAAAGAGTACTCTGATCATCATCGTGAATCGTCACAACCGCCTGGTTGCTGGCGAATCTGGGCTGGTACACGCTGGATTGTGGGTTGAGCAGGTTCACCAGAAACGTTTCGTCTGCTTCGGTAATGTCAGAGTCAATCATTGAAATCTGGATGGTCTTTGTCGTCTCACCGGGATTGAACGTCAGAGTTCCGGACTGTTGCTGGTAATCGGAAATACTGTTTGCGATCTGATCTGCAGTGGCGAAATCAACCGTGATCACAGTGGTGAGTGTCTGGTCAAGGGTCACTGTGAGAATCGCGGTTTCAGCATCTTCATTGACTGAGATATCGTCGATGGAAAACGCTGGTTGATCGGAGTCCGTGATGGTAACTTCAGCCTGATTATCCCCGAGGATGACATCGAGGCCGTTTACCTGGAGGTTGCTCAGGTTGACCAGGAATGATTCCTCGTCTTCGATGAGGTTCGTATTGATGATGGGGATGGTAATCGTCTTTGACTGTTCACCGGGATTGAAAGTCACGGTGCCGGTGGTACTTTCATAATCTTCACCGCTGAGTGCAGTTCCATCTACGGTGGAGTAATCGAGGGAGACATTCGTGGCGACGGTCTGGTCGAGCGAGACTGTCAGCGTGGCGAAACCGGCTTCCTCGTCAATGGTCAGGTCACTTATGGATACCTTTGCCTGATCATCGTCGATGATGGTGACCCAGTATACCGTATCCGGTATTGTGATATCTGTAGATCCGGAAACCAGACTGAACAGGCTGACTACAAACTTTTCGTCTCCTTCTACCTCTTCAGAGTTGATCAGCGGAACCGTGATCGTTTTCGTCTGTTCTCCGGGATTAAAAATCAGAGTGCCAGAGGTCGACTGAAAATCAGTACCGGTGGTCGCAGACTGTCCTGTTGTCCTGTAGCTCACTCTGACTTCCTCGGAGACAGGATGACTTAATCGGACAGTGATTTCAGCCGACTGTTCGGATTCATTCACTGTCAAGTCGCTGGCAGAGATCGTGATACGATCGTCGTTCGTGATGGTCACAGTCGCTGTAGTCTGGATGAGGCGGGCCATACCAATTGCATTCGACAATTTAACATAAAATTCTTCATCATCCTCCAACCGGATATCACCCTGGATGTAAATTGAAATTGTCCGGGTTTGTGACAGGGCGTCGGCATCACCCTCGAAGGCAAGCGTCCCTGATTTTTCAAAATAGTCACCATCAAGTGTTGTAGCCGTACCGTTGAGAGTGGTGAAATCCATCGAGGCGGGGATGCTCAAGTCGCCTTTCTTATTCCCCTTCCGCGTTACCTGAACTGTGACCAGTTGAGAGCCATTATCGCCTTCCGTGATGGTGACATCCTCAATTGTTACGAGAGGCAGATTATAAAGAGATCTTACATAAATGACTCCTGCATTTGATGCTTGTTCATCGTTACTGACGTCACTGATGAGAATGGTATTTCCGCTTATTCCAAAATTATAACCAAAGGCTCCGTTGTCGACCGGGTCTGATCCGGAAAATTTCTCTTGCAAGGTCCAGTTGTGATTCTGCTCAGAATAGACATGCAGGGTCCTGCTTGAGTCGGGATAGGGCAAGGCATTGAATGATTGAACGACGATCATTCCGTTTTCGATTTCCACCTTATCCCCGAAATAGACTTCCTGATAAGTTTCCGACTCCAGAATCTGCTGTTCACTCCAGTCCCCGTAAAAGTTCCTGGTAAAGACATAAGCTGCACCCGTGCGATAGTAAATTCGCGTATCCGGATCCCATTTCTGATAGGAACCAGCTCCGACGACAAGTGTGTCACCTTCTATGCTGACTGATTCACCAAAATGCTGCCCCTCATAATCCCGACTGGGAGTTAATTTCTGAGTCTGATTCCAGACTTTCGAGATTGAAGTGGTGCGTTCGAAAACATAAACGGCGCCATTTCCGGAATCAGGGATCTGGGGACCTGCTAATCCATCCCGGGGAGCACCGACCAGAATGGTGTTTCCATCCAACGCCAGACTAATTCCAAAAGATTTCCCTGCTTGAGGATCATCAGCCACCAGTTTGGCATTTTCGACCCAGTCGCCGTTTTCCTGGTTGAAGACATAGACTGCTCCGGAATTCTCCAGGATTACGTCTCCATTACTATTGCGCAGATCGGCGCTATAGGCACCGACAACGATCGTGTTGTTCTCAATGGCCACCTCATCACCAAAATAGTCATGGCTGCCACCATCGGAGGCGACCAGTTTCTGATCCAGGGACCAGGTTTGACCTGAGCGGCGAAAGACATAAACCGCACCACTGTCTTCACCGTTTGTAATGTCGTGTGTGTCACCAACGACGATGATACCCCCACTGATGGCTACCGCACCGCCGAAAACCCAGGTTCCGCCACCTGATGGAGTCAGTTTCGCCTGGAATTCCCAGGTGTCATCTGATTCGATTCCAGTTGTTCCCTGGTCATTACGAGTATAAACATAAACGGCTGGTTCAAGGGTCGGATGGCTAGAGAAAAAATAAGAACCGACAACCAGGGTATCACCATCTACTGCCATCGCCCGGCCGAAATAGCCATCCGTTGCAATCTCCGAGGAGAAGATTTTCGAATCGAATTCAGCAAATTGCGACTGATCGTCATCCAGGATTTCGACAATTCCCGTATTGTCAGCAATCGTCACACTCCGCCCATAAGAGTTGAGTTGACTCAGAATGACTTCAAATGTTTCGGTCAGTTCAAACAATTCGTCGTTGGTTAAAGTGATATCAATGGTCTGGGTATAATCGTACTGACTAAATTCGAGTACCCATGAATAGGAGCGATAATCCTCTGAATCGACGGCACTTTGATCAACCGTTGCAAAATTGATTGTAATTCCAGAATCCACCCGATGGTCCAGGGAGACTGTCAGTGTGGCTTTGCCGTCATCTTCGTGAACGGTGATATCATTGATAGAAACAGTGGCAGTGTCCTCATCGATGATGGTTACTTGAGCTTGAGAATCGATCAGGAAGATATCAGCGCGGTCAGACTGAATATTGGATAGTTTGACCAGAAACGTTTCTGCCAGTTCAACCCAGTTCGTTTCCCTGATATCGATGGTAATGGTCTTGGTCTGTTCTCCGGCGGCGAAGGTCAGGGTGCCTGAACTCTCCTGGTAATCATTGCGATCCGCAGTCTGGGATTGCGTAGCAAAGTCGATACTGATCTCGGTATCGAGAGGCTGGTTGAGGGAGACCGTAAGAGTCACTGTCTCATCTGATTCTGATACGAGCTCGTCATTAATCGAGATCAGTACCGGATTTTCAAAAACGTCTATGGGAGTACTGACTGCCTCGGGGAGGAAGACATCTCCCGATAAATTATACATCCCCAGGACAAGTGGATTTTCCAGATCCAGGTTGACAGTGTTGTTGACAGAAAAATGGAAGATCTGGGTTTGTGAAACCGCGTTCGGATCCCCGGTGAACTCGAACGTGCCGGTGATGGACTGAAATGTACTGCTGGAAATTCCCAGATTAAACGTACTGAATTCGACGGAACCCTCAGCACTCAAATCACCAGGACTGGAACCACTACGTGTGACTTCCAGGATGAGTTCCTTCGAGCCATCTTCTTTCACAGCCAGTCTGGCACTATCAATGGAGACGATGGGGGGATGGGCCGGTCCGTAGATGTGGATGGCGCCTGTATTTCTGGGGTCTGTATCGTCAGGGGCACCGAGCAGAATAGTGCCATCGGAAATTCCGATCGAGTGCGCAAATATGATATCCTTGTCTTCGTCTGTAGTGAGAATCTCTCCCTTTTTTTGAACGTCTGAACCCTGAAACTGAAAGATCTGGATTTTTGAATTATTGTCGGCATCACCTCGCAAATCATTCCCACTGACCAGTAGCAGACCGTCCTGAAGTAATACCTGTTTGCCAAAACGGGTGTAGTTGGCAACATAGGAATCAGAGAGATATGAGGGACCAGTCCATTCACCATTTTCCAGTCTGTAAATCAGAACTCTACCCCGACTGGTATAGCCCCCTGAGAGAGTAGCATAATCGGGAGCGCCGACCACAATTGTATTGCCTTCAATATCAACACTGGAACCATAACCTAAACCGGAATGCTCCAGTTTCTGTGTTATACTCCAGACGTTGTTGACTTTCTCTACGATGGCTACCGTGCTGATGTGATTGAATCCACTCTCCGTATTAGAGCCGATGACAATCGTAGAATTATCCATGGCCAGACTGGAAACATAATTTACTGTACCCAGACTCGTATTGTCGGATAATCTTGCCTCTTCCGACCAGACGCCGTTATCGCGCGAAAAGATATAGACTCTCCCGATCTGCTCTGCACTACTCGCGACCAGAAGGTCACCTTCGATGGCGACGATTGAGCCGAAATTACCATTACCAAATTGAGAAGCGGTGATTTTCTGTTGAAGGTTCCAGTCGGAACCATTTCTGGTATAGATAAAAACTGCGCCTGTCAGATCTGTACTGCCTTCTGCATGCGCTTCGTTTGCGCCGATGACGATCGTATCACCACTGATGGCAATAGAAGCACCAAAGTTTGAGTCAGACGCTCCCTCGGGGGCCTGAATCAAGGCCTGAAAATCCCAGGTATCGTCGAATAAATAATTGGGAGTTCCCTGTCGGTTACGCACATAGACGGTCACCCCCTCAGACGAAGAGGAGATCAAAGTATCGGTATCAACAGCGAGCTGATCACCGAAATGAGAATCGACTTGTGGGTTTTCGGATGCATATAGTTTCGAATTAAAATCGTATTCCGATGCGGAATTATTGTTTTCTAAAACGACCGTTGCGTAGCTGTCGATGGCAGTAATCTGCAGTCCGCTGTTTTTTAAATTAAACAGATTTACGGCAAACGATTTATCGGGTTCCTGCCAGTCGGGGGAATTGTTGTAGGTGACAATGCTGATTGTTTTCGATAGTTCGCCTGGTCCGAAAGTAATAGTATTGGATGTCGGCTCATAATCAATGCCGGGAAGTGCGGTGCCTGCCACGGTTTCAAAATCAATTGAAACCAGTCCGGCCTCCTCTACCGGAGTGGTGAGAGTCACTGTCAGCAGTGCTCTTCCGGCGGCTTGATCCACGGTGACGTCGTTAATGAGAAGTTGAGATGAATCGTCGTTGTTGATGGTGCCTGTTCCAGCTTCCTCAAGGAGTGTTGACTGACTGGCTGTATTTGACAGCAGGACCAGGAAAGTTTCAGCAAGCTCGGTATAAGTATCACCGTAAATCTGGACTTCGACGGTGGCTGTCTGGATCAGCGCTGTGGCATCTGCTGCAAAGTTGATCGATCCCTGAGTCGCAATGTAATCCCGTCCGGCGATGGCAGTGCCATCTTGAGTGGTGAAATCAATCTGCTCACTAAAATTCAGTCCCCCCGGATTTTTCCCGGATCGGGTAATTGTGAAGACAGCATTGTTTGTGCCGCTGTCTGTTTCCTGAATTGTGACATTGTCGATGGAAATCGTCGGTTTCTCGTCATCGACGATGGTAACCTCAGCCTGTGCATCTGCGAAAATCACATTGATTCCGCTTGATTGAATATTGAACAGGCTGACCAGGAAGGTTTCATCAAATTCAAGAGGACCGTCGTCCACGAGCGGTATGTTTATCGTTTGTGTGAGCTGACCCAGATTAAAGGTCAGCGTGCCTGCAGTACTGAGATAATCAGTGGTCTGTTTGGCAGTCTGATCAGAAGTCGCAAAGTCAACAGTAAAAGTGTTCGCCACAGCCTGATCGAGGGTGACAGTCAAAGTTGCGTTTCCGGCATTTTCATTAACGGTGATGTCATCGATCGAAATTTCTGGCGTTTCATCTTCAATAGTGACGGTGGCCTGGTCATCGGCGAAAATGACGTTATATCCATTCGACTGAATCTGGGTCAGGTTGACCAGGAACGTCTCATCTCCTTCAATAGCCAGCGAGTCAAAGATGGAAATGGTAAACGTTTTCGACTGTTCCTGTGGATCAAATGTAATCGTACCGGTCTGGCTCAGGTAATCGTCCGGACTGGTGGCGCTCTGGTCGCCGGTGGCATAGTTGACAGAGATGCTGGAATCAACGGGCGTGTCGAGTGAAACTGTCAGTGTAACGGTGCCTGCAGCTTCATCTGCAGTTACATCGTCGATTGAAATCCGAGCCTGGTCGTTGTCGGTGATGGTAACCTGAGCCTGATCGTCGGCAAAAGTGACTGGTAATGTGTCGGCTTGCAGGTTCAGCAGGTTCACCAGAAAAGTCTCGTCCGATTCAACCAGATCGCTTTCATTGATCGGAATTGAGAAGGATTTAGTCTGTTCTCCGACATTAAAGATCAGACTGCCCGAGGTGGGCTGATAGTCTTCTGATGCCGTTGCTGTCTGACTGGCTGTCTGGTAATCCAGTTCGATCGTTGAGAGAACGGGGCGATCGAGCGAAACAGTCAGCGTGGCACTGCCTGCCGATTCATCTACAGAAACATCATCGATCGAAATCAGGGCCCGATCATCGGGCTGGATCGTGACGGTCGAATTGCTGGAGGAAGTGAACCGGACGTCGCCCACCCAGTACAACAGCTCGATATTGAACAGTTCTGCAGGTTCAATATCGGTATCGCCGTGAATGTCTATTGTAATTTCACGAGTTTGTAAAATGGCAGAGGGATCACCGGTAAAGTCAAGCATGCCACTCTGTGCGCTATAGTCACCATCAAGAACTGTCGCAGTTCCATCGCTGGTGGTGAATGCAACCGAAGCCGGGAGACTCAAATCACCGGGTTTTGTGCCCTGGCGCGCCACCAGTACGGTAACCTGTTGCGTGCCCTGATCGCCTTCCGTCACCTCCGCTTTGATGACTGAGACTTCAGGAGGTCGGTTGGGCCCGAAATAATGAATCGATCCGCTGTTCTCGACAGATTCATCATCAGTGGGGGAGGCGAAGAAAACTTCTCCCTCGGAAGAGATTGCAACTTGATTTGCATACCTGGCATTGGCAGGAGATGTCACGACTGCCTGTTTGACCCATTCGTTGTTAATCTTTTTATAAATTGTCTGGGGACTGAAACGCGTCGTAGGTGTTATCACTGCCTGAGGGCTGGGATAAGCACTGGAAAAAATCAGGGATGTTGAGCCGACAACGATTGTGTCACCCTTGATCGTGACATGATCTCCCAGGGGAATATTTTCTTCGCGGCCAGTGGCAACAAGTATATCTGTCAGGTTGAATCTATCATCTTCGGAAGTTCGATCGTATATAACAGCGGCATTGCCTGAGACCGTGGTGTGTTGACTTTGAGAATAGCTGTCATGCTTCTCGACTCCGATGACGAGTCGATTACCGTCCAGATCAACGCTTTTCCCAAAATGCCCTCCTGCAGTGGGGGTGCTGTCTACCAGCGTCTGGCTCAGAATCCAGTTTGAATTATACTTCCTGTAAACAAAGACGGCCCCTGCTTCATCGACAGTTCCCGAATAAGTAGGGGCTCCCACGACAAGCGTGTCATCTTCGTAAGCGAGAATGGAGCCAAAACCAGTAATATTCCGAGACTCAGGAGGTACGATTGTTGCTATTATATCCCATTCCCCATAAGTCCTGGCCTGGTATTCGTAAATATAGATGGCCCCTTCACCTTCGACTGAGCCATCTTTTCCCGGTACTCCGAAAACAACTCTTTCGCCGGAACGTGCATTATAAACGCCGATGTTTGTTCCCGAATAAAATTGATCACCGTACTCAGGATTAGAAAATGTATTCCAATGAGACCAGATGCCATTTAGTTGCCTGAAAACATAAATGGTTTGAGTATACGTACCGGAGCTCGTTCTACCTACCAAAGAGACGAGTGCAAGATTATCATGGATGTCCACACTCAAGTGACGGTTGCTAACGTTTGGTATACCAGTTCCTCCGACAGATAGTGCAGTCTGGTATTCCCAGGTGTCATCCGAGAAATCTTCAGGTGTGCCCTGGTCATTTCGTTCAAAAATGAAGGCGAGAACATTACTGCCGTCCACATTTCGAATGCCTGATGGTGTGGTGATCAGTGTGTTTCCATCGATCGCGACCTGGTCTCCGAATCTAAAATCCTGCTCGGGCCCTGCGGGCGACAGGATTTTTGTTTTAAATTCAATCTGCGGCAAGAGGTCAGTATTGGTTATTTCGACCTGCCCCACCGAATCAGCAATGCTGACATTCAATCCCCCGGACTGTAATTGAGAAAGTGCCACTTCGAAGGCTTCCGTGAATTCGTAGACTTCATCGTCGACAATCTCAATGGTGATGGTTTGGGTTAATTCTCCCTGATTGAAATAGAGTTGACCTGACTGTTTCAGATAGTCTTCCGGATCAATGGCAGATTGATTTCGCGTGGAAAAGTCGATGGCAATGCCGCCATCGACTGGCTGATCCAGGGAGACTGTCAGAGTTGCTGTGCCTGCATCCTCGTCGACCAGGACATCATCTATGGAAATGGTGGCCTGGTCATCATCGGTCACAATGACCTCGGCCTGAGAATCACTGAGGTAAACTTTCGTCCCGCCTGACTGGAGATTCGTCAGATCGACCAGGAATGTTTCGCTGTGTTCGACGAGATCTGAGTCAACCAGGGAGACGGTAATGGTTTTCGTCTGCTCCCCCGGATTGAAAGTCAGCGTGCCCGAAGCCTGCAGGTAATCTGCGGAAGCGGTGGCTGTCTGATCTCTGGTGGAGTAATCGACCGACACCGGCGTAGTCAGAGTCTGATTGAGAGAGACAGTAAGAGTGGCTGTGCCAGCAGCTTCCGAAACGGAAATATCATCAACAGTGATCTGGGGAGGATTATCAATAATGGATATCGGACTGATGGTTTGCGGTCGATAGTCGATTCCTGTCCGGGGAGAGAGGCCGATCACGAAGGTCGCATCCAGATTCAGAGAGGTATCACTGTCAACCTGTAAAATCACGGTTTCCGTTTGAGTTGTGGCGCTGGGATCCCCGGTGAACGAAATCGTCCCTGTAATAGACGGGTACTGTCCGCTGGAATCACCCATGTTAAACGTGCCGAAATCCATGATGGTTGGCGAGGACAACAGGCCTGCCTGTCCTGTGGAGCGGGTCACTTCCAGAACCAGCAGTTTCGAACCGTCCGGCTGTGTGAGCAGATCTGCTGAGTCGATAGACAGTTCCGGAAGTAATGTGGGACGATAGAGCTGAATGGTTCCTTCCCCGCTGTTTTCGTCTCTGGCGCCAATAAAAACAGTGCCATGTGCGATTCCCAGCGAACTGCCAAATTGAATTTGTCCCGAGGCCACAGGGGCATTAATGGCGCCCTGCGAGACCCAGGCCCCCTCAACCAGATGAAACACGTGAATAATGTGATTCGCGTCTGGATTTCCCGGTTCCGAGCAGGATGTGATCAGGATCTGGTCATCCTGAATTTCGACATCTGCCCCAAAGGCTGTGTCTGTGACGGATTGATCTGCGTGCAGGGTCTGAGTTTGAATCCAGATGCCGTTATCGAGCGTGAAGACGTAAGCTGCTTCGCTGGTCAGGGAATCCTGCCTGTCATCAGCCGTGCCCACCACGAGTGTATTTCCCTGGAGTGCAACCGAATTGCCGAAATGTTCTTGAGAATGAGGGTGGGGAGACTGTAGTTTCTGAGTCACTGTCCATTCCCCGTTCACCAGAGTGGCGATGTAGACGGCACCACTCTGAAAACCGAACTCGGTATCGTTTTTCGAACCGATGACAATCGTCTCATTCTCAAATACCAGGGAGCTGCCGAAATTGCTTTCGGGAGCCGGGGTTGTCGCTGTGAGTTTTGCAGATTGGATCCAGGTTCCACCATGAATGTCAAATACCTTGGAATACACATAGACGGCGCCTCTTTCAGAATCTTCACCGGTCGCGCCTACTACAACTGTCTCACCTTCAATGGCGACTGTCGTTCCAAATGCTCCGTCGGTATCTGTATCAGACCCCGTGATCTCCTGTTTCAGAGACCAGTTGCTTCCGGTGCGTTCGTAGATATAAACAGATCCGGTGATGATATTTTCCGGACCGGTTTTTGCGCCGGGTGCACCAATCACGGCAAGATCGCCATTCACAGCGACCGAGGTACCGAAGAAATGATTTACGTTGGCAGCAGGCGGAATTAATTCGGCCTGAAATTCCCAGGTATCATCGTCAAAATCATCGGACGTTCCCTGATCATTGCGGATAAAGATCTGAACCGCACCTCTGTTGTAATTCCGACTGGTTTCGCCTGTTATAAACGTATTGCCATCGGTTGCAAAATTACTTCCAAATGAAGTGAATGCAGGGTCGCTTGACTGGGGACTGAGTTTCGTCTCTAAATCGAAGGGCTGATAGGGATAGTTATGCTGAATTGAGACCTGTGCCTGGCTGTCGGCAATTCTGATATCGAGTCCATTTAACCCAAACTGGGAGAGAACGACATCAAAATTTCTTTCGAATTGATGTGGATCATAGTCAAGCAGGTCGACCGTAATCGTAGTGCTGGTTGAACCGGCGTTGATCGAACCGGTGCCGGTGAGTGGGAGATAATCAGTGCCTGCGACGGCAGTTCCATCCCGGGTTTCATAGTTGAAGCTAAGCGGCTCATCACCGGAAAAAGTACCGGAGAGAGAGACTGTCAGGGTCGCTGTGCCACTGGATTCATCAACGGTGACATCATCAATGGTCAACTCGAGCTGATCATCGTCCTCAATGATGGCTGTCCCGATTGCGTCCGTGATGAGCGAATTACCTGTATTTTCATAGATCAGTACACGAAACGTTTGATCGAGATTAGCGATCACATCCGTTTCGACCTGTACTTCGATCGTTGCCGTCTGGGACAGTGCAGAGGCGTCGGCCACGAAATCGACCGTTCCGTACGTATGAACGTAGTCAAAGTAGCTTTTTGCTGTGCCCTCGACTGTAAAGAATCTGACCGTTTCCGCAAAATCCAGATCGCCCGCAATTTTGCCGGTGCGGGTGACAGTAAATACAGCACTGGTGAGACCGTCGTCTCCTTCCTGAACGACGATATCATTGATCGTGATCGTGGGGGGCTCGTCGCCCAGAAGTGTGATTTTTGCCTGAGAATCAGCAAAACGGACATCCTCCCCCGTGGACTGGAGATTGCTCAGATCGACTAGAAAGCTTCTGTCTCCCAGTAAAGTGCCAGTGTGTTCCAGTACAGTGACCTCAAAAGTTTTCGTGAGTTCTCCCGGATTGAAAGTCAGAGTACCCGAGGCACTGAGATAGTCGGAATCAGCCACTGCAGAGTAATTTCTGGTGACATAGTCTACAGTGACCATGTCCGCAACAGCCTGATCAAGCGAGACTGTCACCTGGATGCTGCTCGAGTCAACCCTGACTGACATGTCATCAATCAGGATCGCAGGTATTTCATCTCTGATGGTGGCAACGGCCTGATCGTCTGCCAGGACAACATGACGCCCTCCTGCCTGGAGATTGGAGAGATTGACCAGAAAGGTTTCATCACCTTCCACGATCTGGGAATCGAAAATCGGGACTGTGATGGTTTTTGAAACTTCTCCCGCAGTAAAGTTTAGCGTGGCACTGACACCGGTGTAGTCGAGTGAAGCTTCGGCACTCTGGTCAGCGGTTGCATAGTCGACCGAGATATCGGTATCGACGGGCCGGTCGAGAGTCACGGTCAGCGTTGCTGTGCCGGCAGCTTCGTCTACTGAAATATCATCAATGGTGACATTTGACTGATTGTCGTCGACAATGGTGACTTCGACGACCGTGTCGGCAAGAGTAACCGGATAGACGCCTGACTGGAGATTGGTCAGATTGACCAGAAAGGTTTCGTCAGCTTCCACTCTGTCTGAGTCGAATAGAGGAATCGTGATGGTCCTGGTCTGCTCTCCCGGGGAGAAAGTTACCGTACCGGAGGTATTCTGGTAGTCTTCAGACTGAAGAGCAGACTGATCCGCTGTCGCAAAGTCAACCGATACCGGGGTGTCTACCGGCTGGTTGAGCGAAACAGTCAGCATCGCATTACCTGCGTCTTCGTTTACTGAAATATCAGTCACTGAAACAAAGGCCGGGTCGTCGTCAATGATCGTAACCGTGCCCTGGGGCTTGTCGAAGATGACGTCAGCAGTACCTGCTTTCAGATTGCTCAGGTTGACCAGGAATGTTTCATTGATTTCCATCAGGGGAGAATCGATCAAGGCGATGTTGACCGTTTTGGTGAGCTCACCAGGTAGAAATGCCAGGGTACCGGATGTGCTGCGATAATCGTCTTCTGCGGAGGCAGACTGATCGTCGGTCGTTACGTCTACCGTAATAACCGAATCTACGACCTGATCGAGTGAAACGGTGAGCGTGGCGAGGCCCGTCGCTTCATTGACGGTGACATCATCGATGGAAAGGGTGGCCTGGTCATCGTCCAGAATGGTGACATAAGAATTATCTCTGGCTAGAGTTACAGTTAAGCCAGCAGACTGAATATTGGTCAGATTGACAAGGAATCTCTCATCCCCTTCCACCAGATCAGAATCGACGATCGACACCGTTATAGTGCTGGAATTATTCTGTGGAGTAAACGTCAATGTTCCTGCAGTGCTCAGATAATCTTCTGTTGCGACAGCAGTCAGGTCGGAAGTGTTATAGTCGACAGAGATATTACTCTCGATATTTCCTTCAAGGGTGACTGTCAGGGTGATCGTCCCCACCGATTCATCCACGGACATGTTACTGATTGTGAGGACTGCCTGTTCATCGTCGGCGATGGTGATAACCGCCTCCTGTTTAGCATAAACCACATCGCGTCCCGTTGCCTGAAGACCAGAGAGACTTACCAGGAAATCCTGATCCGCTTCGACCAGACTGGAATTGATCAGTGGGATATAAATCGTCTGAGTCTGGACCCCCGCATTGAAAATCAGCGTTCCCGATCGACTCAGGTAATCTTCAGACTGTGTGGCAGTCAGGTCCAGCGTGGTATAGTTCACGCTGACGGTTGCGTTGACAGGTTTGTCGAGAGAGACTGTCACTGCAGCCACGCCTGTGTTTTCATCCACAACAAGATCCTGCACCGAGATCCTGGCCTGGTCATTGTCATTGATGGTCACTTCACCCTGTGAATCAGCAAAGATGACATTTGCACCATTCGTCTGAATGTTAGACAGGTTTACCCGGAACTTTTCCTGCAACTCGACTTCGGGGGCATCGACGAGAGGAATGCTGATTGTCTGTGTCAGGTAACCGGGAGAGATCGTCAGGGAACCAGAAGAGCTGATGAAATCGGTTACGGCAGATGCAGAACTGCTGAGTGTTGAGTAGTCGAATGTCACCGCAGTTTCGACAGGCTGATCGAGTGAAACTGTGAGAGTGGCCACGCCTGCATCTTCATCAACCGTCGTATCATTAATGGTGATCAGGGCGCGGTCGTTATCGCTGATCCGCACTTCCGCCTCCTGATTCTCAAAGATTACGTTTCGTCCGTTGGTCTGCAGATTGGACAGGCTCACCAGAAAATTCTCCAGACCTTCGACGAGATCAGAATCGATAATCGGAATAAGGACTGTCTGGCCTTGATCTTCATCCAGCGGTGAGAATACCAGGGTACCGGAGGTTGCCTGGTAATCATCAGGTTGTTTGGCGCTCCCGTCGCTGGTTGCATAATCAACCCTGATTTCGGCATCAACGGGCGCATTGAGATAGACGACCGCCCGGGCATACCCGACCGATTCGTCAAGAGAATAAAAGATGTTATATAAAGAGGCAATAGTTAACCTCAAAGTGGCCTGATCACTGTCATTGATGGTCACTTCCGCCTGATCATCTGCCAGGCTGATGTTCAATCCGTTTGCCTGCAGATTACTCAGGGTGACCAGAAATGATTCCTGGAGTTCCACCATATCCGTATCAATCAGAGGAATCGTGATGGTTTTACTTTCATCGCCAGCATGGAATTCAAGCGTACCAGAGGTGGATTCGAAATCGAGTCCAGGCAGGGCGGAATTTCCGGAGGTGGCGAAATCGATGGTCATGTCGGCACCGACCGGCTGCGTAAGCGAGACGGTCAGTACCGCGTTCCCCGCTTCTTCAGCAATCGTCACATCTTTGATCGTGATTTGTGCCTGATCATCGTCGAGGATCGTGATTTCCGCCTGATCATCGGCAAAAATGACATCGGCGCCGGAGGCCTGGATGTTGCTGAGTTTGACCAGAAAACTCTCATCGAGTTCTACATCATCCCGGTCTCTGATGTAGATGGAAATGGTCTGGGACTGTTCTCCCGGTGCAAAAGTCAACCTGCTCGATTTGTAGGTGTAATCGTTAAGCGATGTTGCGGTGTTTGCAACAGTCAGGTAATCCACTTTGACTTCGGTTGCGACAGGTTGGTCGAGTGAAACCGTGAGTGTAACATAGCCCGTGTCTTCGTTGACCGTGATGTCAGGTCCGATCGAGATGGTTGCCTGATCATCCTCGTTGATAGTCATCTTAGCGCTGGAAGGAATTGAGTCCGCAAGTCCCACGGAACCGGTGGGGTTGGAGAGATTAACCCAGAAATATTCATCGGCTTCGACACGGGTATCTCCTGTAATCTGCACTGTGAAAAACTGGGACTGGGTCAAAGCCGTCGGGTCACCGTAGAAACTGAGGGTTCCTGTAGCAGACTGGTAGTCACCATCGGCGATCTTGGCGGTACCATCACTGGTGGAGAAATCGATGGTTGCCGATTGCGACAGATCACCCGGGTTGTATCCTTTGCGGGTGACTTCGACGGTCATCCATTGCGAGCCATTGTCGCCTTCAGTAATCGACGTTTCGGTGATTTCGACTCTGGGTTTCTGGGGACCAAAGTAGAAGACGGAACCAGTCCAGGTACCCACTTCATTCGAAACCGGCGCACTGATAAAGAGGCCTCCATCGGCGAGAGCTATCTGGCTGGCAAAACCGATATTCGACTTTTGCAGGGTATCGTAATAGCCGTCGTAAGGAGTCCAGATTTCGTCATAATAAACCCATTCCGAATCAACTTTGGTGTATTGGACGACGGTGCCGTTATTGAATGGATCACCTCCATTCCCGTCTTCCCAGTACGGATTATTGGTGCTCGAAATGAACATCATCCCATCTTGCAGCAGCACCTGTGATCCAAAATGAGGATTCTGTGTGACTGTATCCGGGTAAGGACAATCCAGAGTCTGCTCCAGTTCCCAAAGGTCTGTGTCTGAATTGAAGTGAAACAGGTAAGCGCTACCCAGGTCAGATAATTGATCGTCCTGTCCCGGCTGCCCGATGAGCAGTTCATCATTTTCCAGACTGACCGAAAATCCGAATCGCGCACCGTTTGTCAGATCTGGTGAGGTCAGAGTCTGGACCGACGTCCAATGTTCGTCTACCAGTCGATAGATAGAAACTCTACCCGCATCATTATTATAGTTGGGGAAGCCGATGATGAGGGTCTTATTTTCAATAACAAAGCTACTGTCAAATGCTTGTCCCAACTTACCCGGTTGATTGGAATAAGGGATACCAATGGATTGAGAAAAAGACCATGTTCCGTTGGTACGATAAAATACAGAAACATATTCTGGTGAACTGTCATAGTAAGTTGCACCAACAAGAATGGTATCGCCTTCAATCGCGACTTTAGAACCAAAACCATAGTTTGTGTAAATATAAGACTCTGAATCCAGTTTCTGCTGAAGTGACCAGGTTGAGCCTGTCCGGGTAAAGATGTAGACGGCTCCGCGATGAACTCCGTTAGCATCTTTAGCATTTGGTGCTCCAATCACAGCAGTGTCTCCACTGATCGCTACCGACACGCCGAAATGATCGTAACCCTGGGCGCCAGGCGGAAGTAAGGTCGCCTGATACTCCCAGGTATCATCGGAACGATCCAGTGGGGTTCCCTGATTATTTCGCACATAGACAAAAGCGAGCCCCTGGGTAACCACTCCCTCATAACTCTGATAAGGAGTGGTGGAAATCATGGTGTCGCCATCGGCGGCAAGTGTTAAACCAAAGCGTGAATTATCGTTCGTGGTTTCACTGGGGAGAATTTGTTGTTTATATTCGAAATCGTAGTGCAGGTTTCGGTATTCGCGGTCGTTATCTTCAATGGTCACAACCGCGGTGTCGTCAGCAATGACGGCATCAATATAACCGGACTGCAGATTGCTGAGTTCGACATAGAAGAGAGAATCAAATCCGACTACCTGGTTATCAATAATATTGACATACAGCTCCTTCGAGGTTTCACCAGGCAGAAAAATCAGTGTTCCCGAAGTTTGTTCGAAGTCCTCCGGACTAGAGGCTATCAGACCTCCGGTCGTTGTATAATCCACATTAAGAATATCATCAGCAGGGATATCGAGTGATACGGTAAGTGTGGCATATCCTGATCCCTCGTTGACCGTGACATCATCGATTGTGAGCTGTACCTGATCGTCATTCCTGATGTAGACTTTCCGGCGGTCATTTTCAAAAGTCACATCCGAGTTGTCAGCTTGTATATTATCGAGAATGACCCAGAAGTCTTCGTAGTCCTCTGACAGCTGATCTCCATTAATTTGAACGGTAATGGTCTGCGTCTGGGTGACTGCATCAGCATCGGCTGAAAAAGAGAGTGTGCCGCTGATCGCCAGATAATCGTTGTCTGATGTTGTAGCAGAATTGTCTTGAGTAAAGTAATCCACAGTCACTGAGCTATTCAGATCGCCTGGTGTCGTTCCCGTTCTGGTGACAGTCAGGACAGCATCAACCGTCCCGGAATCACCCTCAGTCACAGTACGGTTGATGTCGATATCGAAAGTGGACGTCAGCAGCGTCCGGTCTTCCAGAACCTCGATCTCTCTCCGAACGCCTCGGCCGGCATATGTGCGGGTTGTCGATGCACGTCGTTGAGCCAGAGGGGACCGGAGACCTGATTTACGTGAACGCGGGGAACGACAACGCTTTGAGATCGACCTAAGCCAGTTCGTCAGGAGCATGATGCAGAAGACCTTATAGCCAGACTGAGCAGGTTCAGTTGTGATTTTCGAATTCAGTAATTTAATTGATTAAGAATTACAGGAATGAATTGTGGGAAAATGAGAGAATCGGATTGGAAGCAGTGTTCGTGTATAGTATCTATACAAAGATACTATTGAACACCACGGTACCAAAGAGATGGTTGGAATTCCAGTTAATTTCTTAAGAAATGACAGGAATTGGTGTTTTGCAAAAAGGGGGATGGATTCGGAGTTTAGGGTTGTTTTGGGAAGGATTTGTGTCTATTGCAGATCACATATAACGATAGCATCTGTCAATCTGATATTCTCGGTCCCAATGGACCTGAAGTCGCTACCATAAAACAGGACAGAGTCTGGGACAGTGGTCGCTATATTTGTAGAGTGTGCAGCAATGCACAATTGCGGGCTGGTGAATAAAAATGACGTGGTGAATGGCGAGTTGCTGAACAATGCCAGTCGCGCGGCATACAGGGTGATATCTGTATTTTGATGCGTGTCGATTCGCGGTCAAAGGGAGGTGATTCAGCAGTGACTTTTGGATCTCTCGAACTGACGAAGAAGGGCGTCAGACCATTGATGGTCGCGCGTTAATCAGTTTCCTGTCAATGGTGTTCCACCACGGGCGATGTTCCATCACGGGCCTCTTTTACAATCATCTGAATAAAGTGCATTTTGCGGAGTACGGTGCGGGACATGACAAACGGATAGAAATCCTGATGACCCATGCTGCGCGCCAGTTCGTTCAGCACTGTGGTAAGCTGAACCCACGAGTTGACCAGCAGGATCACCCGTTCGGCATCAGGGGCTTTTGGATCATAGAGATCGTTCACAGTGAAGGGTTCGACTGCCTGTTCGACGTCCTCGCCGCGCAGTCCAAAACGGAGGGCGGTATCCAGACTGTCTACCACATGCAGATAATGAGCCCAGCACTCGGCCCAGTCTTCCCACGGGTGAACCGAGGCGTAAGAGGTGATATGCTTTTCAGCCCAGTTGGCAGGAGGCCCCTGATCATAATTTCGTTTGAGCGCGGCTGCATAGTCTTCCCGCTCATCTCCAAACAGGTCACGGTATTTCTCCAGCCAGGTTTTGTCTACTGCGACGAGTCGGTCCCAGTAATAATGGCCGATTTCGTGTCGTAAATGACCCAGGAGTGTGCGATAGGGCTCATGCATTTCTTTGCGCATTTTCTCTCGAATGGAGTCATCCGCTTCTTCGATATTCAAGATAATCAAACCATCGGAGTGCCCGGTAATCACACGCGACTTCTGCTCTGTTGATCGTAGAAAGTCGAACATGACTCCGTGTTTGGGGTCCTCATTCACTTTCGATTCAATCGGTAAGCCGAGATTTAATAGTTGTGCAACGAGGCGCCGTTTGGCATTTTCAATTTTGCGCCACCACAGACGATTATCGGAGTCAGCCAGGTTGGGAATTGTGTGATTCAACCGGCAGGATCGGCAGAGTGTCTGGTCTTCGTCAGCCTGCACCAGCCAGTTACACCCGGCCGGGGAGTCAAAGTTTTTACAGCGTTTCCAGATGGTCGCCTGTCCGGGATCTCCGTCAAGCACCCAGGTACCCGAATGCGGGCCTGCTGTCATCGAGCGAAGCTGTTGTAATGAAGGTGCATATCCCAGCGGCGCCTGACAGCCCAGGCAGACGCTGTTCTGGAAATAAACAGGACGCCCGCAGCGACAACTGGATGCGCTTCTCTGTCCCGACTGCTCGTCAGACTTCCAGACTTCAACCAGGCGTCTGGTGACCGATTCGAATATGTTAAGCATGTAATGACTTTCTGTGCCCCGTTGCCGTTTACGTCGACCTGGTCAGAGTTTACAGCCAGCGTCCGGACGAAGAAATCCACAGCCGGGGAGATGCGCGTCTACTTTATGCAGATCAGCTCCGGCTTGTAAAGGATGGTAAGGCCTTGTTCTCAGTGGAATACTTGTGAAACAGGTCCGTTTCGAGGCTTTGGGGTAACTACGCGACTCATTGCAGGTGTCGGTTTTCTGTATTTCTCTGTGAAATCCCAATGGTCCTGGATAAGATTTTATCCGTCAGTCCCGTATCAGTTTCGAGGGATGGAAAGTGAGTTGACTCATGTCAGAAATCGTAACAGGCGAAGAGGCCGCCGATAAACTGCGAACGCATTCGTTCATACACCCGGCACTGAGATCGCAAATTCAACAACTTGATGAGCGCCTGCTGAAACTGGCAAAGCCAATCCTGGTTCTGAAATATCTAAACTGGCCTGATGCGAGTGAAGCCAGGTTCCTGAAAGACTGGAGAGACGGCTGTCCTGCGTTACCGGAAGTGGAACTGCAGATCCCCGACTGGAAAGATGAGATCGCCGCGTTAGATGCGTTCGTGACAGAAAGCCAGGGGGAAGATCCGATCCTGCAGTTTTTAAGGCGGACAGCAGCCAGTTATGCCGAAGCAGGGCGGATGCTGATGGCGGCCGGAACATCGGAATTTACAGAGCGTTCGATTAATCTTTATGGCCGACCTGATGAAGTCTATGCGACGCAGTCGCTGACGGGCGTGAATGCCGCCGCGTTTCTACTGGAAAAAACGGATCATCTCAACCAGGGAACATACATCGCGCCTGTGAATGCTGATCTCCCCGCCGATCAATTTGCTGACAGATTACGGCAGGCGGTCCAGGCGTATTTTACAGATGATGCTGTTACAGTGGTTGTCGATAATCAACTTTCCTCCAAAGCGATTGCTGGCTCAACACGCATCCGAATTCGTGAATCAGCGATGTTTTCCGACCTCGATTTCGATCAGCTCTACAACCATGAGGCACTGATTCATATGGCCACAGCGATTAATGGCAGGCGACAGCTGAATCTGAAAAGCCTTCAACTGGGTGCCCCTCGAACGACCCGTACCCAGGAAGGGATCGCGGTGTTTGCTGAGATCGCGACACGTTCGATGGATATCAACCGATTGCGTCGACTGGCATTACGAATTCAGGTTCTGAAAAATGCACTGGAGGGCGCTGATTTTATAGAATGTTTCAAGCAGTTCCTGGAGGCAGGCCAGGATGAGCTGGAAGCTTATAAATCTACGCAGAGAATCTTCCGCGGAGGGGATGTTCGCGGGCATTCTGCCTTTACCAAAGATTGCGCCTATCTCAAGGGGGTGATGGAGACGCACGTGCTGTTGAACGTGGCAATCCGTGATAATCAGCCGCAGGTCATCGAACGCTTATTCGCAGGGAGACTGGCATTAAGCGATGCCATCACCCTGGAACCTTATTTTGAATCAGGCTTCCTGCAGAGGCCACATTATCTCCCGCCCTGGGCACGCGATACCCGTCGCCTGGCAGCGCTGCTTGCCTACTCGTCTTTTATGATGAGTGTTGATCTGGGTGCAGTGACCTTGAATCGGTTTGTCGATTTTTCCAATCGAGTAGAATCAGAATGATTGCCGTTGTTCAGGCACAACTCCTGTTTCAAATGAGTAGCTGATCAACGTCTTCGCAAGCATACGCTTGATGTTGTAGATGGTATCCATCATGTCCGTCGATTGTGTCGTGGTGCTGCGCAGTCCTGTCCAGCCGGTGCCTTTCGAGACCGGGCAAATCCGGACTCATTTATCTGGAGTGTTAATTGGCTCGGAATGTTCATCTCAGACTGAAGTAGTGCGATCGGTTAGAATGTGTTGGCCGGGCTGGTCATTGATCATGAAATCAATGCTGCTTACGCGGACGCTGCTGGGCAAGCCAGCCAGGGGATTCTGCAGACTGATATTCCTGCCACGAGAAATACGAAATCTCTCGAACGGAGATGGTGTATCAATCTGGTACCTGCTGCATGGAATTCATTCTACTGATTGATTTCTGAGGATTGTGTGACCGGGTTATCGGGAATCAGGTTTCATTTTATGTTCGAGGGAAATCTTATGGCGTGGCACAGGGAGGTCAAGGGGGGATGAAAAATAAAATGTGGCGATACAGGTTGATACGGTCACGATATTTGGCGTTGCCGGAGCGTTATCGGGACGAAGCTCTGCGAAGTGTGGCGACCCGCAGACTAACATGGGGAACAAGTGCTGATTCAGGCAGTGCAAATCTGGAAAAAACAGGCTTATTTTTAGTGAAGAGTCAAAACAGGTGTCGCGTGTTTCAGTGCACTGTAAACTGCTCACGCGCGCGACACGGTTAGACGCTTATCCTGGGTGAGAGCAGGGGGGAGTCAAGTCGAATATTTTCAGTGGATGGTTTCAATGAATGAGTCGCTTTTCACGGAAGGGGGCAACAGCGAGCGGGTCAGCGGGACTGAGCCCGTTTGGCTGATGTGTCTCCGGGGCCATTGGGGCCGTTTTCATAGATTGAGAGACGCTCTATGGTTAACTGCGCTGCTGAAAACGGGCTGGTTCAGGACAAGTTTACAACTTTCACTATTGAGGCAAAATGCCCCACCGGGGCAGTCTGTCTCGGCAGGAGGGCAGGGAAATGGTGCCCTCAGACTGAAAGTACCTGTCAAAACCAGCAATATCCTCTGTTTTAAGGAACCCAAGCTATTGGCACGTCAAATGCTACCTCTCAGGTAGTCGCTGACAAGCTGATACGTTTTCACATTCTAAGACCTGAGGAGTTTGAATATGTCGAGTCCATCCACCACAAACAATCATCATGCCGAGACTAAGGATCGGATCAAACTCTTGACCGGGGAGATTGAAACTCACAGCGAGCCGTTTCGACGGATTGTGGGGCAAGTCAATCAGGTACTTGTCGGCCAGGAGAAGCTGGTGCACCGCATGTTGATCGGATTATTGACACGCGGGCATCTTCTGATCGAAGGAGTTCCGGGGCTGGCCAAGACCACAGCTGTGGCAAGTCTGGCGCAAGCGATTAACACCGGCTTTCAACGCTTACAGTTTACCCCTGATCTATTGCCAGCCGACCTGATTGGCACACAGGTCTACCGTCCGCAGGATCAAACGTTTGTTGTTCAGAAAGGTCCGATCTTTTCAAACCTGATTCTCGCTGATGAAATCAACCGCGCCCCGGCCAAAGTGCAGAGTGCGTTGCTGGAAGCAATGCAGGAGCGACAGGTCACCATCGGCGGAGAAACGTTTCCACTTGAAGAACCGTTTCTGATCATGGCGACTCAGAATCCAGTCGAACAGGAAGGGACTTACCCCCTGCCCGAAGCACAAAGTGATCGCTTCATGTTGAAGGTGGTGGTCGACTATCCAAATCGGGATGAAGAGTTGCAGATCCTGCGCCGCATGAGTAAAACCGCCGCGCACGTCGAGATCGTACCGGTCACCTCACCTGCTGAGATTATGCACGCCCGTAATTTGATAGACGAAATCTATGTCGATTCGAAAATCGAAAACTACATCGTCGATCTGGTCATGGCGACACGCAATCCGGAAGCCTACGGGTTGAACCTGGATGGCTTGATTCAGTTCGGCGGTTCACCCCGCGCTACGATCAATCTGACACTGGCAGCGAAGGCGAATGCTTTCCTGGCTGGGCGCGGATATGTGAAACCGGACGATGTCAAAGAGATCGCTTTGGATGTCCTGCGTCATCGCGTGATGATCACCTATGAAGCAGAAGCGGAAGACCGTACCAGCGAATCGATCGTCAATGAGATCCTCGCACACGTTCCTACGCCGTAACATGAAAAGCAGAACAGTGTAAGTTGTCCGGTAGAGAACGAGGGGCAGTTCCGTCAAGGGAAGGCCCGCGTTCTGCCCTTATCCAAGAATGGATCGATACATGATTCCACGAGAAGTGATTCAGAAAATTCGTCGCGTGCAGATTCGTACTTCGCATAAAGTCGATGAGATGCTGGCTGGCACATGGCACTCTGCCTTTAAAGGTCGCGGCATCGAATTCGAGGAAGTTCGTCCGTACCAGGTAGGCGACGATGTTCGCACCATTGACTGGAATGTTACTGCCCGCAGCGGCGAACCCTACGTGAAGCTGTTCCGTGAAGAACGCGAGCTTTCGGTGATGTTGCTGATCGATCTGAGTGGGTCACAAAGTTTCGGGACCAATCAACAGACCAAGCGGGAAGTTGTGACAGAGGTAGGGGCAACACTTGCCATGTCTGCCATCAAAAATAATGACAAAGTCGGACTCACGCTCTTTACGGACCATATTGAAAAGAGTGTCCCGGCGCGCAAAGGTTCGCGGCATGTGCTGCGTCTGATTCGCGAGATGCTGTACTGTGAACCGATGGGGACAGGAACCGATATACGACAGGCATTGGAACACCTCAACCGGATATCGAACCGCAAGTGCGTCCTTTTCCTGATCAGCGATTTCCAGGACGAGAATTATGAATCCACATTGAAGGTCGCCCGCCGGCAACATGATATTGTCCCGGTGGTCATTTCTGATCAACGGGAATCCACAATGCCGAATGTCGGCCTGATACGACTGCAAGACGCCGAGAGCGGAGAAATCATCACCCTCGACACAGCCAGCCGCAGCAACCGCGAAGCATATGCCCGCCTGTATCGAGAGCGATCAGAAGCGCGGGATGCGATGTTTCGTCGACTGCGGTTAGAGCCACTTCATATCGAAACCGGTGTCGATATCGTGGAACCTCTACGTCGATATTTTCATAAACGGGAGAGCCGAACATGAGTTTTCATCGAATCATTCTTCGATGCTCGGGCAGCAACAGTTGCTGCTCATCGCACAGTTATTACCCCTGGGTACTCAAGATGATCGTGTCAGGAGTACTGGTCTTTCTGATCACAGGTTTTGCGCAGGCGGATCCTTACAAAACGTCATACAATCAGCAGGGAGTTAAAGTTTCGATCAGTATGTCGGCAACCAGCGTTCGCGTTGCGGAACCATTCACGGTGACCTACGAACTGATCTCGCCAGCGGAGAAAAGCCTGGTCTGGCCGGCCGTTACGGATCAACTTGGCCCGTTTGATGTCATCGATTCGCAAGACCTGTTCGAAATTCCGGTTGATTCCGGACGAATGTGGAGACGCACACTGACATTGGAAAGTATTCATTCCGGTGATCTGGAAGTCCCGGAGTTGAGCGTAAATCTCTTGTCGACCGATTCAAAGAGTGTTCAGGCAGAACCTGTCGAAGTCATCAACCTGGCAGCACAACCTGTCACCATTACCAGTGTTCTGGAAGGACGCGCAGATCCAACACAGTTTCGCGATATCCAGTCTGTAGTTGATGTGGAAGTGCCTGTTCAGGAAACTTCTCAATGGACAACCTGGGGTATAACCGGTCTCGGCGGCTTGTCACTGGCTTGTCTGGCGCTTGTGATCATGGCTGTCCGAAATCGTTCGATCACACCCGCGAACTGGGTATTGCAACAACTGGATAATCTCTGGGAAAGAGTCAGGGAGAATCCCGCCGAGAACCAACAACACGTTACTGAACTGACAAATATAACGAAGCATTATCTGGCACTGCAGTTTGATATTCCCGCCAGTCAACTGACAACGCACGAACTGTTACAGCTGTTGGCAGAACAGAACATTGGCTCCTCAATGGTGCGAGACGATTTAAGCAATGTTTTGTCTCTCGCAGATGAAGTAAAGTTCGCTGGTCTTAATTTGAGCGTGGACGAACTGCAGGCCGCGATTCACACGGTCCGTCAAAGTGTGTCTGAATTATCAAAACCGTTAGTCCCTGCGACAGCAGATTCGGAGGTATCCTGATGTTTGACTCTCCCTGGTATTTTTTACTGCTGCTCGCATTGCCCTACCTGGCATGGCGTTTGTTTACGCCACAAAGAAAATCAGCGGTTCCATTCAGTTCTCTGGAAATGGCGAAAGATCTTTCGCCGACAGTGCGGCAACGCCTCAACTGGTTGCCTCGCCTGCTGACGCTGGGGGCTATCCTGTTCATGATTCTGGGACTGGCCAGACCACGTGAAGGACGCGAGCAACAGGTCACAACGAGTGAAGGAATTGCCATCGAAATGGTTGTTGACCGCAGCGGCAGCATGCAGGCCATGGATTTCAAAATCGATGGTGAGCACGTTGATCGTCTGACTGCCATTAAAAATGTGGCTGGGAAGTTTGTAGAGGGAAAAGAGGAACTGGAGGGGCGGTTCAACGATCTGGTGGGGCTGATGACATTCGCAGGTTATGCCGATGGTATCACGCCGCCAACTTTGGATCATCCCTATCTTGTCTCGCAATTGAACAATATCCAAATCGTTACCAATCGCAGTGAAGATGGTACAGCCATCGGCGATGCGATTTCGCTGGCAGTAGAGAAACTGAATGCACTCGATGCTCGACGTGATGAGAAAGTGAAAAGTAAGGTGATCATCTTACTCACGGACGGCGAAAACAACGCTGGTGAAGTCGAACCAATTCAGGCAGCCGAACTGGCAGAGACTCTGGGGATCAAAGTTTACACCATCGGCGTCGGGACCAAAGGTGAGGCGCCAGTGCCGGTGACCGACCCGTTCAGCGGCAAGCAAGTCGTCCAGTGGATGCCAGTCAACATCGATGAAGCCACACTTCAGAAAGTGGCAGATCTGACACACGGGAAATATTTTCGAGCGACTGATACTGACTCGCTGGAAAAAATTTACCATGAGATCGATGCCCTGGAAAAGACAAAAGTGGAAGCCCAACACTATACCGATTACCGCGAACTAGCAGTACAGCCGTACCGGGCGGGTCTCATCAATGTGCCTCCACTGTTATTGATTGCTTTCGGACTGTTATTGGTACGATTTGTGCTTGAACAGACATGGTTACGAGAGTTGAACTGAACATCGCGGAACAGCCCAGGATCACGAGGAAAAATATATCATGGACATTCAATTCGGCAATCCAACGAACATCTTTCTGCTGATTGTAGCAGCGTGCAGCCTGTTACTTGCTGGCTATGCGGCTGTGGCAAAATACCGCGCCGCGAGACAATTTGCCTCAGCGAATATGACTGACAAACTGTTTTTAGCACCGCGTTTTCAAAAACACTGGATCTCATCGATTCTGATTGTCAGCAGCTTGTCTTTACTGGCAGTTGCGCTGATCGACATTCGTTGGGGAAAGACTGAACGCGAAGTTCCTCAAAAAGGAATTGAAGTGATGTTTCTACTCGATGTATCGCGCAGTATGCTCGCAGAAGATGTTTCGCCCAGCCGACTCGATCGTGCCAAACAACAGATCAAAGACATGGTCGATGAAATGTCCGGCGACCGCGTCGGCCTGGTTGTTTTCGCGGGTGAGACACGGCAATCAGTTCCGCTGACCAGTCATTATGAAGACTTCAAACAGTCACTGGATGCGGTCGGTCCTCACAGTGTCCGACGTGGCGGTTCATTGCTCGGCGATGCGATCCGGTCGGCTACCGCAGGGTTTTTTGATAAAACGAACGACCATAAAGCCATTGTCGTCTTTACAGATGGTGAAGACCAGGAGAGTAAACCAGTTGAAGCTGCGAAAGAGGCATTCACAAAGAATGGTATCCGCATCTTCACGGTCGGCCTGGGAGACATGGATCAGGGGGCACGTATCCCGGAAACCGAACAGGGGGGGCAGGCATTCGTTGAGTACCAGGGGCAGCCAGTCTGGTCAAAAATGAATGGAACCATTCTCAGCCAGATCGCCACTGATACCAATGGGGCTTACATCCCCGCCGGCACCAAGCGAGTCGACATGGCTGCTGTCTACCACAACTACGTGGCAAACATCGAGCAGGCAGAGTTTGAGACGGCAACGATCAATACTTACATACCACGCTTCCAGTGGTTCGCACTGCCAGCCTGTCTTCTCCTGATACTGGAAGTACTTATTTCGACAGCCCGGAATAAAAAGAAAACATCAACCCCAATGGCAACTCAAGTGGCAAAGCAAAACTCGACAACGGAAAAGGCTTCCGTTCCCAGGAGTGCAGTCGCAGCCCTCCTCATACTGGTCACTTTGTCGATGTCAACAAAGTCACTCAGCGCCGCTGAGACCGATGCGCCTGCTAAACAGGTCAGTGCGGAGCAGATTAACCTGGCAAATCAGTTCGTGAGAGAGGGGAAGTATGCTGAAGCGTTAGAGCGATATCAGCAGGTCGAACCAACTCCCGACGATCAGGCTGAGTTGAACTACAACGAGGCTGTCACAATGTACCGCCAGGGTGACAAGCAGCAGGCGGCAGAGATGTTTACCGCTGTCGCAGGTGACGGCGAAACCAGTATTGCGGCCCGCGCCCGGTATAACCTCGGGAACTGTCATTACTCCACTGGAATGGAACTCGCCGAACAGGATAAAGCCGCAGCGATTGAACAATTTCAAACCGCAATCGAACACTACCGCGGTGCCTTGCGGGGTAACCCGAACAACGCCGATGCCCGCGCCAATATCGAGCTCGCCGTTCAGTTCATCAAAGAATTGCAGGAACAACAGAAAGAAGAACAACAGAAAGAAGAACAACAGAAGGAACAACAGCAGAAAGAACAGCAACAGGAGCAGCAACAGGAGCAGCAGCAGGATCAGCAGCAGGATCAGAAGCAGTCAGACGACCAACAGAAATCTGATGAACAGCAGAAGTCTGATGAGCAACAGAATCAGGACCAGCAATCAGATCAGGATCAAAAAGACTCTGAACAGACTGCAGAACAGAATTCGGAATCCAAACAACAGCAAGGATCAAAGGGAGAGCCTCAAGAGGAGCCACAAGAGCCACAACCTGGTAAAGAAGAATCTCCATCAGAGCAATCCGGTTCTGAAAACAAACAGATGCAGCCTCAGTCCCAATCATCGAAACAGGACGAACAGTCGCAGCAACCCGCTGAACCAAAAGAGACTGAAGACAGCATGGAGCCGGGAGACAAGCAGATTCCCTCTGGAGAGCTTACAACTGATGAAGTTCAGCCACCAGATGAGAATATGAAAAATGAATACGGGGTCGCTGACCCTAAAGCACAGCCCGGCCTGATGAATAAGGAAGAAGCCCTGAAATTGCTGCAATCGGTACGCGACCGCAATATGCTGCGTCGATTACGACAACAGCAACTCGAAAGCGCACGACAAGTCCACGTTGACCGTAACTGGTAATATTCGAACTGTAACTGGAAGAATCATGGATCATACAAAAAATTATATTCGCGCCATACTGACCATACTCACTGTTGGGATTGCAGGCAGTTCTGCGTTTGCCGGTGATGTATCAATGAGCCTCTCATCTCGCGAAGCCTATGTTGGCTCTCCGATTCAGATGCAGATCGCCATCAAGAATGCGAAGGATTATGAACAGCCCGCTTTACCACAAATCGACGGAATCGAAATACGTTCTGCCGGATCGCCATCGCAAAGTTCTCAGGTAACGATTATCAACGGCCGCCGCAGTGAAAGCCGTAGTGTGATTCTGAATTACCTGATCACGCCGCGTCGCGCAGGCACATTTGAGATCCCTCCGCTGAAATTTAAAGTGGATGGAAAAGACGTCGAAACCGAAGCGATCAGGATCAGCGCTACAAAAAGTGAAACCGGTGACCTGTTATTTGTAGAGCTTGAAGGGAAAAAAGAGAAGGTGTTTGTGGGACAGCCACTGGAAATGGTTCTGAGGATTTACATCAAGCCATATCGCGACCAGGATCACGAGTTGACCCTCTCAGAAGGTGATATGTGGAATATGATCTCCGATCAGACGGCATGGGGCAGTTTCCAGAAACGCATTGAAGAAATGGCAAACAGCCGTCAGCGTCCTGGCGGAAAAGAAGTATTGCACGATAACGGTCAAGGCGAAGAACGTGCCTATTACATGTATGAGATTACTGCGAAGGTTTACCCGACAAAGGCTGGCAAAATATCTGGCGATGATCTGCAGATCGTGGTGAACTATCCCACAGCCTTGGGACGCTCACGTGATCCGTTCGATCGTTTCTTCGAAGACAGTCCCTTCGGGGGAGGTTTTATGTCCTCCCCGTTCAGTAAGCGGTTATCAGTTGCATCTTCAAGGCCAGTGGTAGCAGGGGCCACAGTTGATGCCACCGAAGTGATACCGGTACCAACGGAAGGTCGCCCTGCAGATTATCGCGGCGCGGTCGGACAGTACAACATCGTTACCCAGGCATCACCCGTGAATGTGCATGCAGGCGATTCGATTACGTTGAATCTGGGTATCGTCGGTACTGGTCCGATGGAACTGGTACAGGCTCCGCCTTTGTCTGAGTTACCCGAGTTGAAAGAATTCAAGGTTTCGAATCAGCCCCTGGCAGGCTATGTCAAAGATGACAGTAAAGTCTTCTCAACGACAATTCGTCCACGTCAGGCAGGTATCACGGAGATCCCTGCGATCCCATTCAGTTTCTTCAATCCGGAAACCGAACAATTTGAAACCGTACGCTCATCCCCGATCAAGATTACCGTGGAAAAAGCAGATTCGCTCGCATTGGACTCTATTGTGGGCGCTAAAAGCACGAATTCGAAACAACAGAACGCAACACAAAATGCAATTTCGCTTACACCGAGTTTCATCAATTTCGATGCACCCAGTGTACTCATTTCTCAACAGCCACAGTCTGCCTGGAACTGGTGGTGGCTGGCAGTTGTTGTGCCACCGGTGATGTGGGTCATCACTTTGATCACCAGGTATCGTCACTGGATTGCAGAACATCTGCCGTCACTGCGATCACCACAGGCTCGCTGCTCCACTCAAATCTCAAATGCGAAGGATCAGTCAGTGATTGCTCATGCATTACTGCGATACATGCAGAAAAAGTTTCCTGCGAGAAAGTCCGCGGCAGTCGCTGAGAATCTCGATGAGACTTCTTCAACCATCGGAGCGATGCGTGCTGCGGGATTCTACGAACTGGCAGCGGAAGCAGAAGCGCTGCTTGAGCAGCTCAGTCACAGTAATATCAACTATGGAGCCCCGGTTGACCTGGAGGAACAAAGATCGACAGCGCTCGATTTTCTGAGCCGGTTATCCGACCAGATCAATTCGCAGTCGAGTCGCCGTATTCGTCGCTCGCAGAAATCGAAGGACAAACTGAAGAAACACGCCAGGTTCTCACAACCCGCCGCTATGCTGTTGGGTCTGGTGCTGGCATCTGCTGCATCGACAGCGATGGCAAACGATATCACTGCGACGGGACTGTCGCCTGAGCCGCACGTTCAGCTTGATCAGTCACAGCGGGAGGTTATTCTCAATGATGCGAGCGAGTCATATCGGAACGGGCTCTCTCTTGCAGAGACTAACGCGGCCGATGCAAAAGATCTGTTTCTGCGAGCAGCAAAAAAATATCAGTTGCTGGTTGACTCTGGGATTTCGAATGCCGACCTGTACTTCAACCTGGGTAATGCTTATCTGCAATCCAATCAACTGGGTCGCGCAATTGCGAATTACGACCGGGCATTGAAGTTGGAGCCGGACAATCGCCAGTTTCAGGTGAATCTCAACGCAGCACAAGGCATGGTGAAAACAGCAGATACGCCGCAAAAACTCTCTGGTCCTAACGAGAGTCTGCTGTTAAAATTGAAAAACGGGAATGCGGACTTAATCAAGCTGGTTGGTCAGCAGACCGTTATCGCTGTGCTGGTTATTTCATCTCTCGCGTTTTGGGGACTCCTGATTTTACGGACCATGGATCATAAACTGTCATTATGGAAATTCGGCACTCTGCCCGGCTTACTCTTCTTCGGGGCCCTGGTTTCCATATACCTGCATACTGGTAACACTGCTCCGCAGGGAAATGCGGTCATTGTTGAACAACATTTGAAATTACATGCGGGAGACGGAGAACAATTCGCAGAAGTCGCTGTTTTGGATTCTGCCGAAGGACATCGAGTACAAACACTGGCGCACCGGGGAACCTGGACGCAAATTGAAACCGCACAAGGCCAGACAGGATGGGTTCCTGATCGTGTGCTCGAACTGCTATGATGTCTGCAGAAACCGCTGATCTTTCAGCCCCTCTCGTCAACGCCTCCCTCCAGGAATAACATGAATGAAACTGGCAGCTAAACTGATTCTGATATTCATGGTGGGAGTCCTGGGGATTGTCGCCTTGTTCTCCTGGCAGACCGTCAGGCAGCAACGCGCATGGTCGCAACAATCGAATGAAGACAGTGCCGTCGATCTGGTGCATGCTCTCAAACCTACCATTGAACAGGCTTATCGCGATGGCGGTACGGTGCGGATTCAGCAGGCAATAGAGGTGACACGCCGCACGACTTCAGGACCTGCGATGCGTTGGATCGCTCCGGAGAAATCAGATGATGCCCAAGAAGGCTCAGACAATCTCTCCACTGATACGGAAACGCTTTCTCGCAGCATTTCAAGCATATCGATTTCCGATAAAGACGGAAAAACAAAACAATTAACTTACGTACCACTCACCCTTTCCGGAGACGTTCCAGGCGCAGTCGAAGTCGCAACGCCGCTGTTGAATTCCGAAGCGAATGTTCGCCGTTCGTTTCAAGCCTCGATCTTGTCATTATTCGGCGTAACACTTCTTTCCGGTTTCGTGATCTACTGGGGGGGACTCAAGCTCGTCGCCAGTCCATTACGCAGGTTAATGAAACAGGTTGAACAGATTGGCAAGGGAGAATTCGGTCAACCTCCGGCGATTTCTTCAAATGACGAATTTGGTCAACTTGCATTCGCAATCAGTGAGATGAGTTATCGTTTGCAGGAACAGCGGGCGACAATTGAAGCCGAGACCGAAACCAGACTGCAGACACAGCAGCAACTTCGTCACATTGATCGACTGGGAACGGTCGGTACACTGGCGGCCGGCGTCGCGCATGAACTGGGCACACCATTAAATGTAGTTTCGGGGCGGGCAGGTTTAATTTCCAGTGGACAGCTTTCTGAAGCGGATGTCCGTTCCAGCGCACAGACCATTCAGAAAGAAACCGAACGCATGACGGCCATTATCCGTCAGTTGCTCGATTTTGCCCGCCGCACAGGAACCGAGCAGGCGTCGATTGATCTCATACGCCTGGCTCAACAGACGTGCGAACTGATGCAGCCACTGGCAATGAAAGCACATGTAGAATTAATAGTCAGTGCGAATGAAAACTTACCAGTCAACACAGTCGGGGATCCCGGGCAGTTGCAACAGGTCATTACCAACCTGATCAGTAACGCGATCCAGGCAATTCCCGACGGCGGAAAAATCAGGATCACAGTGCATTCAGAAGACATTCAGCCACCGGCGATGATTGAATCAGAATTAAATCGCTTTGCCTGCCTGGAAGTGATCGATACCGGAACCGGTATGACCAATATCGAAACAGAGCATGTATTTGAGCCATTCTATACCACGAAAGATGTCGGCGAAGGAACGGGTTTGGGACTTTCCATTGCTTATGGAATTGTGCGTGAGCATGGCGGCTGGATTGATGTTGCAAGTGAGAAAGATCAGGGGACAACCTTTCGTGTGTGGTTGCCGTTAGACAATCAGAAAGATGAGCAATGAACGAAAACTCTGATCATCCGCGAATTCTGGTGATTGATGATGAGCAGTCAATGTGTGAACTCATCGAAATCGATTTGCGATTGCGGGGCCTGCAGGTCGACTGGTTCACAGATGCCACACAGGCTATTTCTGCGATCGACCATAATAACTATGATGTTGTATTAACCGATATCCGCATGCCGGGAACGACGGGCTTACAACTCTGTCAACAACTCACCGAATTTCGCCCTGACATACCAGTCGTCCTGATGACAGCCTTTGGAAGTCTGGAAACCGCAGTCTCTGCGATGCGGGCAGGAGCTTATGATTTTATCACCAAACCAATTGAGATGGATCTGCTGGCAATCACGGTTCGCCGGGCGATTGATCACCATCGGCTCACCGAACAGGTACGGTTGTTAAAAGAATCCGGTCAAGCCGTCCGATCTTTCGGTGACATGATCGGCAGCAGCCCTGCTATGCAGAAATTATACGATCAACTCGAACGGGTTGCCGTTTCCGATGCTGGCGTGTTGATCACCGGCGAAAGTGGCACGGGCAAGGAACTGGTCTCGCGTTCCATACATGCACATTCGCGGCGCGCGGAAAAACCTTTTGTAGCGATCAACTGCGCTGCGCTCTCCGAATCCCTGTTAGAAAGTGAATTGTTCGGACACGTCAAAGGCGCATTCACGGATGCCCGAAGTGAACGCCGAGGTTTATTTCTCGAGGCAGACGGCGGTACGCTGTTGCTCGACGAAATGGGTGAGATGCCAATGTCAATGCAGGTCAAACTGCTGCGTACGTTAGAAGAACGCGTATTGCGACCAGTCGGATCTGATAAGGAATTACCGTTTGATGTCCGGGTCATCTGTGCTACCAATCGCGATCTCGAATCGGCGGTCTCTGACGGAAAGTTTCGGGAAGATCTGTTCTACCGCATTAACGTGATCGGATTGCATTTGCCACCCCTTCGCTCTCGCGGGACCGACGTGTTACGCTTAGCGGAACACTTTCTCAAACAGTTTTCCACTGCTGAAAACAAACATGTTACGGATCTGGCAGAGGGAGTGGCAGAAAAACTGCTCCAGTATCACTGGCCCGGAAACATTCGCGAACTACGAAACGTGATGGAACGTGCGGTCGCATTAACCCGGCACGATAAGATTACTGTCGCCGACCTGCCAGAGAAGATTACCAACTATCAGAGTAATCAAATCCTGATTGACGGACTGGACCCCGAGGAACTTGTCTCGCTGGAAGAACTTGAACACCGCTACATCACCCATGTACTGGAAGCGACCGGCGGCAACCAAAGCCAGGCCGCACGCATCCTCGGCCTCGATAGAAAAACCATCTACCGCAAACTCAAACAGAATGAGTCCGAATAATGCGGCCCTACCGCGAGAACTGATTTTCAAGGTCACCTGTGAAATGGGGTCGGCTCAGGGAGAAAGTCAGAACCATCAGTGATAGTTCCTGCCATGGTATCCTGGGTTGTATCGTAAACGTCTTGAATGGCGGTCTTTCTCTCTGGTGAGTTGTCAGTTGCAACCGCAGGCCTGGATAAGTCTCCCAGGGCAGTAAATGCCTGCAATTGTACCGGTTTCACAACGCGGATCAGATGGTTTATTGAATATCTTGTGGCAAATATACATAGCGTTGCATCCCCGTTTCGGGTAAAATCATGTGGTCAGGTTCAGGCACTTGATCAGTCTCTCTGTATATTTTGAAAATACTTTCAGCTGTTTAGGGAAGCGAATTTCAAACGACGAGACTATCAAGAGGTTTGTAAGCTCCCTCAGTGATTCAACAGATTGCAGATATGAACAACAAAATCAATCGCCGTCGATTCGTTCTCCGTTCCATTGCCGGATCTCTTGCTCTGCCTGGGCTGCCCTCTCTGATGAGCAGCGCACTCGCGGGGAACTCAGCGATTACCCAGTCTCGGGGAGCCGGTGCGGGTGCACAACGGTTCGTCGCGGTTGGAAACTTGCTCGGTTTTCAACTGAAGCATTTTTTCCCCGAGAAAACCGGTAAAGAGTTTGAAGAAACCACGCTGCTCAAACCGCTCGCAGCGAATCGCAATCAACTGACCGTTTATCGTGGACTAGATCATGGATTGCGCGGCGGTCACTTTGCCGTGCATACGTTCCTGTCAGGTTTGCTCCATCACGAGTCTAAAAACCGTACAGACGGCAATGTCACAATTGATCAATTCATCGCGGATGAAATCGGTAATCAGACCCGATTTCCGTCACTCACGGTCGGGTCGGAAGGGGGCATCCATGGTGGTTGTCAACTTTCATGGACCAAGTCAGGTGTGCGGGTCCCACCAATTACAGGCCCTGCTGAATTGTTTGACCGACTGTTCGTTGCCGATTCCAAACAGGTCCAGGCAAGGAAAGTAAAAGAGAACTCACTGCAGGAGTCGATTCTGGATTCCATTCACGACGAAGCCCGTTCGCTTTCGAAACGGGTTAACAGCGAAGACAAGGCAAAACTCGATGAATATTTCAGTTCCATTCGCGATGTCGAAAAACGTCTGAAACTCCGCCAGATCTGGTCCGATCAGCCCAAGCCGAAGGCCCCCTTTGACAAGCCCGCCGATAAGAACACCGTCGAAGACCTGCCGATGCTCTACGAGTTGATCGCGCTGGCTCTACAGACCGATTCCACACGGATTGCCACGCTGGAAATCGGCGGCAGCTTTTTGCCTCAGCACCTGGGTATCAATAAGTCCTACCATGGTCTGTCGCATCACGGTAACAACGATGAGTCGATCGGGTACCTGGTTACTCTTGAACAATATCAGATTGAGCAGTTTGGCAAATTCCTGACTCGTCTGGCGGGAATCCCTGACGGCGAGCAGACCCTGCTTGATTCGACCGCGGTCCTGTTCGGCAGCGGCATGGGAAATGCCAATTCACACACCAACTCAGATCTCCCCATTATTCTGGCAGGAGGCGGGTATGCAACAGGTGAGTTCAGGAAAGTCCCCTCCAAAGGACCGGGCAAGGTCCCGTTGTGCAACCTCTTTCTGGATATCGCCCAGAAAATGGGTGTTGAAAAAGATTCGTTCGGCACGAGTACCGGAAGGTTCTCCTGAAGATGATGACGCAGTTCGTTAAGACTCTCTGCAAACGAGCGTTTCGCGCTGCTTGTGGATTCGTGTTCTGTGTTTCTCTGCTGACGCCTTGCGCTGCAGCGGAACCGCAGCACAAACACGATCCGACCGTCACGCGGCTGTTGAAAAAATACTGTCTTGATTGCCATGACGCTGCGACTGCCGATGGCGAGCGCGAGTTCGAAACGTTTTCACTGCCGATCAAAACACAACAGCAATTGATCACCGCAGACGGGATCATCGACCAGGTCACGCTGCGGAAGATGCCCCCTGAAGAATCGGACCAACCGACCGACAAGGAACGGCTCGCCCTGATCGGTGCCTTACGCGATGGCATTCAGGAAGCACGGAGCCAGTTTGAAAGTACCGGCTCGCGCACAATCATGCGTCGCCTCTCCAATCGGGAATATGAAAATACGTTGGCGACGCTGTTTGATCGTCGTGTCGATACGCTGGGATTGACGGCAGACTTCCCCAGGGAAGAAACCAGCCAGCATATGGATAACATCGGGGAGTCGCTGGTGACGTCCGGATTTCTGCTGGATCAGTATTTCCAGGCTGCCTCCCGACTGGTCGAGACTCGTCTGGGAAAACAGGGGATGAAACCCAAGTCGTGGCACTTTAAAGACAATTTCAAACAGTACGAAGAACTCTCGGGCCCCCATCGAAGTGTATTCAAATATAAGTATCTTTGCCTCTACGAACAGCCCAATACCGACACGCGCCAGGGGGGCTATGGTCATATCGAAGATTTCCTGGCAGGAGTGCCGGCCTCGGGACTGTATGATATTGAAGTCCAGGCCCAGGCGCTGCACCGCGACACGCACTACGATCCCAAGATATTTCGCATTGACTTTTCAGAACCTTTTCAACTGGCGGTTGTTCCCGGCGATGTAACGAAAGGACATATCCATTATCCGCAGGCGATCGAACCGATCCTGGCCAGCACCGTGGTTCCGGATGACAAACCCGAGTGGTTGAAGTTTCGCGTCTGGCTGGATGCAGGACAGACGCCGCGTTTCATTTTTCCGAATGGCCCCTATGAGTCGCGGGCATCTGTCATCTCTCTCAACAAACGCTACAAAGATGAATTTAAGAAGCCGGTGGCAGGTGTCAGTCGAACCACTCTTCTTCGAGAAGGCAAGCTGCCTCATATCAGGATCAGCGAAATCAAAATCCGTGGTCCAATTCCAGAACCAGATGGCAGCAAAGAAGAAGTAGCCGTGTTCGGGAAAGCGGGGTTTCAGCAGGACCATGCTTTGGAACAACTCTTTGCCTTTGCAAAAAAAGCGTATCGACGTCCGCTGAGTGAAGCCGATCAACGGCGGATTAAAACTCTTTACGAACGACGATTATCCGAGCAGGCGACGCCACGTCAGGCGGCCCTCGACACACTGAAAATGATTCTTTGCTCTCCCTCGTTTTTATATCTCAGTGAGATCACACCCGAGGATGAACGCGAATTGCACCCATATGATCTGGCATCGCGACTTTCCTATGCTCTCTGGACAGCACCGCCTGATGCAGAGTTGCTCGCTACGGCCGCCTCTGGTCGCCTGAAGAAAAAAGAAGAATTACAGAAGCAGATTCGACGTCTTTTGAAAGATCCCCGTTCGGATGAATTCGTCAACGGCTTTCTTGACAGCTGGCTCAATCTTCGGGCCATAGGCGACCAGCCTCCGCCACGCAGAGCTGCCTGGGAATATTACGCTCAAAACCTGCCGGAATCGATGAAACAGGAGGCCCGCCTGTTTTTCCGTTCCCTGCTTGATGAGGATGGATCGGTCGAGAAATTTCTGGACGCCGACTATACCTTCGTTGATAAAAAACTGGCCCATCTCTATCAATTGCCTGAAAAAGATAAACTGCGACTGAAAGATGGCTTCCAACGCGTCAAACTCTCAGGCACAAAACGACGCGGCGGCTTACTCGGTATGGCTGGCGTACTGATAGTCAGCGCCAATGGCGTCGATACATCGCCGGTCACCCGCGGCGTCTATGTGCTCGAAAATCTGCTCGGCTCTCCGCCACCCCCTCCGCCTGACGAAGTGCCTGCCATTGATCCTGATGTCAGTGGAGCAAAGACAATTCGTGAGAGACTGGCAAAACACAGTCAAGACCAGACCTGTTTTGTCTGCCATCGAAACATCGATCCTCACGGTCACGCACTGGAATCATTTGACCCGATCGGTCGCTGGCGCGAAAAGTACCCTCATCCAAAAGGAAAAGGAAGCGGCCCGAAGGTCGATCCAACGGGCAAACTGCCTTCTGGCGAAACATTCAAAGATTTCGAAAGCTTTAAGCATGTGCTGCTCGAAAACCGCCTTGATCAGTTCACCCACTGCCTGATTGAAAAACTGCTCACCTACTCAACCGGACGGCAGATGGAACGCGCCGACCAGTACGAGATCGAAGATATCCTGAAACGCGTCAAAACCGAAAACTACGGTCTGCAGTCAATCATGCTCGAAGTCATGACCTCTCGAATCTTTCGATCTCGTTGAACTGGTTCGAGACTTCGAAAACTGGTTGGGGCTTTCAATTCAGATCATCTGCATCTTCGTCTGCATGACGTTGTACGTCAGTTAGTTTTTAACCCTGACAGTGTGCTTTCTCGCTTTGAACATGCATTCGCCTAACCTGTCACAAAAAATGAAAACAGTATTCGTGTGTGCCTCCTGTTGAGGATTGAACGGGCGAGTCATCTGCCAGGCCTGTTCTTTGTCAGGGCCAATTTGGGGCAATCGCTTTCCATTTTCATGGCAGGTGAGGTACCAGACTTTACCGCGGAGATCGCCACGGACTTTGTCAATACGGAATGATGCCTTACGGCTTTGCTTTGATGTTTCTTTCATCATCAGAACTATTCCGAGAACCCCCCGTGCCACAAAACGTCACAAATGGAAAGCTCTGGAGCACATCCAGACGATAGGATTAACAGGTTACAGACGACTCCCTGAGTGAACGGTTACATCAACGCCTTCAACTGTGAAATATTCGATACGTTATGGGAAGCAAAGTGCTGATCGAACGTTGGAGAAGATATCACAGTCCTGCTTCAGTAATTATTTTGTTACTTGCAATCTGTTAGTCTTATAATTATTCTCATCAGTAGTAATTGAGACTCAGTATCAACTATTCCCCGCCGTCGCCCGGAACAGGTTGTGTTTTGTGTTGCCTGAGATTTGTAAATCAACAGGACCACTGAGCCCCACCAAAAACCTTTCCAGGAGACAACCATGTTTTTCACTGCGCGCGAACAGCGCACCCGCTCTGCTTTCACCCTGATCGAACTCCTTGTGGTGATTGCGATTATCGCAATTCTGATCGCTTTGCTGTTACCTGCTGTGCAACAGGCCCGCGAAGCCGCCCGTCGGACACAGTGTAAAAACAATATGAAACAAATCGGTCTGGCCATGCACAATTATATGAGTACCTGGGCTGAATCGATTCCGAACGCAGGGGGGACACTCTCCGGTTATCCCAATGACCATTCTCCACTGGCCAAACTGCTGCCTTATGCGGATCAGGCCAACCTGCAGAATCTGGTTGATTTCAACATCCAGATGGGGCATCCGGCACTGGGCGATCTGCCTGTTTCCATGCATGAAGTCGCTAAAACAGTTGTGCCGATGTTCCTGTGTCCCAGCGATCCGGCGCCTGCGGTCAACCACATTCCGACTTATCCTGCCGGAACCGTTTATGCGGGTACCAACTATGCCATGAATCAAAGCAGTGGTATTCAGATTCCAGATCCGGGGCAGGTACATCCCATGCGAACCGGCGATGGTCTCTGCTGGGTGGGGGCCAACCTGAAAATGCGTGATATCACCGATGGTACTACCAATACGATCGCCTTTGCTGAATCAACACGTGGAAATGGAACCCGGACGTCCAACACCGATCCCATTACGAATCCACTCTTGTATCGACGTATGGTTTCTTCCGATGTTTATACCGGATCACAGACCGACTGGGACAGTGGTCGCCTTACGACCTGGTTACGAGGTACTGTGCCCGAAGGGCCTGTGATGAATGGCTATTATACACCTAACAGTGATACCGCAGACGCCATTAATGGCTCTTCCAAGCTGACTGCGGCCCGCAGCTATCACACTGGCGGAGCGAATGTTGTTCTCTGTGATGGCAGTGTTCGTTTTGTGGGTGACTCCATTGATGTGAACTTGTACCGCGGACTCTGGACTCGCGGTGGAGGAGAAGTTATCGGAGAGTTCTGATCTGAGATCTTTCCATCAAGTATAAATAAATTCATTGCGCCTGGATTCAATACCGTTTCATCTTGAGACTCACTATGTCAGATACAATCACCAACTCGTCAGCGGTAGATGAAAATCAAAAGGAAACCCAGGCTGATACATCAGCGGGGCGCCCGAATGCAAAACCGTCAAAAAGCGGCTTATATACGATCGTTTGGCGCTGGCATTTTTATGCAGGGATCTTGTCTGCTCCGATACTCTGGATGATTACGATCACGGGTGCGATGTATGTTTTCAGTACGGAAATTTCTGAGTGGCGTGATCAGGCATTATTAAAAGTTTCGCCACAAGAGGAAGAACGGGTCAGCTACGATCGTCTCCGCGAGATTGCAGCCAGCCATGCGGCATCAGAAGATCTGGAGGGAATGGTCGTTCGTTCCGATCCGGCGCATTCTGTTTTCTTTCTTGCACACATCGAAGGGGAGCCAGGCAATCGGGCCGACGATCAGCACCAGCGTATTTATCTCAATCCCTATGATGGAAGTTTGCTGGGAACCCGCATTGCAGAACACGATTTCTTTGCAGTCGTACTTGAACTTCATCGCAGTCTGATGCTGGGGACAACGGGGCGTATTCTGTCTGAACTTGTTACCTGCTGGGGGCTGATCCTGCTGGCGAGTGGTTTCTATCTCTGGTGGCCACGAGGCAAAAAGAATGCTGGAGTCTGGCTGCCGCGGATTAAAGGGAAGTTTTATGCCGTGCTCCGCGACTGGCATGCGGTCTCGGGCTTTTATCTGCTGCCACTCATCGGCATTATTGCTTTTACCGGTCTGTTTTTCACACTGGTTCTGGGCACCGGTTTTAACACAACCGCAAAGAAAATGGGGCATTGGCCACCCGAATGGTTTCTGACAGCGGAAGCACCAGCGCCTTCACCAGAAGCACAACCGCTGAAGCTGGACCAGGTCGTCCCATTATTTCTGGAACACAGTCGATCCGGTGAAGACGCTGTCGCCATTCGCTTTGCAGAAAAACCGGAACTGGCTCATAAAGCCTTTTATATGATTGATGACGACAAAAATTCACTGCGTACCGTTTCTGTGAATCAATATACGGGGGAAAAATTCAGTATTCTGGATCCACCCGATCTGCCTTTTTTGTATCGGGTGCGGCTCTGGGCTGTCTCGATTCACATGGGGAAAATATTCGGAATGCCCACTAAGATACTGGCGATGATTGCCAGTCTGGGTTTATTGGGATTATCAGTAACGGGCATCTGGATGTGGTGGAAACGCCGTCCCACCGGACGCAGTGGCTTTCCCCGTGCGCCACTTCCCCAATCACTGCCAGCCTGGGGTTGGGCTCTGATGATTGTGGTAGGAATTCTTCTGCCGGTTGCGGGAGTGTCGATACTTTTGATCTGTTTACTGGACTGGATCTGTTTTTCTCAGCTGCGCAAGAAAAAGGCAGCGTGAAATCACAATAACACAGGTCCCGGAACAGCATGCAAGAACGCATTACCTTTCAGCATTGTGTCTGTCAATCTAAAGTAATCGTTCCCAATGTCTCTGGCGACGCTACAGAAAAACCGAACATCATCTAAATCGTTCCCCGACCCTGCTGCAGCAGTGTCAGGGGACGTTTTTTACCGACCGAGACAGCGGGCCAGACCGCAATCAGGACTGAGAATATCAGCATTCCAGCCAGTCCACTTAGAATGGCAAACCAGGGTACGGACAGATCGGGGTGCAGTCCGCCGAAAAAGCTGAAGTATTGTGCAATCCCGGCACCGCACCAGCCTGCCAGCATACCAAATCCAAAGCTGATCAAGCCTGCGACAATGCCGATCAGCAGTCCTTCTGCCAGAACGACCAGCACGAGTGACCAACTGGTGATGCCCAGCGAACGCAGTACACCCATTTCCCAGCGGCGAGATCTAACCGAGGCAAAGATGACATTCAGTACGCCAAATCCGGCGATCAGAATCGTGATCAGTGGAATCTGACTCAGCATCCAGATCCAGCGACTGGCGGCACCGCGGGTAATGGCACGAATATTCTCTACAGGCATCATGCGCAGTCCAGGAGCACCTTCAGATGATGCCAGCGGATCATCATTGGCTGCTATCGCAGGGACCTGCAGTTGTTTTTGGGCAGCCTGTAAGATCTGATCTGGATTGGACTGATTCGAAGCATAATCGAACCAGACATACGAGGCGACCGGTTTGTTGAAGTTCTGGGCGACCGATTCATAGCTGGCGAAGGCCAGCGCGGCTGCCCGATGGGTTCGGGACCGGAAGCCGGTTAACTTTGTCTGCCAGTGCCAGCCTGGTAATCGCACTGCACCAGCAATGGTATATTTTACCGGTTGATCCGGATTCTCGGGTGGGACCAGTGTGAACTGATCTCCTGTCGCGAGTCCTGTCTCCTTCAAAAAGTGATCGGGAACCACGCAGGCATTTCCCTGTTGCAGCAGGGAAACAGCTGACTCCGGTGAACCGGCCACCCATTCCAGGTCGAACAGGGGATGCCCTCCCAGAAACGCACCTTCCGGATCGATGCCGATGATGACGACATTGTCCTGCCTGGTAACCGAGGCCCGTTCAGCACTGTTTGTCAGATCGTTCAGCAGGCGCGGCTGTTCGACCACGATCGGTTCACACCGCTCTGGATCGATGCCGGGAACTGTAGCGAGTGTGGCTGCTTCTTCCGGGGGAATCTCAAGCTCACGAAAGGCGATCAGCGCATCAGGCGCCCAGGGACCAGGAATGAAGGCTTCCAGCATCGTAAACCCCCAGACCAGAATTCCAATATACAGCCCCATGCCGATGGCGATGGAGATGGCGGCTCCTACCGTCCGCCACAGATGGTTGGTGATCTGGCTGCGCAGCAGTTTGGGATCGAGTCCGAACAGTCGCGCCAGCACAGGGCTGCCCCAGCGGTCAACCAGTATCACAATTCCCGGTGACAGCAGAACGAAACCGACTGCCATTGTACCAAAACCAATGACTAATGTGGCCGTGACACCATGCGTGTGGCCTGGAGGAAACAGAAATATCAGCAGAGGGTTGATGCAGATCAGAATCAGCCCCAGTCCAACGGTTTTCCGGGGCGTTGCCTGCAGCCCGGCAAGTTGCGGACGCGGAGCCATGGCATCAATGGGTTTGACGCTTGTGACCTGCCAGATTGGAATTAGTGCTGCCAGAAATGCACCACCAAAAGTCGCGACTCCCGCAAGTAGAAGACTGAATGGTCCCACGGATGTACCGTGATGCAATAATCCTCCCGACGCCCGAACAGACATCCAGAGCAGCAACTGACCAAGCAGAATTCCCCCCACAAAGCCAATCGCTGCCAGCAATAAACCTTCACAGGCAATCAAGGTGCCGACTTCAAAACGTGTGAAGCCGATCGCACGCAGGATGGCATACTGGCGAATCCGTTCCGTGATTCCCATACTTAAGGTCGAGAAAATGACGAGCATTGCAATCAAAATGGCGATTCCTGTTGCCGCATATGACTGAATCAGGACATTCTGCGCACTGGCTGATTCATCGAGTGCTTCTTCAATATCAATCGATTCCTGAAATTGCACCGGGGTTGAATAGCGACTGAGCCGCGGACCCCAGCCAAAGCGAAAACGGGTCAGATCAGCGTCTGGCTGCAGCGCGACGCCGATCATGCTGATCTCTGCCTGTTTGGCGAAAAGTTTTTCCGCGGCAGCAGTGGAAACAAAAAATTCACCAGAGCCGGGAGTAATGATCTGGATTGCAGCTTCTCCACCCGGACCAATGATGGTGGGGGCATCGACAATTCCGATCACCTGAAACGGCTCTGTCTGATCACCGTCCCCGATGGAAACAGAGTCACCAGTTTCAAGCCCCCATGTGTGGGCAACATCGGCTCTGACAACGATTTCATGTGATCCCTGCCTGGAGGGATCCAACCAGCGACCAGCGTGCATGTCGAATGGAGGCTCCCGCGAATCGGTTGTCAGTATCATGGAAATCGGTCGTCGCCGTGAATCCTGATCTGAGGGGGAGTCCGCTTCCTCATTCTTTTGCGCGTGAAGGGGGCGAACTTTCAACATTTCTCCCCAGAAGGGGTCGGCGGCAGCGACCGAGGAATCGTTTCTCAAATCGGACAGCACTTCCGCAGGTACGACCGTTTCGCCATTCAGATCAATGGGAGCAACTGCCAGTTCGTAGCGTCCCAAAACCAGATCTGAATAGATGTCAAAGTTTTTCAAAAGCATGTCATATCCACTGGCTACCCAGACCACGATGCAGGTGGCCGCAATGGTTGCCAGTGAAGTGAGCATCACTCGGTGGGGACGTTCTCGTACAAACGAAAGGGAAACTCGAATTACTTTTTTCACGCCATGACTCCCGCGGCCGCATTCAAAACTCCCTGATACTGGCTGGCGATTTTCTGCGGATCGAAATGTCTGCTGGGAGCAAATTCCGCGAGGTGCTTTCCATCTTTAAGAACGACGACCCGGTCGGCCCACATGGCAACATGCGGCTCATGTGTCACAATCACGATCGTTCGTTTCTGCTCGGTGCAAAGTTCCCGCAACAGCCGACAGATTTCCTGACCGGATACGGAATCGAGGCTACCCGTTGGTTCATCTGCCAGCAGGATGGCGGGATTGGTGATCAGGGCACGTGCGATGGCAATCCGCTGCTGTTCGCCCCCCGAGAGGGCGTCCGGCTTGTGAGTTCGTCGGTCTGTCATGTCCAGTCGTTCCAGCAAAGCGTCCACACGTTCTTCAAGCCCCGGTTCCTCCGTGGCAGGCAGGCGGATGTTGTCTTCCGCGGACAGGCTGGGGATGAGGTTAAAAGCCTGAAATACCAGACCGATATTGAGTCCACGAAATTTGGTCAACTGATAGTCCGAGAGTGCGGCCAGATCCTGACCGTCTACACTGACTGTTCCCGCATCGATGTCCGTCAGACCGGTCATGGCATGTAACAGGGTGCTCTTGCCTGATCCGGAGGCTCCCATGATGGCAACCAGTTCTCCGGTTTCAACGGTGAGATTGATGCCATCCAGCGCAGCGATGACAGTTTTTCCCTGGTGAAAACGTTTGACAACGGATTCGACTTTGAGCGGAGGTACAGAGGAATGGTCGGGAGTGTTCATGTTGAATATATTTCAGTCAAGGGGAATCAGTGAGAGACTAGATACGTTCTGCCTTACATCGCAGAGCGACCTGACTGCAACAGTTGCAGCAATTTCATACGACAGATCGAAAACGCAGGCCACAAAGCAGCAGTCAGGCAGAGGAACAGGGTGATTCCAAATCCCAGTCCGATCTGCTTCCAGGGGATAACCAGGGAAGGGTGCAGCCCGCCAAAAAAACTCACATATTGTGAGATCCCCGCCCCACACCAGCCCGCCATGATTCCAAATCCCAGGCTCAGACAACAGGCGACCAGACCGACCAGCAGACTTTCGGCCAGAATCAACCGTGCCAATGCAGAGCGGGAGAGTCCCACTGCCCGCATGACACCAATATTCCAGATGCGAGCCCGGATGGAAGCCATGATGGTGTTCAGAACCCCCAGACCTGCGATCAGCAGCGTCACCAGGGGCAGTTGGCTCATACCCCAGATCATTCCGTCAGCGCGGTTATGAATCAGATCCTGAACGCCCTGTCGGGTACTGATGCGGACAGCTGAACCAAAGTTGGTGGCACCGATCTTCCAGGTTCCCTGGTAATTAGTTGGCTGCGCTTTACCTGAATATGTGGCAGCAATCTTTTGCAGTGAATTCCCCATATCATCCAGCGAAGCGTGAGCTTCGGTTTGTGTCCAGAAGAAATTGATCTTCTTAAAATCTAAGTCCTGACGCACGGTGTCGATATCAGCAAAGACCATCGCAGCGGCTCTGTCGCCGCGACGACGCAGTCCTGAAAGTTTTGTCATCCAGTGCCAGCCGGGCAGATCGACGATTCCCGCGACTTCATACCGGAACGCTTTGTTCGGATCTTCCGGCAGGAGGACTTTAAAGGAATCTCCCAGCGTTAAATTTGCTTCTGTAGCAAAGTGATCGGGAATGATACAGGCTCGATTATGTTTCATCTGCTCTGCAGCGGTCTGGGGATCACCTTCCACAAAACGAAGTTTCAACAGCGGGTTGGCAGCACTGATGCCCCGTTCTGGATCGACGCCAATCAGCACGATTGAATCCTGGCGTGAGACGGAAGTACGTTCCTTACTGCCTGTCAGATCTTCCTTGAGCTTTGTCTGTTCCACAGCCAGTGGCAGGCAGGTTTCTGCACGAAATCCGTCGACATGTGCTACTGTTTGAAATGCGTTATCAGGAATGCCTCCCTCTTTGAAATTAACCAGCAGGTCCGGTACCCATTCACCGGGGACAAAGGGTTTCAACATGGAATAGCCCCAGATCTGAGTCGAGACAAACAATCCCAGACCCAGTGTGAGCGCCACACATGTGCCCAGTGTTCGCCAGAGATTGGAGGAAAGCTCTGCTGACAGGAGCCGGGGATCGAGTAATAAAACTCGTGCCACCAGGGGCCCCAGAACACACTCCATGATCGTGATCGTAATGGGCGCCAGCAGCACGAATCCGATCGCCATCGTCGAGTAGCCCAGAGCCGCATAAATTGCATATTGTGACTGATGCTGCATCGGCCAGAAGAAAATGAGAATGGGGTTGATCGCTATCATAATCAACCCGACGACGGTCAGTGTCGTCAATAAACCTCGAGAAATACCGGTGGTTGTAGAACGGACCGACATCGCTTCCAGCGGGCTGACACGCATTGCCTGCCAGGCCGGAAAAACAGAAGCCGCCAGCGCGCCGCCAAATGCGCAGATTCCGGAAAGTATAATGCACCACTGACCCAGACCAGTCTCCTGTGTGAAGAGAGTAGGTTGTGCTGACTGCATCAGTTTCAGAATACCCCAGCCCGCGGCGAGACCTCCCAGCCAGCCAATGGCTCCCAGCAGCAGACTTTCCAGTCCAATTAATAGTCCAATCTGTCCCGGTGTCATGGAGACCGCTCTGAGCACCGCGAACTGTCGGGTCCGCTCGTTGACGCCCATGCTTAATGCAGTAAAGATGATAAACAAGGCCGCCAGTAATGCGATGCCGGTAGCTGACCAGGCCTGACTGCGTGCACCGGAAACGGCGCGACTGTTACTGATATCTTCGGTGATGTCGCTGGTCGACATGAGGGTCAAAGGGGAAGTCTGACTGGCCAGGCGTGATTCCCACCCGACTTTGAATTCAGCAGGCTGTGCAGTCTCCTTCAGGCGAATTTGCGAAATAGTGATCGGGGGAGGGGACTTTCCCAGGACAATTTCAGCAACAGAAACCGGAACATAGAGAGCTGACTGTGCTGGCCCACGCGACGGACTCGGTCCACGAAAGCCACCGATCGAACGTATCTGCTCCACAATTCCGACAATGGTCACGTCTAACTCGCGGTTGACCTGCTGGAGATGAACCTGATCGCCTACCGTGACATTGAACGCAGCAGCACTGCCACTGCTGATAACGGCTTCACGGACATCGGAGCCGGGCTCAATCCAGCGACCAGTTTTCATGGGGTAGGGGGGATTTACAGCATTGGTTCCTACCAGGGTTGGACTGAGGGGAGGAATGAAGCTCGGGCCGCGACGGCCAGGAGGCCCTTTTGTATCCGGTTTCCTGGTGGCGGCAGACTGTGATTTGCCATCAGGTGAACTGTCTGATTTCGCAGCTGCCCGTTTGCCGGGGGGTACTCTTTTTTTTAATGGTTTCATCTGGATTCGGCTTTGAGATTCAGAAACCAGTTCGGCTACTGATTCATCCTGGGACATTTCCTGTATGATTTCTGCAGGAAGCATGATTTCTGGTTCCGCGCCGACACCTGTCTGAATTTCCGCCTGTGCCAGGACAAACTGATAACGGTCCAGATAGTCATCTGAAAAATCATCAAACTGTGCGGTCAGCGCGTCATAACCACTGACTACCCAGATGACTACACCGGAAGCAGCGACGATGGATAGCGCAGTTAGCAGGAAACGGGCGGGATGGCAGCGGATCTGTCCGAAGAGGAGTTTTAAAATCAGCTTCATAGTATCTCGGCTCCTGATCCGGATGAGAGAACAGTTTCCTGGTAAAAAGCAGCCAGTGCCTGGGCATCGGGAAACTGTTTTGTTTCGAACTCCGTCAGTTTCTGACCATCGCGGAGAACAATGACTCGGTCGGCCCACATGGCGACGTCAGGTTCATGGGTCACGACAATCACTGTGCGGCCCAGGTCATCACGGAGTTCTTTCATCAGGCGACAGATCGTCTGGCTGGTGACCGAATCCAGGCTGCCCGTCGGTTCGTCTGCCAGCAGCAGAGCAGGGTCCGAGATCAATGCCCGGGCAATGGCAATTCGCTGTTGTTTCCCTCCGCTGAGGGCGTCCGGACGGTGGGTTGCCCGATCCTGTAAACCGATTCGTTCCAGTAATTCGTTGACACTCAGTGGTCCCTGTTCTCCTCCTGCGAGAACAGGGAGAAGAATATTATCGCGCGCGGTAAGCGTGGGAATCAGGTTAAAGGACTGAAAGACCAGGCCGATTTTTCGGCGGCGGAAGCGGGTCAAAGCGGGATCGCGCAGCGATGTGATTTCAGTCCCATCAATAAGTACCCGTCCCTGATCGGGTTGAGTAATGCCCGCAATCAGATTCAACAGTGTGCTTTTTCCTGATCCACTGGCGCCCATGATGGCAACAAACTCAGACTGGTTAACCTCAGCAGAGACTCCGTTCAGAGCCAGAACTCGTTTATCTCCCTGTGCAAAACACTTTGTCAGATTTTCAATCAGCAGGGGTTGAGATCCAGCATCACTGGATACGATGGTAGATTGTGAACTGGCCACGGATTCGGTTGTCACGGATTCTTCTCTTCCTGTTATCTGCGCACATCAAGCACAATTAAATACTGAGAAATATACGAATCGTCATCTTCTGGGAGTTCAGATTTAGAACTCGCCGATGACTTCTCCCCCGGCGCGCGTCCAGAGCCCATGGTAGAGCGTCTGGTCGATAGAGTCCCCCACAAAGCGAACACTGCCATCGCAGAGCACGACATTAGCTCCGCCAGTGTGATAGCTGCGGGCGGCAGTCAGCTTGGAAGAACCAGTCACGGCATCGGGAACTTTACTGTTGGGTATCAGATAACCATTCATGACCGGTCCAAACGGCACGCTGCCACGCAACCAGGAGAGCATGCGTGATCCTTCTGTATTCGGATAAGGAGGCGCAGCTGCAACCTCGACATATCCTCCTTCCATCCGATACATTCTCACATCGTTATTGGTCCCGGTGGTGCTGGTTCCCGGTCCGCGTGTTGATTCGGCAAAAGCGATCGTGTTGGTGGTACCGTCCACGATGTCGCGCATTTTGTTCTTCGCTCCTACCCAGAAGAGTCCATTACCCGGAGCCAGCGGATGAATGGGATCATAGGTACTGCCATTGTCGAAATCCACGCCGTCACCCTGGTTGGCTGCATAGTTACAGCCGGCATATTCATACAGATTCTGGTAAGGCTCAGTTGCTACCTGGGGACCCGGGTCGCTGGGGCACAGGAACATGGGAATGACCGTCTTAGCCACAGGTTGCATCTCTGCAGGTAAGGGTTGAAATGCTGGGTGTCCCAGATGAAGGTTGAAGTCAATCAGATTATTGAGGTTTGTCTGATCGGAATACGGCAGCAGACGAGCCAGGGGTGAGAAGTCATCGGGGTAGCCACTGGTCAGCGGGTTACCCGCATTGGGAAGCGTCTCACCGTAGGTACTGACATAATTATGCAGGGCCAGTCCGATTTGCTTCATATTGTTTTTGCATTGCGTCCTGCGGGCAGCTTCACGTGCCTGTTGCACAGCAGGTAAAAGTAAAGCAATCAGAATTGCGATAATCGCAATGACTACCAGAAGTTCAATCAGTGTAAACCCACGTTTTATGCGCATGGAAGTACCTTCTTCAATATAAATAACTCATTTGCGAGATTGGCCGATGAGTGGATTGAGAAGGTGATCCGGAGGCTGGCTGCAGCTGGCGAAGTTCATCGGCGTACAAACCGCATTCATACTGCAACAACTATACCAGCGAGTTTTATGAATGACCTCATCGCTTTGCTGCCTGATACCATGCATGATTCTGAGAGGCAGGTCGATCACCAAATAGTACTGCTGTCAGATAAACCGACAGCAGTGTCGAAGAACTGGCAGTCGAGAGTCGTGGTTTTTGTGGGAACTGATCTGTCTCGGGATTCTTGATTAACGTCGTCAATCAATTGAATCTCAGGTGTATCCAGATAAGATTGATTTCTGTATAGATGAATTTCATTTACGCTGACGTACGAATTCAATCCAGCTTCGACGACCAGTCCATCTCAGCTCTCATCGAATCGATGCCCCATGTTAACAGTAATCCAATGGATTCACCTTTTCATTATCTTGTTGATTGCTTTTGCCGGGGGGTATTTTCCATTTACCAAAACAGGACATATCCGCACGAATGGAGGATTCCCGCGAGGTGAAGCGTTTTCTTCAGGTGTTTTTCTTGCTCTTTCATTGACCATGTTACTTCCTGCCTCCTTTCATATTTTTCAAGAAGAGCTTCCAGAACTCAATTATCCAATCGGTTCCGTCATTGCGATTCTTGCTTTTCTGGGCCTGCTTGCGATGGAACATATGACGATGCACTCAATCGAGAGAGAACGAATCAAGCTCAAAAATGGACGGTTGCCCGCGCGTATCCCACTGGTCATGACAACGATGATCGCACTTCCCTCATTCTTTTTAGGAACCACCTTGGGAATGAGTGATAGTACCCAGGCTACTTTCATATTTATCGCTATTATTCTCCATAAGGGTGACGTGCCCCCCTTAACCGCATCCAGAACTTGATATACTAATC
>TARA_R110000868_G_C10972960_1_pt1 | contig 55129 bp, 43 predicted proteins | sample TARA_R110000868 | Tara Oceans TARA_R110000868 (sample SAMEA4397489) | marine metagenome | biome: Polar Biome; feature: [SRF] surface water layer (ENVO:00010504); material: water (ENVO:00002006), including particulate matter (ENVO:01000060) such as... | depth 5 m | reverse complement strand
TTGTTTATTTACACTATTAAAACGGTTTTGAGATGTCCTCTAGAAGTCGATGACGTTGATTTGTTGCGGATTGATTACGAGTAAGGATCGAATACACTTTTGAGAGAACAAAGAACTTGTTGCCAGCAGTTGCGGATTGATTACGAGTAAGGATCGAATACACTCCTGCTGGGACTTACACCACTTCGCGTACGTTGCGGATTGATTACGAGTAAGGATCGAATACACTACTCTCGAAAGCGTGGTTGTATCCCGGTACGTTGCGGATTGATTACGAGTAAGGATCGAATACACTATAAATCAAAGAGGATATGACCACTACTAAGTTGCGGATTGATTACGAGTAAGGATCGAATACACTTGACCCAGGTACGGCAACACAGGCCGGAGCGTTGCGGATTGATTACGAGTAAGGATCGAATACACTAAACGCTCAGATAGCCGCTCAGGCCGCGTGGTTGCGGATTGATTACGAGTAAGGATCGAATACACTTTCCTGCAGCTACAACACATACCTGCCGGTGTTGCGGATTGATTACGAGTAAGGATCGAATACACTCAATGTGACCACGGTTGGCACATGCACCACGTTGCGGATTGATTACGAGTAAGGATCGAATACACTTACTTGTGTTATGCCTTATCGACAGTCAGTGTTGCGGATTGATTACGAGTAAGGATCGAATACACTGGGCGTGATCGCTCCCACTGACAACAATTAGTTGCGGATTGATTACGAGTAAGGATCGAATACACTCGATCAGTCGAACGTGTTTAATTCGATTGTGTTGCGGATTGATTACGAGTAAGGATCGAATACACTTCGCGTTGTTCGAGAGCATTCAAACTGCGTGTTGCGGATTGATTACGAGTAAGGATCGAATACACTATTTCCTGCTCAAATCGTTCGCTGGAAAGGAGTTGCTGTCTGGTAGCGTCAGAAAAACTCAAGCTGGCGGGGTGGTTTGGTCGTTGGTTTGCGCATTTTTCCCCAGAAAATGCGCATCTTTTCGAACTGTCTGTCCGTGACGCTGAGGATGCGCACTTCGCCGTCGGGGGGAATATTCTGCTCAATTCTCCGGATGTGGACATTGGCTTTTTCCTCGCTGGTACAGTGCCGACTGTAGATTGAGAACTGCATCATATCAAATCCGTCTTCCAGAAGCAGCTTTCGGAAGCGGGAATATTGTTTGCGCGCTTTTTTTGTGTCGGTCGGCAGATCGAACATGACTACGATCCACATGCTTCGGTATCCACTGAAATGCATGGTACGGGTATCTCCAGTTCTTTACGGCTGCCTTGAAAACAATGCACGAGCGACGCGGTCATTCTGTTGATTGCCACCATCAACGGTCCGCTCTGAGCGCCGGTTGTTAAGGTTTCGGTCAAAAGATCAAGCATGACCTGTTTGCTGTCCTGGTCCAGATCGGTATGTCCTGAGAAGTAGAGCGCGCGGGCACGTGCATCGACGAGTGGTCTTAACGGTTCGATCAGATCATCGGCCAGGCAGAATGCATTGGAGCGATTCCGATGATGAATGCCGATCGCGGGCAGCAAGCCTGCGGAAACCAGGGAGCGAGCGATGGCTGCCCGTAAAATCGCGTAGCCATAATTCAGAAAATTATTCGGTGCATCGCCGTCCCGGTCGCGTCGGAAGTGATCGACCGAGTTGGGCGCTTCACAGTTCACGAGCCAGCTTGACCAGTAGAGCCGGGCAGCCACCGCTTCACGATTGGTAGCATCGTCGGCTTTGACTTCCTTCGCATAATTCAGCAGTTTCTTATGGGGAACCGAACCGGCGGTCAGGTTCTCTGCCTGGGCTCTGATTTTAGCCTGGATCAGTTGTTTCCAGAGTCGCTTGCGAACCGGTTTGGAAACGCTGGTCTGTTCATCGATCCGCCAGACAATTTCCAGGTGTTCGGAAAGGGGAAACAGCACGCCTTTGGGGAGATGGTCTTTACCGCAGATCACCAGGGCCGCGTTGGCATCCAGGAGGGCAGTCAACGCGTTATGAGTGTAGGTGGTGCCCGGATGATCGACGAGCACTAATGCCAGATCTTCACAGGGGACGGAGCCTACAATTTCTCCTTCCCGCTTGAGCTGCAGCTGTTTGTGCCGCGTGGTCAGGTGGGCCGCTTGTCGGGAGATTTCAATCGTTCGCTTTAACATACAGGCACCTTCGGAAAAATAAGCCGAAGAAGCCCTCCGTGGATTCACTGCGTGAGAGAGTCAATCCATGAATATACTGGTGTCTATATCCTAAGTGATGCTGGAGCACAAAAGCCAGCATTTTATCAGAAAAAATCAATCTTTGATTCTTCTGACAAATCCCAGGGGATCAACGAAAACCTTAAATGGGGGCTGGTCAGGATTCGGTCCAAGGTTTTTCAGGTCAGAAAAAGATGCTCCCCAGCGATCTTGTTGATCAGCACGCCTTGCATCCCAGTGGTGAGCAAAGAAAATTCGTTTTTTGTCCAGTTTGACTACTACATAGTAATCTATGGCATCAGGAGAGTCTGGCTCCCTATCATTCCGACGGGCAAAAATCATTTCACCTTCAGCAAGTGACATGACAAAAGTTTTATTCTCATAGTATTTCTGTAACTGTTTTGGCAGACTATCTTCCTGTTTCAGGGATTCGAGTTCTCTTCCAATCACCATGGGAAGTTTAGAGTTTGTTCCTTTTCGTTTAGGAGGATTCACGCGTTGAGAGACAGTAAATGTATCCCAGACTGTTCCGCTCCATTTTCCAGTCGTTTCATCTTCGATTATTTCCAAGTGGTGATTGTTACCTCCCACATAAACCCGTGGAGGTTTGCTGGGAGATTTAATGATGATTGGGGAATTGATTGTTCTTAGAACGATTACTGATTTTATCGGGACACCACTAGGCATTCTAAGTTGTCCAGACTTTGCTAACTCTTCGATTTCTTTTTTTGAAAAGTTATCGGGATCAATGTGATGTTGAGTTAAGCATTCTCTAATCACTTTTCGCAAATTCCAGTCGCGTACCAGTCCTCCTTTTCCCAGTGAAGGATCTTGTAAGTGCTTTTTACTCTCTTTGTTATCTACCAATTCAGGTAGTCGCAACATTTTAGGCGTGAGCTTTTCCACTGGCAACTTAATTGTGAAAAGCTTGTTTTTTTCATCAGCAATACCATAGATCGTTTCTTCATGTAACGCACCAATTAACTTTCGTTTAACAGGGCGGTGAGCTACGATCTGGTTTTTAGAAAGATCCAGTACTTTATTGCGTAGATCCCAAGGGGGTTTTAATACTTCCTGTCGGGGGCGATAACCTGTTTGTTCTTTGTATTCAATGGCAGCTTCTTCCTGTTTGATGATTTCTTCAATACGGTCAGGTGATGACAGCGCGATCATCACAGCGTCGATCGCATGGTGCCGATGATCGGATCGATCCTTTTTCTCGCTTCGGGATTTCGGGTACTGAGGTTTTTCATTATCTTTTTGTTTTGCAAAGCAAGGCTCATTTTCCTCGAGGATTCCCCAGTCTCTTCTCAATCGGGCTGTGATCGTACCTTTGGTAGTGAAAATTCTTTGTTTCTGTGATTTCGAGTCTTCTGAATCGGGATAGAGAGCCTCTCGTAGATAAGTTGCCACCTGTTTTGCTGCGTATGCAGTATCTGTGAATTGTGAGTTGGCGAATTCTTTGAGATTAAAATTATCTAAGACCTGATGGAGATTATCCCATTTGGCTTTGTTGGGAACACATTCGAAGACGCCGACTTTCTGGCGTTGTTTTCCTGCCAGATGTTCGAATCGCTTTTCAAGAGCTTCAAAGTCATCTGCTGTCATCCACTCTTTCGGAGTTCGATTCCCTTTATTCCGATTCGTATCTCGATAACAGAGGACCTTGTTACTGAAACCATTGTGACCGCCTCGACTGCGAGGAATAATGTGATCAACTTCCAGATCTGTCCCGAATCCTACTTTCTCTATCCCGATCAGTTTGCCGGAATAGGCACATTTCTTTTTTTGTTCAGCCCAGAGTCGTACACGTTCTACGACCCGATGTGCCGGATTATTATCACCAATATATTTTTTGAACTCCTGTTCAATTTTTTTATTTTCTGCCTCTCGTTTGCGGTTGAAGGCCAGTTGATCATTGCGGGATTTCGCAGACTGTGTGGCACTGCGTGCGTATTCAATTACGATCCGGTCCGGCAGTTTCTGGAAGTGATTCAGATAGGCGTTCACATGTCTGCGCACTTCGTGAACGGCACGCCTTACTACAGGATTCGAACATATGGGGGCGGGAGGCAGTGAATTTGAATGCTTCTCCATGTAATGGCGGTCGGCTTTATTCAACTGTCTGGGTGTCAAGGGATAACCAAATTTTTGTTTGGCAGTTGTAAGATCGTCACCTGCTCTCATAAAAGGGAGCAGGTTCTTGATCGCACGGCGGGAGAGACGCAGACGTTTATCTGGTTTGGGGCGGTGGTTCCAGGCAGCGAGTAGAGTTTCGATCTGAGTTTTGTTAAGTCCCCACCATTGAAGCGCACCCTCTTTTAGTTTCTCTTCATCTTCGAACTTTTGGATGGCTCGATTGATGGATTCTTTTTGCCGCTCATCCAATGCATTCCACTCTGTTTCGCCAAAGACACCTGTTACGATTTCTCGATGAAACCAGTCACTGTTCAATTCCGGTTTCTGTTCGCGTTCAATGTTGAGTGAGTATAAGACTTTGTTTTCTTTTGTGTGAATGCCCAGAGCTTTACGGATCGTGGCGATCGTGGGAGTCTTCGTAGTCCGAAGTGCTTGAATTACTGTATCCCGCTTCTCTTTCATTGATGGATCGCAGAGAGAGAGCCCTCGGCCATCATAATTTCCCCGTTCTTCAATGCGGATACGATTGACTGTTTCCAAAACCAGAAATTCAGAAGCATACATATCGGCTTTGGGGCATAAATGGTCTGACGGTTCCAGACTGCACCTGCCTAGTGTTCCGGAATCCCAGTAAGTTTTTCTCTGTCCGAATAGTGCTCCCTGGTGTCGCCAGGTTGAGTCTGATTCCGGGTTGTCCAAAATAGTGAGCAACTTTTTTGTCAGCAGCTTAGACAGTTTTCCCTTATATGATTTCTGATGTTCCCAAATTAGTAAAAATTCATTACGAATCAACTGGCGAGTTGCATGGAATTCAAACTCACCTCCCTTATTTCGGATTGAGACCGGGTAGGATGAATGAGGGGTGTTTTTAGATTTTTTAATTGGAATCTGGCGTTCTTCCCGCAGTTGATACATTAATTCGCCAACAGTCCTGCAACCACGTTTTTCCATTTCTCCTTCAGTATGGCTAATGGCCGCTTTGACTAATCCTGATTCCTGATCGTCAGGATCTGCATCAACACCTAGAGCCCCTCGACGTTGATTTAGATGTATCAATATTCTTCCGAATTCAAAAGGGGTCAGTTCTCTGGAGAGACCTTCCACTCTAAGCTTCCAGGGGTCCCAGCTTTTTGCCGTTTCAACATTCTCAGGATGAAAAATCGCCGTTTGTACTTCTGCACTAGCAGGTAGCAGTTTGAGATCAACCAGAGTTTTACGCAGTTGCCGTTTTCGTTTGGCTTTACGTGCGATGCTACGGCGTTGTGAGCGTTTTTCGCGACGTTTCTGGTTTTTAGGGTCGCCACGTTTGGTGTCGCTGTCTTCAACCCCTGCCGGGAAGATGGTAACCCCGAGTTGAATGTCTTTTTTTTTCGTATCAACCCAGGCAGAGCCTACCGAGTTGGTTCCAATGTCGAGTCCCAGGCTGATCGTCATGAGCATCTCAGTATATACGGAATATTAGTGTGTGATGATTTTTGCTGTTGACATTATGTTCCCTACTGGTCACTATGATATCAAGTGTATTTGATCCTTGCCCGTATTTTTTCGCAACAAGATGATTGCTTCATCGCAAAAAATTCGTAGGCACCGCTCCTTACGGGGCGACCAGTCGCAGTTCGCACAAACGGTCTGCGACTTTTTTATGCGCAGTGCGTTCACGAATTTCATTGCTTCCCCGGCTCAATCTTCTACACTGAAACGCATCTCTTATATCTTTCTTTCTTCCGGGGGGCAGGGTGATGCGCTTAAGTCTGTTGCTGGTGACGGGGATTGTCTGGGCTGGGGCGGCTGGTGCGTTCGCTGCTGAAGAAGACGGTGATAAACAGGGCGGTGATGCACACGGTCGTTATTTCGATGAGACGCAGGCGACGACGCTGTTTGCTTTTGATGAGGTTTCGCTGCCTTTTTCGCAGAATCTGAAACTGGTGATGCGGTCGCCTGAACGGCATCCGGCGAATCCGGTTGTCAAACGCGGGGGAGCCGGGGAGCCGGATTCGTGGGCGGTGCAGTTTTATGGTTCGGTCATTCGCGTGGGTGATGTGTATCGGATGTGGTATGTGGCGGCGGGTGAGGATCGGCGGGATCGGAGTGTGCCTCGCTCGGCTCCGTGGCGGGTCGCTTATGCCGAGAGCCGCGATGGCGTGCATTGGACCAAGCCGGACCTGGGGCTGGTAGAGTACGCGGGGAATCGCAAGAACAACCTGGTACAGGTCGAGCCGCACATGGGCATTCTGAACGTCAAGGTGCTCTACGAACCGGACGATCCCGATCCGTCGCGGCGGTATAAAATGGGAGCGCATGTCTGGTTCCCCAAAAACAAAGTACGGCTGGGAACGCTGGCGACCTACGCGAGTGCCGACGGCCTGCGGTGGAAAACACTGCATGCGGCGAAACCGGTCGAGGCCGAGCTGCAGGTGGAACAGATGCTGCTGCCTCCGTTGCATTTTGAGCCGGTGGGTGGGCTGTATAAATGGGATGGCCTGTATTATGTGAACGGGCAGAATGCGATTGCCGCGTCGCGACCCTATCATGGTCGGGTGGTGCGGCAGTTTATTTCGCCCGACTTCAAAACCTGGTCGCAGGCGAGCACGGTGGGCTTCGTCCGGCCGCAACAGCATACCCTGCTGGGACCGGGACGCAGCCGCGAGGGAGAACAGAATCACGAAGGGGTGAGCGTGTGGAACCGGGGAAATGTGCTGCTGGGCGTTTCCGGGATCTGGCATGGGGGTAAGGAATGGAAGGATGTGACCGTCGACCTGGGTTTTGTAGTCAGCAATGACGGCGTGCGGTTTCGTCAGCCTGCGCATGAGTGGACATTTCTGAAACGAGGGGCCGACGGCGAGTGGGACCAGGGAGGCTTACTGCAGGGACAGGGCTTCGAGAATATTGGCGCGCAGACTTTTGTGTATTACGGTGCCTGGGATCCACGCAACTGGCAGGGCTCGCCGCCGCGCGGGGGAGTGGGCATTGTCACGCTGCCGCGCGACCGGTTTGCGGATTTGCGGGTGGATGATACGACGACGGGCAAGGGTGACTACCAGATGCCGGTCACGACGAGTGAATTTCTGACCGCCGCGATTTCCCGGAAGGGAGACGGGCCCCAGCAGTTTTTCATGAATGCAGAGGGGCTGGGACCCGAGGCACGGCTGAAGGTCGAACTGTTGAGCGCGAACGCGGTCCCGCTGCCGGACTATTCAGGAGCGCAGGCGGCGGTGGTGACGGCTAGCGGCTTTCAGACGCCGCTGATCTGGAATGGCCAGACGGAGGTGACAGGGTTGCCGGAACGTTATCGGCTGCGGGTGACGTTTGAGGGGGAACAGAAGTCCGAGATCCGGTTCAGTGCGCTGTATGTCCGAGCGAAATGATTTCTGGTCTTCTATGCTTGCTATGTGAGCAGAATTCAATCGAGTGAAAGAAGGTGTCAGCATGCTGCAAGATGATTTCCAGATCACCGTAACTGGTCCCGAGGGATATGTTGAAGATCAGAACAGTGTGAATGAGAATCTGGAACATTTTCGGACGCAGATTCTGGATCACTTTCAGCAGTCCCCGGAGCTCTTCAGAGAGGCCGATTTGAATGTCAATTTGAAGGACTTTACGGCGCGGCGTTATGGCAAAGGTGTGATGTGGTATTCATTGCGCTGGGAAATCGAGGCTTACGTCACCGGGACGGTGAATGGAATGGAATTCGAATGCCCGGTTTATATCAAAAATGAATTTAATGTCAGAAAGATCGGCCTGATCTCCCTCCACAGGATGCTTACGGAAGGCTGGGATTTATATTCTGTCTACGCGAATAATTATGATCTGGCAGGCGATCATCCCAAAGTGAAAGTTACAATTGCAGATATCACCAACCAGGTTTTAATTGCCTTGGATCAAAGAGTGGGGCGTCCTCAAGCCCCGACCACAAAACGCATCTACGCTCTCTGCTGGAGTCTGGCAATTCTGGCTACTTTGAGTGTGTTTTTCTATATGCTGTTTATTGGCGGAGACTCGGCGAACCCTGACGTCTCGCAGCTCAGTAAGCTTATCACTTCCGGGATCGCCGGCTTAGTCAGCGGAATCACGGTCTTTGCCATCGTCTTTTTCACCAGCTTTCTGCTGATGCCTGGAGATTACTTTGTAAAGGACCCGGCAGGGAGAAAGCTGCTGCATCTATCAGGCACGAAATCGGTTTTTGGTGTACGACTGGCCTTGTTGTTCGGACTGAGTACCATTGTCTTTATTATCTGTTTCGTGACGGCACAATTCGTGTAGTGACAGGCCTGGAACCGGAAGTGCTAAATTGAAAACGCCCGACAAGGTTTGCACCTTGCCGGACGTTCTCACGGGGTTGCCTGGCTTCGTTGTGTTCTAATTTGAATTCTCAGCCGTTACCGACGGCGTTTTCCGGGTGACATATCTAACACTTTCCCCAGGTCGGAAGAGGCAAAGACGTGGTCCAGCATGCCGAAGTCGTCGCGGTCTTTTCCCGCATCTCGCTCGTCTGCTCTCTGCCGGTCTGGTCCTTGCGACGGGCGATGATTGTTCTGGTGTGGTGGCTGCTCTCTGCCGGGAGGTCCATCATGCCTGGAGTCGCGTCGTACCATGTCCAGCACGTTGACATCGATGTCGACATCGTCAGCGACGGAAACCGTGTCATTCGCGTCCGTATGCTGAATCACAATCCGTTCGACGCCTGTGAATTCGACTGGCAGATTGTTGACTTCAACCACATTTTCATTCACGACGATCGTATCACTCTGCTGTGTGCCGTGGATGACCAATGCGTCGTCGCGTCCTTTGCCTGCTTCAACGATCAGGCCACCGGGCAGATCTGCCGGCTTAATGCCTTTGAAGTTGATGTGCAGCGAACCGGGGCTGGGGCTCGTCAGCATCAAACGTTCGACGTTGTCCAGAGGCTGACTGCCGAGTACCTGCTTTGTTCTTTGGTCGACAACTTGCAGAATCCCTTTTTTTGCACTAATGGTGACGTTCGTGGTACCAGTCTCTGCCAGGTCGATTTGCATGACAGTCGGGGCAAAAAAGACGTTTTCCTGCAGCCCGGAGACATCCGAGTTACGTTCGATGACATCTGCGAGTGTCGTATTGTTGATTTCATTCAATGCTTCACCGGAAAATACGTTTTCATACCAGAAGCGATCTCCATCGCGGAGTCGCTGGAACTGATCGATGATGATCATTGAAAAAGTCACACCCATGCTCGATCCCGGCATATGATCTTCAGCGAGGCCGCCCACCCATAGATCGATGTTGTCAACGGTGCCGTAAAGTTGTTCCAGACGAGCAGCGACGTCCGGATCGGAAGTGATGTCGGAGAAGTTCTCCACGGCATTCAGACCCAGGGCAACCCGTGTCGAGTTATAGTCCGAGAGGCCATGGTCGCGACCCCGCTGGATATTGAGCGAGGCCAGATCAAAGCCGCCTGATCCGGGAGGGCCAAACAGGAAGTTGCGTACATCGTCGACGACCTGGTTATCGATTTCCTGGGCCAGGTTGACGGTCAACCCGCGTAGCAGAGAATCGACGCCATTGTTTTCGACTTCACTCGGGTTGAAGAAGGCGTTCAAGAGCGCAAGATTACCTTCGTCAGCGGTGTTCCCGTTCTCATCGAGCCGCAGGAGTTCGGACGACAGCATGGTATGACCGAAGCGATAGGCGGCGGTAGAGAACTCATTGGCGATACTCGGATCGACGGTGGAATCGTAGCCCTGGTAGCTGCTGATGATATTGGAGCCGAACAAGGCAGGCAGGAATTCATTGAAGGTAATCGCCTGTATTTCAGCCGAAACGATCTGCCGCGCCTGTTGATAGAGTTGTTCGTCAGTCAGACTTGGATCTTCCAGCGCCAGTTCGGTGGCAACACGATTATGCTCCCGCATCCAGATGGTCTGCATCGACGTCAATGCGGCGTTTTCGTTGGCGCGAATGTCGCCGGCCAGAAAGAAACCGTCATCTCCATAGGGGAGCAGGTTCCCATCGCTGGTTGCCAGCAGTCCTCCCTGAAATGTTCTCAAACTGGCGGCCAGTTCCGCATCCGAACCATAGATCACCGAACCATCGATGAACGCCGTAATCTGATTGATCTGCTGCCGAACGCCGTTTTCGTCTACCTCGTAGTTGGAACGGTTCAAGTCGATTACGTCATCGCCTGAGCCGTCTGGATCGAAATAGATGTCACCGGTCGGGACTTCGATCGGATATGATTGGAGTGGATTACCGAATTCATCGTGCGCGGTCTCGGTGAGAGTGATATCATGATCGATAAACTGGCCCCAGACCCAGAAGATATCAGTCAGGTAACGGTCATTAGTTTGTGATGTGTCCGCGGCAGCGATGACATTGCTGATTTCGCGAGCACTGGGTCGGTCTTCCCCGGCTGGTGTGTACTGGCCGTCGCCGTAGTCTGCGTCAGCCAGACGCAACAGTTCTGTATCAGTACTGCCGTATTCCGGGTTGTCGACGTTATTACCGGTCCCGTCGATCGACGCATATTCGGGTGTGGTCCCGGACTCTGTCTGGGGAACGTTTGTGTCTGCCATCTCAGTGGGGAGGGAATTCATGGCTGACAGCAGTTGTCGGTCTTCCAGATGTTCAATGGCGGAAGAATGAGATGCTTTATGTGATGCCTGACGGCGATGTGATTTTGGGAATAGCATGATGTGTTCTCCTGAAGCGTGCAGTTGCTGGCGCGCAGTTCTTTCGAACTGAGCGACTTAAGCCACCAGACGCGTGGTTGATTTTGTAATGACGAAGGCCCGCCCTACAAAAGAGTTGATCAACCGGATTTCCCAAGACAGCGGGTTATCCTAAGAGAGTCTCAATGATTTAAAACGGAAGCCCACCGCAGCAATCCACTGAATCCGACAGAAAAATCTTGAGAAAAATCAAAATGATCGGTGATCGAGTGGATGAATTGTAAGTTGTCTCTCTCCCCAACAAAAAAACGCCCGACAAGGTTTGCACCTCATCAGACGTTTTCACGGGGGTGCTTGCATCATGCGGTGCCTGCTCCCTAGAAGTTTGCGGTTGGCAGACGCGTCATCTGCACGGTTGCTTCGAGCTGAGGACCGTCAATCGATTCGAGCAGTTCTAGTTCCAGGACACCGCCGGATTCTGCGATCACCTGTCCGAATGTGGTGTCGTCGGTGATGACGACGCCGTTACATTTTGTGATGACCATACCAGGTTTGAGTCCGGTCAGATCAGCGGGAGAATTGGCTTCAACCGATTCGATGCCGATGCCTTTACCGGGTAACATCAATCCTTTCATTCCGAGGTACCAGCGAACGTCTTCGATGATCTGACCGCCGGGAGCGACATAGTCGCAGGTCGGGTACACGTAGTTGCAATACTGGTAGTTGCCTGGTCCATAGTTTTGCAGAGGCGTGCAGTAGTTGTACCACCACCAGGAAAACCGGGGACGATGATTGTGCCAGTGATGACCGTGATTTCCATGCTGGTGTCCATTGTGATGACCACCAGCGTGGTGCCCGCCATTGTTTCCGCCATGATGTCCGCCACCGTGATGACCGTGTCCGTTGTGACCCTGGCCGGGATTGGGTTTAGGCGGACGTGGTTTGGGAGGAGCGTGACCAACGGGAGGTTGGGGCCGAGGTCGCGGTTTTGGTGCTCCCATTCCTGGTTTAGGACGAGGTTTAATCACGCCGGTACCTGGTTTGCCGTTTCCAATACCCGGGTCAAAGGGTTTGATTGAAGGTCGTGGTTTGGGTGCGCCGTTACCGGGACGAGGACGAATCACGCCGGTACCTGGTTTACCATTTCCAATACCCGTATCGATGGGCTTGAATGTCTGGCGTGGTCGTGGAGCCGAACTCACTCTTTTGGGTTTGACGCTCATCTGGCGATGGTCGCGGATGACATTGGTGTTGCCGGTCCGGTGATCACGGATGGTGGGAGTGCGATGATCCCGAATGGTGTTCATTGTTGGTTTACGGTTAATGGTCGTCGGGCTTTTACGAACGTTGGAAAAGTTCCGGGTTGATCGCTGCGACGACTGCATTCTCGGTGACCGGCTTTGCGTCCTGCCGCGAGAAAAGCTACTGGATCGTGAAGAGCGGGAAAAGCTGGAACCGCCTGAGCGTTTTGAACCACCGGAGCGACCACGATTACCGGCTTCGACATCCAACAGGCTGGTGCTGAAGACCATGGTGATAATCATCAGGCTGAGTGCGATACGTTTCATTGTTCTGTCTCCTGAATTTGCTTCTGTTATGGTGAAGTGAATCTGTTCCACGATTGATTCACCGTAGTGTGGCAGGTTGTCATCCCCCCTGCATGTACTACCAAGCGAGGGCCTGCGAAATGTGTTACAGGCTGTTTGAGAAAAAAACAGAAATGCCCCGAAAATGCCGATTTGGGCGGGATTAGTTGCAAACCGGGGAGCGGAGAGGGATACTGGAAGGGATGGCAACCGGCGTTGTATGGTTGCTGTCTGTCATTACTTACAACTTTTGAGAATGGCCCGCCATTCCACTCTGACATTCAATCAATGGGAAATTCGACTATGAAAAAGTGCTTGAATTATATTGCGGTGGCTGTGGTATTCAGCGTAACTGTCTCGCTGTCGGCGGCGGAGAAAGTCGAACCAGTGCGGATGGGCAGCGGGATCATGACCTTCGATACGGTGCCCGGCTGGGGATTTGACGAGCAGGGGCGTTCGGTCCTGGGACCAACCCACGGCGGCGTTGTGATTGATAAAGCGGGGAATATCTACACGAGCGCCAAAATCGGTGTGGTTGTCTTTTCACCTGATGGAAAAGTCGTGCGGCGTTTTCTGGGGGACGAATATTCCAACATTCATGACATGGAGATTCGCGAAGAGGAAGATGGCGAATTCATTTACGGCGCCCGCAATGCGAACGCGGAGGGTATCAAGTTCAATGCAGAGACGGGGGAGATGATCCTCAAAATGCCGTTCCCGAAAGAATCGGGGCTCGATCTGAAGAAGTTCGCTCCGACGGCAATTACTGTGGCTCCCAATGGCGACATCATTCTGTCCGACGGTTATGCCAGCAATCACATTTTCAAGTTCGACAAGAATGGCAAATACAAATCCCACTTCGGCAAGAAGGGAAACGGGTTGAAGGAATTCAATACCGCGCATGGCATGACGCTGGATACGCGTTACGACCCGCCGCGGCTGCTGATCTGTGACCGCAATCATATGCCCAAAGGACGACTGCTGCATTACGATCTGGACGGCAACTTCATTGAAGAAGTGATTACCGGACTGGGGATGCCAACATCGGTTTCGATCCAGGGCGATTACGTTTCGGTTCCCGACCTGCACGGACGGTTGGTGATTCTGGACAAAACCAACACCATCGTCGCGGTGCTGGGCAACAATGAAGATCCTAAAACGCATCGCAATTTCAATGTGCCCCAGGATCAGTGGCGCGAAGGCATCTTCAGCGGCACCCATGGTTCCTACTGGGACAAAGAGGGCAACCTGTATGTCCAGGACTGGAACGTTTCCGGACGTTTGATGAAACTGGTCCGGGTGAAATAACGCGGGACGAGAAATCAGCATGGACAGATCAGCCTGGATTGCGGGTGAGCTTGCCGAATGGCCCACGAAAACTGTGATGGCTCAACTTCTGCAGGAGGCTGGTCTGCGAGTGCATGTGGGACAGTATTCGATTCAGATCGGAATTGGTGGAGGAGCCGACTTTTCATTCCAAGAATATGGGGGTGATCTGGGTAAGCCGACTGTTTGTGCAGACGCTGACTCCGCTGAAGAATTAATGCGCGAAGCGAAAATTGTTTCCGATGTTTTAGCGACTGTGAAGTTACGGCATCGATTTGAGATTTACGACCACCGTCCCGACATGGCTGGCTATCTTCATTATGACTGGCCGTTGAACCATGAGTGAATACACTCCCCCGCAATGCCGTCGAATCGTGCTCTTATTCGTTTTGTGTGGCGGGATCTGGTTTGCTGGCTGCGGAGGGCCAGAAGGGCCGCAACGTCGCGCTGTGACAGAACCCGGGGCTGACTTCACGCATTACACTGGAATCGCCTGGCCTGCTGCGGCGCAGGTAGTTTCTGCCGGTGATATCTGGTTGGACTTTGTGGGAGATGGTGAATTCCATCTGGTATTTGACACAGATCATGCGATGCTGGAACAATGGCTGACAGAAGCACCGCCGTGGGAACAACTGAAATGGACAGGTGGACCGGTCCCTGATGAAATCAGATGGCAAGCTGGTTTTGGTGTCAAAGGGATGAGCGCTGACCCAGCCGGGGGAGGCCCCGATCACAAAATCAGCGAAGTCGAGTATCAGAGTGTGTACGAGTCAAAGCAGACCTGGTATGTGGCTCAAGACCGTGGAGCAGGTTGGCAACATGGTCAGATTCTGATTCTTGATCTGGAGAAGAATCGTGTGTGGTTTTCCCGTTGGGATTACTGACAATAATTCGTGGAGTCCACGGGCACCTGTTATGTGAAGATTACATTTTCTCAATGACTGACGATGATCATCAGACATCGGATCGTGGTACAATAATCTTTTTGATGATATATTCAACTTCTGAACTTCTGAGAAATGCTGATCATCAACCAGGTGGAACATGATTCAAAGAAAAAGTAGCTGGTTTGTTTTTTACTCTGCAAGCCTGCCATTGCTTATGGTGGTTTGGGGTCTTTGCTGTTGTCTGTCTACTCAGACGCTCAAAGCACAGTCAGAACCAGCTGCCTCGGTTGGCTGGGGGGAACACCGCCAGTTGGATGAACCGATCACGGAGGGAGTGATCTGGGTCCAGTGTCAGTTTGAACCTTCGAAAGACTGGAACAGCGGCGCGTTTTTTGATCTCAAGGGTAAGATGTCGAACGATGTGATTGCACGGATTGCGGCGGAGCCTTATCAACGTAAAGGTTCAGACGAGAAACAGATCCGCTGGCATTCGGCGTATGAGCGTCCCGACTGGCGTCTGTATACTTTTACTCCGTTTGCATCCCGGCCTTATACCCTGACGATGCGGGTTGATCTGGATCGGAAGTCGTATGCCTGCTGGGTGGATCAGCAGACGCTGGGGGAAGATCTGCCATTGACGAGCAGTGCGGCTGTCTCGCAAATTTACCTGGGGAATGCGGGCGAACCCGATGACGCGGCGCAGGGGAGTCAACTGGTTGTCTCAAAAAATGCGCCAAAGGGATTTGAGCTCCCGCGCCTGCTGCCGGAAACAGAGGACGGGCTGATCTTTCGTTTTGCCGCCGTGGGAGATCCGCAGTTGGGATTCAGCGGCTTTGAGGTGGACAAAGCCCGCTTCGCGCTGGCCGTCGATCAGATCAATCGCTCGGGGGCCGAGTTATCGCTGATGCTGGGAGACATGGTGCATGTCAAAACCGATTTGAAAGCCTATGACGCGATGCTGGAACTAGTCAAGGGCTTCGCTGCACCTTACCACTACGTGCGGGGTAACCATGAGATTCCAGAACTGTTTATCCGCTATTTTTATCGCGAGCTGCATTACTCGTTCGTACACAAAGGGGTGCGATTTGTGGTGATTGACGCCGAGGGGAATCATGTGGGCATGAGCGACAGTCAACTGGACTGGGTCGAGGCGGAGTTTCAGAAAGCGGAAAAAGCGGGTGAGGAAATTGTGATCGCGTTGCATGTTTCTCCCTGGCAGAATAACGAACGGGGCCGGGGAAAATACAACCAGATCGGGGTCGGACGTGACCGGTTGCGGGCACTGATGAAACAGTACCAGGTGCTGCTGTGCCTGAGCGGGCACTATCATCGTCCGGTGTGGCATGGTCATGAAGAGGAGACACATTACCTGGTGCTGGGAGGGACGGCGATGGTCAGTGCAGGCAGCTTTGGCTGGTGCAGTTTCGATGTTTATCCCGACCGGATCGTGATGCATCATAAGCCGCTGTTCTTTGCCTATGAGCGGTCAGACGTCAAACAGCTGCATTCGGCACAAGGCTGGTTGAGCTATCAGGAGCTCAAAGCACAGCATCCCTACACCCAGCAGGGCCCCCTGACGATTCCCCGAAAGCGACCGGTTACCGGGAAATAATTGATTCCCGATGTGAACTGCCTGTTTGCTGACTGCAGAATGTACCGTGTGCCGAACTGGGGCGATCAGGGGTCGAACTGTCGCGACAGGGGTGTGAACGGTGTACGAAAGGGGGCCGAAAAGGTTTGAACATGGTCTGAAGTGTGTCGATCCGCAGTTTTAGTGACGGTGCACAAACTGAACTCAATCGGGTGGGTGATATCGAGTATAATCTGTCTCTGTAGCGTTGAATATTCTTCTATTGCTTATGAAATTCAATTTCCAGTGGACCAGGGGATGCATCAACAAATCTCGCTAAGTCGAGTAAAGGACAGTAAAAGCGGGGAAACAATCATTTGCCCCGCGCGCGACGCAAGTAAGGCATTCTGGCTCGATGCGGGAGTCTGTCAAGCTGATCATGGCGAACTGGTCTGGAATATTCCTGATCGAATAGTGATGAAATCTGCAGCAACAGAAGTTGGTTCATTCCTGACTGGCGGCCCAGTAGACGCCGGTGGCGATGAGGGAATGTGGTCCGTTTCTGGTTTCGGCGTGCGGACTGAAGCAGATCACACGACCAGAGCCGAAGCGGGAGCGGATGATGGCGTGAGTGCCAGTCATGGCTTCAGCCGGGGCGCCGTTATTGGCGACTTCGGATTCGAAAGAAGCGAGGACCTGGTAGCCGGGGAGGTCGGGTTGATTGTCAGGGACGAGTAAGGGGCCGTTGGAATAATAGATGCTGTACTTCGATTTTGTTTTACCGAGAACTTCTGAGCCGGCGGGCGTCAACTGGATGGTGACGTTGCTTTTGCCCCGGTTCCAGTGGGAGCGATCCCAGACACGGGCATTGATGATATCGAGAGACCAGTTGTAATGCGAAGAAGCCAGATAAGCGCCGGCACAGATGCCGACATAACCGCCTCCGTTCTTCACGAACTTGCGGACTGCTGCACGTCCTTCCGTTTGCAGTGCTTTGGCCTGACCGCTGCCACTGCCGCCCGGCATGATAACGACGTCAAAGTTTTTGAGCTGACCCTCGCGAATCTCTTCGGGAGAAATGACGGTGCACTGGAATCCGTTTTGGGGAATGAGAAAACGCATCAGGTTTTTATGTCCGCTGGAGCCGGATTTGGGGAAGTCAAATATGGCAACGCGAACCGGTGTGTTCTCGTCCGCAATCACTGCGGCCTGGAGAGATGGGAAAACTGATATGAACAACGCGATCAGCAGGAATTGTGAAACAGGTCGCATGGGAGGAGCCTTCAAATTAAACAGGAATTCAGGGAATCACAATTGTCTTTTTGACAGGAGCAAACGCGGGTGGCGGAGGGGCAGGCAGTGTCACCGCTGCCTGCTTCATTTCGCGGAGTTCCTGCTGCATGGCGTTCATCGCGAGATCCGCCATTTTCTGATGGAAGCGGGTAATGGCGCCGGCAGAGTAGCCATGCTCTTTGCGTGCCATCTGGAATTTACTGGTGAGCGTGAGGATTTTGTCTTCCACGGACCAGAGATCGGACCAGATGCCTGGCAGACATTCCGTGTTGATGCTGTTACCGTCACCGGTTTTATTCCAGTCGCGGAGGGTGATGGCGATTTCTCCGAGCGCGGCTCCGTTTTCGTCTGTCAGCGGTTCAGCGATGGTCTGGACGTCGACCCAGGAGGGAACGGCGAGAGAAAAACTGGGGTCGCCGAGAATGGTCCACATCGTCGTCAGTCGAGGATCTTCGCCCGGTTTGACGCCGTGGAAGACAGCTGCGGAAACAGTGGTTGTGCGGCTGATTGTATTTTTCGTGGCGATGGTCGCCGGCAGTGGTTTTGTGGTGCCGTTCACGGTCCCGGGATGGGGAGTGCCTGTTGCCTGAGACAGGTCGCGTGTGAGATGACGAATGACATATTCGACGGTGATGCCTTTCGACTTTTGAAGTTCGAGTCGGGAACAGGCCTGGGAGAAACGTTCGGCGGAGTAGATGTCATTCAGTTGTTCGGGTGTGGGACTGGCGGGGAGGTCGCGGGCTGTAGTAGCGAAATTGGAACGGACGATATAGCCGTGTGGTGCGACTGCGGGGTCGTTGGCATCGAACATGGTGAAGCTGGTGGGGCCGGTTTCGAAGAGGGCCGCGCCCCCCTGGGCATCGATGACACCGAAGTTAGCGACGGTGCGTCGACCGGTCTGGTTGGTTTCTTCGAGCAGTCGTTTGAAATCCGCGACGGTGTGGCAGGTCAGCAGGGCGCGTTTGATGAGCAGGCCATTGGCGGGGCCGGTCTTTTTACCAGGCTGACGGAGGTCAGTGCTGAGGGAGTTTTCGATACAGAAGCCGGCTTCGTTCATGCCCATCCAGGCGGACTTGCGACTGCCGGCGTTGACGACGGCAACGGCTCGCAACGGACCTTCTGTGAGCAGCGCGACTTCATTGTGCCGGGCAGGGGCATCGCGGTTCTTCCAGAGCAGCGGGCGGCCGTCAACTGTCGCTCTGCCGCTGATGACAGCGGTCGTGCAGGCGTGGAGTTCGCATGGGATGCATTCCCAGATCAACAGCAGTGTCAGCAGTCGAATCAGCGAGGCCCGGTTTTCAAACATGATCGTTGTGCCCTTATTCCAAGGATCAGGAAGGAAGAGACTTTATATTGACTAAGTGATCTAAATGGTTGCAATATTGTGGATTTCGATGCTTTGCCACTCAAGCGTGTCGAAGCCGAATCATCAAACCTGCATCAAATCTTCATATTGTGTAACAAGCGCACTACGAGTGATATCAAAAAATCCCGATTTTGGGGCAGGAATGAAGATTTTCTACCACCGGCCGGTGATATCTTTTATGATGGGAAGTATTGAAATGTGCCGCTTGCGAAGCATTTTACAGTTGTCTATCGAAAGGCTGCCATCCGATCTGCAGACCTTTCGCGATCTGGCGGTATTGATTGCCAATCTGGATTGTGAAGCGGTGTGGGGAAGCAACATGAAAACAAACAGTGCAGGGAAGGGACTCACCTGATGAATGAGAAGCAGATACTATGTGGTATCGTAGAGAGCCTGATCTATTCTCTGGGTATTGATCAAGAAGAAGCTCAGGAACTGGTTTCGGATGTGGAATTAAGAATCGATCTGTCTTTGAAGAAAGCCAATGAGTGGCAGGAATTCGATTTTTCTGACTTTGTCTATCAAATCGAACGTTTTTTTCATTTTGAATTTTCGAGCGAGGAACGTCGAAAAATATTCGGGCTCGGTGCAGGCTATCAATCTGCAGAAGAATGGATTGAGCATGTGGGGCAGTATTTAACTTTTAGAGCACTTATTGAGTCTATTGCGGAGCGTGCTCCTCATATATCCTTTCAACCCGTGACAGTGATTGATCGTGAATGTGCTCCCGCTGGTGTGTTTTATGGGATGCTGGAGCTGTCGGAAAAGTTCTATCCGGCTGCCTGTCGATTAACACCCTCCACACGAATTCTGGATGCATTTCGAGGCAGGCAACTGGATGGTTTCTGGAGCGAGCTAAAATGGCGGACTGATAACAGACTGACTGAGCTGAAATCTTTCTGGTTTCTGATGGAGGGGTGTGGCTGTCTGGTATTCTGGCCTGTTTTGTTGATCTCTGTGGTCTTGTTTCTGGATGGCAATTATCTGTATCCCGTGTTAACCACTGCGACAACCTATGCACTCTGGAAGGTCTTCTCGATTTGTAGTTACCGATCTAATCCCTTGCCGGCAGGTTTTGAAACGTTTCGTGATCTGGCGGTGCTGATTGCCGAGCATGACAGTGAAGCAGTACATCAATCCGTGGAAGGATAACTTTATTGGTGATTGCGGGAGGTTAATTATGAAATCAAGCGCTTGGCTTCTGATCCTGATGTTTACTTTCTGGTTTGTAACAGGAGTTACCGCGGAAGATAAACGGGTCCGCTTGACGTTACCTCCCGAGCAGATTCCAGATCCCGCCTGGAGGCGTGAGTATTTTGAGGGAACTTTGCCGTTAAAGAATCGTCCCCAGATCATTTCGAGAAAGAAGGTGCAGGACGAGATACATGTCGTTGTGAAAAATACTGGCAAAACAACCCTGGTCTATCGTTCCGCAGGACCGGAGTCCATTCAGACATACCAGGAGATATTCAGGCGGGGGCTCTGGCGAAAAGCGAATTGGGACTGGTGTGGTACGGGGAAGGCTGATTATTCCATTCTGCCCGGTCAATCGGTTCAACTAACGGTTCGATTTTCTGATGAAGAAAGAGGAGAACGAATGCTGGGGAATTTTATAGAAGCCGGGACAAAGCGTTGCGGATTGATTGTCCTGGCAACGGAAGAATAACTTCTCAGCGCATCAAAAGTGGAAGTGAATACGAAGCCATTCAAACAGGATGAGTAAGTTGAGGGATTGTTTCGTGGATGCGGCGGTCTAGAATGACTCTAACGTTTAAATATGGTTCCTGCGGACTGATCGCGGGTTATTAAAATCTAATCAAGGATTCTGAAATGGGCTATGAGATTCAGGGGCAGGTGGCATTGGTCACGGGAGCCAACCGCGGGATTGGGAAAGCGATTCTGGAAGGGCTCCTGAAAGAAGGGGCCGCCAAAGTGTATGCGGCTGTTCGTGATACATCATCGGTGGCTGGATTGATCGATGAATATGGGGATCGCGTGGTGCCTGTGGAGTTTGACCTGACGAATCCGGATTTGATTGAAAGTGCTGCTAAAACTGCCAGTGATGTCTCTCTGGTGGTAAATAATGCCGGGGTGTTAAAAGCAGCATCGGCCCTGTCTGAAGATGCGCTGGAATCTCTCGACTTCGAGATGAATGCGAATGTGTATGGTCTGATCCGTGTCGCGCAGGCCTTTGCTCCCGTACTGAAAGCGAACGGAGGCGGGGCACTGGTGCAGTTGAATTCGGTCGCATCGCTGAAAACATTTCCCGATTTCACAACATACTGTGCATCCAAGGCGGCTTCCTATGCGGTGACACAGGCTTTAAAAGATCAGCTTAAGGAACAGGGGACCCAGGTGGTCAGCGTGCATCCGGGGCCGATTGCAACTGACATGGGACATGATGCCGGCTTTGATGAAATTGCCGAGCCACCGGAACTGGTCGCGGATGGGATTGTATCCGCGCTGCAGTCGGGTGAATTTCATGTCTTTCCCGATTCGCTGGCGAAAGATATGGGATCTGCTTATGAGAGCTTCGCAAAAAATGTGATTGAAGCCGAGATGGCGGAAGGTTGAAAGCAGGAGAGACCGTTCCAGTTCAGGAAGGTCTATAATTGAAATCAGAATCGGAAACTCTATCACTCGATTTAAGGGCCATGATGTATCGTTACTGCTTTCTCCTGTTATTGCTCGTTGGCTGTAATTCTGATCCACAAATTGATTATACCACGCTGACGGTCGATCAATTACGAAGCAGGTTGACCGACTCTGATCCCAATGTCCGCTGGCAGTCTGTATTTGAACTGGAACGCCGCGAGGGAGGAGGGATACAGGCTGTGAAAGAACTGACGGCCCTGCTGGATGATAAGAATGTGGAAGTGAGACGCGTGACTACCCAGGCATTCGCTGGGATTTTTATGGAGGCGAAGCCACCCTATTCGAAAGATCTAAAACAGGCAATCATGGTGTTGAAGAATAATCAGGATGCTGATGAGGTGGTTCAGTCCGGTGTGCGAATTGCACTGGGGATTGTGGAAGCAAAACAAAAATGAAACCTGGAATGACTTTCACAGGAGAGATTCGATGTGGCGGTTTTTGATTCCTTTTCTATTATCTGGCTCGAGTCTGCTGGCTGCAGAGCCCGTGTTTGATGCCATTGATTATGCTACTCCCGAGAAATATCTGACCGCTCCTGCCAGCCTGGGAGATCAGGCGATGATCAAGGTGCAGGCGCTGAAACTGAAGGCAGACACAGATCAGAAAACGGTTTCCAATGTGCTGGACTGGATGAATGCCAGTTTGAAGTATCAGGCTGATCTGGCATACCAGTGGCGCAACTATGATACGGTGATCGGGGATGGCTGCTATGGTGGTTGTGCCGATTATGCGATTGCCTGTGGTGTTCTGCTGAAAAGTGCCGGCATCCCGACGGTCTGGGTGAAAACGATGGATGTGCCCTGGATCTGGACTTTGAAACGAGGCGACGCGTTTCAGACCTGGTCGGGGCATGTGTTTCTGGAAGTTTATCTCGACGGGAAATGGGTGCTGCTGGATCCGGGGGCAAAACGTGTCTATCTGAATTATTCACCCGAGACGCGAATCCTGCCGGGGAATCGCTTCGCCTATCATAAAGGCAATGATCCCAAAACAATGATCATGTCTTTGCAGTGGGAAGATTGGAAACTGCAGACCAGAGCATATTTTTCGAAACTGGATCCGAGGCTGCTGCCCGTTGATACTGTAGCGTCAGTCGTGCTGGGGAAAACCTGTTTTGTGATCGGTAATTCTCCTTACTATCAGAGGCTGACGCAGCTGGCACAGCAGCAGGGTTTGACTGTAGCCAAGTCGTTCAATACCGGCTACGACACCTATCTGCCGCTGGCGAAGGGGCACATCCTTTACATTGCGACACACGAAGGCCAGCCCACGGTTCCCATCGCGACGCTGGAGAAGTATTTCCCCAACGCTTCAGCCGGGATTAAACCGGGAAGGATTACCATTGAGGGGACCGAGATTCTGTTTATCGAACTTCCCAGAGAGATTTCAATCAACGAGAAACGGAACCAGTTAGAACAGGAAAGGAAACAGCTTGAGCAGAGGAAGGCAAAGCTTCTCGCGAAGTAAGTCGGCAGCGATGGCTGTGACAGGGTTTCAATCCACACGACCGGGCTGGCGGTTGTTTTTGCCTTTGCGTTTGGTGCCGGTATCGCCGAGGTCTTCGCGGGCCTGTTCTCCCAGCGCGGTCAGGCGTTTGACGACTTCGGGATGCTGGTCGGCGACGTTTTTACTTTCGCTGACGTCGTCTTCCAGGTTATAGAGGGCGAGGCCGGTTTTTTTCTGAATGTAGGGGCCGGGAGATCCACCTGAACCGGGTTTGTCTTTCAGACTGCGATAAGGATGGGGAAAATGCAGTTTCCATTTGCCGCTGCGGACGGCGTTGAGATGATCGCCCCAGTAGAAGTAGAGGACATCGTGGGGGGATTGGGCTCCCTGTTCGCCACTCATCAGCGGCCAGATATTTTTGCCGTCGATGATCCGATCCTGGGGAACTTTTCCGCCGGACAGATAGGCGATGGTAGGGAGGATGTCGATGGTCATGGCCATCTGGCTGCAGACGGAACCAGCCGGGATCTGTCCGGGCCAGGCCATGATGCAGGGTTCGCGTTGTCCGCCATCCCAGGCCGTTCCTTTGCCTTCACGCAGCGGGAGTGCGGAGCCAGCATGGTCGCCGTAGGAGAGCCAGGGGCCATTATCGGAGGTGAAGATGACCAGGGTATTTTCTTCGATACCGTTTTCTTTCAGCGCCTGTCGAATCTGGCCGACGGACCAGTCGATTTCCATAATGACATCGCCGTAAAGCCCCTGTTCGGATTTGCCTTTGAATTTATCGCTGACAAACAGGGGGACGTGTGGCATCGAGTGTGGGACATACAGGAAGAAAGGTTTGTCATGGTTTTTATTGATGAAGGAGACCGCACGCTCGGTATACCAGGTAGAGAGTTGGGCCTGTTCCTTGCCGGTGACTTTGGGGTTGATGACGGTTTCGTTTTCGATCAGCGGGAGATCGGGGAAGCGTTTGCCGGCAGTGGGATGGAAGGGCCACATATCGTTGGAGTAGGGGAGCCCGAAGTATTCATCGAAGCCATGTCGTGTGGGCAGGAATTCGGGGAGGTGTCCCAGATGCCATTTACCGTAGATGGCGGTGGCATAACCCTGGGGTTTGACGACTTCGGCGATGGTGGTTTCTTCAGCATTGATCCCGATTTTGGATTGGGGGCCGAGTGCACCGCGAATACCAACACGATTGGGATAGCAGCCGGTGAGCAGCGCGACACGCGAAGCAGAACAGACGGCTTGAGCCGCGTAGAAGTCGGTGAAGCGGATGCCTTCTTTTGCCATCTGGTCGAGATTGGGGGTTTTGATATTGGGTGAGCCGAAGACGCCGACATCCTGGTAGCCTTGATCGTCGGTGAAGATGATGACGAAGTTGGGATGCTGACGGGCCGGTCGGGCGTCTGTCACGTTTGACAGCAGTGACAGGAATGCCAGGCAGATCACAAGAAAGCTGATACCAGGGAACCGTTTTTTAACGCGCTGCAAGGAAGATCGTGTTTCAGTATCGGCCATGAAATTACCTTTCCGGAGAGCAATCGGGTTGTGTCATGTTTACAACCAGCTTACCGGAAAGGAGATTCATTTCAATGCTTGTGGAGTTTACTCACCGCGGAAGTGGGCATCCTGCACGGGAACGAGCTGTTCCAGGCAGGCGAGCAAAACGCCGGCTGGTGAGCCGATGGCGTCAATGTGGGCGACGATTTCTTCAGGATAACAGCTGAGAACGAGTGCCGATTCTTCGCGGTAGATTTCAAAACGACGACGGATGACCGTTTCGTTGGCATCGTCGGCACGGTTTTCACGGATCGCGCGGTGACGGATGCGGTGAATCATTTCTTCTTCATCGCTACAGGTCAGGTGCAGGACTTTGAGGACATCAATGTGCTGTTCCAGGATTTTGGCTTGCTGGATATTCCGGGGAATTCCATCGAGGATGAGAATGTCTTTGCGGGGTTTATACATCGAGAGGGTGGCGCGGGCATCGAGTCCCTGCTTCCAGATACGAATACTGAGGTCATCGGGAACGAGTTCGCCACGCGAGCTGTATTTGTAGATCTCCTGACCTTCGGGCGACTCAATATCAATCGAGCGGAAAACGTCGCCACTGGAGAGGTGAAAGAATCCGGGGATCTGTCCAAGGATTCGTCCCTGGGTTCCTTTACCAACGCCGGGAGCACCAAACAGCAGGACGGCTTTTCTACGTTCCGTCGCCATAGTTATGCCTCTATGTATCAAGGTCAATCATGGTTTCAGTAGCCACAGTGGTTACTGCTTTTTGTATCCAGACAGGCCGCCCGAATTCAGTTTATTACAATAACGTTTCAGCAGACAATTCTCACCCTAGCAGGGTAGTTATTAATGAATGTAAATAAAAAACACTCCGAAAAACCAGATAGTTTTTCGGAGTGTTGAATTGATTTGCTGGTAACTTTTAGCGTGAGATCAGAGCCACAACCTGACCGACGTCAACCGGGAGGCTGACATCTTCCATGGTGGGGGCAGTGACAACAGTGGCTGAGAGTTCTTTTTTCTCAAGTGTCAGCCAGGCACATCCGGGACGACCTGATTCAATCAGCTCTGCATAGAGCTTTTTGAGGTTAGGGCGATTACGGACTGTGATGACATCGCCGGGTTTTACCCAGATCGATGGTTTGTTTACAGTCCGACCATTGAGCTGGAAGTGGGAGTGTACGATTCCCTGACGCGCCTGAGGACGAGTCTGGGCAAAGCCAGCCCGGCAGATAACGTTATCGAGTCGGCGTTCGCAGAGAATCAGCAGGGCTTCCCCGGTGTTCCCTTTGATGCGACGGGCTTTGTCGAAGTAGCGACGCAGCTGACGTTCGCGGAGACCGTAATAGAATTTGATCTTCTGCTTTTCAATTAAAGCCAGACCGAAGTTAGATGATTTGCGGCGGCGTTGTGACATTCCAGGTGGAAGGTTCCGCTGGTCCAATGCACGTGTTGCACCTGCGTCTTCAAAAACCAAAGCTCCCAGACGACGGTTGACCCGTCCTTTTGGTCCTGTGTAACGACCCATTCAGAGTTTCTCCCAGATTAATCACAAGCTGCCGAACACTTAACTTGTTGAACGGCAAAGAAATATACTTAAGGTCTGATCGAAGTAAACTATTTTCACATAATAGCTTACATTCAAATGCCTAGAGGATCAGACCGGTTTGAGCAGTCAGGGTCTTGAGTTACATAGCTTAACAGCGCGTAACACAACCTTTAAAGCGGTCCGCTGTTATCGCAAATTCAATAAGAATCGTCAACCAACTGGGCAGCAGGATCGGAAAAACTCAGAAAATATCAGGTCTTCAAATCGGGAAATGGATTCAAGTCTGCTGGAATTCTGGAAAGAGGCGGGTTCTTATGTACACTTTTTGCTGCTGAAGACCTGTGGGATTGAAACCGAAGATCGAAACAGTGAGGCAGGTTCTTCGGATTCCACAGCGATTCGAGGCAGGTCCCACGGATCGGGTTTTTCGAGAGGAGCAAATCCGCCGTAGTAGCTGAAGCCCCAACGGAATCCGGCCTGCTTCAGACAGTCCCGGGTATGCTGGTTAAAGCAGTCTTTACCGCCGACCGGGTAGCTGAAACTGGTAATCTCCTGTCCGATTTCGGTTTCGATCCGTTGTTTACAGTGTTCGATTTCAAACTGTTGAATCTCAGGAGAGTGCCGTGACAGAATCGGGTGGGTGACTGTATGGCCGCCGATGTCCATGCCGGCTTTGCTCATTTCGCGAATCATATCCCAGGTCATCCAGACGTAATCGGCGATTTCCTGCGGACAGCGACCTGCGCCGGTCGCTTCGGCCAGAAAGTTCAGAAAATTGTCTGTCTGATCCCCGCTCAGTTTTTTGAATCTGCTCAAAAGGATTTTAATCGATTGCTCGCACTCATCCGGATGAAGAGACAGACTGTCCCCCGTCAACTCATTGGTCTGAATCAGCTGTCGTGTGGCGCTGCGGACCATCCAGGAAATTTCATCCCACCAGGCTACTTTTCGATCATCCAGAAAAGAAGTTGTGAGGAAGAACGTCGCAGGAGCGTTGTAAGATTTGATTATGGGGAAAGCCCATTCATAATTATCAAGGTAACCATCATCGAAGGTCACCAGCACATACCGTCCTCGTGGCTGATTCCAGATATGATCCAGATCCCGGATACGGATCATGTCGAAATTCAGGCTGAGAAATCGAATCTGCTTTTCGAAATCTTCTGCAGACGCACTCCATAGGTCATGATCGAACACTGAATTGTTGATGTCACCAACGCGGTGGTAATTCAACACCAGCAGACCATTCCAGACGGAGACGTTACGAGCCAGCAGATTCATTCCGGTCCAGTCGAGCGCTTTGGCCAGCAGTTCTTTTTTACTCACAAGGCGGGTTCCTTTCAGACGATTTCTAATCTGGCGATACAGCTTCATTTTCAAGTGTCACTCAGACGGATTCAATCAGCTGGGGCGGCAGATGCAGGTAATGGCCTGCTTTGCGTTTCGATTCGATATCGCCGTAGACCAGAGCAACCTGTTCGGCTGGCAGACCGGTACCTGCGGCGGTCTCCTCTGCGGTATAGCCGTTATTCAAACCGTACAGGCAGCAGTCGAGTTTGTCGTATGAAACTGCAAAGAAGAATTCTTCCTGGGACTGTTCCAGCGAATAAGTGTCTGTGGTTGGTGGACGCATCCGAATGACTTCCGGTACATCGAGATACTCAGCGAGTTGATAGACCTGCGATTTATACAGGTGGGCGATCGGTTTCAGGTCTGCTGCACCATCGCCGTTTTTAACGAAGAATCCCTGATCGTATTCGAGGCGATTGGGAGTGCCGGGAACCGCGTAGTTCAATCGGTCGGCGTGGTAGTATTCCATCATCTTACGACAGCGTTGTTTAAAGTTTGTCGCTGCGACAATCGTCTGGTAGGCAGAGAGAGGCAGACGTTTTTTGATGAATTCGCCTTCAGGGGTCTGCACGACGACTGAAAAGACACGGTACCCCCCCTCTTTCAGCAGGTTGGGCAGTACAATTTTCGATTTCCAGTGAGGCTCGTATTCCGGGATCACCTGCTTGATAGCGACGTCGCGGCGTTCATAGCAACCCGCGCCCTGTAACATGGGAGAGATGTTCTCCACGATGGCTTCCACGTTGAAATGATCTGCCAGCAACTGGCCGAAGGTTAAACTTTCGTCCTTCGTATCGTGTTCGGGCATCATGATTCCCAGAACACGATCTGCGCCAAAGGCCCGCACACAGAGCGCCGTTACAACGCTGCTGTCGATACCTCCAGAGAGACCCAGCACGGCACCTTTTTTTCGCATTGTTTTGCGAACGGTTTCCTGCATCCAGCTGACAATACGCTCTGTTTCCGCTGCGCAGTCCAGATTCAGTAATTCCGGTTTGAAGGTTCTGGTTTGTGTAATCATAGTGTTGCGATCCTCGTGAGTAATGCTTATCGCGTGAGTGCGATTCAAAGTTTCCGTGTGGGTTGTGAGCTCTGTTTCAGGGAAGAACCAGCTGTTTTTTATCGACTTTCCCATTGGGGGATTTTGGCAGTTCATCCCTGAATTCCACCTTCTGGGGTACCATGAAATCCTCCAGGTGTTTGCGACAGTAAGCGATGACTTCTTTTTCTGTGAGTTCCTGTTCGGGCATCACAGTAACAATGGCGCGAATCGACTGGCCGAGAATCGGGTCAGGATCTCCTATAATGGCCGCTTCGGAAATTGCCGGGTGTGCGAACAGGACGTTTTCCACTTCCTTGGGACTGACTTTCTCCCCTCGACTTTTAATGATGTCGTCACGTCTTCCGACAAAGTACAGGTAACCTTCCCTGTCCATGCGAAACAGGTCGCCGGTATAGAGATACATTTCGCCCGGCAGTTCGCCTGGCTTTAATCGTTCTGCTGTGCGTTCAGGTGCTTCCCAGTAGCCAAGCATGACATTAGCACCGCGGACGACCAGTTCGCCTGTCTGTTCCGCTGGCAGGCGGTGACCTGCATCATCAACGATAAAGACTTCTGAGTCAGGCATGGCGATCCCGACCGAACCGGTTCTGATATCAACCTGATCCAGGGGGAGGTAGGAAACACGTTTGCATTCGGTCAGACCATACATTGAGAAAATCTGAACGTGTGGCAGACGTTTGCGGAAGGTGAGAATATGTTCGGTTGGTAATGCGGCTCCCGTGTTAGTAATGTAACGCAGGTTGGAAAAATCGTACTTTGAGAGATCCATCTTGAGCAGGATCGCCGACATGGTGGGCACGAGAGGAAATCCCGTGACCTGCTCGTCGATGATTTTCTGCAGTACTGCATGTGGATACGTGAACGATTTTTCGAGCACCAGCGTTGCTCCGACCCGGAAGGCCATCAGTAACTGGTACAGGCCATAATCGAATGAGAGTGGCAGGACATTTAAGATAATGTCCGCTGGTTCATTCATCAGATAAGTGGTTATCGAACGGGCAGCCGAGGTCATGTTCAAGTGAGTGAGCATAACGCCTTTGGGATTTCCCGTCGATCCCGACGTGTAGACCAGGGCAGCAAGATCGATGCTGATGGTTTTAATCGCCGGTGGTGTCAGTTGATCTGCGTATTCCTTCTGCAACTGATCCCAAGAATCAAATCGCAGAAGCTGCCATTCGGTACTTTCCGGCTGATCACAGTCAGCCCCGGTTGCGATGACGGTTTTCAAATGAGGCAGCAAAGCAGCATGTTCGAGGATCAGGTTCTGTTTTTTGTTCGGAATGATCAGCGTCTTGGCTCTGCAGTTGTTCAGGACGTAGGTCAGTTTATCAATCTTTGTAGTGGGGTTGACCATCACAAAGACGCCACCTGCTTTTAATACGGCGAAGATCGCGACCGTCGCTTCCAGCGAATTTTCGAGATGAATGGCAACACGTTCGCCGCGCTGCAGTCCTCGCTGGAGGAGTGCCTGTGCCAGGCGATTACTCTGCAGTTCAAGATCCTGATAGGTATATCGCTGCTGATCAACGACCAAGGCAACTTTGTCCGGATACTCGCGCGCACTGTTTTCTAAAAATGATTGCAGCAACAAGGGCCTGCTCCTCAGGAAATTAAGCCAGTTCTTTGAGTTTGGATTCAATAAAAGTAATCAGTCGGTCGATGGAGTCCAGATTTTCCGGGACCAGTTCATCATCATCTACTGCGACGGAATAGTGATCTTCAATGAAAGCGACCAGTTCCAGTACGCCCGTAGAATCGATGATGCCTGTCTCCAGGAACGAGTCGTCATTGTGAAGTGAAGCCGGATCTTCGCCGAACAGGAAGTTTTCCGCGACAAAGTTTCGTACGTCATTTTGGATCGAGTTCATTTTGCTACCTTTGAAATTATCTTTTTAAGTAAATCTAAAGACTGTTTGTATTATGCAAGTGATGTTGCATTTACCGTACTGGTCTGATTTGAAGAAACGGTCTGTCCGTGGATCATCTGTTCGACCAGTAACTGTGTTGAAAGAATTCCCACCAATGCCATATTGTCTCGCGTGCCAATCGCACGTCCCTGTTCGATTTTTTTGACGAGACGTTGAACTGCCCCTGGCTGGAACAATCCATTTGCCTGAAGTTTCTCTGCTGACAATAAGTGGTTCACGTATTCAAATCGGGCCGATTGTTTCTCTGTATCAATGAAACTATGGGCATCGGGAGCGCGGTAAGGTTGCTTGGGGCGTTTGCGGATACTGTCGGGAATCAGATCCCGCATGGCGTATTTCAGCAGATATTTTTCGTCCAAGCCGTTCATTTTAAATCGCACGGGGATACGGGATGCGAACTCCACAACGCGATAATCAAGGAACGGGAAGCGGCCTTCAATCGAATTTCCCATTGCCATACGGTCTCCCTGTGAGGAGAGAATATAGCCTGGCATCAGGTTGATTGACTCCAGGTATTGTGCCTGACAGAAAGATGGCCATTCGGAGAACTGACCAGGTAGTTGGCTTTCAAAGTCAGTTAAGGGATTCTGATTGACCAGTTGTTGTTTGACATCATCACTGAAGAATGTTTTCAGTTTCGATGTCAAATCCCAGCGTGGCAGGTGAGAAAAGAACGGGCTGTCGATTTCATCCTGACGGATCTTGAAAAATGCCTTGAGATAAGCGGGGGACTGTGCCTGCAGATTTTTCATATAGGGATAGAGTCGTTTCAGCAACAGCGGCCTGATTGCCGAATCAGGTTGACGGCTCCAGAAGCGGCGGATTTTGGTCTCTTTGAAAATATCGTATCCCCCCAGAACTTCGTCGGCACCTTCGCCGGTCATGACGACCTTGAATTGACTGTCCCGAACGAGTTTGGACAGCAGGTACATGGGAGCGGGGGCAGTTCGCAGTACCGGTTTTTCTGTGTGTTGAATGACAGTGGGGAAAATTCGCCCGATATCTTCGTAAGAGCAGCAGACCGTCTGGTGATCTGTTCCCAGTTCGCGAATCATTTCCTGCTGGTAACTGCTTTCGTCATAATCTTTGTCGTTGAAATTCAGCGAAAAAGTATTCAGGGGAGCATTCGTGTAATTGCGAATGATTGCTGCGGTGACAGAGGAATCGAGTCCACCACTGAGGTAAGCGCCGACAGATACATCGGCACGTAATCGGAGTTGAGTCGCGTTGATCAACAGATCGCGCAGTTCATCTGCCCAGTCATCCAGCGACCGATTCTCTTCATTGGGCTGGTAGTCGAGATGCCAGTATTGCCAGATTTTGACCTGGCCATTCTTCACAATCATCGAGTGTGCCGGAGGCAGTTCATTGATACCCGCAAAAAATGTTCGGGGGGGGAGGGGTGACCAGAATGTGAACAGCTCGTTTAAAGCTGTCAGATCCACTTCCCGTTTGACATCAGTCAGTGCAAATAATGCTTTGACTTCGGAAGCGAAACACAGTCGCCCCTTGGTCTGAGTATAAACCAGCGGGCGGATTCCCATACGATCGCGGGAGAGGAAGACTTCCTGGCGTTTACGGTCATGGATGGCAAAGGCCCATTGCCCGTTAAAGTGCTGAACACATTCCGAGCCGTATTCCGCGTACATGTGCAATATGACTTCCGTATCGGAATGGGTGCGAAACTTATATCCTTTGCTTTTGAGCTGAGCACGCAATTCGATATGGTTAAAAATCTCACCATTAAAAGTGACTGTCAGCAGGCCATCAGGTGTCTGCATAGGCTGCAGTCCCCCGGCGAGATCGACAATACTTAATCGGCTGTGTGCGAAACCGACTGGCCCACACGTCGAGACTCCTGATGCATCGGGTCCCCGATGGTTCAGCGTTTCAATCATGGCATTTAATTCTGACTTAAGGACCGGAGCCTGGTCAGAACGAATGATGCCTGCAATTCCACACATAGATAAGCCAGTACGATAAAGAGAAAGATCAGATCTGAAATGGGGTGAGTAAATACTCCCACAGAAGGAATCTAGGTCACACGGATATCAAGTCAAACAGGAAGTGACTGAGCGTAGTAATGTTTATAAAAAACAACCGTTCCACTCGACTTCCGATGCTTAATCACTATGCACGATACAATCGGCACCCGGGTTGAGAGAAAGCGTTTGACTCTTGGGTTTTGAGTACTATGCTTAATTTGCATATTGCATTTCGGGCCGCATTTTCTAACAGACACATCTGACTCATCTGGAAATTCTGAAATCAGATGACCCTCTCATTATTAATTCAGCGCAGATAATTGATTGTGAACCGAATATGTCAGCGAATGATTCCGAATCTGTGGCAGTGAATTCCAAATCGGAAAACAGTGACTCCGGAAAACCGGGTCGTACCGCTTCCAATGCGGTCAATACAGAAGAGCTGCTCGCTTCACTCAGTATGTTGAATCTCAATTCGGATGAGGATTCCGGCGAGTCAGGGACAGAAAAAATATCAAAAAGCAGTATTGTTGCTGCTCACTTACCCCTGTCAAAGGGAGTGAGTGAACCCATGCGGGTCATTGGAAAAGATCAGCATCTCAGCCAGTTATTCAACCGGGTTCAGTCTCTGTTGAAAGGAGACAGCGAAGAGGCCGAAGGGAAATTTATCCCGCATTGTCCGGAAACTCTGGAAGATACCGGATTAACCCAGGACGAAATTGAGCGTCTGATCCTGAAGTATCTGCTCGCGAAAGGAACGCAGACCGGTCGTCAGATCTGTGCGCAGATCAAGCTTCCCTTTGGTATCGTGGATACCATTCTGAAACGGGCCAAGCAGGATCAACTGGTCTCCTTCGGTGGTACAGCGGAGATGGGGGACTACGAGTTTACCATTACGGAACTGGGCCGGGAACGTGCCCGTCGATACACGCAGGAGTGTACTTACTTTGGTTCTGCTCCGGTGAGCTTCAAGGATTATCTGAAGGCGATGGAAATGCAGAGCATTGCCAAGCAGGAAGCGACCGAGGCGGATTTAAAAGCAGCTTTTTCTGATCTGATTATCAATCCCAAGATGCTGGATCGTCTGGGGCCAGCCGTGAATTCGGGCCGCGGGATGTTTCTATTTGGTGAAGCCGGCAATGGAAAAACCAGTATTGCCGAACGGATCACAAAAGCCTTCGGTTCGACGATCTGGATTCCCCGTTGCCTGGGCATTGATGGAGATATTATACGTATATTCGATCCGGGCTTGCATGAAGAGGTGATTCAGGAAGATCATTCGGAGGGACTGTTTGATTTGTCAGGCATCGATCCGCGCTGGGTACAGATAGTCCGCCCGACAGTGATTGCCGGTGGTGAGTTAACCATGAAAGAGCTGGAAATCACTCAAAACCCGCAGACAAAGATCTGCGAGGCACCACTGCAGTTAAAAAGTAACTGCGGGACGTTTGTGATTGACGACTTTGGACGTCAGCGCATGCCTGTCGATGAACTGCTCAACCGCTGGATTGTACCCCTGGAAAAACGGTATGACTTTTTGAATCTGCCCAGCGGTAAGAAGATTCAGGTTCCCTTTGACCAGTTGATTATCTTTTCGACGAACCTGGAGCCAAAGGATCTGGTCGATGCAGCATTCCTGCGCCGGATTCCCTATAAGATCGAAGCCATGGATCCCTCAGAAGAAGAATTTCGGGCTCTCTTCGAATTGATGGCACCGATGATGGGTTTTCAGTTCGACGAACAGGCATTTCAGTATCTGATCGATACTCATTATAAGGCCGTCAATCGACCGTTTCGTGCCTGTCAGCCCCGCGACCTGCTGCTGCAGGTCAAGAACTTCTGCGTCTACAAAGAAGTCCCGCGAAAACTGACGCCGGGCGCCTTTGATTTTGCTGTCGAAAACTATTTTTCCGTGATGTGAAATCGGCAGTCTGCTGCCTGATTACGCAGGCCATTCCGAATCACAGGAATGACAGCGAAACCCGACGACTGTTGCAGTACCGGGAATCAGACGATTTTTCTGGTTCAGCAGACCGTCTCGCAGTTCCAGCTTTTCTACAGCCGAGCTGCCACAGTCGGTGCATTGCTGATTCAGGAAAATGGTACGGGCGCGTTTCAGAACCCAGTCTTCCTGCTTGCGGTTCTGTGATTTCTTCACACTCGCGCGCCGAAACGGCAGAATCATGGGGGTGGTTTCTTCCAGAGAGACGACCGGCTCGGTCTGGGGTTCATCCGGGTAATAGACTTTTAAAATGCTCATCCATGAGCTCCTTGCGTTCAGTCCCTTGATTAAATATTCCAGTCAATCCGGACGGGAATGTTTCCGGGGTAGGCTTCGAATGTCTGGTGAAACAGGAAAGGTTCGGAGAAACATACGAAGAGGTGAGCAGGATAAAATTCTCTGATTAAGTTGGCAAGAGGTTTTAACTCAAAGGTATCAATATTGTAAAAAATTCCTGCTGCAAATTGACAGAATGTGTGAAAATGGGAAGAGTTAGCGGTATGGCGATGATATTCAGATAGCAGCACAAAATAGAATGCTGTATGATTTTTGCGGATGGTCGTCAAAAACGATTCCACTCCAGCAATGCTGGGAGTTTTAAAACACGCAGGTTATTTCAGGAGTTGTTCCGATCAACAAGTCAAAGTTCATCAAGTTGCTACTCGGTTTAATTGTCACCATTGTCTGCCTGGTGGCAGCGGTCTGGGGAATTGACTTTGAGCAGATCTACACCAGTTTCAAACGCGCCAATTACTGGACGCTGCCTTTGATGCTGGCGGCGTTGTTTATGTTTTACTGGCTGAAAGCAGTGCGCTGGCAAATGCTGCTGGAACCCATCAAAAAACTGACCGTTGCCCAGGTTACGCCGGCAATGATGATTGGTTTTATGGGAAATAACATCCTGCCTGCCCACCTGGGAGAGTTTTTGCGTGTCTATGTATTGAGTCGCCAGTTTCAAATCCCGAAAACAACGGTGCTGTCCACTTTGGTTCTGGAACGGTTGTTTGATGTGATTGCAATTCTCTGTTATCTGGGTATCGGGATCTATTTTGCCCCTAATCTCCCGGAAAGATATCATACGATCAGCCTCATTGTCGCTTCCGGGATTGTGGTCATGATCATTGCGGTAGCGGCATATATTATCTGGACCGAAGCAGTGATTCGTCTGTTTCGCAGTATTTTCAGCTATCTCCCTTTTCTACCAGAGAAACTGACCCATCTTGTGCTGGAGATGATGCGGGCAGGCGCTCTGGGGATGACATCATTGAAAAGTAAGCGACTCTGCTTCGGGATCATCTGGACCTCATTTGCGCAATGGCTTTTCAATGGTCTGAGTATCTATATTGCACTCTGGAGTTTTAATATCCAGGTCTCGCCTCTGGCAGCTTTTGTCGTACTGGGTGTCACGGCGTTCGGGGTCATTGTCCCTTCAACACCTGGATTTTTTGGGGTGGTTCAGCTTTGCTTTTCCGTGAGTCTTAAGGCATTCGGCGTTGCCAGTGCAGATGCTTTTTCTGCCTCGATATACTATCAGCTCTCACAGTATTTTCCCGTTACAATTATTGGCTTGTACTATTCGAACCGGGAAGGTTTAAAATTCAGTGAAGCAGAGCAGGAAGCCGAGAATGAGCTGGAAGAACTGGAGGGGGGGCATGAATTAGGAGCAGACTCATAAAGCTGTTAATCACTCGTTCAGGGAGTCAGGGTAGCTTTTTTACCCAGTTTGGTCTGCTTAAGATTTGCTACACCCTGTTCTGTGATCAGCAGGTCTTCGATCCGATTGTCAATGAGTTTTGAATCGATTACTTCTACCTGGGAAGTTCCGTTGACAGCCAGCCCACAGCGCCCGTTCCCAGTGCTGGTGACGTTTTCCAGGATAATATTCTTACAGCGGTCATGAACGTTAATGCCGTCGATGCGAAAGTTCTCAAACGTCACATCCGATATTTGAACCCCCTCTACATCGACCAGCGACAGTCCGACAGACATGCCGGCGAGTGAGAATACCTCATTGGGGGGGAACTGATTTTTCAGTTCCCGGTAATAAATCGACCCTTTATATACAGCCCAGTTTCCCGATGGAATGTCAGTTAACTTAACCTCCTGATCTGTTTCAGGACGGTATTCCGGCAGGGTTTTTCCATCCAGGTACAGATTAAAGTATCCTTTTCTGAAGGGGGTGACCTTCCACAGTCCCTCCTTTAATTGTTTCCAGCCATTCTGGGGGACAGGGATGGCACCGCTGATTGTTGCGCCATTTCCCAGAATGGTAAACATTTCCTGGCCGATTCCACTGAAGCGTTTACCTGAGAGGGCGATCGATTCATGGTAGGGGATCTCGTTGTTGATCAGGATGATTTTGTCACCGGGGCGGGCATACTCCAGGGCTCTTTTAATTGTTTTTACCGGGCCGTTTTTGCCGGATACAATTTTGGGGGCAATGCCGTTTAATGCATTGTTTCCTGCCCGGTTATCGACATAGATCACACCGCATTCTGCTGCTGAATGTGCCAAGCAGACTAGAAAGAGAAAACAGAGTAACCCGGATTGTAAATCTACAAAACGAAGCACGTTTCGCATGGTTGGCGGCTTTCTGTCTGATTCAGTGTTTTGAGTGTGTATCTAGGCTAGAGAGAAGATGTTTCTCCCAGCAGAAAAAACCCCGGTTGAAAACCGGGGTTTGTGAACTGGATCAATTCAAAAACTGTTAACGTTCGGTTACCGGAATGACGGGGCGTTCGTCGTACCCGATATAGTTTGCTTTGGGGCGGATGATTTTATTTCCGTCCAGTTGTTCCAGGATATGAGCACACCAGCCAGCGATGCGGCTGGCTGCAAAGATACAGGTAAACAGATCGCCTGGGATGCCCATGTAATGCTGAAGGCTGGCTGAGTAAAAGTCCACATTGCAGTTTCGCTTGATTTCCTCGTAGACGAGTTTTTCCATCTCGATGGACATCTCATACCACTTGGGTTCACCGGTCTCTTCTCCGAGACGCCGTGAAAGTTCTTTTAAATGTTTTGCACGTGGATCTTCTACCTGGTAAACGGCATGCCCAAAGCCCATAAACTTGCCTTTGGCTTCGCGGACTTTTTTCACATAGGGGGCAACATTTTCGACGGAACCGATTTCGAAGAGTGTTTTCAGAACTTCGGTGTTCGCTCCGCCATGCAGTTTCCCTTTCAGTGCGCCAATAGCACCTGTGACTGCAGAATAAATATCAGGTAGAGTCGCGATAATGACTCGACCGGTAAACGTACTGGCATTTAATCCATGTTCTGCATGGAGTGTGAGGATGAGATCCATGGCACGGGTTGCATCTTCACTTGGTTTCTCGCCATTGATCATATACATGAAGTTCCCGGCATGGCACAGTTCGGGATCCGGTTCAACCGGTTCCAGTCCCTGGCGAACGCGGTGAATGGCGGCCACAATGGTCGGAATCTGAGAGATCAGTTTGATCGAAATCTGCAACCGATTTTCAAACGTTTCAATTTCGGCATTGGGGTCATAGACACCTGCCAGAGATGTAATCGATCTCAGCAGTGCCATCGGTGGTGCTGAAACAGGTAGCTTCTTCAGGGCGTCGATCAGTTCCGGGGGGATACTGCGGTACTGTTTCAGTTCAGCCTGGTAGGCAGCGAGTTGAGTGGCGGTAGGAAGCTCTCCGTTTAACAACAGAAAAGAAACGTCCTCAAATGTCGCATTCTCTGCCAGATCGTCGATGTTATATCCACGATACAGCAGTTTCCCAATGGTTCCATTTACTAAACAGATAGAACTGTCAGCTGCTATGATCCCTTTTAGCCCTTTGACAGCTTCGCTCGATGATTTCTCTACGTCTTCTGCGCTCATTTGAACTGGTTCCACTTTCTCAACTACAGCCAATAAATTCCAGTAAGGTGAAGGATCACGCACCAGGGGCTCTGGTGAGACAGTAATCGCCGCCTGACTTTAATTAAACAAACTATGGAAAACTCGTATCATCCCAGTATATCAAGCCCTTTCATAAGTTCAATCAAGCGAATTCTTTTCCAGCGGTGTCTTCAGGAATCATGATAATCCGGGCTCACTTTTCGGAATAACTTCACTATTTGTTCATTACCGGTTTGAAATCAGGGGATTGACTATTCAGTCTGTAGTGTGAAAATGTCTGTAGTGAATCAGGTTACATCCGGTTGCTCGTTTGTAATGGGTTTATAGAGAACCCGGGTGCGGTACCCCGTTTCAGAGACTTGAGCTGTTTTTTGAATTTTGGTGTTTCCCCGTCAGGGGAGGGATCTTTTTAGCGCACGTAAGTTGTTATCTGGTAAGGTTGCTGAGGTTTTTTATTTTTTTTTAAATCGTCATTGTGGATTTCCGTAGACGTTACGAAAAGTTGTGGTAGGATGGGGCTATATGAGCTGGAGGCTTATTAGCTTTTTTCAGGTTCTCGGGAGAAGTAAGGATGTCTTGGGAGAGAACCCTCTTGACTAATTTAGTTGGCGAATCGGATGCTCCGACGAAGCGCGTAAAAGCGTATTTGAGCAACTTAGTTCTTCAGATGCTCTACGCAGTGCTCCACTTACCTCTAGCGATCCTTTTGTGCTTCGGGTCTAGCTTACACCTTACTCCCGGCAGGGAGAACGGTTTTACGGCAGGTATTAATAACACCAACGTGTTTTGGAGTTTTTTGCAATTATTTCATAGCTCTATCGCTATAGGAATCAGTTAGTGATGAGTAGAGTGACAGTAATAAAGTATTGAGTTGATATAGTAGAAAAATTGGAAAAGTATAGTGAAAAGATCAATTCTGACGCCTGCTGATCACACTGTCCTTTTATTCTCATAAACAGAAACGCCGTGGTTACACACGGACGTGTGGCCGTAATTTTTTTGATAATACAAATTAAGGGAGTGACCCGTGCACCGTTTCGATGCAAATCTGAACTTACTATTTCAGGAAGCGGAAAAACAAGGTTTTTTAACATTTCAACAGGTTCATACGTTCCTCCCAGACGAAGGAGGCGATCCCTCGCTGATTGAATATATTGTCGTGGGGCTGGAAGAGCGTGGCCTTGATCTGATTGATGATCCGAATGCGGATATTGATGATGAGGAAGTTGCTTCCGTCGACTCCTCAGCGAACACCCACTCGGATGTAGCTCAGGGGGCAGATGAAGATTCAGATGATGCTTCTTCCTCCATTGTTGAACCCGAAACATCGCTCTCTTCGCGTGATCCCATTCGCATGTATCTCAGTCAGATGGGAAATATTCCACTGTTGAGTCGTTCGCGTGAAATTTTTCTGGCCAAGAAGATTGAAATCACCCGTAAACGATTTCGCCGCACTGTGCTGGAATCTGATTTCGCGCTCAAGATTGCCATCGACACTCTGGAGAAAGTCTTCGCAGGAGAGCTTCCTTTTGAGCGAACCTTACGCACCTCTGATACCGAAGATGCCACCAAAGATCAGATTATGGGGCGGATGCCTTATAATATCGCAACCTTAAAGGCACTCCTCCAGAAAAACAATGAGGATTTTGAGCTGATTCAGTCTGGTGAACTTGGTAAGGTTGAGCAGCGTGAAGTTCAAAAGCGGATGGTGGTACGTCGCCAGAAAATGGCAACCCTCTGTGAAGAACTCTGTCTGCGTACGCAACGTCTGCAGCCGGTTCTGAAACGAATTCATCAGATTGCCGGTCGGATGCGTGAGGTTCAGGAACAGCTTGAAGATTATAAGCAGCTGCGTCATAAGGCCACCGATCACCGTCTGCTGGAACGCGAACTGTCTGAGTTGACCATCATGGTGGTCGAAACATCAGAAGATTTTCAGACCCGTTCCCGGGAAATCAAACGTCGTTTTGATGACTGGACCGAAGCCAAGCAGCAACTCTCTGGCGGAAACCTGCGTCTGGTTGTCTCGATTGCTAAAAAATACCGAAATCGTGGCTTAAGCTTCCTGGACCTGATTCAGGAAGGAAACGCCGGCCTGATGCGTGGTGTGGAAAAATATGAATATCGCCGTGGTTATAAGTTTTCAACCTATGCTACCTGGTGGATACGTCAGGCCATTACCCGCGCTGTCGCCGACCATGCCCGGACCATTCGAATTCCCGTGCACATGTTCCAGAGTATCTCTACTCTGAAAGCACGCAGCGAACAGATTCGCCAGGAAACCGGTCGTGAACCGACGATGGAAGAACTGGCCGATTCCGTTGGTCTTGGTGTGGAAGAGACCGAACGGATCATGAAGACCTGGAAACATCCCATCAGCCTGGATACGCCTGTGGGAGAAAGTGAAGACAGCAGCTTCGGTGATTTCCTGGAAGATGGACACGAATCCTCTCCTGCAGACGCTGCCATGCGTGAAATGCTGAAAGACAAAATTGAGCATGTTCTCAAAAGCCTGACATACCGTGAACGTGAAATTATCCGTCTGCGATATGGCTTAGGTGATGGCTACAGTTATACATTGGAAGAAACCGGTCGTATCTTCAAAGTAACCCGCGAGCGAATTCGCCAGATCGAATCCAAGGCGCTGCGAAAATTGCAGCATCAGACACGCAGTGCCCATCTGCGAGGCTTTGTCGATGCCATCTTCCCGAACAAGGAAGATGAGGAAAACGAAGGTGAAGAGGGCGTGCAGACAGATCAGGAGTCTTCCACCATGGTGGGGGCACTTGAGTAGGTCCTGAATTCTTACTATATTGCACCAGATTCAAGGCGGTTTGCTGTTTTCACGAACAACAGACCGCCTTTGACTTTTCTATTTCGCTCAATTCGAATAGTTTATACGCATCTGGAGCGAGCATAATAGAGCGAAGGCGCGATAATTCAATGGGATGCGCCCTGGATTGAAGGTTCCGGTAACTTCAATCCTCCTGGATTTCATCATATTTACGGAGTAACACACATGGGTCTTTTTGAAGGCAAAAAAGGTCTGGTTTTGGGCATCGCGAATGACCATTCAATTGCATGGGCCATCACTGAAAAGCTTTATGACGAAGGCGCTGAAATTGCTTTCACTCACCTTCCGGATAAAGATCCTGAGCGTCCTCGTATGGAGCGTCGTCTGCGAAAGCTGGTCGAGCCAAAGGGCGCCAAGATCATGATTCCCTGTGATGTGACCAAGGACGAAGACCTGGATAAGGTTTTTGAAACTGTCAAAGCGGAATATGGTGAGATCGATTTCGTGTTACACTCGATTGCCTATGCCCCGATGGATGACCTGAAAGGCCCCGTTTATAATGTGAGCCGCGATGGCTTCAAGCTCTCGATGGAAATCAGCGTCTACAGTCTGCTGGCGGTCGCCAATCGCGCCAAAGATATTTTGAAGCCAGGTGGCAGCATTCTGACTCTGAGTTATCTCGGCGGCGAAAAAGTGATCCCCGGTTACAATGTAATGGGGATCTGCAAGTCGGCTCTGGAGAACTCGGTGATGTACCTGGCAAACGAGCTGGGACCACAGGGTATCCGCGTCAACAGCCTGAGTGCCGGTCCGTTGAAGACACTCAGTTCCTCGGCTGTCGGTGAATTCGATCTGATGATGAAACTGTATCAGACGATGTCGCCACTCCGCAAAAACATCACGCCGGACGATGTTGGCAAAGCCGGCATGTATCTGCTCAGCGATCTGTCCAGCGGAGTCTCCGGTGAGAATCATCACGTGGATTCCGGTTACCACGTGATGGCAGCTCCTCCAATTGAACTTCAGCAGGAGCAGGCTCAGGCTTAACTCCGACTGCAAACTCTATATTCAAACGAAGCCACCTGTTGAACATAATCGTTACAACAGGTGGTTTTTTTTACGTCTGCTCTTCCAGAAATCCCGGTCGGCTGTAATCGGAATCTTGAGAAAATATTGCCTCACGAGGATATATTTCCCGTTTTGCTCAGCCGGTTGCCGCATATTGAATGCTCTCTGCACAATTCCCTTTTTGCTAACGATTACGATATCGGGAAAAAATCTGCCGGTTTCGCAGGTTTTCTTGATCCTGTGAATCAAATTCCCGTTCTTATAGCTGCAGGTTGATTTTCAAGGTACATACTTGATGAACCGTACACGTTGAATTGTTTTCATCGCTGCTTGAGTCACTTGTAACCTTTCAATTTTTTCCATCATCCCGAGGTCCGGGAGTATTCGGTGCCTGAAATTATCAAAGTCAGTCTGGAATGGCCCACCCTGCCGGCAACGGTTCTGCTGGCAGTCTGCCTGCTGTACTGGATCTGTGTCATCCTGGGATTCATGGAATTAGATTTTTTAGATTTTGATCTGGATTTTGAAATCGGTACAGAGGGCACTTCTTTTCTTGATTTCGGGTTTATCGGTTTACGTTTTTTGAATATTGGTGAAGTACCGGTAATGCTCTGGTTGAGTATATTTTCACTGAGTATGTGGATGCTCTCAGTGAATTTCGATTCCAAAGTAGAGATCAATACATGGCTGGACTATCTGCCATTATTACTGCGAAATCTGGGGATCAGCCTGGTAGTCACTAAACTGGTCACTCAACCGTTTAAAGGATATTTCCAGTTTACACCCCCTAACCAGGTTGAGACTTTGTTAGGGAAGTCGTGTGTCGTTACCAGTACCACGGTAACTGACCGCTTTGGCCAGGGAGAGCTGGAAACTGAGGGAGCCCCGTTAAAACTGCATATACGTGCGGAAGACGAAACGATCCAGAAGGGAGATCTGGTTCGGCTAGCAGACTATAACTCGGAAAAACAGGTATTTTACGTCGTAAAAATTAGCCAGGAGTCATAACATCATGTCCATATCGGCATTTCAACTTCCCGTAGCATTTCTGTTGGGAGTCGACTTTCTCAGTGAGTCAGTGGTTGTCGCGGGCCTCATTATCGGAGTCTTTGTTGTCGGTTTTGCTGTCGCGGTTTCCCGCTTTTACCGCAAAGTAGGCCCGGAAGAAGCCCTGGTGCGGACAGGTGTGGGTAATTTAAAGGTGGCTAACGGTGAAGGGATTTTTGTGATCCCGGTTCTGCATCGAGCCGACCAGATGGATCTCTCGGTCAAGCGAATTGAAATTGCCCGCAAAGGCGAAGTCGGACTGATCTGCCGGGACAATATCCGTGCGGATATCGAAGTTGCTTTTTTTGTTCGTGTGAATAATACAGCGAACGATATCCGAAATGTCGCCCAGTCTCTGGGGTGTAAAAGAGCATCCAGCCGTGATGCACTCATTGAGTTATTTGATGCCAAGTTTTCCGAAGCTTTGAAGACCGTCGGGAAGCATTTCGACTTCGTCGAACTGTATAACGAACGGGATAAGTTCAAAGAAGAGATTCTGAAGATCATCGGGACCGACCTGAACGGCTACGTGCTGGACGACTGTGCCATTGATTACCTGGAACAGACACCTCTGGAAAAACTGAGTCCCACGAACATTCTCGACGCCGAGGGGATCAAGAAGATCACCGATCTGACGGCCCGCGAGCACGTCCTGTCGAACCATATTACCCGGGAAAAAGAAAAAACGATTAAGAAGCAGGACGTGGAAGCCCAGGAAACCATTCTGGAACTGGAACGTCAGCGTGTGGAAGCAGTCGAGAAACAGACACGTGAAATCGCTTCGTTAACGGCCCGTGAACATGCGGAAGCACGTCGCGTGGAACACGAAGAGCGGTTGAAAGCAGAGACCGCCCGGATTCGCACCGATGAGGAACTGGCCATCGCGGAAGAGAATAAGCTGCGTCAGGTCATTGTTGCCGAAAAGAGCAAACAACGAACGGAAGCGGTCGAAAATGAACGAGTCGAAAAAGACCGACTGCTCGAAGTCACCGAACGTGCCCGCGTTGTCGGACTGGCTGAGATTGACAAAGATAAAGCTATCGAAGTTGAAAAACGCAATATCCAGGAAGTGATTCGGGAACGTGTCATCGTGGAACGAGCCGTTGTCGAAGAGGAAGAACGGATCAAGGATACTCACGAATTTGCAACCGCAGATCGTCTGAAGCAGGTCACCGTCACCAAAGCGGAGATGGAAGCCCAGGAAAATCTGGTCAAAGAAGTCAAAGCTGCAGAAGCTCAGAAATCGTCTGCTGAGCTGCTGGCTGAAAAAGTGGTCATTGAAGCGGAAGCAGAGAAAACAGCCACAGAGAAGAAATCGGATGCCATCAAAGTCATGGCGGAAGCCAAGACGGCCGACGGCGCTGCCATTGGATTGGCTGATGCCCAGGTCATGATTGCCAAAGCCACTGCGACCGAAAAGACAGGTCAGGCCGAAGCCAACGTCATGATCGCCAAGGCGGAAGCCACTGAAAAGACCGGAACTGCGGAAGCCAAGGTCATGCAGCTCAAGTACAGCTCGGAAGCAACTGGAATTGTCGACAAAGCCAAGGCAATGAAACTCTTCGATGGTGTGGGACGAGATCACGAAGAATTCAAAATCCGCCTCAACAAAGACAAGGAAATCGAACTGGCTGCCATCGCTGCACAGCAGGAGATCGCAGAGGCTCAGGCTGGTATCGTGGGTGAAGCGTTGAAATCAGCCCGCATCGATATCGTGGGAGGCGAAACAACATTCTTCGATAAGATTGTGGACTCTATCAAGAGTGGTAAGTCGATTGACCGTTTTGTTCACAACAGTGAAACTCTGACGGACATTAAGAATACGTTTTTTAACGGGAACCCTGACTACTTCGAAGATCAACTGCAGACCTTTATTACCCGGTTTGGCATGTCATTCGAAGATGTCAAGAACCTCTCAATAGCCGCTCTGATTTCCCAGATGCTGGTTCAGGCCGAAGGGGAAGAAGATCGGTCGACGCTGAATCGTCTGCTCGCGACTGTGAAAAACCTCGGGATTGCGGATAAAAAAGTGTCTTCCTTCATGAAAGCGAAAGTCGAGAAGTAATACTTCACTTTCTGCATCAGAAACGTCGTTCAGTCGGCTGTCTCTTTCCGGGAAATAAACGTTCTGGAGAGAACGCCGATTGAAGTCGGTTCTTTCGTCTGCAAAAATTATCCGTAAAGCGTGTTTCCCGGAAAATAGGTTCTAGAGCGCCTCGTATTTCACCATAGCGTCTCTCAATCTATTCTGCTCGGTCCAAAAGGATCTGGAGACGCTGTAGTAAAACTGGACACTGTCTAATGGCCGATACGAAAAATAATTCAGAAGAGACTGCAGAAAGTAATGCGGATAGCATTGCCCTGGAGAGCAGTACCTACGAAATTATTCAAAATCGACTCAAAGGACACGGGAAAGAACTGCAGACCCGCCTGGGAAAACTGAACGAGCTTCGCAAAGAAGTTTTTGGTTCAATTGAAACCCGGTTGATCGGCAGTGATCGCATTACAACCGAACATAACTGTGTTCCCCGCGACATGCTGGCTGTCGGGACTCGTTTCCTGTTCGGCTATAATGTCAATTTTGGTCTGAAGACCGAAATCAGTCTCGGCGATGTCTTCGCCGTTTATGAATTCAAAGAAGGTACCTATCACGCGCTGCCTCTGGATCTGATTCGTAATGCTGCGTTCGAAAAAGATTTCAAAGACATCTACCGCTACTACAAAAAGGCCACTTTTGCGAAGTTTTTCGTGAAGGGCCCTTTTTTGTATATGCTGTTTAAAGTGGGAGATGGTCCTAAGGATTTCAAATCTTTCAAGTGGGCTTTCCAGGGCGATCAACTGGTTTATGTTGATAACCGCAGTGATCATGAAGTTCAGTATCCGGCGCAGCAGGAATTTGAATGGACGCGTACCCATCGTGATCTGCACTTCGCGGGACTGCATCCACATATCTCAATCGATGAGCGATTATTCGTCGAAACCGTGGGCGGCGATCTGACCATCAAGATTGAAAATAACACCGAAACCGGTGAAGGCATTTATTCAGAACCGGTCGACGATCCGGACCAGATTCTGGATGATGCCGAAATCTTTTATGCCCTCATCGGTTCTCTGATTCTGTTAAAAATCAAACCCTATAAAGAAACAAAGTACCGCTACTTCATTTACAACGAAAAGCTGCAGAAAGCGCAACGTCTCGATTCCATTAAAGATGCCTGTATTCTGCTTCCCGATGATCATGGCCTGGTGTTTTCAAATGGTTATTATCTGCAGAATGGCGAATCGAAAACATTCGAAACTGATCTGCAGGACATGCTCTACCAGGAACGAATTGCGTCTCCCAACGGCGAAGATTTTCTGTACGTGTTTTGTCAGCCAGAGCAGGGGGCCTATGTCCTGCTGCAATACAATCTGATCGAACAGAAACTCGACACACCTATGATCTGTCATGGGTTTACCCGGTTCGAGGGGGGAGAGCTGATCTGTTTTTCCGGTCAGGATGAACCACAAAAACACCATACACTGCAGCTCTGGCAGACGCCTTATATCAGCGATTCATTTCAGGTTCCTCATAAGCAGGATTCTTACCTCAATAAAATCGGGAATAAAGATATCGTGCGGGGCATGGCGGAATGCCATGAACTGCTGGGCTTAATTAATCGTAAAGACGCTTACGAAAATCTGTATGTGGATCTGGTAAAAGTCACCAGCGATGTCCTCGATTCCTACTTCTGGATCAATCAGGAAGACACTTTTGCACTGGGTGAGGTCGTACTCGAGATCAAACGCGCCGCTGAAGCTGCTGTCACCGAGTACGAAAAAGTTCTGCAGCTTCGTCAGAACACAAAACAGAAAACAGTTGAAGTTGAAAAGCAGACTAAAAAAACTTTAACAGACATTGATCATCGTCGATTTGACAAAATCGATGACTTTGTGCAGAGCCTGGCCAGTTTGAGGAGTCTGCGAGGCGATGTTATCTCGCTGCGCGATCTGCGGTATGTTGATCAGGGCCTGGTCGACAAGCTGGAAAAAAGTGTCAGTGAGAAGAACGAGAAGCTGGCAACTCGCTGCGTTTCTTTCCTGATGCGGGAAGACGCGCTCAAACCGTATGCAGAACGGATAGTGGCTGCGACCGAACAGATTGATCTGGTCGAGAAAGTAGCCGATGCGCGGAAGGTGGAAGAAGAGATCGAAGCCAGTTCAAAAGAGCTGGAGATGCTGATTGAGATTGTCAGTAATCTGAAAGTCGAAGATACTACTCAACGCACCGCGATTATTGATAATATTTCCACGAATTTTTCTAAAATCAACCAGTCCCGTGCTGCCCTCAAACGTCGCATTAAAGATCTGATGTCGGTCGAAGGTGTGGCCGAATTCAATGCGCAGATGAAGCTGCTGAATCAGGGCGTGGTGAACTACCTTGATGTCTGTGACTCACCCGAAAAATGTGATGACTTCCTTACCAAACTGATGATTCAGGTGGAGGAACTGGAAGGTCGTTTTGCTGAGTTCGATGAGTTTGTGGAACAGCTGACTGAAAAACGGGAAGAAATCTACGCTGCTTTTGAATCACGCAAGCTGGCGATTGTGGAAAGCCGGAATAAGCGGGCCAATTCGCTGGCAAAATCAGCCGATCGCATACTGACTGGTATTCGCAGTCGCGCGGAACAGCTGAAAACGATCAATGAGATCAACGGCTATTTTGCTTCGGACCTGATGATCGATAAAGTTCGGGACATTGTACGCCAGCTGGGTGAGCTGCAGGATACCGTCAAGGTAGACGATATTCAGGGCCGCCTGAAAAGTATTCGCGAAGACACCGTTCGGCAGCTGAAAGACAAGCAGGAACTGTTTGTCGACGGCGAAAATATCATCAAGCTGGGGAACCGTCAGTTTACGGTGAATCGCCAGGCGCTCGATTTAACTACCGTTTTTCGTGATGACAGCCTGCAGTTACATTTAACGGGTACCAATTTCTTCGAAGAAATCGAAGACGAGCGACTGCTGGCTACCAGGGAAGTCTGGGATCAGGAAGTGGTCTCAGAGAACAAAGATGTATACCGCGTTGAATATTTAACCTACTGCCTGCTGAAATCGGTAGAAGCCGATCCTGATCAGTCCCTGCTATCGCTGTCCAAATTATCCGATGAAGAATTGCTGGCCTACATTCAGAAGTTTATGGGACCTCGCTATACCGAAGGCTATATCAAGGGGGTCCACGATCAGGATGCATTGCTGCTTCTGAAATCTCTGTTGAAAATCAAACCTGCATTGGGACTCCTGCGATACCAGTCTGCTGCCCGGGCACTGGCCGGTCTGTACTGGAACTACTTTTGTGATCCGGAAATAAAGACACTGTTTGCAACGAAATTGTCCGGATTTGGCAGTGTGATGCAGGTTTTTCCTCGCACCGGCCAGCAGCAGTATTATATCAACGAACTCAGGCAGCAGCTTTCCCAGTTTGTATTGCAGATTTCCTGCCTCGATCAGACACTGGTCAGCGAAGCAGCCGAGTATCTGTTTCAGGAACTGGTACATGGCTCTACATTCGTGATCAGCAAACGGGCTGCTGATCTGTATCAGGATTTCGAAAAATATCTGAAACACAACAACGCCGCCAATCAGCTCACAGACAGCCTGTCTTCCACCAGGGAAAATCCGATCAACTGGTTTCTACTGGCGCGCGATTGGGTTCAGGCCTATCTGGATTATCTTGATTCCGAAGAAGACTTCGATTATCTGGACGAAGTCGCATTGCTGCTGCTTGATGCCAAACTGGATCGTAGTCGGCTGATTGACGCGATTGTGACCGAACAGATCTCTGGTCTTTCAGGATCACATGCACGCATCCGGAGTGGCGAATACCATCTGAACTTTAATCGCTACTCGAAGCGGCTGGCCGAGTTTCAATCTGTGAATGTGCCACGGTTTGAATCGTACCTGTCTCTCAAGAAAGAGATTGTCGACCAGTCGCGAGATGCCATGCGGCTCGATGAATTTCGCCCTCGTGTACTGACATCATTTGTCCGGAATCGACTGCTGGATGAAGTCTATCTGCCCGTCATCGGAGATAACCTGGCCAAGCAGATGGGGGAAGCAGGCGAAAATAAACGGACCGACCGGATGGGGCTGTTGATGCTGGTCTCTCCTCCCGGATACGGTAAAACCACATTGATGGAATACATCGCCAATCGTCTGGGGATCATCTTCATGAAGATCAACGGGCCCGCACTCGGACATCAGGTGACATCACTCGATCCGGCAGCAGCACCGAATGCCGGGGCACGGGAAGAGGTCAAGAAGTTAAACCTGTCGCTCGAGATGGGGGATAACGTCATGATCTATCTGGATGACATTCAGCACTGTAACCCGGAATTTCTGCAGAAGTTTATTTCACTCTGTGATGCCCAGCGAAAAATTGAAGGTGTTTATAAAGGAGAGACCCGCACCTACGATTTACGCGGACGCAAAGTCGCCGTTGTGATGGCAGGCAATCCCTATACGGAGAGTGGCGAAAAGTTTCAGATCCCGGACATGCTCTCCAACCGTGCAGACATCTATAACCTGGGTGAAGTGATCGGCGAGCATGCGGATGCATTCGAAATGAGCTACCTGGAGAACTGCATTACCTCGAATCCCGTGCTCAATCAACTTTCTTCACGCAGCCAGAAAGATATCTACACGATCATCCAGATGGCCGAGGATGGGGCCGGCGAACGGGGTGACCTGGAAGGGAACTACTCGGTGGAAGAACTCAACGAGATGGTTTCCACCATGAAAAAACTGATTCGCGTGCGCGATGTCATTTTGAGCGTGAACCGCGAGTATATCCGCTCGGCGGCCCAGTCGGATGATTACCGTACGGAACCGGCGTTCAAGCTGCAGGGCTCATACCGCAACATGAACCGCATCGCCGAAAAAGTATTTTCGGTGATGAATGATAAAGAGCTGGAGACATTGATTGTCTCCAACTACGAAAATGACGTTCAGACTTTAACCTCGGACGCAGAAGCCAACCTGCTGAAGTTCAAGGAACTGATGGGCATCTTATCCGAGGCTGAGTTGGAGCGCTGGAATGCAATCAAAAAGTCATTCCGGAAAAATCAACAGCTCAAGAGCGTCGGTGGCGAGGACCGCATGGCCCAGGCAATTCTGCAACTTGCGAATGTGGGTGAAGGTCTGCAGGATATTCGCGAAAGTATGAATGCCGGCATCGGTCGACTCACGGCTGAGAAGGATTCAAATCTGGATTTGTATGCCAAAGATTTTGCAGAACGGTTCCAGCATCTGGCAGAAAGCCTGCACGCAATTCAGGCGGCTTTGACGACCGGAACCAAAGATGTGACTACCATGTTCGAGCAGTCTATCAAAACGCGATCGGCACAGTCTGAGTCTGCTCAAGCGGGAGAGGCATCCCCTTCTACACCCGATGACAGAATTACGGTCGTGAATAAAATTCCCCGCTCTCTGCTGAATGTACTGGAAACACAGTTCGATCTGATGCAGGGTTGGATGCAGCCTCTCGTCACCTCTTCCCATGCCAATCAGGCCGAGTTCAAAGAGCTGAAGGAACTGGTGGAACGCTGCCTCAAAGATTACAACGCGCTGATCAATCGCGTGGACGACGAGTAGAACTCGTAGCAGTCCGCGATTTTTTTCTAGGAATTCCAAGCATCTGTAATCCTGATGCCCCTACATCTCACACTTTATGATGCATCAGGCCTGCCGCGTGTTCATTTATCTTGTCCTGGCGTTAGGTTTGGGGTCCCAGGTTTCATGCTGTGAGGGGCCGCCCCGCATCCACAGAATGATGACTGAATTCTCTTTTCTGGCGGCGGGCCCTGCGTGTGCTTCATGACGCAGAAGATCCGGGAGTGACAGACCAGTGAGTCCTAAACCACCTGCTTTCAAAAAGCCGCGTCGATTGAATCGCAGGGTTTTCTGGAATTCTGAGCATACACCCTGCGGCCAGATTCGCCTCATTCTTCCATGCCCTTAGATTTATGAATCAGAGCAGTGTATCAATTTCTATTTATGTTAGCACGAAAAAGGTGAAGTACAACTAAAACCCGGCGTGGAAATAACTTGTGATAGCTTCTATTAGAAGAAAAGCAATTACGGAATAATGTATGTAAATCAATTTATATTGTTGACTTAGTAATCTTGTATGTGTACTTAAGGGTCATGTAGACAATTGTGACTGCTTCTGAGGATATTTCTGCGCATACAGGAGAGGTAGATGTTTGATTCGTCAATGTTAGTGTTAGGGGCTGCGAATCCAGTGGCAGTGATGCTCTGTTTGCTGGTGGTTGTGCTCCCCATCGGTTTGCTGATCGGAGCGGTGATTCTGCGTGCTTCTGTCAGCTTATTCAACAAGTTTGCCGGCTTTGACGAAGACAGTCGCTACAGAGTTCCAGAGCCAAGCATGCTGAATGGGATGGGAATGCTATTGTTATCAACGATTGCCAATGCCATCTTTGGCTTCCTGATTGGAGCGATTGGTGGCGCTACTGGTATGATTCAAGTCGGACCAGAGGGCGTTGATCGCGGGGGGGAGATGCTTTTAAACCTGGTGTCTTTGCCGGTCTCGTTTGTAATTTTCTCAGCGATCCTTTCTTCAATGCTCCCCACCACTTTCAAGCGAGCGATGGGAGTCGTGCTCTGTCAGTATCTGATTGCTCTTGCTCTGGCCATTGTGATTGGTCTGCTTTTTTTACTTGTGGTAATGGCAACGGGAGCGGCTTAAATAAGTGATTGAAGTATCGGGAAATGAGTTGGTTCCGCTGTCTTTATTTCTTCATTATGCTGACAGGAAGAGCAGTGGAGACCAGACTTTAATTCTGTTGGAAATCACGAACATACCTGATCTTTAAGCAATGGTTTCAGTTATATTTCACGGAATTGAGGCAGCATTGTGGGACCTGTGGTTTAGTAGCTGCCAAAGAAATTCCGTGTGAGTTTTTGTTATGTGCCATTCAGGGTGTTGCGCCGCAGATTTAGATTGTTGGTGGTCAACTGGATTCCATTTTGAGGATGCATCGAATGTCAGGCGTGATAGAAGAATTGGGCGGCCCAGGCATCGCTTTGGTTGCTTTAGTGATATTACTGGTGGTTGGTTTGTGGATCAATGCCATGGTCTTACGAATTGCCGTCAGCCTCCTGAATCGGTTTGCTTTTGCGAAAGAGAGAGTTTCAGATGCTGCTGAACGGCAAATTCATCCGATTCCCGAACCGACCACAACCTCTGCCATGGGCATGCTGCTGGTCGCTGCCTTCATAAATTTCGTGATTGGGGGGATCTACGCCATACTGGCCACTGCGCAAAAAACATCTCCTGAATCAGCATTGGTGGAATTTCTGCCAAAGATCCGCATTATCTGTGCTGTGGTCAGTTTTTTTACAACGTCTGCTGTGTTTTCGTTTCTGTTGCCCACGAGTTATTTACGTGCTCTCGGTGTGGCATTTGTCAGAATGATAATGATGCTGGTAATTTATGGTATCACAGCTTTAGCGTGGCTGCTCTTTTTCCGTTCCGGAACTTGATGGCAAGGTTTCAAATCATTTACAGCGTGTATCGAGCCTCAGCAAAACCTCGATAAAGTTATCATTGAGTTAAGAAGTTGCTCTCTTCAATTGGATTATTCTAGATTCGATCACTTTATCTGGAGGTCGAGATTAAACTCTCTTAGAAGAAAAAGCCTGATTGGTTTCCAGGTTTATTGATAAGTATTGGTCATCCAGACAACTGGCATTTTTTGAACTGAAGTCAGGAGAAACAGGTAATGCAAATATTAGACTGGTCGGTGATTTCAGGGAATTTAAAATTATTTCTGATCATATCTCTGGTTGGTTTATGGTTGAGTGCCGTAGTTTTTCGGATCGCAATTCGCTTATTCAACGCACTTCTTGTCAGAGGTCGTCATGCACAGGAATTGGTCTTAGAGCCGACGGTTATAAACGGGATGGGTATCGTTCTCGTTTGTATTGTGACAAATTTTATGATCATAGTTGTCGCGTATCAATTTACCTCGAACAGCCTGGCTACTATCGAATCTGCTGAACCGTTTTTTCCTTATATTTGGATTGCCTTTGGTGTTTTGGGCAGTATCGTGCTCTCTGCACTTCTTTCTCTGTTGCTTCCGGCAAGATTCAAGCATGCTTTTGGAGTACTGTTTTGTTCCTATCTCCCCTCTGTACTGGCAGGGATAGCAAGCTTTCTAGTGTGTTATTTTGTTGTCTCTAACGTACTCACTTAGCCAGGCTGGCACCCTCACATTATTAGATTCACAATTAAGTTAGTGAGATATTCAGATGTGAGGCAGTCTGCGCACGCGTCGTATCCCAGAACATGCTGTATGCCTGATCGGTCAGGCATACAGCAATCTGTTTATTATATAACGAGACAGTTCGGCAGTCGTGATTTCCAGAAGTCAGAACACACTTACTGAATCTTGCCGCGTCCCTGGATGGGCCAGACGACTTCCAGGCGATCCTTACGGAACCCGTAGAAGTTCTCGTGCAGGATGGTAGTGAAGTCGGCGTAACCGGGGATCAGTTCGATTTTGTCGCCGATCTTCAGGTCCTGGGATTCCGGCCCGAGTGTGACGGCACAGTGTTCGGCACTGAGGGCGGTGACTTCGGCATCTGGCCAGGCTTTGACCAGCGGTAGCTGGAAGTCGGGATGCATGGTCTTGCGGCCGCAGTCGAGAACCATACGTCCTTTTTCGGGACGGCTGACGACAGTGGCGAGTACGCTCAGGGAATAGTCGAGGCCCGTCAATCCACATTTATTGACATACATCGGGTCTGCGAAGATGCCTCCGCCTGCCTGCAGTTCGGTGATCCCTTCGCAGTTGGAAGTGATCTGATAAGAACCGGTTCCGCCGGCACTGACGATTTCACAGGGTATGCCTTTGGCTTCGATGGTTGTTTTGCAACCGACGAGGGTTCGCATGGCTTCGATGATCTTTTCTTCTTTCTCAGCCTGGTCCTGGATCTGGAGCAGGTGTCCTTCGTATCCCATGATGCCCGCCAGTTCGAGCCCTTCCAGTTTGTCGATGGCCATCGCGAGGTCCAGGGTATCCTGACCCGGTCGGGATCCGACGCGGTTCAATCCGATATTCACTTCAGGCATCATGCGGCAGACAACGCCGGCATCAGCACACATTTTCGCCAGTGGTTCGATCTGGGCATAATGATCACAGGCAATAATCGGACGGGCGTGGCGACAGAGGGAGACGACCCGTTCCCATTTGGTTTTCCCGACAATCATGTTCGCGATCAGGATGTCTTTGACGCCGGCCGCCGCCATAACTTCGGCTTCGGAGACTTTCGCACAAGTGACGCCGATGGCACCGGCTCCCATCTGGGCCAGGGCAATCGCGGGAGTTTTGTGGCATTTTTCGTGAGGCCGCCAGGTCTTGCCGCGACTGAGAATATAGTCAGACATCTTCTGAATATTTGCTTCCATAATATCCAGATCGATGCAGAGAATCGGGGTATCCAGGTCGAATTTATGAGATCCAATAACTGACTGAGACATGAAACTTCCTAAAATCCAAAAGGTCGATGAACGCAGCAAAGTCGATGTTTAGATACTACCGAAAACGTTTCGAAATGGCATTCCCAGGGAGAGTTTTCTTGAATTGAAACAATATTCGAAAAACTTTTCCCACTGCGTTGACAGTTCCAGAAAACATCGATAAACTCCGCGTCCCCATTGAAGTTCCTGCTCTTGTTTGTCGATGAAAAATGGACACTTAAGAGCTGACAGCTGAGATGGTTGATCTTTGACAAAATGGTTGGTGGCCCCAAATTTTAAGAGTGGA
>TARA_R110000868_G_scaffold1554_3_pt1 | contig 55449 bp, 64 predicted proteins | sample TARA_R110000868 | Tara Oceans TARA_R110000868 (sample SAMEA4397489) | marine metagenome | biome: Polar Biome; feature: [SRF] surface water layer (ENVO:00010504); material: water (ENVO:00002006), including particulate matter (ENVO:01000060) such as... | depth 5 m | reverse complement strand
CGCGCTTCTTCCCTGGTCCAGTCGTGACGGATACCGTCGGTATTTACGGGAAGAATCGCCGGGAGAATATTTTGAATCGTCATGTCGGCTATACTACGGGCCGGAAATGACACGACAAGCAGGATTCCGCATGTCCAACGAATCGCTCGACAGGTTTGCGCAGTCCAAACTGGACCGTCTGACCGCGCATGGCCTGCTCCGGACGGTTGTCGATACCAACCGGACCGATGCGGTGCATATCCGCCGGGGCGGTCGCGACCTGGTCTCGTTCTGCTGCAACGACTATCTCGGCCTGACCCATCATCCGGCCGTAAAGGCGGCGGCGCGGGACGCGGTCGGCGCATATGGCGCCGGCGCCGGGGCATCGCGGCTGATCACCGGCAATCACGACCTTTATGCCGGTCTCGAAGACCGGCTCGCCGCCCTGAAAGGTACCGAGGCCGCCTGCGTTTTCGGCAGCGGTTACATGGCGAATAGCGGCATTCTGCCGGCGCTTGCGGGGCCGGACGACCTGATCGTGATCGATGCGCTCGGCCATGCGTCGATGCATATGGGCGCACGGGCGAGCCGGGCGGCGATCCGCACGTTCGGCCATAACGATGCGGACGATCTCGCGCGGCTGCTCGACCGGGAACGTGCGAATTTCGGCACCTGCCTCGTTGTGACCGAGGGCGTGTTCAGCATGGATGGCGATCGCGCGCCGCTCGACCGCCTGGCGGTCGTTGCTGCCGGTCACGATGCCTGGCTGATGGTCGATGACGCGCACGGGTTCGGCACGCTCGGCGGTGGACGTGGCAGCGCCTGGGAGTTCGACCCGCATCCCGACATCCCGCTGCAGATGGGGACCCTGTCGAAGGCAGCCGGGGTCTACGGTGCGTTTCTGTGCGCGAGCCGGCCGGTGATCGAGCTGATGAAGAACCGCGCCCGCAGCCTGGTCTACACTACCGGCCTGCCGCCGGCGGTCATTGCCGCCTGTATCGCGGCGGTCGATATAATTGCCACCGATACGGACCGCGTTGCCCGACCGCTCGGCCATGCGCGCACGTTCTGCGATTCCGTCGGCCTGCCAGCGCCGCAAAGCCCCATCGTCCCGCTTGTGGTCGGAGCCGAACAGGAGGCGCTGAATGCGTCGGCGGCGCTGGAAGAAGCCGGTTTCCTGGTCACGCCCATCCGCCCGCCGACGGTGCCGGCGGGCACGTCGCGGCTGCGCTTCACGTTCACGGCGGAACACACGACGGCCCAGGTCGGGGCTCTCGCCGCGGCGGTCAACGCGCTTGCGCTCGGCGGCCGGGACCCGGTGCGGGCGGCCAAGACCTGACATGCCGGCCGTTTTCGTCACTGCATCCGGCACCGATATCGGCAAGACCTACGTCGCCGAGGCATTGGTCCGCCAATGGCGGGCGGCCGGTCATCGGGTCGCCGTCCTCAAACCGGTGATCAGCGGCTTCGACCCGGTGGCGGCGGCCGGCACGGATACCGGGCGTCTGCTTGCCGCCGCGGGGGCGGACATCACCGAAGACAGCATCGCCCTCGTCTCGCCGTGGCGCTATGCGGCGCCGCTCTCGCCGGATATGGCGGCGGCACGGGAAGGCCGTACCGTGCCGGTCGACGACGTGATCGCCTATTGCCTCGCCGCCATCGATGAGGCGAACGAATCCGGGATGTACCTGCTGATCGAAGGGATCGGCGGCGTAATGGTGCCGCTGGACGATACGCGCACGGTCGCGGACCTGATCGCCGGGCTCGGCATTCCGGCGATCGTGGTCGGCGGCAGTTATCTCGGGAGTCTCAGTCATACATTGACGGCATGCGCGGCGTTGCAGTCCCGGCGCGTGCCGATAGACACCGTTGTCATCAGCGAGACGCCCGGCAGCGAGGTGCCGTTATCGGAGACACGCGATACCGTTGCGCGGTTCCTGCCGAACGTGCCGGTCGAAATGATTGAATTCGTGCCGCCGGTTTAGGGCGTCAGGGCGCGCGCCCGGTGACGATCCAGCAGGCCCCTCCAAGGCGGACGGCGCCGTCATCGTCCTGGTTTTCCTGAAGAACGCCCGTGATCGCGTCGATGGCTCTGCGGCGGTTGTCGCCCGTCACCGTGCTGAACGGCGCAGAGAGAGGGCCCATTTCCATCGCGAAACGGAGCGCTTCGTCGAGCGAGCCGCCGAGCGGCAGCTGAAAATCGAGCGGCGACAGCGCGATATCCTGTAGCCCGGCCGCCCCCAGAACCTTTGTCACGCGCCCGGGATCGGCGAAGGAGAACGGGCCGGGCTCTTCCGGGCCGGGGCGCGGCGGCATGTCTAGGAATTCCCTTGCCGCGGCGACGGGTGCCATTGCCCACGGGTTCTCCCGCGGTTCCCGCCAGACGCCGAGCGCCACGCGCCCGCCGGATGCAAGCCCGCCCAGGATGTTGCGGAACGCGGATTCCGGGTCGTCGAAAAACATCGTGCCCAGCCGCGAAATAAGTGCGTCGAAGGATTGGGGGGCAAACGGATAGACTGCTGCATCGCCGAGGATATAGGTCACGTTCAAATGACCGGCAGCGGCGCTGCGCGCCCGTGCGCGTTCGATCATGGGGGTGGAGACATCTACCGCCGTGACGGCGCCGATCGGCGCGGTGCGGTCCGCCGCGGCCAGCGTCGTGCCGCCGTTGCCGCAGCCGAGATCGAGCACCCGGTCGCCGGTTGAGATCGCTGCCGCGTCCAGTATCGCCCCGGTTATATCGGCAAACATACCATCGACGATATCTGCATACTGCGCCCAGGAGACGCCATGTTCGCCGTTCCAGAATTCAATCTGATCGGCGTTTTCGGGGGGAGTGATATCGGTCATGGCCCGGTGCCCTGCAGGGGTGGAAACCCGGACAGTATACAGGCGCGCCGCGCCGCCGAAATCCTGGCATCAAAAAAGGCCGCGATGAAGCGGCCTTTCAGATCGTGCGGCGACGGAAAGCCTAGAAGCCTTCGCGTTCGATCCGTTTGCGTTCCAGCTTGCGGGCCCGGCGAATCGCCTCGGCCTTTTCGCGGGCGCGGCGTTCGGACGGCTTTTCGTACGACCGGCGCATTTTCATTTCCCGGAAAATACCTTCGCGCTGCATTTTCTTTTTCAGCGCGCGAAGCGCCTGATCTACGTCGTTGTCTCTAACACTAACTTCCACGGTCCGATCGTCTCCTGTCGGGCAAGAACAAAATCTGTTATAATCGTTTTTCGCTGAAAAATAGCGAAAACCGGCGTTTCCACCGGTTCGTCGGCACGTATATAGCATATACCGGGGTTGATTTTAAAGTCCTTAACGCCATTGTCGTAAATATGCTTAAAACAGCCGAATTCCGCCCCTAAACAGCCGCAGGACCGCTTTTCTCCATGACCCTTCTCAAGATTGCCCGCATGGGCCACCCCGTTTTGCTCCAGGTTGCGGATGCGATCGCCGACCCCACATCGCGCGATGTCGGCCGGTTGCTGGAAGACATGGTCGAGACCATGGAGGATGCGACAGGGGTAGGTCTGGCTGCGCCGCAAGTCTACGAGGGCAAGCGGGTCATTATTTTCAAGTCGCCGCGCGAACGCGGCGAAGACAGCGCCGCCGCGAGCGATTTTTCCCCGCTGACGGCCCTTATCAACCCGGAATTCGAGCCGCTGGACGACGACATGGCCATGGGCTGGGAAGGCTGCCTGTCGATTCCGGGGATCACCGGGGCGGTGCCGCGTTACTCGCGCATCGTCTATCGCGGCTATGGGCCGAACGGCGAAGCGGTGGAACGTGAAGCGACCAATTTCCACGCGCGCGTGGTACAGCACGAGATCGATCATCTCGACGGGGTGCTGTTTCCGATGCGGATGAACGATCTGTCGCTCCTGAGTTTCAATGAAGAGCTCAAGAATTTCATGGAACATGCCATGGCGCAGGATGAAGCGCAGGACGAAACGCCGGGTGAATCTGAATGACCGGGGACCGCGCCGGTAAACCGGACCGCGGTGAAGACCCCGCCGTTGCGGCACAGCGCGACCGGCTGATCGAAGCAGCGCTGGCGCATGTCCCGTTCGACGGCTGGTCGGCGGCTGCCCTGCGGGCCGGTGCCCGCGACCTGGACATGCCGGACGGCGCGGCGGCGGATCTGTTCCCCGGCGGCGCGCGTCAGGCCGTGCAGTATTTTTCGCGCTGGGCGGACCGCCGGATGCTGGCGGCGCTCGGGGCCGAGGATATTTCCGGGCTTCGCATTCACGAAAAGGTCGCCCTTGCGGTCGAGAAGCGGCTGGAAATTCTGGTCCCTCACCGCGAAGCCGTGCGCCGGGGCCTGTCCTGGCTGGCGATGCCGCAGAACGCCGTGCTAGGCGCGCGGCTGCTGTACCGCACGGTCGATGACATCTGGTATGCCATCGGCGACCGTTCGGTTGATTTCTCGTTCTATACGAAACGCGGGCTGCTTGCCGGCGTGGTCGGCTCGACGACCCTGTTCTGGCTGGACGATAACAGCGAGAACGGCGCCGACACATCGGCATTTCTGGAACGCCGGATCGCCGATGTCATGAAAATCCATTCCGCCCGGCGCCGGGCGGAGGGCGTTCGAAGCACCGGTCCCAATCCGATCCGTATTCTGCGGGACGTTGTGCGCAAACGCTACGGAACGCCGGCGTCCCCCCTGGGCGACAACCGGTTGACGTGACCCATCTTGCGGCCGGGCCGGCTTTCGGCCTTGCCGTACAGATGCAGGCACGCGCCCGCTTCCCGTAAAATATCCTGCCACCGGTCGGCCTCGTCGCCGATCAGGTTGGTCATCACCGCGTCTGAATGACGGACGGGGTCGCCCAGCGGCAGGCCGGCAACGGCGCGGATGAACTGTTCGAACTGGCTGACGGCGCAGGCATCCATGGTCCAGTGACCCGAATTATGCGGCCGCGGTGCGATTTCGTTGACCAGGATGCCGCCGTCACGCGTCACGAACATCTCGACCGCCAGAAGGCCGACGAGGTCCAGTGCATCCGCGATCCGGCTCGCGATACCGCGGGCGGTGTCGGCAAGCGCCGAGTCGATGGTCGACGGGGCCGTTGTCGTAAACAGGATATGGTCGCGATGGACGTTGTCGACGGGCACGTAGCTTTCGGTCCGGCCACCGGTATCGCGGGCGACGATCACCGAAATTTCCCGTTCGAAATCGACGAAGCCTTCGAGCACCGCCGGCGCGCAGCCGATCTCCGCCCAGGCGGCGGCAAGGTCGCCGGCGGCGTCCACCCGCACCTGGCCCTTACCGTCATAGCCGAACCGGGCGGTTTTAAGGATCGCCGGAAATCCGACCGCCTGCGCCGCGGCAAGGTCGTCCTCCGATCCGACGGGCGCCCAGGGAGCGGTCCCGATCCCGGAATCGGCAAGGAACGTCTTTTCGATCGCCCGGTCCTGGGAGACATGGAGCGCCGCAACGCCGGGACGCACGGCGACGATTTCCGAGATTGCGGCAAGGGTTTCGTCGGGTACGTTTTCGAACTCGAACGTGACGACGTCCACCGCCAGGGCGAAGGCGCGCGCGGCTTCGCGGTCTTCATACGGGGCGGTGGTCTCGGCGGCGGCGACTTCCTTCGCGGGAGCATCTGCGTCGGGGCTGAATATGTGGCAGCGATAGCCGAGCGCCGCGGCGGCGATGGCGGCCATGCGGCCGAGCTGTCCGCCACCGAGAATGCCGATCGTCGCACCCGGCGCCAGGGGGGCTGTCGAAGACGGTACCGGAGGCGCGTTCGAACTGGTTGTCACGCTTATCGTCCCGTCATCGGCCGGTGGGTGCTTCCGGCACGTCGGCGGTCTGTTTGGCCCGCCAGGCCTCGAGTTTTGCGGCGACGGTGCCGTCGTTCAGGGCGATGATCGACGCGGCCAGGATGCCGGCATTCTTGGCGCCCGGCGTGCCGATGGCCAGCGTCCCCACAGGAATACCGCCCGGCATCTGGACGATCGACAACAGGCTGTCCATGCCGCTCAGTGCCTTGCTTTCAACCGGCACGCCGAGCACCGGCAGCGCCGTCATCGAGGCGACCATGCCCGGCAGGTGCGCGGCGCCGCCGGCGCCGGCGATAACGACGTGAAGCCCCCGGTCCTTTGCCGATTTCGCGTATTCGGCGAGACGGTCCGGGGTCCGGTGCGCGGAGACGACTTTCGTTTCGAACGGCACCCCCAGCGCCTTCAGCATATCGGCGGCGTTTTTCATGGTCGGCCAGTCCGACCGGCTTCCCATGATTACGCCCACCAGCGGGGCTTTCCGCGCCGGTTTGCGGCGTTTGGCGGTCGCCGTTGTTCTGCCGGCAGCCATGACTTTTCCCCTTAAATATCGCGCCGCCAACCCGGAATGCCGGGAGGGCGGCCTGTTCGAAACACGATGCGTTGACGGCCGCATTATAGGCGGGTGATCGGCCCACGCAAAGCGCGGGAAACCGCCGGTCTAAACCAAACGTTAACTTTTGGAGTGGTATTACAAACCCTGTACCGCAGAACCGGATACCGATTTCATGCGCATTGACAATACACGCCGTCCGGCCGCCGCCGCAGGTGTCGGCTCCTATCAGAAAGCCAGCACCACCGCGGGAAGCGCGCCGGCGCCCCGGGCAGCGGATGCCGCGTCGGTCCTGGGCATTCCGCAGAACGAGCTGACGCCGAAGGTCCAGGAAGCCATTTCCCAGTTGATGGCGGAGGTCGATACGCTGCGCCAGGAGCTCGAACAGAGCATGTCGCGGATCGAGTATCTCGAGGAACTCGCGGACCAGGATTCCCTGGCACCGGTGGCGAACCGGCGCGCATTTGTCCGCGAACTTTCCCGCAACCTGTCCTATGCCGAACGTTACGGCACGCCGTCGAGTGTCATATATCTCGATCTCAACGGGCTTAAGCAGCTCAACGATACCAAGGGGCATGCCGCCGGCGATGCGGCGATTCTGAAGGTTGCGAAAATACTGGCCGCCAATGTGCGTGAATCGGACATTGTCGGGCGCCTCGGCGGCGACGAGTTCGGGGTGATGCTGTCCCACGCGGACGAAGACGCCGCCCGCGGCAAGGCCGAATTTCTGGCGAAAACCATAGCCGGGGATCCGCTTGAATGGGATGGCGGCCTGATCGATCTGGAGGTCGCTTTCGGGGTGCATACCATCCGGGGCGGCAGCGACGCCGGGGCTGCGCTCGAAGCGGCCGACAAGGCGATGTATGCGCACAAGACCGGAATCCGGAAAGAACCCGCCTGACGCCGGCACACCGTGGCCGCGATATTCCCTAGGCGATGATATCGGGCAGTAATTCCGCTTCGATATGGGAAATCTGATCCTTGAGAATCAGTTTGCGCTTTTTCAGCCGCTGAAGCTGTAACTGGTCATAGGGCGCCCTTTCGGTAAGGCGCGCGATCACGTCATCCAGATCGCGATGCTCAAGCTCCAGTTCGACCAGCTTCTGGCGAAGGGCTTCCTCTTCGCTCATGAATTCCGTCTCATTTTCGTTTACTACGGCTTAATTTCGCCGCGAGGATAGCAGAAACGGCGCCACACTGTTAATTTTGAGCGTCGATTTGCTGCAATTATTTATGGTTAACGGTGCCTGAAACAAAGAAAATCGGGGTTCTGACCAGCGGCGGCGATTGCGCCGGGCTGAATGCGGCGATCCGCGCCGTCACGCTGCGGGCGATAGAGGGATATGGCTGGCAGGTCTTTGGCATTCGGCACGGCACTCACGGTCTGATGAACCGCCCGGTTCAGGCGGAAGAACTGACGATCGAGAAATTCGACGGCAATATTCTGCGTCAGGGCGGTACCGTGCTGGGATCGATGAACCGGGGCGACCCGCTCGCCTTCCCCATGCCGGACGGGACGCTGAAAGACCGTTCGGACGAGATCATCGAAGGTTATCATCTGCTCGGTCTCGACGCGTTGATCGGAATTGGCGGCGACGGCAGCATGGATATCCTGCGCCGGATTGCGCAAAAGGGCGGATTGAATCTTATCGGAATCCCGAAAACCATCGACAACGACCTCGGCGGGACGGAGAATTCAATCGGTTATGTCACTGCCGTCGATGTCGCGACCGAAGCGCTGGACCGGCTCCAGCCGACAGCGGCCAGTCATGACCGCGTCATGGTGCTCGAAGTGATGGGGCGCAATGCCGGCCATATCGCCCTCTCGGCAGGCATATCGGGCGGTGCCGATGCCATCCTGATTCCCGAGATCGACTGGTCGGCAGAGGGGCTTGCCGGAAAAATCCGCGACGTCCACGAAGACGGGCGGACATTCGCTCTTGTAATGGTGGCCGAAGCCGCGCGGCTGCCGGGCGGGACTACGGTCGGCCGGAAACGGGCAGAGGGAGGGGTGCGCCTGGGCGGCGTCGGCCAGAGGGTCGGCGACCTGATCGAGGACACGACCGGCGCCGAGACCCGCGTCACCGTTCTGGGGCACGTCCAGCGCGGGGGCGCGCCGTCGCCGCGGGACAGGCTGTTCGCCTCTGCCTTTGGCGTCAGGGCGGTCGACCTGGCGGCTGCCGGCACGTTCGACCGGCTGGTGGTATGGTCGAACCGGGCCTGTACGGATATCCCGCTGCAGGATGCCATCGAAACCGGTCACGGTGTCGACCCCGACGGGACCCTCGTGCATACGGCACGGGGGCTCGGCATTTATCTGGGCGGCTGAACCGGTCCCGGCAGAATCTGAAATCAAAGGAAGCAACGTGGCAGAATTTCCCGATCATCCCTTCTGGGACTTTTCACTGGATGTTTACATGTCCGACGGCGTCGGTGCGGCCTGCCTGGAATTGCAGGGCGCGCACGAACTCGATGTGAATATCCTCCTGTTCTGCATGTGGCTGGGCGCGTCCGGCCGCGGTGCCCTGACTGCCGCCGACATGGAAACGGTTACCGCCGCCGTTCAGGCATGGCATCACGACGTCGTCCGCCCGCTGCGGGCCGTGCGGACCCGGATGAAGGGCGGGATCGGTTCTGCGCCGCCGGACCTCGCTGAATCGATGCGCCAGCGTATTCAGAAAACCGAGATCGACTGCGAACACACCGAGCAGCTCATGCTCGCCGCCGCGATTGATCCTGCGGTGGACGATGCAAAGGCGGCGGAAATGCGGCTTGCGGATGCGGTATCCAGTCTGGCCGGGTATTTCCGGTCGTTCGGCGGGGATGTTTCCGCACAGGACAGGGGCAACCTCGCGGTGATGCTGGGCGTGGCCTTTCGCGAACAGAGCGCGGAGAGCATCGCGACTGCATGCAATAGCATGTAAAGAATTGTTGCGATTCCATTGGTCGATTTACAACGCGCCGCGGCGCGGTCTAGAATTCCGGGGTTCTCATCGTCCATCAAATACGGAAGGGTAGCCGATATGAGCGAAGGCGAACGTATCGAGAGTCTGAAGGCCAAGCATGCGGAGCTTGAAACGAAACTGGACACAGAAAAGCGAAAACTTCAGCCGGATGCCGCTGCGGTTACCGAGATCAAAAAACGAAAGTTGTTTGTAAAGGACGAGATGGAACGCCTCGATCATGCCTGAGGCAGCCTGAGATCGCAGAAAAAAGCCCGCCCCGGAATGAACCGGCGGCGGGCTTTGTTTTTGCGGTGTCGGACCGTCGCGGCAATGCTGCCGGGATATCCCGCTAGAGCTTGAACGCCGGCATTGCCGGGGTCGATGCCTTGGAGGCTTCCTCGACCGGCGGCGCTTCCGCTGTCGACGTGTAGCCGGCGCGTTTGACTTCCTTGTCGAGATCCTGGCGGTTGCACAATCCGAGACCGACCGGGTCACGGGCGCTGATGGTCGCCATGTTCCAGTGCGACCGGTCGCGGATCGCCGTGATCGTCGGTTTCGTCGTTCCGATCAGACGCGAAATCTGTGCGTCTTTCAGGTTCGGGAAATGTTTCACCAGCCAGGCGATTGCGTCCGGCTTGTCGCCGCGCCGGGCGACGGGCGTGTAGCGCGGACCCTTGGTGCGCGATGCAGGCCGCGGAACGTCCGTCTTTGCGAGCTTCAGCCGCTCGGCCGAATCCGCTTCGCAGCGGTCGATTTCCGCCTGGGTCAGCTGTCCGTTGGTGATCGGATCGTATCCGACCATGCCGACGGCCACTTCGTCGTCCGCGATGCTCTGGACTTCAAGGTCGTGCAGACCGCAGAACGCGCCGATCTGGCGGAACGTCAACGCGGTGTTCTCGATCAGCCACACGGCGGTGGCCTTGGGCATCAGCGGCTTGGGGCTTTCGTTTGCTTCACGGCTCATGACGTTGTGCTCTCTTGCTTCTTCGTCTGTCAAAAACGCGACCGTCGCGCAACGCTCATATAGCTAAGCATTGTCGACCGTCAACATGATCTTCCCGATATGGTTGCTCGATGCCATCAAAGCATGGGCCTGAGCGGCTTCTTCCAGCGGGAAGGTTTTGTATATCAGGGGCTTGATATCCCCTTTTTCGAATAACGGCCAGAGATTCTCGCCAACCGCCTTCGTAATTGCCCCTTTTTGTTCGACCGTCCGGGGCCGCAGGGTGGACCCGGTATAGCGGATTCGCTTGGCCATGATGGTCGGGATGAACAGTTCGACCTTGGCGCCTTTTTGCACCGCGACCTGCACCATCCGGCCGTCCGGCGCCAGAACGTCGAGGTTCCGTTTGAAATAATCGCCGCCGACCATGTCGATGACCACCGTGCAGCCAACGCCGCCGGTTTCCTGTTTCACGACTTCCACGAAATCTTCTTCGATGTAGTTGATGGCGCGCTTGGCGCCGAGGTCTTCGCAGACCTTGCATTTTTCGGCCGTCCGCGCGGTCGTGAACACCGTCGCACCGAAAGCCCTGGCCACCTGGATGGCTGCCGTTCCGATCCCGCCCGATCCGCCATGGATAAGGATCGTATCGCCGGCCACCAGCTGGGCGCCGTCGAACAGGTTGGTCCATACCGTGAAAAAGTTTTCCGGGATCGCGGCCGCGTTCAGCATGTCGTAGCCCTTTGGCAGCGGCAGTGCCTGTGGGGCGGGCACGACGCAGTATTCGGCATAGGCGCCGCCGGAGACCAGCGCGCAGACCTCGTCGCCGACGGCAAACCCGGTGACGCCGGCGCCGACTGCGACAACCGTGCCGGCCAGTTCGAGGCCCGGGATGTCGGTCGTGCCGGGCGGCGGCGGATATCCGCCCTGGCGCTGCATGGTGTCGGGAAAGTTCACACCGACGGCTGCGGTTTTGACCAGTATTTCGCCGTCGCCCGCGGCCGGAACGGGGCGGGTTGCAGGCTTCAGGACTTCGGGACCGCCGAATTCGGCAATCTCTATCGCTGTCATGGTTTCGGGTATGTCGAAGGTATTCGGCATCCGGAGCTTCCAGGTTCAATTGTGACGGAAAGGACGGTTGCAGGTCTATCCGCTCGGCGGCACACTGGCAAGCCCAGTCAAAGGAGATTCCGGGTGCAGGAAAACGACGATCTTCCGCAGAACATGCCGAAACCGAAGCGGGATCTCGATCCGATATCGATCGAGGAACTGCACGAATATATTGCCGAGATGCACGAGGAGATCGAACGCGTCCGGGCCGAAATCGCCAAGAAAGAGGCGCATCGGGCCGGTGTGGATTCCCTGTTCAAAAAATAACGCGGAAGCAACGCTGGAACGTCCGGCAACCGGCGGCGGTACAGCTGCGGATTAACCCAAAAGTTGAAATTAATTTTTGGATCTGCAGGAAAACTTTCCGGGAAACAGTCGCGAATATTTCGTAATATATTGATATATAATGAGAAATATAGATCTTGCGGTCCGCAGCCGAACGCAATTTATTTTAAATTGGTCGCCAATTTGTCCGGTATTTTAAACGTTTGTTAACACTTTCGGCCGTATTTTACAGACTGACAGTTCGGGAAACTGATCTGTCGATAAAGGATCCTCATCCCATCCTTTTGACGCCTCCCTGTTAGACTTGAGCCGCCCATTCGGGCGGCTCTTTTTTTACTTTACGCTTTTTTCAGGGCATAACCCTATGGTTCGCCCTGTCGTCGCTTTTGGAAATTCACAATGTCCGGCCCGTTATCGGCTTTTATCGAAGAGTCCTATCAGGACACCCTGTCGCTTATGACCGAGCTGCGGGACTATCTCACCGAAGTCCAGGCTGCGCCCGACGGCGACAAGGGCGGTGAAAGCCGCGTGCAGATCGTCCGTGAAATTTCCTCCATGACGCGTCGTCTGACGGAGGCGATGGCCTGGTTGTTGCTGCAAAAGGCGGCGGTGGCCGGCGAGATCACGGGCGAGGAAGCGCGCAACCGTGCGGAAGGACTGCTGGTGGCGGCCGATCCGGAACAGGCGGCCGTTCCCGGCGGTGCGGCGTTGCCGCTGGAGGTCCGGGGGTATATCGACCGCAGCCGGCGCCTGTACGACCAGATTCTCCGGTTGCGGGAAATGACGGAAACGCACCCCGACTGAACCGGGAAAATACGCCCGGAGGCAAAACCCGGATACAAAAAAGGACGCCACTGGCGTCCTTGTCTGTAACCTGGGGCTGAAAATCAGCCGCCGAGCTTGATACCCGCAAAGCGCTTGTTGAACTTCGCAACCTGTCCGCCTGTATCGACAAGGCGCTGAGAGCCCCCCGTCCATGCCGGATGGGACTTGGAATCGATATCGAGCTTCATCGTGTCGCCCGGGGCACCCCAGGTCGAACGGGTCGTATAGGTCGTTCCATCGGTCATCACGACGGTAATGTCGTGGTACTCGGGATGAATGTCTTTTTTCAACGCATTTCTCCTGCGAAAGAGAGCGGTTTATAGGGAAACGGCAGCCGCATTGCAACAAAAACACGCAGATTTGCCGCGCCGGGGGAAATAAACCCGCTAACGCTGCGTCAGTTTGAATTCGATCCGCCGGTTCCGGCGGAACGCGACCTCGTCGTTTCGCGTATCCAGGGGCTGAAACTCGCCGAATCCGGCGGCGACGAGCCGGTTGGCGGGAAGGCCGTACCCGATCAGTTCCTTGACCACCGAGATCGCGCGTGCCGACGACAATTCCCAGTTCGACGGGAATTTCGCGTTCTGGATCGGCACGCGGTCAGTATGTCCGTCGACCCGCAGCACCCAGTTCAGGTCCTCGGGAATGCGCTGCGATATCTCGATCAGCGTTCTGGCGAGCTGTTCGATCTGAAGCTTGCCGCCGGGGTTCAGGTCCGACGACGCCGATGGAAACAGGACCTCGGACTGAAACACGAAGCGATCTCCGACGATGCGTATGCCCTGACGGTTGCCGAGCGCTTCGCGCAGGCGGCCGAAAAATTCCGACCGGTAGCGCGCCAGTTCGGCGACCTTGCTCGCCAGCGCCTGGTTCAGCCTTTTGCCGAGACTGGTAATCTGGACATTCTGCGCTGCGGCCTTCGCTTCCGAGGCGCCGAGCGCCGCGTTGAGGCGCGCAAGCTGGCGGCGGAGCGCCAGCAGCTGCCGGTTCAGTGCCTCGACCTGTTTGCGGGCGGCGGCGCTCTCTCGCTGTTCCTTGGTCAGGTCTTCGCCGATGCGGCGGGCCTGTTCGCCGAGTTCGCGCAGGCTGAGATCTTTTTTCTCGATTTCCTTCTGGGCGAGCGCCGTGCGTTCCTGCTCGGTCGACAGCCTTGATTCGAGCTCCTTCGAGCGGTCGCGGATGGCGGTCAGCGATTCGTCGCGCGCTTTCACGGTCGCTGCGAGATCGCCGATCTTCTTTTCGAGGTCGGCGCGCAATTTCCGCAATGCTTCCACGTCACGGTTCAACCGGGCGATTTCGCCGAGCTGCGCTTCGATTTTCGCCCGGTCGGCGGTGACCGTCTTCCGGGCTTCTTCCAGTTCGGCGGCAGTCCTGCCCGCCGCCGCCAAGGCATCGTCGAGACGACCCTGAACGGCGTCGCGTTCCGCGGTACGGTCCGCGAGCATCGATTCGAGCGCATCGGCCCGCGGCAGCAGTTCCGCGAGCTGGCTCGACAGCCTTTCGCGGGTCGCGTTGGCCGATTGCAGATCGCCCGACAGCTGTGACACCTGATCGCGAAGCTGCGCATTGGACGCCCGTTCCAGCGACAGCATTTCGCCCAGTTCCGCCACCTGGCGGTTCAGCCGTTCCAGGGCCTGGTTTCGCCCCGACAGCATTTCGCTCAGGAAAAACTGCGCCAGGGTAAACACCATGAGCAGAAAAATGATGATGATCAGCAGCGCCGACAGGGCATCGACAAAGCCGGGCCAGATATCCAGCGCCGGCCGCGGGCGTCTGATTGAGCCTGGCATTTTCCCCGGGCTCCCGTCGCCGGCCTAACGGCCCGCTTTTTCGGCGATCGCGGCCAGCGTGCGCGACAGCACCCGGATTTCGCTGCGCAGTTCCTGCACCATTTCGGCGCGGCCGGTCGCCGTTTCTTCAAGCAGCCTTGCGAGATGAACGTCGATATTGCGAATATGGGCCGGAACTTCGTCGCCGCCGGTCGCACTGCCGAGCGCCTGGCGGTTCAGGCTTTCCTCGAGCCGCGACAGGATCGGCTTCAGGTCCATCTGGCTTTCGGCCAGTTTCAGCATCAGGTTCTGTTCCGCCTTCATCTGGTCCGTCAGCGTGCCGAGCCGGTCTGCCAGCGCGTTGATGCCGGTATTCGCCCCGATCCGCGATTCCTCGCCGCGCTGGAGCGTCCGCTGGAGGTTTTCCAGCCCGTCGGCGGTCTGTTCGAGCAGCGCCTGGACATAGGCCGGAACCGACTGGTCGCCGTCGGCCTGAAGCGCGCCGGAGCTGAGCCGAGTCTGGCCGGACAGCCAGTCTTCGAGATCGTTGAAAAAACGGTTCTGCGCCTGGCCCGCCTGCAGTTCCAGGAAGCCGAGGACCAGTGACCCGGCAAGGCCGAACAGCGACGACGAAAATGCCGTTCCCATCCCCGATAGCGGGGCCTGGAGGCCGGATTTCAGGTCGTCGAACACCGCTCCCATCTCGCCGGAGCCGACGTTCAGGCTGGCGATGACGCCGCTGACGGAATCGATCGTTTGCAGCAGGCCCCAGAAGGTGCCGAGCAGTCCGAGAAAAATCAGCAGGCCGATCAGATAGCGCGAAATATCGCGCGATTCGTCGAGCCGCGCGCCGATACCGTCCAGCAGCGACCGCATCGACAGCGCCGACAGGCTGAACCGGTCGGAGCGTTCGCCGATCATCGCGGCCATCGGCGCCAGCATCCGCGGCTGCGGCACAACCGACAGCCCGGGGCGGTTCGCGCGAAAGCTTTCGAGCCAGGCGACATCGCCGGTCAGGATGAATACGGTACGGAAGATATACCCGATCCCGAGAACCAGAACGCCGACGATAAGGCCGTTCAGTGCCGGGTTGGACATGAACGCGTCGCGAATCCCGGCAAAAAGAACCCCACCGACAACGACGACCGCGGCAAGAAAAATTGCCATTCTGATCAGGTAGCGCCGCGGGTGGGTCATGCTTTTGCCGGTCCCGTCAGAGATTCAGCACGGTTTGCGGTGGGCCGTATGGCATCATCTGGCAGTGACGATGACGTCGACACGGTCGGGCGGGCCGCCTTCCGACTTGTTGCCGAGCGCACGGACATCGATCCGCGTGCTGCGAACGCCCTGCTTGATCAGGTGGGACCTGACTGCCAGCGCGCGCGACAGCGACAGGCGGCGCGCCTGGCTCGGGGTCTGCGTGCCGCCGCCGGAATAGGCGAGAAGCTGCAACCGCAGGGATTCGTCCGCTTTGAGCGAATTGGCGATGTTGTCGAGCTGGGCGGTCGCGGCATTCTCCACCGTGGCGGCGCCCGCGCCGAAGGTCAGCCGGAATTGCTGGCCGGCGGCAAGTTTGCCGTTCGGACCGGGCGATGGCGGCAGCGAGGCGGTTTGTTTCGGCGCCGATTCCGCCGGCTGCGCATCGGATTTCCCGGCGGGGGGCGGTGGCGGCGGGCTCGTCGCCGGGGGCGGCGGCGGTGCAAGGGCCGGGGGCGGTGCGGGCGGCGGCGGCGTCGCAGCGGCCATGGGCGGCGGGGGCGGCGCGGCCGGGGCCTTCGGCGCCATGGCGGTGGGCGGCGGCGCAATTTTCGGCGGCGCCGGCGGACGCGGGCGCTCGACGGCGGGTTTCTGCGCCAGAACGCGTGGACTTGCCGTGGCCGCTCTGCGCGGCGCCGGCGCGGCGCGTTTCATCTGAGATGGCGGTTTCAGCATCACCTGGCCCGGCGCCGGAGCGGCGTTGCCGCGCGGTTGCGCCAGGGGTGCCGGTGCAAATCCCCGGGTGGCGGGGCGCTGAGCATTCGGCATCATCAATGCGCGCACGCCGGGCTGCAGCAGTTGCGGCACGGTGGCCGGCCTGCCCAACTGGTCGAGAACGCTCATGTCCACCGTGACCGACCCGTTATTGTATTGCGCGTCCGCCGATAGCGGCGCGATCAGCGCTGCGGCAAGGAAAAGAAGCGCTGGGGCGGCGATGCGGTGCGTCGCCGCGGTCAGCACCGGCCTTGCAAATCTGGGAGCCATCATGTCCAACCCGAATTATGAACGCAGTTTCAAACCGGAACGAAACCGGTACCGGCAAGCGCAACATAACCGACGCGCTCCGCGCCGACAACTGCTTTGCTGTGTCATTAAGCAAGCAACCCATTGAAATAACGGGTCAATCGGTAAGCTTGAGACCTTCGTTGCGTACAGCGCCCGTCAGCAGTTTGCGCAGCGGATCGTATAGCCGCTGGTTCGAGGCGAGGATCGAGTCGCCGTAGAGCATGTTGTCGCGTCCGTCGATCTGGCTGACCAGCCCGCCCGCTTCGCGCACGATGACGATGCCGCCCGCGATATCCCACGGCGACAGGCCGACCTCCCAGAATCCTTCATAGCGTCCGGCGGCGACATAGGCGAGGTCGAGCGCGGCGGAGCCCTGGCGGCGAACGCCCGCCGTCTTGTCCATTGCCGCGGTCAGCATAGCCGAGAAGGCCTTCTTGCCCGGCCGCTTGCCGAACGGAATGCCGGTTGCGATAAGCGCATCCGCCATGTCGCTGCGTTCCGATACGCGGAGACGACGCCGGTTGAGAAAAGCGCCTTCGTTGCGTTCGGCCCAGAAAATCTCGTCCCGGACGGGCTCGTATACGATGCCGGCGACCAGTTCCTTGTCGCGTTCGACGGCGATCGAAATCGCGAAATGCGGAATGCCGTGCAGGAAATTCGTCGTGCCGTCGATCGGATCGATTATCCAGCGTTCGTTGGCGTTCTCGCCCTCGATCGCGCCGCCTTCTTCCATCAGGAAGCCGAATCCGGGGCGCGCCTTGTGGAGCTCTTCGTGCAGGATGTTTTCGGTCCGCCGGTCCGCTTCGGAAACGAAATCGCCCGGTCCCTTTCGCGATACCTGCAGCTGTTCGACCTCGCCGAAGTCGCGCATCAGCAGGCGCGACGCCTTGCGGGCGGCATTGTTCATTACGTTTATAAGGGCGGTGGGCAGCGACATCGCTGGTTCAGCTTTCCTGTAAAACCGGCAATGCCGGGGCGATAGGGACTTTAATCCTTGGCGCGCTCGACATAGGACGTGTCTTCGGTGTTCACGACGATCCGCGTGCCGGCTTCGATATGCGGCGGTACCATCACCCGGACGCCGTTTTCGACAACGGCGGGCTTGTAGGACGAAGATGCCGTCTGTCCCTTGACGACGGGATCGGCCTCGATCACCTCGACCGCCACATGCTGGGGCAGCCGGACCCCGGTGACCTCGCCGTCGATCATTTCGGCGGTCACGATCATGCCGTCCTGCAGGAACGCGGCGGAATCGCCGATCGCTTCCTTGTCGAACGAGAACTGCTCGTAGGATTCGCTGTCCATGAACGTGATCCGGTCTTCTTCGGCGTAGAGGTACGTCGCGTCCTTTTCCTCGACCATCAGCTTTTCGACGGTTTCCGCCGTGCGGAAGCGTTCGTTCGTCTTGTTGCCGGACTTTACGTCGCGCATTTCGACCTGGATGAAGGCGTTGCCCTTGCCGGGCAGCAATATCTCGGTTTTAAGAACCGTCCATTGCTTGTCGCCGTACTCGATCACATTGCCGGGTCGAATGGTATTGGCCTGGATTTTCATCCTGCAGTTCCGCTGATTTGGTTTTCCGGGTAAGGGCGCGGAAACTATCAGCTTGCCCCCGAAGACGCAACGAATTCGGCACCGCCCCGGACGGCCGCGGCGGCGTGTCAGTTCTCGCGGTAATCGTGGGTTTTTCCCTGAAAGTCGCGCAGCGACCACGCGTCTGCGTTCCGGCGCACCGCCTCGCCCTGGGCGACGGCTTTTCCGTGCCCGCCCGGAATATCGACCACATAGGTGGGCTGGCACAGACCGGAAATATTGCCGCGCAGCGCCGCGACCAGGGCGCGGCCTTCTTCCAGCGTCAGGCGGAACCGTTCGGTGCCCCGGGCGCGGTCCGGATGGTGCAGGTAATAGGGCTTCACCCGCAGGCGGACCAGGCGGCGCATCAGGCCGGTCAATGTCTCGACGTTGTCGTTGACGCCTTTGAGCAGCACCGACTGGGACAAAAGCGGAATGCCGCCCCGGATCAGGCGATCGCAGGCGGCGGCGACGTCGTCGGTCAGTTCGCCGGCGTGGTTGCAATGCAGCACCATCCACACCGGCAGGTCCGATTGCAGCGCCGCGACCAGGGTATCGGTGATGCGCCCGGGCATCGCCACGGGGACGCGGGAATGGATGCGGATGCCGTCGAGATGGGCGATGCCGTTCAGGCGGGCGACTATCCGGGCAAGGCGGGCATCCGACAGCGACAGCGGATCGCCGCCGGTCAGGATGACTTCCCGGATCGCCGGGCGGGCTTCGATATAGCGGAATGCGGTCTCCAGGTCGTCCGCCGACGGCGCGTCCGCCGCGCGGCCGACGCGGTCCCGGCGGAAACAGTAGCGGCAATAGACCGGGCACGACATGGTCGGCATCAGCAGCACCCGGTCGGGATAGCGGTGAACCAGCCCGCGCACCGGCGAATGCGCGGCGTCGCCGATGGGATCTTCGAGCTCGCCGTCGGCGATTTGCAGTTCTGCCGGGTCGGGCACGAACTGGCGCGAGATCGGATCGTCAGCGTCTGTCGGGTCGATCAGGGCGGCGAGTCCCGCCGGAATGGCAACGCTGTACCTTGCGGCCACGGCATCGATCGCCGCGATATCCGACGGGGCGGCGAGTCCCGCCGCCGCAAGCTGCGTTCCCGTGCGCAGGGTGGTGGGCCGGGGGGCGTTGGTCATGCCGGTTACGGGTCCTGAATACGAGATAAGGTGACGCTCCCCCCGTTGATGGGGCATTATCGCCGCCATGTCGAATAACATTATCCCCGAACATACTCTTCCCGAAAACTGGTGGCACCCCGATGCCTTCGAAGCGCGGGCCGATGCGCTGGTATGCCGCGCCGGCGCGGTCAAAACCACGCGCGAATTCTTCGACCGGCGCGGCTATGTCGAGGTCGAGACGCCGGCGCTGCAGGTATCGCCCGGGATGGAGCCGCACCTGACCGCGTTCGAAACGTCGCTCCACGATACCGTTCAGGACAGCGCGGGGGAGGGGCGACCGGTCTACCTGCACACGTCGCCCGAATTTGCGATGAAGAAACTGCTCGCCGCCGGCATGCAGCGGATATTCCAGCTCGCCCGGGTGTTCCGCAACGGCGAACGCTCGGCCCGCCATCATCCCGAATTCACGATGCTCGAATGGTACCGGACCGGCGCCGGGTGGCGCGATATCGCGGACGAGGCCGCCGAACTGGTACGCACCGTGTGCGGCCCCGTCGCCGGCTATAACGGCCAGACCTGCGATCTCGGCCGGCCCTGGGAATATCTGTCGGTACAGCAGGCCTTCGACAAATTTGCCGGGATCGACCTGCTGGAAACCGCCTCCGATCCGCTGCGGCCCGATACTGAATACCTGCGTCTCGCCGCCGACGGCATCGGCGTGCGCACGGCCGACGGCGACACCTGGGAAGATATTTTCTTCCGCATCTATCTCGACCGCATAGAGCCGCATCTGGGGGTGGGGCAGGCGACGGTGCTGCATTCCTACCCGGCGTCGATGGCGGCGCTGGCGCGGCTGTCGCCGGAAGATGCGCGCGTGGCCGACCGGTTCGAGATTTTCGTCTGCGGGCTGGAACTGGCCAACGGGTATGGCGAACTGACCGATGCAGCGGAACAGCGCCGGCGGTTCGCGGCGATGACCGGGCAGCGCGTCGCGCAGGGCCGGGACGCCTATCCGGTGGACGAGGATTTTCTCGCCGCGCTGGACAGCGGCATTCCCGATTGCGCCGGGATCGCGCTGGGCTTCGACCGATTGGTGATGCTCGCCGCGGGTGCGGACAGGATAGAAGACGTGCTGTGGGCCCCGGTGGCCGGGCCGACCGTCAGGTAAACCTAGCCCGCCATCTTTGCGTTGAAGGCCGCGACTGCGGCGGCGGGGCCGTCGGCGTGGTTCCACACGCCGCCGCCGACGGCCAGGAAATCGGCGCCGGCTTCGATGATCGTTTCGCAGTTTTCGACCGTGATGCCGCCGATGGCGACGCAGGGGACGACCATCAGTTCCTGCCACCAGGTCAGGATGTCGGTATCGGCGGGCGTTGTGATCTGCTTGGTGGTCGACGGAAAAAACGCGCCGAAGGCGACGTAATCCGCGCCCGCTTCGCCCGCTTCGAAGGCGAGGTCGCGATCCGCCTTGCAGGTGACGCCGACAATGGCGTCGTCGCCGACCAGGCGACGGGCTTCGTCATAGGGGGTATCTTCCTGGCCGACATGAACGCCGTCGCAGCCTGTCTCCGCGGCGATATCGGCGCGGTCGTTCAGGATAAAGGCGACGTCGCGGTCCTGCACGACGGGGCGCAGAACGTCGCAGGCGCGGCGGATGTCGTCGTCCGATACGTCTTTAAGCCGCAACTGGACGCAGGCGACGTCGCCGCCGTCAAGCGCGGCGGCCAGGATGTCGGCGAAGCCTTCGGCGCCGCCCGTGCCGAGGGCGGGCGGGGTGATCAGGTACAGCTGACAATGTTCGGAGCGAATGGAGTTTTCCTCAATTTCAGATCAGGGCCGAAGTCCGGCTTCCGTTCAGGACTTGCCCTGGTAGATCGAGACGATTTCGCTCAGCATCGCCAGCGCTTCTTCCTTCGGGCGCTGGAACGTGTTGCGGCCGATGATCGACCCGTTGCCGCCGCCGTCGCGGATGGCCCGGGCCTCCGCGTAGATGCCTTTCAGGTCTTTCGCCTCGCCGCCGGAAAACACGACGATGCGCCGTCCGTTGAAGCAGGACTGCACGACATGCTCGATGCGCTGCTCCAGCGTTTTGACGGGAATTTTCCGGTCCTTGTAAACCTTCTTCGCCGGTTCGAGCATCATGGCGTCCGTCGGCGGTTTCACCTTGATAATGTGGGCGCCCATAAGGGCCGCCATATGGGCGGCATAGGCACAGATATCCATCGCGGTCTCGCCTTCCTTGGTGACCATGCCGCCGCGCGGATAGGACCACAGGACGACCGCCAGCCCGACCGATTTGGCTTCTTCCGCCAGTTCGCGGATTTCTTCCATCAGTTCGAACTGGTATTCGGAGCCGGGATAGATCGTAAAGCCGATTGCGGCGCAGCCGAGGCGCAGCGCGTCGTTGACCGAGCCGGTAACCGCCTGGTCCTTTTCCGTCGCCAGCGAATTGGCGGAGTTGCATTTGAGGATCGTCGGGATCGCGCCGGCGAAACTGTCGGCGCCGGCTTCGATCATACCGAGCGGGGCGGCATAGGCCGACAGGCCGGCATCGACCGCAAGCTGGAAATGATAATGCGGATCGTAGCCCGCCGGGTTCGGGGCGAAACTGCGGGCCGGTCCGTGCTCGAATCCCTGATCGACCGGCAGGATCACAAGCTTGCCGGTGCCGCCGAGTTTTCCATGCATCAGTATCCGCGCCAGGTTTCCTTTCGTGCCGGGATTGTCGCTTTCGTAGCCGGCGAGAATTTTTTTGACTTTCTGACTGACGCGCATGTTCTGATTCCTCTTGAAACTGAAGCCACTGAATACTCCATAGAGTTCCGGATTTCAATCGGTGGATTGGCCGTAGCGGGCGGAATTCCGGGGGTTACGAAGGTCTTCGCCGGCGTCGATTCGGCGCGCGGAAATCGCGGTCCCGCCCGGTTGACGCGGGTTTGACCTGCATCGTATGGTGCAAAAACTTCAGGAAAACGGCGGGTTAGGCGATTTCATGTCGAAACTGGATGAAGCGCAGCAGAGATTGCAGCGGGCGGTGTCGGGGCTTGAAGAAGCCGCGCGCAGCGCGTCGTCGTCTCTCGGCGCGCAGAATTCGGGACCGTCGGCCGACGATCTGGCCGCGCTGAATGCAGCACAGGCACGCAATGCGGAACTGGAAAACCTGAACGCCACGGTTGCTGACCGGCTCGACGGCGCGATTGCCCAGATCAAAGAAATACTGGACGACTGACATGGCGCAGGTCGAAGTTTCCATCAACGGCAGAAACTACCAGATCGCCTGCGACGACGGGCAGGAAGGCCATCTCGTCCAGCTCGGCGAATACGTCGACCGCCGGGTCAAGGAACTGGTCACCGCGGTCGGACAGGTCGGCGATTCGCGCCTGCTGGTCATGGTGTCGCTGCTGATTGCCGACGAGCTGGCCGAAACCTATGCCGAGCTGAAAAAGGCGCCGGCCGAAACCGAAGCGTCGTCCGATGCAGCGATGGATCCGGCCGCCGCCCAGCAGCTCGAAGACCGCCTGGCCGAGATCGTCGATGCGGCTGCGGCGCGGATCGAGGCGGCGACCGCGGGGCTGACCGCGCCGGTTCCCGCCGCCGAATAATTATTTTCGGTCCCGCAGGGCCGCTTTTCCGCCCGTCCGCGCGAATTGCCGCGCAAGTTGATTTCCCGTTTACCGATAATGCACTAGGTTAGATGCAGGCGGGGCTGTCCGGTGCGATAGATCTCTACATCCCTGGGGCCAATACATCTCTCTAGGGAGCTGTCTCTGCAGGGACCTTGGTCTCGGCACGCGGCGCCCACCTGTCTCGTACAGGCCACAGAGGATCACACCGATCGCCGGCCGCGATGGCTCCGCCGCTTACACCGTTCCCGTTCCGGACCCAATGCATTGACGACCCCGCCCGAAACGCTCATCGATCAGAAAGCGGCCCTGCGCCGCGATGCGGCCACCCGCCGCGCGACGGCGCATGCCGGCCGGGCGGAGTCCGCGGCGGCGGCGCTGGCGGTCCGGTTCTGTACCGCCCTGGAAGACCGCCTGGCGGGCGCGACGGTGTCGCTCTTCTGGCCGATGGGCGACGAGATCGATGTCGGGGACCTGTTCGCCGCGCTGGCGGCAAGCGGTGCGCGGACGGCGCTGCCGGTCATGGCGGGCAACGCAGCACCGCTCCGGTTCCGGGCATGGGTGCCGGGCGATTCCCTTGTCGATCGCGTGTTCGGGGTCCGCGAGCCCACGGAAGACGCGCCCGAGGTGGTGCCCGGTATCGTCGGCGTGCCGCTGCTGGCATTCGATGCCCGGGGCAACCGGATCGGCTACGGTGGCGGGTATTACGACCGGACCCTCCGGGCGTTGCGCGCCGCCGGCAGCATCCTTGCCGTCGGGATCTGCTATGATGAACAGGAATTCGCCGACCTGCCCCGCCATGGGGGCGACGAGGCGCTCGATATGATAGTAACCGACCGGCGGACCGTCTCGGTCGCACCGTAGGAAGAAATATTTATATGCGTATTCTGATTTGCGGCGATGTCGTCGGCCGGACCGGGCGTAAGGCGATCACCGGCAACGTGCCGAAACTGCGCGAGCGCTACGGCCTCGATTTCGTCATCGTGAACGGCGAGAACGCGGCCGGCGGGTTCGGCATAACCCCGAAGATCTGCGACGAGTTCTACGCGGCGGGCGTCGATGTGATCACGACCGGCAACCATGTCTGGGACCAGCGCGACATCATTCCCCATTTCGACAAGGAACCGCGCATCCTGCGGCCCGACAATTTCCCCAAGGGCACGCCGGGGCGCGGGGTTGCCGAATTCAAGGACGCCCGCGGCCGCCGGATCGTCGTACTGCACCTGATGGCGCGGCTGTTCATGGACCCGCTCGACGATCCGTTTGCGGCCATGACGGCGATGCTCAACACCTGGCGGCTTGGCGCGAACGCGGATGCGATCATTCTCGATTTCCACGGCGAGGCGTCGAGCGAGAAAATGGCGATGGGCCATTTTGTTGACGGAAAGGTGTCGGTCGTCGTCGGCACCCATACCCATATCCCCACCGCCGACGCCCAGGTGTTCCCCGGCGGCACCGGCTACATGACCGATCTCGGCATGTGCGGCGACTACGATTCGGTGATCGGCATCCGCAAGGAAATATCGGTCGAACGCTTCGTGCGCAAAATGCCGACGGCGCGCATGGAAGCCGCCCAGCAGGAAGCGACGTTCTGCGCCGTGCTGGTCGATATCGACGACGCCACGGGCCTGGCAACCAATATGCAACCCGTGCGGATCGGCGGCCGGCTGCGCGGCGAATTGCCGGACTAGGGGAGCAGCGTCCCGGGCAGCGGGCGGGGTGTTACGTTCATGCCGGAAATCTCGATCGTCACACTGAATACCTGGAAGGGTGAGGGCGATTACGCCGGCCGGCTGACGGCGATGGCTGGCCTGCTGTCCGCGCTGGCCCCCGATATCGTGCTGTTGCAGGAAGTCTTTGCGGTTCCCGGTATTGGGCTGAACACGGCGGAAACGCTTGCCCGCGCGCTGGAGATGAACATGGCCTGGCATCCGGCGCGGGCGAAGGTCCGGCGCTTCGGCGGGGCGGCCGTGATGTCGCAATCCGGTCTTGCGGTTCTGGCGCGGGCCGAAATCCTGTCCTCGGTCGCGGTCCCGTTGCCCGAAGACGCGGCCGACGGCGAACGCATCGCGCAGATTGCCCGGGTCGCCCCGATCTCCCCGCGTGAAGGCGCGGGCGCCGCCGGGGAAATTGCCGTTCTCAACCTGCATCTCACCCATTTGCCGGATGCCCATACCCTGCGTCGGCAACAATTTGCGGCGGCAGTCGCTGCACTGCCCGGCGATCGAATGTGTATCGCCGGCGGCGACTTCAACACTTATGTCGATCCTCGATGGCTGGAATCCGTGCCGGGGGCGTTTCCGGCGGGGCAGATCGCGAATACCCGCTTTGCCGCGCCCGGCCATGAAAACCTGCCGACACTGCTCGATCTGCCGGACGAAAGCGGCTGCATCGATCACCTGCTGGTTCTGACGCCCGCGGGACATACTGCCGCGGCCGTGACGGGTTTCGGCCATCATGGCGCGGCCGATTGCAGCGACCATCTGGCGGTGCGGGCGGTGCTTGCAATGCAGGAATGAGACCCGGCAGAATGTTGCGCCGGAAAATCGTGCCGAAATATTGCGTTGATACATTCATTTCATTCGACACCGGTCGGCTTCCGGCTGTATTGTCCGCGGCCTGTAGCCCAGAGAGTAAAAGACATGTTTGGATCCAGCCGCGCCCGTAGAACCGAGATTCCGTCCGGCCAGCTTTTTCGCGCAGTCGGCGGCGGCACCTGGGAATATACCGGGGAAGCGCCGACGGTGGCGCCGGAGCCCCATGCGCGCCTTGTGCGTCCGGGCGATCCGCGCACGATCAAGATCATTTCCTACGATGCGCTGACCGATACCAGCCTGTTCGAACGGGTGAACTGACACGTCTCGGCTGCTTTCCAAACGGGCGGCTCAGAATAATCTCCCGGCGTTTCCGGCGACTGCCGGAACGGTGAAGGGCGGCGGCAGCGCGGGATCGGCCTGCCCGGTTTTTATTTCCCCGCCCCATTCCTGCCACAATATGCCGCTAATTCTTATGCCATCGCCCGAATCTCGCGGAAATGTGGGGGTTCAGGGTCGCATATTCACCAGATATGGTATAAATTGCGGCGTTTTACGGGCATCTGACGGAGCGATCATGGCGGGCCATTCGAAATTCAAGAATATCCAGTTCAGAAAAGGTGCGCAGGACGCGAAGCGCGCCAAGGTTTTCACCAAGCTGATCCGCGAACTGACGGTCGCGGCCAAGCAGGGTGCCGACCCGGATGCGAATCCCCGCCTGCGATCGGCGATCGCCGCGTCGAAAAGCGCCAATATGGCGAAGGACACGCTGGAACGCGCGATTGCCCGCGGGGCGGGCAATGAGGATACCGAGCAGTACGAGGAAATCCGCTACGAGGGCTACGGACCCAACGGTGTCGCCGTGATCGTCGAGGCGCTGACCGACAACCGCAACCGCACCGCCAGCGACGTGCGCGCGGCTTTCACCAAGCATGGCGGCAATCTCGGCGAAACCGGCAGCGTCAATTTCATGTTCGACCAGGTCGGCCAGGTGGTCTACCCGGCGGATGTCGCCTCCGCCGACGCGGTCTTCGAAGCGGCGTTCGAAGCCGGCGCCCAGGACGTTCAGTCTTCCGAGGACGGGCACGAGATAATCTGCGATCCCAACGATTTCAACGAGGTGCGCGACGGGCTCGAGGCCAAGTTCGGCACGCCTGAATCCGCCGAACTGACATGGAAACCGCAGAATACGATAGAGCTCGATGCCGACAGCGCCGGCACGATGCTGAAGCTGCTCGACGCGCTCGAGGATAATGACGACGTGCAGAAAGTGTCGTCCAATGTCGAGATCGACGACGCGATTCTCGAACAGCTGGCGGGCTGACGCCATGGCGGTCAGGCTGCTCGGTCTCGATCCCGGTCTCCGCCGTTCCGGCTGGGGCGTTATCGAAATCGACGGCAGCCGTCTGGTACATATCGCAAGCGGTGCCGTGACATCGGATTCGAAGGCGCCGCTGGCGGAACGTCTTTCCCAGCTGTTTACCGCGCTCACCGCGATCGTCGAAACCCACCGGCCGGACGAGGCGGCGGTCGAGGAAACCTTCGTCAACAAGAACCCGGCATCGACCCTGAAGCTCGGCCAGGCGCGGGGGGCGGTCATGCTCGCCCCGGCGCAGCTCGGCATCCCGGTCGCCGAATACGCCGCCAACCTGATCAAGAAATCCCTGGTCGGGAACGGCCATGCCGACAAGAACCAGATCCAGGCGATGATCAATATCCTGCTGCCCGGCGCGAAGCCGCAGACCGCCGACGCGGCGGATGCGCTGGCCGTCGCGATCTGCCATGCCCATCACCGGCGTGCGCCGGCGATCGCCGAAGCACTGAGGGTTGCCGGATGATCGCCAAGCTGACCGGCATTCTCGATTCCATCGGCGACGACTGGGCGATTATCGATGTCGGCGGGGTCGGCTATCTGGTGTTCTGTTCGACGCGGACGCTGTCGCAACTGCCGGGGACAGGCGAAGCCGTATCCTTTGTGATCGAGACCCATATCCGCGAAGACCACATCCATCTTTACGGTTTTCTCGACCATGCCGAACGCGACTGGTTCAGGCTGCTGACCACCGTGCAGGGCGTCGGCGCCAGGGTCGGGCTCGGCATCCAGTCGGTGCTCGGCCCGCAGGAACTGACCGACGCGATCCTGTCGCAGGACAAGGGCATGATCACCCGCGCGCCGGGGGTCGGCCCGAAACTTGCCACCCGTCTGCTGACCGAACTGAAAGACAAGGTCGGCGGCATTGCGTCCGCGGCGCCCGCCGTGGCAGCGGTCGCGGCCAACGATACCGACCGGGCCGCGCTCGACGATGCGGTCTCGGCGCTCGTCAATCTCGGCTATCGCCGGGGCGATGCGTTCGGCGCGGTATCGGGCGCGATGCGGTCGCTGGGCGGCGATACGCCGGTTGAAGACCTGATCCGCGCCGGGCTGAAGGAGCTGACCGCATGAATGACGGTAGAACCGTCGCGCCCGTCTTCACCGAGGAAGACCTGTCGGAAGGGACCGTACGGCCGCAGCAGCTTGACGATTTCGTCGGCCAGCCCGCCCTGCGCCAGAACCTCCGCATTTTCGTGGAGGCCGCGCGCGCCCGCGCCGAGGCGATGGACCATGTGCTGTTCCACGGCCCGCCCGGGCTGGGCAAGACCACCCTGGCGCAGATCGTCGCGCGCGAACTCGGCGTCGGCTTCCGGGCGACGTCCGGTCCGGTGATCGCGAAGTCAGGCGACCTTGCCGCGATCCTGACCAACCTGGAACCGCGCGACGTCCTGTTTATCGATGAAATCCACCGTCTGAACCCGGCGGTCGAGGAAATCCTCTACCCGGCGATGGAAGACCAGAAGCTCGACCTGATCATCGGCGAAGGCCCGTCCGCCCGGTCGGTCCAGATCGAACTGCCGCCGTTTACGCTGGTCGGCGCGACGACGCGGTCGGGGCTGCTGACCACGCCGCTGCGCGAACGGTTCGGTATTCCGCTGCGGCTCGAATTCTATGCGATCGACGACCTGGTGAAGATCGTCCGCCGCTGCGCCGGGGTGTTGGGCGTTACCGTCACCGCCGACGGCGCCCGCGAAGTGGCGGCGCGGTCGCGCGGCACGCCCCGCGTCGCGGTTCGGCTGTTGCGCCGGGTGCGCGACTTTGCCGGTGTCGCCGGGGCCGAAGCCATCGACGTGAAACTCGCCGACCATGCCCTCGGCCAGCTGGAGGTCGACAAGATCGGTCTCGATTCCATGGACCGGCGCTACCTGCTGTGCATCGCCGACAATTACGCGGGCGGCCCGGTCGGGGTCGATACGCTGGCCGCCGCCCTGTCCGAACAGCGCGACGCGATCGAGGACGTGATAGAGCCCTTCCTGCTGCAAAGCGGGCTGCTGCAGCGCACCCCCCGCGGCCGGATGCTGACGTTGAATGCCTATCGCCATCTCGGCATGGCGGCGCCCCAGGGCTACGATTCCCAGCTCGACCTGCTGTCGCGCGGGGAGGGCCAGGATGACTGATATTGTGTCCGAACATGTTTTCCCGGTGCGCGTCTATTACGAAGACACCGATGCCGGCGGCGTCGTGTATCACAGCAACTACCTGTGTTTCGCCGAACGGGCGCGGACCGAACTGCTGCGCGGCTTCGGTATCGACCACACCAGCCTGCTGGCCGATGACGGTCTGTTGTTCGCTGTGCGCCGGTGCGAGGCCGAATTCGTGAAACCGGCACGGCTCGACGATGCGCTGGAAGTCCGGACCCGCTGCACCGAGGCGTCGGGCGCGAGCTTCTGGCTCGAGCAACTGGTGCAGCGCGCCGGCGAAACGCTTGTCGAAATGAAAGTGCGGCTGGTCTGCCTGAAGGCTGACGGCCGGCCCGCGCGTATTCCCGAAACTTTGCGGTCGCTGCTCAGCGGTGCCGCCCCAATGCAACCACAACACTAAGAAACGAACGGAAAAGACATGGAAGCTACAGCCGTCCAATCCGCCGCTCTCGCGGGATCGATCTCAACCGATTTGTCGATCTGGGGCCTGTTCATGCAGGCGGATTTTATCGTCAAGGCCGTGATGGTCGGCCTGGTGCTGGCCTCGTTCTGGTGCTGGGCGATCATCTTCGAAAAAATTCTGCGGATGCGCCGCCTGCGTCGCCAGGCCGGACAGTTCGAGGAGAGCTTCTGGTCGGGGGGCTCGCTCGACGACCTGTTCGACCGTATCGGGTCGCGCCCGGTAGATCCGATGTCGGCGGTGTTTTCGTCGGCGATGCGCGAATGGCGGCGCTCGACGTCGCGGGCGGCGCGCGATCCCGATGGACATCAAAGCCTGTCCGAGCGCATCGACCGCGTCATGCAGATCACCCTCAACCGCGAACTCGAACAGCTCGAACGCTACATGACGTTCCTCGCGTCGGTCGGCTCGACCGCGCCGTTCGTCGGCCTGTTCGGCACCGTCTGGGGGATCATGAACAGTTTTTCCGCCATCGCGGTCAGCAAGAACACATCGCTCGCCGTCGTCGCGCCGGGCATCGCAGAGGCGTTGTTCGCCACCGCGCTCGGCCTCGTCGCCGCGATCCCGGCTGTCATTGCCTATAACAAGCTGTCGACCGATATCAACCGCTATGCCGGGCGGCTCGAAGCCTTTGCCGGCGAATTCAGCGCGATCCTGTCGCGCCAGAGCGAAGACGGGGAATAGCCGATGGCGATGATGTCCGGAAACGGAAACGGCAACGGGCGGGGACGCGGGCGGGGACGCGGCGGCCATGTTCCGATGGCCGAAATCAACGTGACGCCGATGGTCGATGTCATGCTGGTGCTGCTGGTGGTCTTTATGATCTCGGCGCCGCTGATGACGGTCGGCGTGCCGGTCGACCTGCCCAAGACCGAAGCATCGCAGATGGTCGGCCAGGACGAACCGTTGGTCGTCAGCGTGAATGCCGGGGGCGAGGTTTTTCTGCAGGAAACGAAGATCACGCTCGAACAGCTCGTGCCGCGGCTCGAAGCGATCACGCAGAACAAGAAAGACACGCGCATCTTCGTGCGCGGCGATGCGGCGATTGCATACGGCAAGGTTATGGAGGTGATGGGGACCGTAAACCTGGCGGGGTTCACCCGCGTGGCGCTGCTGACAGAGCTTCCCAAGGGCAACGGCGCCGGAGGGGCGAAGTGAATCATGCGGTACGGCGCGGCGATTTCTGCTTTGCTTCATCTCGGGATACTGGTTCTCGTGATCGTCGGTTTGCCGAGCCTTCTGCAGTCGGATCGTCCCGAAATCGTACCGGTCTCGGTCGAAGTGGTGTCGATAGACGAACTGTCGAAAAAACCGGAAAAGAAAGCGCCGCCGAAACCGGAAGCCCCCAAGCCGGCTCCGAAAAAACCGGATCCGCCCAGGGTTGCCAAACAGGCGCCGCCGCCGCCGGCACCGGCACCGGCGCCCGCTCCGCCCGAAACGGTGAAGATTCCCGAACCGGAACCGTTGGCGCCGGCACCCAAGCCGAAGCCGAAGCCGGAACCGCCCGCTCCGAAAGCGGAACCCGTGCCCAAGCCGAAACCGAAACCGGCCCCGCCCAGAAAGGCGGAACCCCCGAAAAAGGCGGAACCGCAGGTCGCCGCCAAGTCGCCGCCGGTGCCGACGCCGAAGACAAAACCGAAACCGCCGCCGCCCGAACCGGACGCGTTCCAGTCGTTGCTCAAGAACCTCGCGCAGGACAAGCGCAAGGCGGAAAAGGCAAAGGCGGCCAAACCGGAGAAGGCCGCGAAACCGGTGGACGAGACGCCGAAGCGGTCCGCGCTTCAGGCGCGCATGATGGCGGCCAGTCTGGCGCAGGCGGTCAACCGCCAGATCACGCCCTGCTGGTCGATCCCCGCGGGCGCCAAGGATGCCGCGAATATGAGCGTCGCGATCCGCATCCGCCTGAATCCGGACGGCACGCTCGGCGGTCAGCCGAAGGTCGAGGATTCGGCCCGGCTCGGACGCGACCCGTTTTTCAGGGCGGTTGCGGAGAGTTCGTTGCGGGCGCTGGGCAATCCGCAATGCATGCCGCTGAAACTGCCCTATGACCAATATGACCTGTGGAAAGAGATCACGTTTGTATTCGATCCGAAGGAAGCGCTTGGCCAATGATGAATATGTTTGATACCGAAATGACGGCGCGCCGGGTAAGGGGCACTGTCTTTGCCGTGATTCCCGCCCTCGTCTTCGCCCTGCTTGCCGTGTTGATACAGGCGCCCCCGGCGCAGGCCCAGTTGCGGGTCGATATTACGCGCGGCACCGTCCAGCCGTTGCCGATCGCGATCCCCGAATTTTTCGGCAAGACGCCGCAGGAGACCGAGATCGGTCGCGACATGGCCAATCTCATCTCCGCCGATCTTGAACGGTCGGGCCTGTTCAAGCCCATCGACCGGCTCGCCTTTATCCAGAAGGTCTCGGCCCTGCGGGTCCAGCCGCGGTTCGGCGACTGGCGGCAGATCAATGCCCAGGCGCTGGTTGCCGGCAGCGCGGAAGCCCAGCGCGACGGGCGGCTCAAGGTGGAATTCCGCCTGTGGGACGTGTTCGGCGAAGCGCAGCTGACGGGGCTCGCCTATTTTACGGCGCCGGATAACTGGCGCCGGGTCGCGCATATCATCGCCGACGAGATTTACAAGCGGATCACCGGCGAGAGCGGTTATTTCGATACCCGCGTCGTTTATATTTCCGAAACCGGCCCGTCGAACCGCCGGATCAAGCGCCTTGCGATCATGGACCAGGACGGCGCCAATCACCGGTTCCTGACCGATGGCCGCGCGCTGGTGCTGACCCCCCGGTTCTCGCCGACGGCACAGGAAATCACCTACCTGTCCTACACGGCGGGCAGGCCCCGGGTGTATCTGTACAATATCGACACCGGGCAGCAGGAAATCATCGGCGATTTCCCGGGTATGACCTTTGCCCCGCGGTTTTCGCCCGATGGCAACAAGGTCATCATGAGCATGGCGCAGGACGGCAATTCGGAAATCTATTCGATGGATCTGCGGAACCGCCGCGTGCAGCGGCTGACGCAGCATCCGTCGATCGACACGTCGCCGTCCTACGCGCCGGACGGCCGGCGGATCGTCTTCAATTCCGACCGCGGCGGCTCGCAGCAGATCTACGTGATGGAAGCGGACGGCGGCGGGGTGAAACGCATCAGTTTCGGCACCGGCCGCTACGCGACGCCGGTCTGGTCGCCGCGCGGCGACCTGATCGCCTTCACTCATATCAACAAGGGCGTTTTTTCCATCGGGATCATGCGCCCCGACGGTTCGGGCGAACGGCTCCTGGCGAACGGATTTCTCGTCGAAGGGCCGACCTGGGCGCCCAACGGGCGGGTTCTGATGTTTTTCCGCGAACAACGCGGCAACGGGCGGAGCGGCAGTTCGGCCAAGCTGTACTCGATCGATCTGACCGGCCACAACGAACGCGAGATCGTAACGCCGGCCGGCGGGTCGGACCCGGCCTGGTCGCCGCTGGTGAAATGATCGTGTCGTCCGCCACGTCATTCACCGCGCCGCGAGACGGGCGCATTTTTAATTTGAAATCGCAGGAAGTCGCGCCACATACCTTTGATAAATCTTGTGATTTCGGACTGCCACAACTATCATTCGCCGCTGCAATGCTGCGACATTTCAACTTCTTACCTAATATTGATTGGGGGAAAATCTGATGCGCTTCTCATACGTCATTTGTGCGATTGCCGGGCTTGCGCTCGCAGCTTGTGAATCCTCCCCGGAGGTAAATTCCAGCGCGACCGGCGATGGCTCCGCGTCGACCACGTCGGCGAGCCAGACGGGCACCGGCGGACCAGTTACCAGCGGCGTCGTAAGCCAGCAGGTTACATCGCAGAGCCCCGGCAGCGCCGAGGATTTCGTCGTCAATGTCGGAGACCGGGTGCTGTTCGGTTTCGACCGGTTCGACCTGTCGCCCGAAGCGCGGACGACCATCGAAAACCAGGTTATCTGGCTGAAGCGCTTTCCTGCCGTGACGATCACGGTCGAGGGCCACACAGACGAACGCGGCACGCGGGAATACAACCTTGCGCTCGGCGAACGCCGCGCCAATTCGGTGCGCGATTACATGATCGCCCTAGGCGTAGACCAGAACCGGGTCAAGACTATCAGCTACGGCAAGGAACGCCCGGTCGATCCGGCGTCGAGCGATGAAGCATGGTCGCGCAATCGGCGCGCTGTGACGGTCGTCAACGGCGCAACCGGCTGACGGGACGGATCGTGGCGGACTTCCCGGCGGTTATCCGGGAAGTCATACTTTCGCCACGTTTCCGCCGGAGGTTGGCCGTCGGGATTGGTTCGGATCCCACGGGCTTGATATTTTGGGGTCCGGAATTTCGAGGCCCGGCATTTTGAGGCCCGGCATTTAGAGGCAACGCACCGCTATGAAACCATGAAGGCCAGTTCGAAATTCAGCCGCCGTGTACCGGCCATGGTTCTTGCCGTTGCCGTGGTGTCGATGCCGGTCCTGGCGCAGGCCCAGAATACGGGGATGCAGGAACTGCTGAACCGGGTCGAGCGGTTGCAGCGCGAACTGTCGACCCTGCAGCGCCAGGTCTACAAGGGCGAAGCGCCGCCCGCTCCGTCGGCGGCCCCGACCGCTTTAAATGCAGGACGGCCCGGCGCCTCGGCCGCGGATCCTGGCAGCGCCGGCCGTAATTCGATCCGGATCAGCCAGCTCGAAAGCGAATTGCAGCGCCTGACCGGGCGCATCGAACAGATCGATTTCCGGACCGGACAGATTCAGTCGCGGCTCGAAAAGCTGGTCTCCGACATGGATCAGCGCCTGACCGTGCTCGAAGGCGGAACCGTCGCGTCTCCCGCACCGGCAAACGCGGCGCCGAATGTCGGCCTCCCGCTGCGCCCGCCGCCCGCCGCATCCTCCGCGCCCGCCGAGCCTGCGGCCCGCTTCCTGCCGGCGCCCCCGGCCCCGACGGAGAACGCGCGGCCCTCGGCGAATACCGGCGCGCCACCCCGGGTGCTGGGCACGATCCCGAAGGATCTCGCGGTTGCCAGTCCGCGCGGTCCCGCACAGGCAGCACCGCCGCCACAGCGTCAACCGGCCGCGACGGCTTCTGTCGCGCCGGCATCCGCGTTGCCGGCGGGAACGCCCCAGTCGCAATACGATTACGCATTGTCCCTGATGCTCAAACAGCAGGATTTCGCCAAGGCGGAAACCGCGTTGAAGGCGTTCATCGAGCAGAACCCCAAGGACAAGCTGACCGGCAACGCCTATTACTGGCTCGGCGAAACCTACTACGTTCGCAACAGCTATCAGGAAGCGGCGTTTTCGTTCGCCGAGGGCTTTCAGACATTCCCCGACAACAACAAGGCGCCCGACAGCCTGCTCAAGCTCGGCATGTCGCTTGACCGGTTGGAAAAGCGCAAGGAAGCCTGCACCGCCTACGCGCGGCTGCTCACGACCTATCCGAAAGCGGCGCCGCGGCTGAAGGCCCGCGTTCAGCGCGAACAGCAGCGGGCCAAGTGCCGTTGAGCGGAGCCGCGGCTGGCGCTCTTACACCGGATGAATTTGCTGATCTGATGGCCGCTGCCGGACCGTTTCCGGCGCAGCCGCGTATTGCCGTGGGCCTCTCGGGCGGCCCCGACAGCATGGTTCTGACGGCGCTTGCCCGGGACTGGGCGGCAGAACGTCAGGGCATGCTGACGGCGCTCACCGTCGATCATGGCCTGCGCCGGGAATCCGCTGCGGAAGCGCAAACGGTCGCCGCCTGGTGCGCCGACGCGGAAATCGCCCACGAAATTCTCGCCTGGCAGGGCGAAAAACCGGCAAACGGCATCCAGGCGGCGGCGCGGGATGCCCGCTATCGCCTGCTGGCCGACTGGTGCGGGCGCAACGGTTGCACCGAATTGCTGGTCGGTCATACGCAGAACGATCAGGCCGAAACCTTCCTGCTGCGGATGAACCGGGGCAGCGGCATTGCCGGTCTGGCGGCGATGCCGCTGGTGTCGTTCCGGGACGGTTTGCGCCTGGTGCGCCCGTTGCTGACGGTATCCCGCGCCAGGGTCGGCGTGACGGCGACAGAACTGGCGCTGGCGCCGGTGACCGATCCCGGCAATGCCGACCGGCGTTATGCCCGCGTCCGCTTCCGCCGGACCGTAGCCGAGCTCGGGGATCAGGGGATTTCCGTCGCCACGATCGCGGGCGCGGCGCGGATATTCGGTGATCTCCGCGCGAAGCGGGAGACGGCGATCGAGGCGCTGGCGAAGGAAATTGTGACCGTTCATCCGCAGGGTTACGCCGAAATCGACCGGTCGGCGCTGGGGTCGGCGGATCCCGATATTGCGCGTGGCCTGATTTCGACCCTGATTCTCGCGATAGGCGGACAGGATTACCCGCCGCGGCGCGAACGGCTGGACCGCCTTATGGGTCATGTGCTGGGGGCGGCCGTCTTTCGACCGCGCACCCTGGGCAATTGCGTCCTCGGCCTTCGGCAGGGCGTCATCGTCGTGCGGCGGGAATATCGGACGATCCGCCATGTGTTGCCGGTCATTGCCGGTAAACGGACGGTCTGGGACGGGCGTTTCCGGATCGTTTTTGGTAAAAATGCCGGTCCGGCGGGCCGCGATCGGGAGCTTCGCGCTCTTGGCGAAGCCGGTTGGCAGGCCATTGCACCGGCCCTGAATCGCGCGGAATTTCAAGGGATTCCGGGACCCGTGCGCTATGCCCTGCCGGCCGTCTGGGACGGCGGGCAGGTGGTCGAAGTGCCGCACCTGGAATACCGGGCAAAACAAAACGTTGAAAATGTCGTCGAAATTGCGCAATTTCGCCGCCAGTCGGTGCTCTCGGCGCGACCGTTTTGGGTTGCTTAACCGTTCAGGCGCATTATCTAATGCATAACGGTAGTTGGGACGTACACAGGACATTGCCCATGTCGGGCCAATGTCCGCCGCCTTTCGGGAAGCAGGACCATTGAATAACTTCGGTAAGAATCTCGCCCTCTGGGTCATCATCGGTTTGCTGCTGGTGGCGCTGTTTAATCTGTTCCAGCAGCCGTCGGGCCGCGGCGGACAGGCCGGCGTTCCGTATTCCACCTTCCTCGCGGAGGTCCAGGGCGGCCAGATCAGCGAAGTCACCATCAAGGGGCGCAGCATCACGGCCGTGCGCAAGGACGGCCGCACGATTTCGACCTATGCCGCGAACGACCCGAATCTTGTCGACAAGCTGGATAAAAGCGGCGTCGTGATCATCGCCGCCCCGACCGACGACGGATCGCCGTCGCTGATCAATATCCTGATTTCCTGGTTCCCGATGCTGCTGCTGATCGGCGTTTGGATTTTCTTCATGCGCCAGATGCAGGGCGGCGGCGGCAAGGCGATGGGCTTCGGCAAGTCCAAGGCGCGGCTGCTGACCGAACGGTCGGGCCGCGTGACATTCGGCGACGTCGCCGGCATCGAAGAAGCCAAGCAGGAACTGGAAGAGGTCGTCGAATTCCTGCGCGATCCCCAGAAATTCCAGCGTCTCGGCGGAAAAATTCCGAAGGGCGTGCTGCTTGTCGGCCCGCCCGGCACCGGTAAGACATTGCTGGCCCGCGCCATCGCCGGCGAAGCGAATGTGCCGTTTTTCACGATTTCGGGCTCGGACTTCGTCGAAATGTTCGTCGGCGTCGGCGCCAGCCGCGTCCGCGACATGTTCGAACAGGGAAAGAAAAACGCGCCCTGCATCATTTTCATCGATGAAATCGATGCGGTCGGTCGTCACCGCGGCGCCGGTCTCGGCGGCGGCAACGACGAGCGCGAACAGACGCTTAACCAGTTGCTCGTCGAAATGGACGGCTTCGAGGCCAATGAAGGCGTCATCCTGATTGCCGCCACCAACCGTCCCGACGTGCTGGATCCGGCGCTTCTGCGGCCCGGCCGCTTCGACCGCCAGGTCGTGGTACCGAATCCAGACGTGCTTGGCCGTGAAATGATCCTGAAGGTCCACATGAAAAAGGTGCCGCTGGCGCCTGACGTGGACGCCAAGGTCATCGCCCGCGGCACGCCCGGCTTTTCCGGCGCCGATCTCGCCAACCTGGTCAACGAAGCGGCGCTTCTGGCCGCGCGCAAGAACAAGCGCCTGGTGACTATGGCCGAGTTCGAGGACGCCAAGGACAAGGTAATGATGGGCGCGGAGCGGCGCTCCATGGTGATGACCGAGGAAGAAAAGGCGCTCACCGCCTATCACGAGGCCGGCCATGCGCTGGTTGCCCTGTCGGTGCCGAAGCACGACCCGCTGCACAAGGTGACGATTATTCCCCGTGGCCGCGCGCTCGGCGTGACGATGTCCCTGCCGGAACGCGATAAGTACGGTTATTCCAAGGTCGAACTGACATCGAAGCTTGCCATGATGTTTGGCGGGCGGGTCGCCGAAGAGCTGATCTTCGGCGAGGAAAACGTGACCACCGGCGCCGGCAACGATATCCAGCAGGCGACAGGGCTGGCGCGCAGCATGGTCACCGAATACGGGTTCTCCGACAAGCTCGGGCCGCTGCGCTATTCGGCGAACGAGGAAGAGGTCTTCCTCGGCCATTCCGTCACGCAGCAGAAAAATATGTCGGACCAGACGGCTGACCTGATCGATTCCGAAATCCGCAGCCTGATCGAAGATGCCGAAACCACGGCCCGCAAGGTGCTGACGGAACGCTCCGCCGACCTGGAAACGATTGCCCAGGCGCTGCTGGAATACGAAAACCTGTCGGGCGACGAAATCAACGCTCTGCTCCGCGGCGAGGAGATCTTCCGGCCGTCTGCGGACGACCCGCCTGCCGGGTCCGGCCGCAAATCGTCGGTGCCGACATCCGGCAAGAAGACCCGCGACGACGGCGGGGATACCGGCGGGATGGAGCCCGAACCGCAGCCCGGCACCTGAAACCGGCCGCAATCGTAGTTTCGTATCCATGACAATCACGTCCAGCGACCCCGGCTCCGACCGGGGTCGCTTGCATTCCGGCGCGGGTTCCCCCGCATTCAATCCAACAGGCCTGCTGACGGGCAGTGCCGCCGAACGTGCCGTCGGGGCCGGTGACGCACAGTATCTTGCCGGCGGCCCGGTCGCGTTTTCTTTTGTCGAGACGCTTTCGCCGGCGTCCGGTGGGGTGGAGAGCAGCCTGGCGCCGGTGAGCGCACTGTCCGGACGGCTGGCGGCGCTCGCCGCCCCGCGGCCTGCGTTTGCCGGGATCGACCTGTCGCGGCCCGGGCTGATGGGGGTGGTCAATGTCACCCCGGACAGCTTTTCGGATGGCGGCGATTTCTTCGACCGCAACCGGGCGATCGACCAGGCGCTCAGGCTGGCCGCGGATGGGGCGGCGATTGTCGATATCGGCGGCGAGTCCACGCGGCCCGGGGCCGATCCCATGACTGTTACCGATGAAATATCGCGGGTCATCCCGGTGGTCGAAGCCGCGGTTGCGGCGGGAATCGCGGTTTCCGTCGATACCCGACGGAGCGAAGTCATGACGGCCGCAATAGAGGCGGGCGCTGCCATCGTCAACGATATCACGGCGCTGACGGGCGATTCCGCGTCGCTCGAAACCGTTGCCGCCTCCGGCGCGTCGGTGGTGCTGATGCATATGCAGGGAACGCCGGAAACCATGCAGCGGGCGCCGGCCTATGCCCTGGCATCGCACGATGTTTTCCGCTGGCTGGACGCGCGCGTGGCGGCCTGTGTGGCGGCGGGCATTCCGCGCGCCCGGATCGCCGTCGATCCCGGAATCGGGTTCGGCAAGACCGATCTTCACAATATGGATATTCTGGACCGCGCCGGGCTGTTTCACAGCACCGGGTGCGCCGTTGTTTTCGGCGTGTCGCGCAAGAGCTTTATCGGGCGAATTGCGGGCGTAGACGATCCCAAAGACCGGCTTCCCGGCACGATTGCCGCCACCATCATGGCGCTCGACCGGGGCGTTCAGATACACCGGGTTCACGATGTCGCGGCGCTGCGCCAGGCGGTTTCCGTCTGGATGGCGCGGAACGCTGAATCCGGGGAGAATTCGTGACAGCGCCGACCGAACGACGGGACGTGAATCCGGCGGAGTTCCTTGCTATAACGTCGCGTCCCGCTGATGACAAAAGAATATGCGGGCAGGGCAGTATCTAATGGCACGTAAGTATTTCGGCACCGACGGCATCCGCGGATCGGCGAATTCGGATCCGATGACGGCGGAAATCGCGCTGCGCGTCGGCATGGCCGCCGGGCGGATATTCACCCGTGGCGCACACCGCCATACGGTCGTCATCGGCAAGGACACGCGGCTGTCCGGCTATATGCTGGAGCCCGCCCTCGTCGCCGGGTTTACCGCCATGGGCATGGACGTGATCCTGGTCGGCCCCATGCCGACGCCGGCGGTGGCCATGCTGACCCGGTCGCTGCGGGCGGATATGGGGGTCATGCTCTCGGCCTCCCACAATCCGTACCAGGATAACGGTATCAAGCTCTTCGGGCCGGATGGCTACAAGCTGTCCGATGAGGCCGAAGAGGAGATCGAAAACATGATTGAGGCGGAGATGAGTTCCGCCCTGGCCCAGTCGGAAAATCTCGGCCGCGCGAAGCGGCTGGACGACGCCGAAGGCCGCTATATCGAGTTCGTCAAGAACACCTTCCCGCGCGGCCTGCGCCTCGACGGTTTGAAGATCGTTGTCGATTGCGCAAACGGCGCCGCCTACAAGGTCGCGCCGACGGCGCTGTGGGAACTCGGCGCCGATGTCGTGACCTACGGCGTCGAGCCCGACGGTTTCAACATCAACAAGTATTGCGGCAGTACCGATACCCGCACGATGTGCCGCATGGTGCGCGAACACGGCGCCGATATCGGGATCGCGCTCGACGGCGATGCCGACCGGGTTCTGGTCGCCGACGAAACCGGCCGGCTGCTGGACGGCGACCAGCTGATGGCGACGGTCGCCGAATCGTGGCACGCGGCAGGCCGTCTGAGCGGCGGCGGCGTGGTGGCGACGGTGATGTCCAACCTCGGTCTTGAAAAATATATCCAGGGCCTCGGGCTGGATCTCGTCCGCACGCAGGTGGGCGACCGCTACGTCGTCGAGCACATGCGGGCAAACGGGTTCAATGTCGGCGGCGAACAGTCCGGCCATATCGTGCTCAGCGACTACACCACGACCGGCGACGGACTTGTCGCCGCGATGGAAGTGTTGTCCGCCATGGTGCAGTCCGGCCAGAAACTGAGCCAGGTCGGCCGCAAGTTCGAGCCGCTGCCGCAGGTTCTCGAAAACGTGCGTTTTTCCGGCACGCCGCCCCTCGATCATGCGACGGTCGTCGATGCCATCCGCGAAGGCGAAGGGCGGCTCGTCGGTACCGGCCGCCTGCTGATCCGCAAGTCCGGGACCGAGCCGTTGATCCGGGTTATGGCCGAGGGCGAGGACCTGACGCTGGTTCAGGGCGTGGTGACGGATATCGTCGCCGCAATCGAGCAGGTTGCGGGCTGAACGTTCCATGAAAGGACGTATTCTTATTGTCGCCGGATCGGATTCGGGCGGCGGTGCCGGCATCCAGGCGGACATCAAGTCCGTCACCGCGCTTGGCGGTTTCGCCGCAACGGCGATCACTGCGCTGACCGCGCAGAATACCCTCGGCGTACAGGACGTGTTCCCGGTCGATACCGCCTTCATCCAGATGCAGATGCGCGTCGTGCTGGACGATATCGGTGCGGATTGCCTGAAGACCGGCATGCTCCATGCCCCCGACGTGATCGATGCCGTTTGCGACGTGCTGGAAAACGAGGCCGCGGGGATTCCCGTGGTGGTCGATCCGGTCATGGTTGCCAAGGGCGGCGCGGCGCTGCTCGGGTCGGACGCGGTCGGCACCCTGCGCGACCGGCTGCTGCCCCTGGCGCGGGTGATTACTCCCAATATTCCCGAAGCGGAAACCCTGCTCGGGATGGCCATCGCGACGATCGACGACATGAAGTCGGCGGCGGAAAAGCTGAAAGCGATGGGGGCGTCCGCCGTGCTGGTCAAAGGCGGGCATATGGAGGGCAACGACCTGACCGATGTCCTGCTCGATGACGACGGATTCCATTTATTCGGGACCCGCCGGGTCGACACTGCCCATACCCACGGTACCGGCTGCACGCTGGCGTCGTCCATCGCCACCGGGATTGCGCAGGGCATGACCCTGCCCGAAGCGGTCGGTCGGGCGCAGGCCTATGTGGTGGCGGCGATACAGGACGCGCCCGGCTTCGGCAGCGGGCACGGCCCCATCGATCACGGCCACACGGTGCGGCCGTTCGACGGAAAGTAACGCCGTGGAACTGCCGATATTCCAGATCGATGCCTTTGCGGATGCCGTGTTCGGCGGCAACCCGGCGGCGGTCTGTCCCCTCGATAGATGGCTCGATACCGGCGTCATGCAGGCCATCGCGGCCGAGAACAATCTGGCGGAAACCGCATTTTTCGTAGGAACGGACGGCAGCTACGATCTGCGCTGGTTCACGCCCACGGTGGAGGTCGATCTTTGCGGCCATGCCACCCTGGCCAGCGCCTTTGCGATTTTCGAACGCCTTGCGCCGCAAACCGATCGTATCCGGTTCCGCACCCGCAGCGGCGACCTGGAGGTGACGCGCCGGGACGACGGGATGATCTTCCTCGATTTCCCGGCCTATCCGGGTCCCGCGGTGGACTGCCCGGACGCCCTGTCGCGCGGACTCGACGCCGATCCGGTAACGGTGATCGAGGGGCCGAACTACATGGCGGTCTTCGGAGCGGAGGCCGATATCGCCGCGATGGCGCCGGATATGGATACAATTGCGTTGCTGCATCCACGCGGCGTGATCGCGACCGCGCGCGGCGAGTCCTGCGATTTCGTTTCCCGCTATTTCGGACCGTCCTTCGGCGTGCCGGAAGATTCCGTCACCGGGTCCGCCCACTGCATGCTGACGCCCTACTGGGCGCGGCGTCTCGGCCGCGACCGGCTCGACGCCCGCCAGATTTCTGAACGCGGCGGCCGCCTGGTCTGCGAAGACCGCGGCGACCGGGTCGGGATCGGCGGCAGGGCGGTGCTGTATCTCGAAGGAACGATCACGGTCTAGGCGGTCCCGGGACCGCGCGATTACTCCGGGTCCAGAGGCGTCTTGAATTCCATGTTCTCGACAATGATTCCTGCCGGCCGCTGGCCCGGCTTCAGGCCGACATAGCGTTCCAGGATGGCATCGGTCAGGGGGCGGCCGCCCGGCGTCGCGAGCCAGAGACGCAGCAGGTGCCGCTTGCGGTCTTCCTCCGGCCAGTCCTGATATTCCGTGCGGCTGTGCACGACCACATGGTTATGCAGGAACTGGATATCGCCCGGCCGGAAATCCGTCTCGTGTTTCAGTTCTTCGGCAAGGATATCCATCATCTCCAGCGCCTCGATCTGGGCCGGGGTGAACCGGGGCAGTGCGTCGAAACGCTGGGTCGCCCGGATATAGTAATTATGCCAGCTGCACGAAAAATATCCCTCGGCGAAACAGAAAACCGGCAGTTCGAACCACGGATCCTTTCCCGGCGGAATTTCATTGCGGCGGTCGCGGTACCACGGCTTGGTCAGTTCGGCGACAAGGTCGGGCCGCCGGCGCAGCATTTCGTTGTAGATCGCGACCGAACTGGCGACCGAGCTCAGGCCGCCCTGCTTCGCGGGCCGGAGGCAGAGCAGCCCCACCACGTCGCAGGAATCGGAATGATAGTTGAGATAGGCGCTTGTGTTGTAGGCGCGGGACGACGGATCGGCGCGCGACGACCCGGTGAGATCGTAGACATGGCCCAGAAGATGGCCGTTCTTGTTCTGCGATACCGGGCGGCCGACACGCAACCCGATGCCCCAGTAGGCGGCGGCGGATTCGGCGATATCGTAGCGGTGGACCGGGATGCCGCGCAGAAGACCGATGCCGAGCCCGTCAATGACCTGGTCTTTCAGCCGGGCCAGCCTCACATCCAGCGTCGGCAGCGGAAAATCCGCCAGCGTGATGTCCTTGATATCCAGCCCGCGGTCGCGAATGCCGGCGACGGCGGCATCGATTTCCGCAATTTCGGTATCGGTAAGGTCGATCCGCCAGTGCGGGTTCCGCTCCAGCTCTTCGCCCGTCCAGTCGGCCGGGTCGACGATCGGCTGCATGGGTTTGGCGGGCAGCCGGGCGGGGCGTGCGGCGTCGATCGTAACGGATGTCTGGTTCGGCATGGATTGCGGTTCCTCTATGCGGCTGTTTGTCGCCATTGGAAGAATGCTAACCGGTATCTCCGGTCCGCATCAATGTATCGCTGTGCATGGCATCGGCGCGTCGCCGCATGTCTGGGGTGTCGGCGGGGTGGTGCCGGCCGGGTTTGCCGCGGGGCGTAACGTCAGTCCATATCGCCCGGCTTTGGGCCGAACACGCGTTCGCGGTCTTCTTCCGAGATCATGCCCATCAGCACCTTTCGGTACCCGTCGACCGCCTCGGCGCCGGCGGCGCGATAGGCGTCGGCGAAGCGGCGGCGCTGGGATTCCGACAGCCGGCGTTCCAGCGCCACGCCCTTCGGCGTCAGCTCCAGAAGCCGCTGGCGGCGGTCGTGGGGGCCTTCGTGCTGGACGATGAATTCTTCCCGGACAAGCTGTCCCAGGACCCGCGACAGGCTCTGCTTTGTGATCTTCAGGATGGCCAGCAGGTCGGAGACGTTGATGCGCGGGTTTCCGCCGACGAAGTGGATCACCCGGTGATGGGCGCGACCGAAACCGTACTCCGCCAGGATGGCGTCGGGCTCCGCCGTGAAGTCCCGATAGGCGAAATAGAGCAGCTCTATTCCCTGGCGGAGATCCTCTTCGCGGAGAAACAGCGGATTGAACGAGGATTTTATGTCAGTCATATTGACATATATGCCTCTGAATGTTACCAACCGCAACCCTCAATGGTAACAATATGTCTTCAGGACGAGCTGCGGAGTAACAAAGCCATGATGAACTTCGACGATCAGGACGGCAACGTCTGGTATAACGGCAAACTGATCCCGTGGCGGGACTCCAAGCTCCACGTGCTGTCGCACGGCCTGCACTACGCAAGCTGCGTGTTCGAAGGCGAACGCGTCTATAACGGCGAAATCTTCAAGCTGCGCGAACACACCCAGCGTCTGATCGATTCCGGCAAGGAGCTCGGCTTCACCATCCCCTATTCGCTGGAAGAGCTGGAACAGGCAACGCGCGACACCGTTGCGTCCCAGGGCTTTGCCGATGCCTATGTGCGCCCGGTGGCGTGGCGCGGCAGCGAAATGATGGGCGTGTCGGCGCAGCAGACCAAGATCAACGTCGCGATCGCGGTGTGGGAATGGCCGTCCTATTTCTCGCCCGAAGCGCGTCTGCGCGGCATTCGCCTGACGACGTCGAAATGGCGCCGCCCGGCGCCCGATACGGCGCCCGTGCATGCCAAGGCGGCGGGACTGTACATGATCTGCACGCTCAGCAAGCATGCCGCCGAAGCGGCGGGTTACGACGATGCGCTGATGCTCGACTATCGCGGTCAGGTCGCGGAATCTACCGGCGCCAACATCTTCCTGATCCAGGACGGCAAAATCCACACCCCGACGCCGGATTGCTTCCTCGACGGCATTACCCGCCAGACGGTGATCGGCCTCGCGGAAAAACACAATATCGAGGTCATCGAACGGGTCATCATGCCCGAGGAATTCGCGGATACGGACGAGGTTTTCGTCACCGGGACGGCGGCAGAGGTCACGCCCGTCAGCGAAATCGACGAATACCGCTTCACCCCGGGCCAGATCACCCGGACACTGCTGGAAGATTACGACAGCCTGGTCCGCGGCGCGCGCAACGAAGCCGCGGCGTAAAGACAGGGCGTTCCGGGCGCTGCATGGCGCATTCCGGCTTTCCGGTATTGAATTTTCTGCGCCCCCGGCCCTGTGCCGGGGGTCTGCCGTTCCACCTCAGCTGTCGGTCACCCGCACCCAGCGGTCGGCGGCGACGGTATCCTCTTCGCGGGACTCGACCCATTTTGCGCCGGATTCGCGGTCTTCGAGTTTCCAGAACGGGGCCTTGGTCTTCAGCCAGTCGATCAGGAACTGGCAGCTTTCGAGCGATGCTTCCCGGTGTTCGGACGCCGTGACGACCAGCACGATCCGGTCGCCGGGCTGCAATTCGCCGTAGCGGTGGATTATCAGCACGTCCTGCAACTGCCAGCGTTCGCGGGCGTCCGCTTCGAGCCGCTCCAGCTGTTTCTCGGTCATGCCCGGATAATGTTCGAGCGTCATGGAGCTGATTTTCTCGTCGCCCGCGTAATCGCGGACAAGCCCGACGAAGCTGGCAAGCCCGCCGATTTCGGTATTGCCGTCGGTCATGCGGCTGATTTCGGCGCCGATATCGAAATCCTCGGTCTGAACCCGGATCATGCTGCTCAGCCTCCCGTCATCGGGGGGAAAAGGGCGACTTCGTCGGAGTCGGTAATGGCGGCATCGAGCGGCGCGATCTCCTGGTTGACCGCGACGCGCAGCGCCGACGAATCCTCCAGCGCGCTGGCATAGCCGCCGCCTCTGGCCTTCAGCCAGTCGATCAGGCCGGCGACGCTGTCGACCTCCGGCGGGGGGGAAAGCTCTTCTTTTCCGGTGCCGATCCGCGACCGCACCCATCCGAAATATAGTACCTGCATTATCCGATCTCGCTGAAAGGTAGATAATCCACCATGGTTCCCGCCTCCAGGCTAGTCAACTCCTCGGGCAGTTCGACCAGGCCGTCGGAATCGACCATCGACGTCAGAATGCCCGCCCCGTCGCGCGGGAACTTGCGGGCGACCGGTGCCCCGTCGGTATCGCGCTCCAGGCGGACGCGCAGCCATTCGCGCCGCCCGAGTTTCTTTTTCACCGGGAAGCCTGCGCGCACCCGGTACATGCCGGGGTCGAGGTCGCGGCTGCCGCCAAGGCGCAGGATCGCGGGCCGCGCAAAGCGCATGAACGTGACCAGCACGGCGACCGGGTTGCCGGGCAGGCCGATAAACGGGACGGTCCCGATCTGGCCGAGGGCCAGCGGCCGTCCGGGCCGTATGGCGAGGCGCCAGAAATGCATTTTCCCGAGCGCGGCGACCGCGGCCCGGACATGGTCTTCCTCGCCGGTCGATACGCCGCCCGACGTCATGATCAGGTCGTGGCCGGCGGCGGCATCGCGCAGGGTATCGTGAACGATGTCGTAGGAATCGGGCAAAATGCCGAGATCGTCGACGTCGCATCCCAGCCGTTCCAGCGCGGCGGCGACCGAATAGCGGTTGGCGTCGTAAATGCTGCCCGGCGGCAGTTCGGCGCCGACGTCGCGCACTTCGTCGCCGGTCGAAAACAGCGCGACCCGCACCGGCTTGAAGACGGGCAGGGTGACGGTTCCCGTCGATGCCGCAAGGCCGATTTCCTGCGGCCGCAGTTTCGTGCCGGCGGTCAGGATGGTCGCCCCGGCCTCTATGTCCTCGCCGGCGAAGCGGCGGTTGGCGCCCTGCTTGATTCCCGGCGGGATGGTGACCGTATCGTTCTCAGCGCGGCAGTCTTCCTGCATCAGGACCGTGTCGGCGCCTTCCGGCATGGCGGCGCCGGTGAATATCCGCATGGCCTCGCCGCGCCCCACCGGCCGGCCGGACACGCCGCCCGCGGCGATGCGCCCGGTCACCGTCAGCGTGGTGTCGCCGCCGGCCGAGAGATCCCCGAACCGGACCGCGTATCCGTCCACGGCGGCGTTGTCATGGGGCGGCACGGCGCGGTCCGACGTCACGTCGGCGGCCAGCACCCGGCCCGATGCGTGGCGCAGGTCGACATCCTCGCGGCCGACGACGACATCGAGACGTTCGGCCAGAAGCGTCAGCGCGTCCGCCGTTTTCATCAGGTCGCCGCCAAAGGCGAAACAGTCATCGGACAGCTGCGCCATGTCAGGCGGCCCCTTCGAAATGGGGAGAAGACGGGGAAGGGGACGGAGTGCCGGGGCCGCATCGGGCGACGATGAAGTCGGCGATGGCGCCGGCGTCGTTGAGGTCGAGCACTGGAAGGCCGGTATCGGCAACCGGCGCATCGCTGGCGACCGCGACGACGGTGTCGTTGCGGCGGCAGATCAGTTCGGCGCCGGTGGATGGACGGTGAACCTCTATCTTGGGATGTGCCTCGTCCTTGAACCCCTCCACGAGAACGATATCGACGGGCGACAGCCTGGCGAGCAGGTCGTGGAGGGTCGGTTCCGGCGCATCGCCGTTTTCGTGGACGACGGCCCAGCGCCGGGCGGAAGATACGACAACCTCTGCCGCGCCGGCGGCACGGTGTTCGTAGGAATCCTTGCCGGGCTTGTCGATGTCGAAGTCGTGATGCGCGTGCTTGACCGTCGCGACCCGGTAGCCGCGTTTGGTCAGTTCCGGAATCAGGCGGACGATCAGCGCCGTCTTGCCGCTGCCGCTCCAGCCGGCAATGCCCATTATGCTATCTGTGCCGCCGGTCATGGCGCGTCCATGTGGCGCAGCCCGGCGCGCAGGTAATCGTAGCCGGTAACGATCGTGATCGCGGCCGCAATCCAGAGGCCGGCCTCGCCGATTAATTTTACCGGTATCGTTTCCGGCACCGTCGGATGCGCCGCATTGCCGAGGATCAGCACCCCGATGGCGATCATCTGGATGGTCGTCTTCCACTTGGCGAGCCTGCTGACCGGCAGGCTGACGGACAGGCCGGCGAGGTATTCGCGCAGGCCCGATACCAGTATTTCGCGGCACAGGATGATCACCGCCGGTATGATGGCCAGTTCCGCAACCTGGCCGAACCCGACCATCATCAGCAGGGCGGCAGCCACCAGCAGCTTGTCGGCGACGGGATCGAGAAACGTGCCGAACGCCGACATCTGATCCCGCGCCCGGGCCAGGTAGCCGTCGAAGAAATCCGTGATGCCCGCCAGCGCGAACACGGCGCAGGCAATCCACTGCCCGGTCGCGCTTTCGAGGAAAAACAGCGCCACAAACACCGGAATCACCGCCACGCGGGACAGTGTCAGGATATTCGGCAGGGTCAGAAGCATACGCGCTCGTCTCGGTCAGGTGTTTCGGGGCAGGGGCGCAAGTCTACTCTTCGGCGTTGAAGTGATCATAAATTCTTTTCGCGACGGTTTTGCTGATGCCGTCAACCGCTTCGAGGTCGCTCAGCCCCGCCCGGCCGATACTGGACGCAGAGCCGAAATGGTTCAACAGGGCGCGTTTGCGTTTCGCCCCGATACCGGGAACTTCGTCGATCACCGAGCGCGTAATCTGTTTCGAACGCCGGTTGCGGTGGCTGCCGATCGCGAAGCGGTGCGCCTCGTCGCGCAATCGCTGCATGAAGTACAGCACCGGGTCCTGCAGGGGCAGCGAAAACGGCGTCCGCCCGGGAACGTGGAACCGTTCGCGCCCGGCATTGCGGTCCGGGCCCTTGGCGATGGACACGACCGGCAGTTCCGCGATGCCGAGTTCGTCCAGCACGTCCATGACCACCGACAACTGGCCCGGCCCGCCGTCGATCAGGACCAGGTCCGGCCAGGTGCCGCGGTCGCGGTCGGGGTCTTCCTTCAGGGCACGGGCGAAACGGCGGGTCAGCACCTCGCGCATCATCGCGTAATCGTCGCCGGGCTCTATATCGGGGTTTTTGATATTGAACTTGCGATAGGCGCTCTTCTCGAACCCGTCCTCGCCGGACACGATCATCGCCCCCAGCGCGTTCGTCCCCGAAATATGGCTGTTATCGTATACTTCTATCCGTTTCGGCGGAGCGTCGAGGTCGAACAGGGCGGCAACACCGTCCAGCAGCTTCCGCTGCGACGCGCTTTCCGACATGCGTCGGGCAAGCGCGTCGGCGGCATTCAGGGCGGCGCTGTCGATCAGGCTTTTCCGGCTGCCGCGCTGCGGCCGGGAAATGTCGACCTTGCGGTCGCCACGGATCGTCAGCGCCTGGCGCACCAGTTCCTGGTTCGGCAGGGCGTGGCTGATCAGCACCAGCTTCGGCGGTTTCTTGTCCGAATAGAACTGTCCGATAAAGGCTTCGAGCACCTCTTCGGCGGGGATCGACTTTGCGTGGTTCGGGAAATAGGTCCGGGTCCCGTAATTCTGGCCCGCCCGGTAGAAGAAAACCTGCACGCAGGTGGCGCCGCCGTCCTGGTGGGCGGCGATGATGTCGGCCTCGCCGATGGTCTCGACATTGATGTCCTGGTGCGCCTGGATCTGTGTCAGCGCCCGGATGCGGTCGCGGTAGATGGCGGCGGATTCGAAATCGAGCGCCTCGCTGGCGGTTTCCATCTGCTTCGATATGGATTGCTGTACCGCGCGGGTGCGCCCGCTGAGGAATGCCTGTGCCTGGTCGGCGATCCGGTCGTAATCCTCGCGCGAAATCAGGTCGACACAGGGCGCGGTGCAGCGCTTGATCTGGTATTGCAGGCAGGGCCGTGTCCGCCCCGCGAAGACGCTGTCCGAACAGCTGCGCAGCGGGAACACCTTCTGCAGGATATTCAGGGTGCGGTTCACCGCGCCGGCCGACGCGAACGGGCCGAAGTATTCCCCGTCCCGGTTGCGCGCACCGCGGTGCTTGACCAGCTGGACCCAGTCGGAATCCTTTCGCAGCAGGATATAGGGATAGGATTTGTCGTCCCGCAGCAGGATGTTGTAGCGCGGCTTGAGCTGCTTGATCAGGTTGCTTTCGAGAAGCAGCGCCTCGACCTCGGTATGGGTGCTGACGATCTCAAGCTCGGCGGTCTGCACGACCATCAGGCGGATGCGCTCGGGCTGGCCGTGTCCCCGCGCATAGGCCGTCACCCGGTTGCGCAGATTTCTGGCCTTGCCGACGTATAGCGGTTTTCCGGCCGGATCGGTCATCCTGTAAACGCCTGGCCCCGTCGGCAGGTTCTTAAGCCGAGACGCGATGAGCGCGGCGCCGGTCAGTGCCGGTGCGTTTTCTGTCTCGTCAGCCATTCCGTTTTCATCTTCGTTAGCGCCACGCGGGGATCGGCAAACCGGACGGTCATGCTTCCCGGCGCCGGCCGGCCCCCCGGCCGATTCGATTGCCCGGCTTATCCACTGATTCTGTGGATAAGCCTGTCTATAAAGCCAACATATTCCTGCGCCGCCAGATTGACAATTATGACGCGCCGGTCATTGGCCTCCAGGGCGGCCTATCATAAGTTATTGATTATAATAGGAAAAGTAGATTCTTTAAAGTATTGAATATGAACAAAAGGTTAATTATTTGTTACCCGTCCATGAATGCTTGTGTTCGGCGGCGTGTGTGTACAAACGGCCCTGCCCGGCGCCTTTGTGCGGGCCCGGTTCTGGGGCGAGACACTTTCAGTTCGACCGGCTTATCTCAACGCCGACGCTCGAAGCATCTGCAAATACATCGAGTTTCTCTACCCGGACTTTGGCGATACTGACGTCTCCTTCGGCAAGGCAAAGTTCGGCAATGCGTTCGGCCAGGGTTTCCACCAGGTTTACATGGCCGGCGCCCGCAAGGGCGCGGACCTTGACGATCAGGTCTTCATAGCTCAGCACGTTCGACAGTTTGTCGTCGATCGGGTTCGGGGATTCGTACACCGACAGGTCGAGATTGATCCGCACCCGCTGGGCGCCGTCGCGTTCGTGCCGGTACACGCCGATCAGGCAGTCAACCACCAGATCTCTGACGAAGACCTGGCGGGTCGGGCGTTCCGGTTGCGGCAGGCCTTTCAGGGGTTCGACCGTCATGGTAGTGCCTTTCTGTCTCTGCGCCCGTTGACCCGGCATCCGCGCGTCCGGCGCGGGTGCCGGGTCAACGGGCGGCAGTTGTTATTCGGCGACCGGCGGTGCGCCGGGATCGGGAAAGTCCCATCCCAGGTGCTGGCCGCCGTCGAGTGCGATCATCTGTCCGGTCAGCGACGGCGACGCCAGAATATAGCGCACGCCGTCGGCGATTTCGCCGGCATTGGCCCCGTGACCGAGCGGCACCCGGGACGCCTGTTTGTCGAACTGCGCCTGGGTCTGGCGGGGGCTCGGCAGGGTCGGACCTGGGCCGATCGCGTTCACCCGCACATGCGGCGCCAGCGACAGCGCCAGGCTCTGGGTCATCGCCCACATGCCGGCCTTGCTGACGGTATAGGACAGGAACCCCGGCGGGATGCTGACCACCCGCTGGTCGGCGATATTGACGATATTGCCGGTTTTGCCGGCGGGCAGGTCCCGCGCCAGCGCCTGGCTCAGTTTCATCGGCGCCCATAAATTTACGTTCAGGTGGCTGTCCCATGACTGCCGCGACAGCGTCTCAAGACTGTCATGTTCGAAAACCGACGCGTTATTGACCAGGCAGGTCAGCGGCCCGGCCGCGTCCGTTGCGGCGTCGATCAGGGCGTCAATGCCGTCGTCGGAACCGAGGTCGGCGGCCACCACATAGGCGTTCCGGCCGGCGGCGGTCAGGTCGCGGCAGAGCGCGTCGGCTTCGTCGGCCGAGCTGTGATGGTGAATCCCCACGGTCCAGCCGTCCCCCGCCAGGGCGACGGCGATTTCCCTGCCGATCCGCCGCGCCGCGCCGGTGACCAGGGCATTTCCTTTTGAGCCGGAAGCCGGGAGTGTTGCAGACGTCATTGCGTCAAAATGCGGCAAGTTCGCATCCCGTTCAAGGGAGCGCGTCTTCCTGTCCAATGCGGCGTCCCGATGGCCGTCAGGACGGCATTCCGCTGACGCCAAAGAACTGGCTGGCGATGAAGCCGAGATACAGAACCAGCAGTATGCTCCCTTCGACGCGGCTGATACGCCGGCCGCTCAGCATGAAGGGGATGATAATCAACGTCGCCGCCAGCAGCATCCACAGGTCGAAACCGACCACCTTGTCGGAAAACGGCAGCGGCGCGAACAGGGCTGTCACACCGGTGATTCCGAACAGGTTGAACAGGTTGCTCCCCAGCACATTGCCGACGCAGACATCCGAATGACCGCGATAGGCGGCGACGATCGATGTTGCGAGCTCCGGCAGGGAGGTACCGATCGCGACGATGGTCAGGCCGATCACTTCGTCGGCGACGCCGTATTGCCGGGCAAGGGTGGTCGCGCCGGTCACCAGCCATTCGGCCCCGACCACAACCGCAAACAGCCCGATCGCGATGATTCCGCAAATGCTGACCGTGCGCAGGGGAATAACGCCCATCTCCGCCGCTTCCTCGCGGTGAAGCTTGGCGACCTCGTCATTGGTCTTGTTGTCGTGCCACACGGTAAAGCCGATATAGGCGCACAGGGCGATCAGCATCAGCACGCCGTGCCAGAAAACGATCTGCCCGGTCATCCCGAGCGCGACATAGATCAGGGTTACGGCGGTCATCCCCAGCAGGTCGCGCTTTACCGCGCCCGGATGAACGGCAATCGGGGCAATGACCGCGGCGACGCCGAGAATAAGCAGGATATTGGCGATATTGCTGCCGATCACGTTGCCCACGGCGAGACCCGGCGATCCGACAAGGGCGGCGTTCACGCTGACTACCATTTCGGGAAGCGATGTCCCAAAACCGACGATGGTCAGTCCGACGATCAACGGCGATACGCCGAGCCGCTGCGCCAGCGCGACCGAGCCGCGTACGACGGATTCGCCCCCGACAAGCAGCAGGGCAAATCCGGCGATGATGAGAAAATATGTCATTCAGTTGGCTAAAGGCGCAGATGAGTCCAAGGGGGGCGATGCCCGGCGGGGAAGGCTTCGTACCATGCTGCGCCATTAATCAACAACTGCAGCCCTCCGCCCGGTGAAATTCACTTATCACTGGTATATGGGGCGGCTTCCCCGATTTTCCATAGAAGAGCCGAAAGACCCGTTAATTTTAGGGATCCGGGCCGTATTGTCGGCGTTGTCCGGTTGGAGCCTGCCCGCGCCGCCTATAAAGTGTAGGACCGCTTGTCGCCCGCTCCGGACCGGTTCAGGTCCGGAATCCGGCGGCGAATCTGAAGCAAACCGAGACGACGCCCATGCATGACGCCTCTTTTCTGACCGAAACGCTGATTTTCCTGATCGCCGCGGTGGTTGTCGCCCCGGTCTTTCAGCGCCTCCGGTCGAGCCTTGTGCTCGGGTATCTCGTCGCCGGGGTTATCATCGGCCCCGGCGTGCTCGGCCTGATCTCCGGCTCGAAACAGGTCCACAACATCGCAGAGCTCGGCATCGTGTTCCTGTTGTTCACGATCGGCCTTGAACTCAGCGTCGATCGCCTGAAGCTGATCCGCAACCAGATATTCGGCGTCGGTACGGCCCAGGTGGCGGTCACGTCGGTCGTGATTGCGGCGATTGCGTGGACGGCGGGTTTTTCGTCCCAGAACGCGGTGATTATCGGCGGCGGGCTGGCCCTGTCATCGACGGCGGTCGTGCTCCAGCTTCTGTCGGAGCGCGGCGAGCTCTCGTCCCGCCGCGGCCGCCTGGCCTTCGCGATCCTGCTGCTGCAGGATCTCGCGGTGGTGCCGCTTCTGGCCCTGGTGCCCGCCTTCGCGGGGGACGGCGAGGACACCGTTACGTCCCTGCTGTGGACGCTCGGAAAGGCCGCCCTGCTGCTGGTGGCGGTGGTGGTGGCCGGCCGCCTCGTGGTGAGGCCGCTGTTCAAGGCGATTGCCGTCGGCCAGAATTCCGAACTGTTCGCCGCCGTGACCCTGGCGGTTCTGCTGGGGATGGCCTGGCTGACCGGTTCGTTCGGTCTGTCGCTTGCCATCGGCGGCTTCCTTGCCGGGCTGCTGCTGGCGGAAACCGAATACCGCCACCAGGTCGCCGCCGATATCCAGCCGTTCCGCGGTCTGCTGCTCGGTCTGTTCTTCATGACCGTCGGAATCGGTCTCGATCTCCGCATAATCGTCGAAAACACCCTGTTGGTGCTCGGGCTTGTCGTCGCTCTGATCGCGCTCAAGACGACGATCACGGCGGTCCTGTGCCGGATCAGCGGGGTTTCCCTGGCGAACAGCGTCAATACCGGCCTGGTGCTCGGCCAGGCCGGCGAATTCGGCTTCGTGCTGTTCGCGCTGGCCGGCGGGTTCGGCCTGCTGGAGGTGCGCGAAGCGACGATCCTGTCCGCGGTGATCGCGCTCACGATGGCGGCGACGCCCGGCCTCGCCTTTATTGGCGGCCGCCTGCATGCGCTTCTCGAGGCGCGGCTCGCCGAACGCCAGCACGACCTGCGCGAAGAAAGCTCCGACCTGAAGGAACACGTGATCGTCGCCGGGTTCGGCCGGGTCGGCCAGTCGGTGGTCAAGACCCTGGCGGCGGCGGGCGTTCCCTATGTCGCGGTCGAATACGAACCGACCCGCGTCGCCGAAGCCCGGGCGCAGGGCCTGTCGGTCTATTTCGGCGATGCCAGCCGGGTCGAGGTGCTCGAGGCGCTGGGCGCGGAACGTGCGCGCGCCGCCGTCATCATTCTCGATAACGCCAGCGCCGCCGAGCGTGTCGTCGATCTGCTGCACCGCCGGTTCCCGCGCCTGCGGCTCTATGTGCGCGCCCGCGACAATGCCCATAAACGCCGTCTGAACGCCGCCGGGGCCAGCGGCATCGTGCATGAAACCTTCGAGATGAGCCTCCAGCTCGGCGAAGCGGTGCTGCGCGGCTACGGCACCCCTGACGACCAGATCCGCAATATCATCCGCGACCACCGCGCCGACGACTACGCCCTGCTGTCGGACATCATCCACCCGGTGACGGAAGAAGAGAAGAAGGCCGCCGAACAGGGGAATAAGAGGTAGCGACAGAATATCATGTATTCCTCCGCCTTTGTGGCGGGGATCCATTTCGGCATATGGGGCTCTTTGGGATGGACGGCCAATTCTGTGTCTACATACTCGCGAGTGAGCGACAGGGAACGCTGTATATCGGATACACCTCTAATCTCGTACGCCGGGTTTACGAACATCGTGAGGGCGAGATTCCCGGTTTCACCGAGAAGTATGGTGTAAAACGTCTCGTGTATTTCGAAGCATTCGATGACCCGCGCCTGGCGCAGCAACGTGAACGGTCGCTGAAAAAATGGCCGCGCGACTGGAAGATCAATCTGATCGAGCGTGAGAACCCGGACTGGGCAGATTTGTATGACGGTCTGAACACCTGATACTGATATCGATGCCGTCGTCCGATGGTCCGGGGCTGCATCCTCCATGGACCCCCGCCACAAGGGCGGGGGAGTAACGATATGGGGAAGGTCTCACTCTCAGTTTATTCCCCCGGGCCTGTCCCGGGGGTCCATTTCG